>ERZ791865.244-NODE-244-length-85271-cov-12.016734_pt1 | contig 85271 bp, 82 predicted proteins | sample MGYA00509942_ERZ791865 | MGnify/ENA primary metagenome ERZ791865 (study PRJEB30046, sample SAMN00792098) | human gut metagenome | study: EMG produced TPA metagenomics assembly of the A metagenome-wide association study of gut microbiota in type 2...
ACTCAATTCTATCACTATATCTTTCCGCATTTCACTTTTTTGTAGTAACTTTGCAGAAGAAAATTAACGAACATGGAGAAAAACACAATATTATTTAAGCGCAAGATGTACGACCGATTGCTCAAATGGAAGAGGGAACGAAACGGTGAATCAGCCATTCTTATACAGGGAGCAAGACGAATTGGCAAATCTACGCTTGCAGAAGAATTTGCCCGTAATGAGTATGAGTCCTACATTCTCATTGACTTTGCCATTGCGCCGACAGAAGTACAGGAACTTTTTAATGATATATCAGACCTAAACTATATATTTCTTCGGCTGCAACTTATCTATCGTGTGCAGTTAATTGAACGCAAGTCTGTAATCATATTCGATGAGATACAAAAGGCTCCTTTGGCTCGTCAGGCTATCAAACATTTGGTTAAAGACCGTCGATACGACTATATCGAGACCGGCTCACTCATTACTGTTCACAAAAGCAGTATGGATATATTGTTGCCAAGTGAGGAAACGCGGGTTGATATGTTCCCAATGGACTATGAGGAGTTTCGATGGGCGTTAGGCGATACCGCCACGATACCATTGCTGCGTACGATGTTTGAAAAACGCATACCGTTAGGCGATGCCATTCATTGGAGAATGATGCGCGATTTTCGTTTGTATATGCTGGTTGGAGGCATGCCTAAGGCTGTTGCAGAGTATCTCAAAACGAATAATCTCGGAGCAGTCGATTTGATAAAGCGAGATATTGTTTCGCTGTACGAGGAGGATTTTTGGAAGTTGGATGATACGGGCAGAGCCGCCGCATTGTATGATGCCATACCAGCACAGTTGAGTAAGAATGCCTCGCGATATCAGATTTCAGCGGCCATACCGGGCGAAAGAGCAGAACGAGTTGCAAGCGTAGTCAAGATGATGAATGATTTCATGTCTGCCAATGTTGCATATCATTCCAATGATCCGAATGTCGGACTGGCTCTTACAATGGATAATGAACGTTTTAAGATATATACGTCCGATACCGGAATGTTTGTAACACTAGCCTTCAAGAACAAGGAGTTTACTGACAACATCATATATGAAAAGTTGCTGAATGACAAACTCAGTACTAATTTGGGTTATGTCTATGAGAATGTTATTGCGCAGATGTTGCGAGCTACGGGTAAACAATTGTTTTATCATACGATACCATTTGCAGACGGAAAGAAATATTATGAGGTGGATTTTCTAATATCGGATGGACATAAAGTGTCCCCAATTGAGGTGAAATCTTCTGGCTACAAATCGCATACATCGTTAGATGCCTTTTGTAATAAATTTTCCGACCGAGTTAAAAATAAATATATCATCTATACCAAAGACTTGAAACGAGAGCAAGGGATTGACTATATACCGGTGTATATGACAATGTTCTTGTAAGAAATGAGATGGCGCTAAATAAGACCGAACTCTTCGGAATTTCCGAAGAGTTCAAACCTAAGATAAAAATTCTTAGTTAAGAACCAATGATCTTTGAATGATTCATAAACTAACATATAATAATAGGGTGTTGTCTGCGGAGGAGAGAGCCGAATTCTGCAGGATATCAGACGAATATATAAACGAGTTTTCCGGGTATATTGAGGGCATACACCAACTTACGAAGGAGTATCATGTATCAGACAATTCGGATTACAATAAGATAACCAAGACGATAATAGATATTGAGACTTTTACCAATTATGCTTTTTGTGATTGTATTGTTCTGAACAAGTTGTTTGTTAGGGCGACAAATCCTTATGAAAAAAGTTTTGTTCGAGGGAAACTGAAAGTTCAACTCAATGAAAGCTTCAAAAGACTATACGGGTTCAAAAAAGGTTATAAGAATTCGTATTGCGCTCAGTTAGAAAAAATAATCACTATGTTTCCCGGGTTCAGAAGAGAGTATGACGAACTATTGTCGGATTTAGAGCAAATCTCGAAAGATCCCTGGTGGAAAGATGTGCGGGATGCAGAAGTACATATCAACATATCTAAGCTATATGAACTGCGGCACGAAGAAATAAATGAGAGCAAGGTTGTAATGGAGACTTGGCAACTAATAGAGTTATTTAATCGCATTAATCGTTTTATCTGCGGATTACATAGAGCCTATTTCAATTATATGACAGCGCAGTTTTTTCATTAAAATGGCTATATACCCTGCGTATAATAAGCTATAGGCATAGAACAACGAATTAGGGAACAGTGAAATATTTGCTCAATATTATATAGCAAATGGCTAAAAATACAAAAGATATTACAATGAATGAGGAGGAGAGACTTGCTGCTTTGAGACAAGATTTCTTTTCCTATTATCGTCGAATGAGAAGTAATCTGTTTTCGGATACAGAGATTGTGTATGAAACTAAACTAACACCTGAAATATTTGATTTAAAACTCCAACAACTGTCACAGGACAAGAAACAATCTGAGTTTGAAAATTTTGCGATTGCGGTAGCTTCTCGATTGATTACACCGAATATTAAACCGCAAACAGGTCCGGACGGTGGTGGTGATGGAAAAGTAGATGGGGAAACATATCCTGTTGATAAAGCAATATCGGATAAATGGTGGATGTCAGAAGGTAGTACTGGCGACCAGAAATGGGCTATCGCTATCAGCGTTCAAAAGAGTTGGCAGAGTAAAGTTGAAGCTGATGTAAAGAAAGCGGTGGAGACCAAACGCGGATATACCAAATTGCTTTATTTTACCAACCAAAAAATAAAATCCAGTTCACGGCAAGCTAAAGAAGATGAATTGGCGCAGCAGTATGGAATATCTATAAGCATATTTGATGGAAAGTGGTTCTCTTTTGCAGTATTTGAACAAGGTTGTTTGGATGTTGCCATTGAGAAATTGAATTTTTCCGATGAGTACCGTAAAAAGACTATAAAAATAGGTCCTAACGATAAAGAGCGGGAGGCGGAATTAAATAAGATAGAAGACGATCTTATTAAGCATACAGTCGCGGACTTCGATGCGGATTATGTAAATGATCTTTTGAAGACTTGTATTTTAAGTCGAGGGTTAGAGAGACCTCGAATGGAAACTGAGGGGAGATTCAATCGTGCTTTAAGAGAAGCAAAAAATCATGGTACATCCATACAAACATTTAATATTATTTACAACCATGCATGGACTTCATTTTTCTGGTTCCATGATGTTGAAGCTACCTATTCAGACTATTTGAAGTTAAAGGATTATACAAAAGAACATCCGACCGTACATACAATAGAGTGGCTGACCAATATCCTTACTAATCTTGAAAATGTAATATCATTGGGACTGTTTGACACAAATAAGTTTGCCATTGAGGTACAATTTATCAAGGAATTAAGACAGTACCCCAAATTATCTCAACCATGTCAGTTGTTTTTAGACTTATACATATCTGAGCATAGATTATTCCAATTGATTAATCGAAATGAGGATTTAACGGACGAATTACAGACACTAACATCCCTCATAGAGCAATGTGCTAATTATCCTGATATTAGTTTTAATGCACAATCACGGATCGTTGAGTTGCTGGGACGAGTAATATCAGATAATCCAGAATTTGAGCGACTCGTTGATAAGATTGCAGACATATCTTCCAAAAGAGAGTCAGAGGTTCAGGGTGCTATGACACATTTTACTCGTGCTAACGCCTTAATGGAAAAAGGAAACTATGTATCTGCTATCAAACATTTGGGGCATTGCGTACAATCTTTTCTTAAAGAAGGATGTGAAGAGGAATACATCAAGTCTTGCTGCAATATGGGGTTGGCATTATATCGTCTGGAACTGCCATATAGTGCCGAGGCCTATTTGGTAAAAACCGCATCATTCCTTGTTCGGGATTTCTATGAACATGGAGCAATCCCTCATTTCCTAATTACCGTTCTTTCAACGCTGTGTGAGATTGAGTTGATGCTTGGTAGATTAGTGATGTACTTGAATTGGCGAGAATTACTTTTTATTATTTCTCGCAATGGACAAGAGTTCGAGAACAAGGAATTTGTAGAACGAGACACAATAGCAGATGGTGGTTGGGCCTGCCGTTTTGCGATGGCTGATATGGGTAATCCTGAATTCTCTATACTTCCTGATATCCTTGATAGATGTGATATGCCTCTTTCTGCTAATTATCTGAAATATGCCCTTGGGTATACTAATGAAGTAGATGAGCATTTTACAGAACTTATAACTGCTGGTAATTGGCATGATTTATTGCTTAAACAACCTATTCATGAACAATTTTGGGGAGAATTATCCATAGCTACTGACAGCCCGACAAGACTCTCAACACTAGCCAACAACTGTAGATTCTATGTAACATATGATAACAGCATTCAGAACCAATTAGTCGCAGAAACTTTCTTAGCATCTGTGGAAACTATGCTGGCAACATTTGCCAACATAGAATTGGTTATTCTGCATCCAGAGATACAAATCCATATAAAGGAGACAAAAGAGGATTCATCACTATGTAAAGGAGATACAAATACAGAGTACATCTTTTATGTGAATCATGAGACTTTAACAGATCTTGTCTATTGGAATTGCTTCGTTTACTTTATCGGATTCTTTATGTCTTATAACACTGTCTCCAAAGATAATGTTAAAAAGTTGTTGGAAGAACGACAAAAGAGTGAAAAGATAATGGATCGGGTATCTTCATTGATGCAACTGAACAGGTCTGTATATTTTGTTATTGGCGATAATTTTAAGTATTCTATTAGCAAATGGCAGAATGTAAATGATAAGATTTATCCATGCTTAATAACCAGAGGTGCTGTAAAGCCTCTTAAACACCATAAATCACAGCAACAAACTATGTCTGTCTATAGTGTATCATCCAATATGCAGTGGTGGGATAATGCCAAATGGTCAGGGATAGGATTTATTTACGACAGAAATACGGAATCTCTGCCCGTTCTTGCACTCTTATTTAAGGATATTGAAGAAGGGAAAAAGATAATAAGGGAATGGAAATCAAACATAGGGCAAGGAAAATCCGAAATAGAAATACAGATAATAAAAGGTATAAATAAGAATCATCCGACTTGGTATCGTGTATGTGTAGCTCCTGTAGTACTGATGGCAGATAGATATGATGGACGTTATGTAAGTATAATGTGCAGAAAACATACAATGACTCCAAATGATACAAGGAATCTGGATGCATTTGAACAGATATATTCTCGTTTTGGCAAATGTCATATCGTTACGGCGTTAATTAGTAATGATGTTAATCAACTTATAAGGTCTATTGACTTCAAAGAGTCAATAGAATTGAAAGTTATTATAAAGGACGCATGGCAAGTGTCTACTATGGATAGTACATGTAACGCATTGGAATGGGACGATGAACCGATAATCCCAGAAAAAGAAAGTAAAACAGCCCCAGTTCTAGCATTACTAGAGAATTTACGAGAAATACGGTCTAAACAATAATGAGATTTTGTGTTTTACAGGCAAATAAAGGCTTGTGAATTTTATTTCCCACATAATAGAGACTAATCAGTTGGACAAAGATTGCGTTCCTGCTTGCAGATAAGGTGGCAAAGTTCCTGACATCGTGAGACTGTCGGGGTATTAGGCTACCCCGAAAAGAATTTCGTGGATAACAGACACGCCGATTTGCTTTCTATAAATGGCAAAGTTGAAACCCAGAGAACATACAGGACTGTTCCGCTTGGCGACCTTTTCAATTCCTGAAACGGATATTCCGACTGACCTTTTTTCTTTCTTGCTTTTTCATTGCCAAAGATTCCAAGTCCTTAGTTTCAGAAGACATACAAAAGCACTATGTACGGATTGACCAAACATAGTGCTTTTTTCTTTTAAGAGAGATCCTCTCTTTTTATATTTTCAGTTCCTTGATGACTCTTTTTATTCCGTAGGCGACCGCTGTCTTATTGTTTCTGACTGCAGACAACGCGGACGAAAGATTGGAAGCGGTAATAAACCGTGAGCCGTCCTTCGATTGCAAGAACCGTCCTTTGTCGAGAACAGACTGCCAGCGGGATTGGATGAGCGAGTTTTCGAGAAGTGCATCGAAAAGGATAACCACATGGCGGAGATTGTTCACCTGGATATGAAAGCCCTCTTTGCAGGAAAAGAGAGCCTCCATATCCTCGACGCAAAGCATAGAAACGCAAAACAGATGATAAGTATTGGCACAAGACACAATACCTGTCATCTGTTCTTGAGTGAAGTTGCAGCCGAAAGAAAGCGGCGGAGCATCCGTCACCTTATCGGTACGATACACGACCGGTGTCGGCAACAGCTTCGACCTGTCATACCGTCTTCGCAACTCCATGCACTTCTCGAAAGAGAAGTCTGATGCGGTAAAAAGGGGTTGGATAAGGTGAACACATTCTGTCAGCAGCCCTTTGACGATGTGGATGTTCATTTCGTGACAGTTCCGACAAATAACACTATTGCAGTTGATGTACCGGTGACTGTTTATGAAGTCATCCACATAGCGGTTGTACCGCTTGCCATCCGCAATCACATTTTGGAGATAAAGTTCTCTCGCTTCGGAGAGTAACTCGAATAGTTCTTCCGCTACATCCTGTTCAGTAGCGAAGTGGGTCAGGTGTTGCTTCCCTTCAAAAAAAGAGAAGACTTTTTGATTTGTCCTTTCATGTAGAATTACTTGTTTATGAGTTTATTTAATTGTTAAATTCGTTTTTGGAGTCATTTAAGAGAGGTTTTGGAGAATATCATTTCTCTGTCCGAATATCTTTGTGTGTTATTTTATTTACGATAAGAATACTTACTTCATATAACACCCACATTGGCAACGCAACCAGCGACAGCGTGAAGACGTTAGAGGTCGGCGTAATAATGGCCGTCACCACGAGAATGACCACAATGGCATGCTTCCAGTAGCGGCGCATGAAACAGGCCGATAGCAATCCCAATTTAGCGAACAGCCATGAGAGAATCGGTATATCGAAGACCAGTCCCATTGCCAGCGATATGGTCATCAGCGTGTAAATGTAGGATTGCAGTGTAATCATGTTCTCCACATCACCGCTGACCTGATAGGTTCCCAAGAAACGGAACGTCAGCGGGAAAATCAGAAAGTAGCTGACCGCCACACCTAAGGCGAACATAGCATAACCGCCTCCGACCACCCGCACCACATATTTCCGCTAATTGACGTACAAGGCCGGTGACACGAACCGGAACAACTGGTAGAGGCTGTACGACGCGCAGAGGATTCCGGCGCATAATGCAGTTTTCATGTGAATGATGAACTGCTCGGCCAGTCCCGTGTTGATGAGCTTCACGAGAAAATCCGGTGTGCCGTCCTCCGTCACCAAACCGCTAAGCGAATAGAGCAAGCGGTAGGTAATGAAGTCTGCATTTTTGGGCGCGAGGATAACGGCAAACAGTTCCTCCTTGAAGCAGAATACCGCCACGCCGAACACACCGGCCACGAGCAGGCTCTTCATGATAGCCGCCCGCAGCACGTCGAGGTGACCCCAAAAAATTGTCTGTCCATATCAGTCTATTAAGTTTTCATTTAACCACTTTGACAGATAGTCTGTCATTTCTAATATATTCAAGTCAGGAAACAGGACTATGCATTACACACATTTCCTGTTTTCGCCAACTGATTCTCTGATGAGATTTATCGGTTACCACGGGAAATTATCCGGATCGTTCTTCTCATTCGCACGCTGGTTCCGGTTCAGGCCGGTAATAATCTCCATTTCGGAAGGCGAAAGCTCAAAATCGAAGATGCGGATATTCTCGTCCGTGTACGCATCGTTGTCGCAACGTGGAATGGTGACCAGTCCGCGCTGCATGTGCCAACGCAGGATGACTTGTGCTGCGGATTTGCCGTGCCGGGCGGCAATCTCGCCGATTGCAGGGTCATCGATCACGCCGGTAATGCCTTGTCCCAACGGTCCCCATGCTTCCACCTGAATGCCCTTGCGGAACGTATAGCCGACGACATCGTGCTGGGTCATGTACGGTTCAATCTCGATTTGATTGACGACGGGGCGTATGCGTGCATATTCCAGCAACTCGTCGAGGTGGTGCGGGTTGAAGTTGCTTACACCGATACTGCGGATTTTCCCCTTGTCCACGTATTCCTCCAATATCTGCCAAGTCTCCTTGATATGTCCTTTTACGGGCCAGTGGATGAGTACAAGGTCGATATAGTCCGTCCCAAGATTGGCAAAGCTCTTGTCGAGCGACTGCCGCACGGTACCGTTGCGCATTTCCGTAGTGTTCACTTTCGTGGTGATGAATAGTTCCCGACGGTCTATTCCGCTCCGGCGTATGCCTTCACCCACCTCTTTTTCGTTTCCGTAACCTTGTGCCGTGTCAAACAGGCGGAACCCGACCTTGATTGCATGGCATACTCTTTCTGCGGCATCGTCCTTGACCAAGAACGTGCCGACTCCCAGTTGCGGCATTTCCATGCCGTTGTTCAGTTTTACTGTTGGTACTTTATTCATTTTCTGCGCGTTTGTTTGAATTGCCGTCCCTAATGCAAGGACTATGGCAAAAATTATTTTTAATCTGTTTCTCATTTTATTTATTGTTTATCACATCGCTGTATATCCTCCGTCCATCACCCAAGTCTGTCCTATGGCAAAGCCGGCATAATCGCTGCAAAGGAGCAACACCATCGAAGCGATTTCTTCCGCCTTGCCGACACGCCCCAACGGGATGGCATCGATGACACGTGCCATGTGGTCGGGCGACTGCTCGATGGCCTGACGTACCATCGGTGTTTCACAAGTACCGGGGCAAATGGCATTGATACGGATTCCCTGCCGGGCATACTCCAACGCCGCCGATTTGGTCAGTCCCAGTACCCCGTGCTTAGAGGCGTTGTAAGCCCCGATGCAGGGAATGCCTACCAGACCGCCCTGCGACGAGCAGTTCACGATGGCTCCCTTGCCGTACTTTTTCATCTCGACAAGTTCGTACTTCATACAGTTCCACACGCCACGCAGATTGACCGAAATCACATGGTCGAAATCCCAGCCTTCGGTTTCCGCAAGATCTTCCCGCACGGCGGCATGTATGCCCACGTTATTATAGGCTATATCCAACTTGCCGAAAACAGCGACCGCCTTTTCGACCGCCGCTTTCACTTGTGCCTCGTCCGATACGTCGCACCTGATACCGATAGCATCGTGTCCTTCCGCTTCCAGTTCCTTGGCTCGGGCTGTTATCTGACCATCCAAATCGACCATGACAACCGACGCACCGGCTTCGGCAAACATCCGTGCGGCGGCATAACCGATACCGCCGGCTGCACCCGTAATAAATGCTACTTTATTTTCAAAACGTATTTCCATCGTGAATCAAAGTTTTTCCGTATCAGACATATCACGGGTAATACTCACGCTTTGACGGACATAGAGCGTGTCATCATGTATAAGACGAACGGCAAGCCCGACAACGGAGGGGATGGTAGAAACATATCCCTTGGCCTGTTCGCCTTTGAAAGTCAATGTGAAATCATCCTTATCCCCGTCCCGTAAATACCCCGGACGAAGTATCGTGTAATCCAGACCGCTTTCCTCCACAATATCCGCCGCTTTGCGGTTGGGTATTTGGTCAGGATTGTTTTTCACGTTGTCCTCATCGTCCATGTACGCCGGAATTTCATCGTAGATTCCCACGGCTCCCATAAAGATAAGACGGCATAAACCGGCCATCTTCATGGCTGATACCGTGTTTTCAGCGATAACGGGCAAATCGTCGCCCGAAATGGCGCAATACACCACATGGCAACCCGCCATCGCCTGCTGCAAATCATCCGCTTTCATAGCGTCACAATCGACGACATGGCATCGCTCACTTTCGTGATAGCAAGCCGAGGCATGACGGGATGCAAGCGTCAGATGACACTCTTCATCATTGCTCAGCTTCTCGACAAGAGCTTTCCCGAATGTCCCGGATGCTCCTAAAATCAGTATTCTTTTCATGCTTGAATTATTTTCGTTTTAACCAGTTGTTTCCGAATGAAGTCTGTTCGGTCTCCGCATGGCCGCGTATGCCATATACCGGCAATCTGTCGAGTTCGGACTCCAATCTGTCGAACTCTTCATCCGTCAGTTGCACTTCGCACGCCCGTAAATTCTCCATGATACGCTCTTTGTTCTTCGAACCGGGAATAGGCACGACATTCGTATATTTACGGAGCATCCAAGCCAAGGAAACCTGCGCCGGAGTCACCTGCTTTTCTGCGGCAAAACTCCGGAGCATTTCGACAATGGGCATATTGTCGGCTATGTTTTCCCGTTTCAGTTGGGGAACCCAGACGCGCACGTCATCGACCCGGCCGAACTCCGTATCCGGTGTAATTTTTCCGGATAAAAGTCCGCTGGCGACAGGCGAGAACGGCACGAACGCAATCTCGTTTTTCACGCAAAAAGGAATGACATCTTTTTCTGAAGTGCGTTCCACCATAGAGTAGATATTCTGCACGGCACCTACGGGCGTTACGGCGTGTGCAGCTTCGAGTTGAGCCTTGTCCACCGCCGAAATGCCCCATTCGCGGACAAGTCCCTCCTGTATGAGCCTGCCCATCGCATGGGCGACCTCCAGATAGTCCACCTCCATGTTGATGCGGTGCAGGTAGTACAGATCCACGTAATCGGTCTGCAAATTCTTTAACGAGCGTTCAAGGTGGCGGCGGACGGCAGCATAAACGGAGCCGCAATCTTCAACCGTCTCAGGCTGGATATGCAGTTTTGTGGCAATTACGGCCTCATTGCGAAAGCCTTTGACCGCACGCCCGACAATCTCCTCGTTATGTCCGGGATAATAAAGCTCCTTCCCGTATCCTTCTGCCGTATCGAAAAAATTGCATCCATAGCCGAACGCTTCCCGAATGGCTTCTTCGGCATATCCTGCGTCCGGTACTTGGCCGTATCCGTGGGAGAATCCCATGCAGCCCATGCCTATTTCACTGACGCTTAAACTGCGAATCTTTCTTCTTTTCATAGCTTGCAGTTATCTACCCAGTTGCGAATGCTTTTCTCATCGGCACGATTAAGCAGGCGTCCCTCTTTCCAGTTCAGCGTGGGATAGGTTTTCTTCAACGCCGCCGCGCTGCCCGCGAGCGTGCTGCCTCCGGAGGTGGCGAACGGGATGACTGTTTTGCCCTTCAGGTCGTGGCTTTCGATGAACGTATTGATAATGCGCGGCGCGAGGTCCCACCAGATGGGATAACCGATGAAGATGACATCGTAATCGGCGATGTTTTCCTTTTTGCTCTTGATTGCTGGTCGCGACTTCGGGTCGTTCATCTCTACCGAACTGCGCGACTGTTTGTTGTTCCAGTCGAGGTCGGCACTCGTATAGGATCGTGCAGGCACAATCGCATAAAGCTCTCCGTTCGTAACATCCGCCAGTTTTTCGGCAGCTCGTGCCGTCGTTCCCGTCGCCGAAAAATAGGCTACCAGTATTTTGTTGTTTGATTTTCCTTTGCTCATATCCTGTCTTTGTTGTGCGCCGGTGGCAGTAGCCATGCCGACCACCGACAGCAATATCAATAAAAATCTATACATGCGGCTGATTATTTAAGTTTGTCATACTCTTCGTCGGTAACGGGTTCCAGCCATTCATTGGAAGCGTTTTCGCCTGCAATCTCGAACGCCAGATGCGCGAACCAGCTGTCGGCTGCCGCACCATGCCAGTGCTTTACATTGGCCGGAATGTGGATGACCGTTCCGGGCAAAATCTCTATCGCCGGTTTGCCCTCTTCCTGATACCAGCCGCGCCCGGCCACACCGATAAGCATCTGTCCGCCGCCTTTCGTGGCTTTATGGATGTGCCAGTTGTTGCGGCAGCGAGGCTCGAAAGTCACGTTGGAAATATTCACCTGCTCACGCGAAACCGGTGCGAGGTAACTGTTGCCGGTGAAATATTGGGCATACGCCGTGTTGGGTTCGCCGATGGGGAAAATCATTTCGCGTTGGAATGCAGCTTTTGCATCCTCTCCGGTCGTCTCTTCCGCCCATACCTCTTTCGCCAGACGGAATGCCGCCCATGCTTTAGGCCAACCGGCATAGAAGCCGATATGTGTGATGATTTCGGCGATTTCGGTGCGGGTGATGCCGTTGCTCTTCGCCGACTGCAAATGATATGTCAGCGAGTTGTCTGTGATACCTTGACTGATGAGCGAGGTAATCGTCACCAAGCTGCGGTCGCGAAGACCGAGCTTGTCGGTGCGGCTCCATACCTCGCCGAAAAGGACGTCGTCGTTGAGTTCTGCGAATTTCGGGGCGAACCCGCCTAACTGATCGCGCCCTGCTGTCTGTACTATCTTTTCCTGTGCCATAACATTAAATGTTAAAACGGTGAATACTGAAATTAAAATAATTCGGTTCATGATTCTTTATTGAATGAAGTTATTGATTCGGTTCGCGGGATTGAGCGGCGTCTGGTCAGACAACACCAGCGACTTGACCATGTGCAGCGTCCCCTGCTTGTATTTTTGGAAATGTTCGGAAGCGATATGCTTCTCGTAGGCTTCACGGCTCGCATAAGTTTCGAGGATGGTTACCTTGCAGGGATTCTCCTTTTCGCTGACTGCGTACATCGTCAATACGCCCGGTTCGGTACGCAGGGAGACTTCGCCCACCTCGGTCGCGTATTTCATGTACTCGTCGAGATGCTGCGGGTAAACCTCGATTTTCGACAGGCGTACGATACCGTCGGCGGTCATCGGCTCCTTGGCGCACATTCCCGGCTGCTTGTCCAGGTTCAGGCATTTGCCGATAATCTCTCCGGTGGCCATGTAGGAATAGGTCGGAAACTCGAACAGCACGGGTTTCAACCGCGTATAATCGAGTTTCCCGTCAGCGTCGAGTACATCGGGAGCGACGTAGGTATTGGCGACGGAACAGATGAAGTTGTCGAAGCCTTCGGTTTCGTAGATGTCCACCACGGCGCACTCCATCGTCAGTGGCGAGGCGTCGATTACGGGCGTGCCGTTCTCTCCCCAATGATATTCGAATACGTTTGATTTATCGACCGATGCGCCGCTCACGCTGCCCACATAGTCGGCTTTCGGCAGCATTTCACGACTGACAAGGTTGATAGAAAGTTTTTTGGAATCTTTTATCCCTTGATTTGTATGATGGCTTTTGCTCATGCTCACGAGAATCCGGTCGTGACCGATAATACCCGTATGCCCCACGACGAGCCAGTTCACCTTGCCCTCGACCTCCGCACCGACAACGGTCATCGGTTTGGGATAGAGAGCAAGCAGGTTTCCGATATTTTTCTTTTCCATTTCCGTACTGTTTTGTTTGTTTCCCTCCTTTGCCGGTTGCGTATTGCACGACAGCAAAAGTAAGAGAAACAAGATGGTCCATATCGATTTTTTCATCCTCAAAATGGTATTAAAGGCTTTGACGCAACACTTCGATTACATCCTCACGGGTGAGGATGACATAGCCGCTTTCGTTGATGGGGCATGCATCGGCCATGCCTTCAAGTTGCGATGCATCGGCACCGCAAGCCGTGATATTCATTGCCAGTCCCAAGTCACGCATCCACTCTTCCATCCTCAGCAGTCCTTCAACAGCAATATCCTTTTCGGTCTTGCCATCAGAAGATATACCCCATACATTCTCCGCCAAGCGGCAGAATTTCTTCTCGGCATCCTTTGAGCGGCTGATGAGCAGACGGTAATAAGCACCGCTGACAGCCGAAAGCGTATGCCCGTGGGTAGCGTCAGTATAGGCCGCTACGGCCTGTCCCAGCATGTGTACCATCCAGTCGGTGGGTTTACCGCAGGCGATAAGCCCGTTCAAAGCCCATGTCGCAGTCCACATGATGTTGCTGCGTGCCTCGTAATCCTCCGGATTGCCGAGCACTTTCCGTGAACTGACAACGAGGGAACGCATCAGCCCTTCGGCAATGTAGTCGGTCGTGTTGTCGTCCGTCCCCGAAAGGTATTGTTCCAGAATATGTGACATGATGTCGTAAATGCCTGCCACCGTATGGTGCTTGGGTACGGTATAGGTGTAAACGGGATTAAGAATGGAGAAATCCGGATTGCGGAAATAATAGAACTTCTTCCGGTTCTCGCTGTGCTTGGAGATGACGGAGCAGCTGTCCATTTCCGACCCCGTTCCCGCCATCGTGAGCACGCAGCCGACGGGAATCCAGCGGCAGGTCATTTCCCCGAAATTATTGAAATAATACTCCCACGGGTCATGTTCGCAGTACGCGGAGCCTGCCACCGCCTTGCAATAGTCGCAAACGGAACCGCCGCCGACGGCAAGAATAAAATCCACCGCTTCTTTCCTTGCGAGCGCCACGCCCTCCATCACCTTTTCGATGGTGGGATTGGGCATGACGCCCGACAGTTCGACCGTCTGCTTGCCCGCTTTGCGCAGCTCCGCCAGCACCGCATCGTAAATGCCGTTCTTACGGATGGAACCGCTGCCGTACACCAGCATTACTTTTTCTCCGTACTTGCCTAACTCCTTGCTCAAATTATCCAATGAGTTTTCCCCGAAATACAGTTTCGTAGGATTGTAAAAAGTGAAATTGCCTAACATATCAATTTGTTTTTAAGTTATTACTTGTCGTTAATATTCTTGATGAACCGTGCCGGAACGCCGCCCACAACGGTATTGGCCGCTACGTCTTTCGTAACGACCGCGCCTGCCGCAACAACGGCATTGTCACCGATGGTCACGCCTTGCAGTATGGTGGCGTTCGAGCCGACCCACACATTCCTGCCTAATACGATAGGTGCAGGATAGGTGGACTTTCGTTCTTCTGGTGCAAGACCGTGGTTGAGCGTGGCAAAGACCACATTATGACCTATCTGGCATCCGTCGCCTATCATGACTCCACCGTGGTCTTGAAAATGACAGCAGGCGTTGATAAACACGTCTTCGCCCACGGTGATGTTTTTACCGAAATCCGCATAGAGGGGTGGAAAAACGCGCAACGATTGCGGAACTTCATAGCCGAACAACTCGGACAACAGCCCGCGCACTTCATCCGGCGTATGATAAGCCGCATTCAGGCGGAACGTGACGCGACGGGCCTCGTTACTCATCTCGTCCATGAAACGGTGGATTTCCTCCGTATCAAGAGGCTTCCGTGTCTTTACGTATGTCTTGAAATCTTCTATCGTCATATATTTATTGTCTTTCGAATTTTACTGCTATATCTCCTCCGATATTCAGAGCTTCGATACCGTCACCATCGATACGACCTATTTTGATAAGGTCATCGCTATGCGACCAGCTCTTGCAGAAAATCGCCACGTTGCCCCACGGCGCATAAATCGTGATGTCGCCGGGCGTGGGCGCACAGCCACGTGTCACGCCTTCGGTGGTCAGAGCCGGATCGGGATAAAATATTTTCTCGGTCGTGTTGTTGTAATCGTTCAGTGTAACCTCCAACGGCAGACGGGAAAGGAAATCCCTGCCGGCCGCATTGTCTTCCATCGTGGCGGTAATCGTGCGGTCGCCAACTGAAATCTTCATTTTCAGAGATGTTTCGTCCGGTGTTTCCGATTCTTCACGGCTCGCTCCGATTTCTTCGAGCCATGCAGGAACACGTGTCGCCATTTGCGAAAGCCCCGAAGATGTCAGCAACAGGGTCCGGTCGATTACCGTCGCTTCCGGGCATAGGCTGCGTGCTTCACTTACCGATGTGGAGATACCGCTGCTGCCGCTGGTAGCGAACAGGGCAATCCGTTTTCCGGCAAGTTTTGCTGCGTGTTCGTGCAGGAATGTCTGCATCGGTGTCGCCATGCTGCTGTACCAGATGGGATAACCGACGAATACGATGTCGTAATCGTCAAAACTCTCCATCGAGGTTTTGACAGGCGGATAATTGCCCTGACGGATGGCAGCCAGTTCTTCTTGCGACCGTTCCAACATGGAGTTGTAATCATTGTCGTATGCCGTTTCCGGCTCCACTTCAAGCATGTCGCAGTCGAGTGTCGTCTGAATCAGTTGCGCCACACGTTCGGTATTGTTCGTGCGGGAAGCATAGAGAACAAGGTAACGACCGTTCCCGCCGGGGGCAGGCATGTCGGGATTATCACCGGAATCATCACCGCCACCCGGATTTTCCGGCTGTTCGGGCTGTTCAGGAGTGAACGGTTCGCCAGAACCGCCTCCGCAAGCTGCCATAGACAAGGCGGCAAACAATAAAAACGGAATCAATAAAATCTTTTTCATAATTTATATTCTTTCATTCGTTAATCTGGCTTTTTGCTATCATGTCCCGCATTATCTCCATTTCATTATCTTCCAATCGGAAATCTATGGGTTGAATTTCATTCTTCCATTTTTCGCCTTGGCAATTCGAGCAAGCTCGATTGCCCTCGGCTTGACAAAATGGTTCGTTTTTCTGTTCCGGATAGATTCCGTCCTGCACGAGAAAACATCTTACCACATTTTCGGCAGAGGTATGATAACGGTCTGCGATGAAGCATACTACTTCGTCTTCGAACAATTCCGCAGGAATGTCAATTCGCTCATTCTTCATTTAGTTTAAACTTCACTTCGTTCGTTTACAATCACTCCCGCCTCGGCATAGCTCAAACAAAGTTTGGCTCTGCTCTCGGCTTAACCGTTTATTTCTTTTGATGATGCAAAGTTACCGGGTTGTACGATGACGGACTTACCGATAAGTGGGTGACTTGTACCATTTTTACTGAATTTGAAACGCCCTATATTCGGCTATGTGATTGAAATGATGTATCTTTGCATTTGTATGAAAGGAGCTATATAGGATGTTATGAACAAAATTCTGAAGGTCAGAAACGTGGGCGATTACAGCCGGTGGGTAGGCCATACCGACCGACATCCGTTGGTCAGTGTCATTGACTACGCGAAAGTGTCCCCTGTACGTCATAGCCTGAACAATTACAGCATCTATGGTATTTTCTTTCATGACGAAGCAGAAATAGACCTGGCATACGGTTGCGGAAAGTACGACTACAAGAAGGGAACGGTCATTTGCGTCGCCCCCGGACAAATCGGCGGAAAAGAGGACAACGGCGAACGGGTGATGCTAACGGGCTGGGCGTTGCTGTTCCATCCCGACTTGTTGCACGGCACCACATTGGAAAAGGCGATAAAGAATTATTCCTTTTTCGATTACCGTGTCAATGAAGCCCTGCACATGACCGACGAAGAACACGGCATCCTGACATCACTGATGCGCCAGATAAGGGATGAACTCCGGAAAAGGCACGATGAACTTCAAGATTCCATCATTGTGGGCTATATCGAGTTGGTTCTGAACTTCTGCCAGCGTTTCTATAACCGCCAGTTCATCACCCGGAAATTTGATAATTCGGATATGTTGATGAAATTCGACCGTTTATTGCACGATTACTTTGACGGGAACATGCAACTGACACTCGGCTTGCCGACGGTGCAGTTTTGCGCCGACAAATTGTGCATGTCGTCCAACTATTTCGGGGATATGATAAAAAAGACAACCGGCGATACTGCAAGCAATTATATCCGTCAATATATCATCCAACGGGCAAAAAACGAACTTGCCACCGGTGAAAGCATTGCACGGGTAGCATACGGATTAGGCTTCGAATATCCCCAGCATCTAAGCCGGATGTTCAAGAAACTGACAGGAATGACACCATCGGATTATTACGAAAGTCTGCGAAGATAGATCTTACTCTTTATAATTTTTATATCTGCATGGAGTATAAAGCACATTTTAGTTTACTTTGTTTTTTCCTATACGTACCCGAATTAAAGTAAACCTAAATCTGTTTGTAATCCGCTTATATGCAGATATGGAAACAGTCCCATTTTATACCACCTAAAATGCCATGATTTACATTGGGCTAATCGAACAATCCGTTTACCAGATTGACGGCATCATCCTTTTTCTGATTGATGATTTTGGCGTACACCTGCGTCATTTTCACATCGGCATGACCAAGTAGCTTCGAAGTGGTATATAAATCCGCTCCGAGCGTCAGCATCATCGTCGCAAAAGTGTGCCTCGCCGTGTGAAAAGTGAACCGCTTGTCGATTCCCGCAGCTTTCGCCCACGGCTTGATGAGTATATTCATCATCGACGGACTCGGCAAATCGAACACATGGTCATCTGTCGTCTTGTCTCCCCGTTCCGGCATCCATTTCAACGCTTCGGGGGAAAGAGGAAGGTAAATCGGCTCTTTGGTCTTTTGCATAGACACAGCCAAACGGTATTGCCCTCTATCGATGAATATGTCTTTCCACCTCAATTCCACAATATCGCTCACGCGCAATCCGCAGAAACACGAGAACAAATACGCGGCCTTTACAGCCTCATTATTCATCGGAGTGGCAATCAACGCCCGGACTTCCTCGATGGTCATATATGACCGTTTGCTCTCCGGCAGGCGAATCTTATCCGAATTATTGATTTTGGTAAACGGATTGACTTTGATAATCTCCGCACGAACGGCAGCGTTCAAAGCCCCGTTCAGGATACGATAGTAGGTGTGGAGCGTAAAGTTCGACACCCGCTTTCCTTTGGGACGGTATTCCGTCATCAGATAGTCGAGGTAGTCTTGGCAGAATGCTTTGTCGATTCGATCCATCGTCATCCGTTCTCCTGCATAATCTTTCAGGATGCGAATGGTAACTGCAATTTGATTTCCGTCTTTTTTGCCCCGCTTTGCCTGATTCTCCTTATACGTATTCATCCAATCGAGCAAGAATACCTTTTCCCTGTTCTCGATACCTGCTTCCCCATTAGTCAGTTCGATGATTCGTTTTGATTTAATTGCATTGGCTGCATCCATCGTGGCTTGATTCCGCTTCCGGGCATTATTGTCTGTTTCCGGGATGATATACATTTTGAGGTACTCGTATGTCCGCTTTCCATCGCGGTAAATATCCAGATACAGACTCTTGCTTCCGTCGCTCAACGGCTTCATCCGAAGATGGATGGGTTCTTTGACTTTCGTCGGCTTCTTTACTCGTGGCATATTCAATTCCTTTATTCGTTATTTCTGTTGCAAAGGTAAGAATAATAATCCGAATTGAGGAACAAATAAGAAACAAAAATGTACCGAATAAGAACCAATCAACTGAAAACAATGAAAGCAACTGAAAAGAAATATATGCACTTAAATACTTATAAAACAGCGTATTTATTTTTTTTACTTGTTTGGTTCTTATTTTCTTTTTGTGGGTTTATTCTATAAATCTAGAAAATTTCAAGTACAACAAGGTGGAGCGTAAACGCTCACGTACGTATGGGCTTTACTCTGTTTGTTGTGCACGGTTATTCCAGAACCTCGAAAGGCAAACAAAAGTTCTGTCCCTCGTTTTTTATGTGCCTTATTAAAATAAATTTTGAGCCGAGGGACACGGTATATAAAACGATAAGATGATTATGAAAAAGTTGATAATGGTTGTCTTTGTGTTGTTCTGCGTTATGGAATACAGCCTTGCAAATTATCATGAAAACCAAAATGAAATCCGTTGTGAGGAGATTTTATCAGCCGGTATGCCTTGTCCAGAATGCGGTGGAGCAGGTAAATTTCACAGGCAAGTGGCTTGTAATGCCTGCAATGGGGGGGAGGGTATTATATGGAATCGGTGCCCTGTGGAGCGTGCAGCAATGGGTTGATTTATGATGCGGCTTCGAAAGGAATGGTTTCCTGTCAGCGATGTAAGGGTACTGGATATGTTGACGAGAGACGATCCTGCGGTTATTGTCATGGTTCCGGCAAGCGAGTTGAGCAAGTCGTTTGCGATATATGCAAAGGAAAGGGAATCGTATTTGAATAGACAGACGAAGAGGTCGAATTTCGACCTCTTCGTTTTTCTGGTGCATTGTTGTCACAAACTTGCAGGGGTTATGCTACTGCACCTCAGCGCCGGAAGGGCATTCTTCCCGGAATCTTCGGCAGCTTCATCTTACCGCCGCCGGCGACCATCTTCATCATTTTGCGCGTGTCGTCGAACTGTTTCAGCAGGCGGTTTACGTCGGCCATCGTCGTGCCGCTGCCTTTGGCGATGCGTTCGCGGCGGCGCGCGTTGAGGATTTCGGGGCGCTCGCGTTCGGCGGGGGTCATCGAGCCGATGATCGCCTCGGTCTGCTTGAAGACGTCGTCCGAAATCTCGACGCCTTTGAGCGCCTTGCCCATGCCGGGGATCATCGAAGCGAGGTCTTTGAGGTTGCCCATCTTCTTGATCTGGTTGATCTGCGCCAGGAAATCGTTGAAGTTGAACTGATCCTTGACGAGCTTCTTTTTCAGTTTACGCGCCTCGGCCTCGTCGAACTGCTCCTGTGCGCGCTCCACGAGCGACACCACGTCGCCCATGCCGAGAATGCGGTCGGCCATACGCTCGGGGTGGAAGACTTGCAGGGCGTCCATCTTTTCGCCGCTCGAAATGAATTTCAGCGGTTTGTCGACCACCGAACGGATCGAGATGGCGGCGCCGCCGCGCGTGTCGCCGTCGAGCTTGGTGAGCACCACGCCGTCGAAATCGAGCCGGTCGTTGAACTCCTTGGCCGTGTTCACGGCATCCTGGCCCGTCATGGCGTCGACCACGAAGAGCGTCTCGCCGGGATCGACGGCGGCCTTGATCGCCGTGATCTCCTGCATCATCGCCTCGTCGACGGCCAGACGGCCCGCCGTATCGACGATTACGACATTGCAGCCCTTCTGGCGGGCGTATTTGATCGCGTTCTGCGCGATCTCCACGGGGTGCGTGTTTCCCTCTTCGGTGTAGACCTCCACGCCGATCTGACCGCCCAGCACCTTCAATTGGTCGATGGCGGCCGGACGGTAGACGTCGCCGGCGACGAGCAGCACATGGCGCCCCTTCTTCTCTTTGAGGAAGGCGGCCAGCTTGCCCGAGAAGGTCGTCTTGCCCGAACCTTGCAGACCGGCGATCAGGATGACGGCCGGAGTGCCTTCCAAGCGGATGTCGGTGGCCGTGCCGCCCATGAGCTGCGCCAGCTCGTCGCGCACGATCTTGGTCATCATCTGCCCCGGCTTGACAGCCGTCAGCACGTTCTGACCCAGCGCTTTCTGCTTCACCTCGTCGGTGAACGACTTGGCGACCTTGTAGTTGACGTCGGCGTCGATCAGCGCGCGGCGGATCTCTTTGAGCGTCTCGGCGATGTTGATCTCTGTGATGCGGCCTTCGCCTTTGAGGATCTTGAACGACCGTTCGAGTTTATCTGTCAGGTTTTCAAACATGGTGTATGGCTTTTTACGGACCGGGAACGTCGGCGGGCCGGTATGGATCGCTCCGGCGGGACGGTACGGCGTTCGCGGCGGTTTTATCCCTGCAAAGATAGTACAAGCGGGGCATAGAAACAAATTTAGGCAGCTATATACGACTTTACACCTCATCGGTTTTCGAGCCGCCGCATCCGGTCTACCGCCGGAGTGTTCGCGGCGGAGGCCATTTCGTTCGGAGAAGCCCCTCCTCCGAGTGGGCGAAGAAAAAACGGACGGCGCCGAAAACCGGTGCCGTCCGCAGGAGCGGAGAAAAATTCACTTTCGTATTCCTTTTCTCGCCTCGGCATAGCTCGAACTGCGTTCGGCTTTGCGCTCGGCTTAACGAAATGGTTCATTTCTGCCCGTAGTAGGCGTCGGGGCCGTGTTTGCGCCGGAAATGTTTCTCGACGAGCAGGGGGTCGATGCCGGCCGTCGGGTTGAGCAGTTTGGTGATGAAGGCCATTTTGGCGACCTGTTCCAGTACCGTCGCGTTGTAGACCGCTTCGTGTGCGTCGCGGCCCCATGCGAAGGGACCGTGGTTCTTGACCAGTACGCCCGGCGTGTGGAGCGGGTCGAGGCTGCGGAACCGCTCGACGATCACGGCGCCCGTCTCGGCTTCGTAGTCGCCGTCGATCTGCGCGTGCGTCATATCGCCCGTACAGGGGACGGCGCGGTGGAAATAATCGGCATGGGTCGTTCCCAGCGAGGGGATGTCGAGTCCCGCCTGCGCCCATGCCGTAGCGTAGGTCGAGTGGGTGTGTACCACGCCGCCGATCCCCTCGAAGGCGCGGTAGAGCGCCAAGTGGGTCGGGGTGTCGGATGAAGGGCGGAGCGATCCTTCGACGACGTTGCCGTCGAGATCGACCACCACCATGTCTTCCGCTTTCAGGGCTTCGTACTCCACGCCGCTCGGCTTGATGACGACCCGTCCGCTCGCGCGGTCGATGGCCGAGACATTGCCCCACGTGAAGATAACCAGACCGTGACGTACCAAATCGAGGTTCGCTTCGAGAACCTCTTCTTTCAGATTTTCCAGCATCGTTTGCGTTTTATTCGGTCGTTTTCCCGCCTCGGCTTCGTCCGAACGAGTCGGGTTCGGCTCTCGGCGTAACGAAAACGTTTGTTTTTGTTTTCAGGATTATTCGTTTACTGTCCTTCCGGCACTGTGTTTTATGGCTCGTCTGCGATTTTACCCCGCAATCCGATTCCCGGTCGATCGACGATGCCGGCGGGGAAATCATCTGTTCCGTGCGGAGGTTGCAGCTCGTACCGTTTCTGCCGCCGGAGGCGAACTGCCGGTGCGTTGCGCGGAAGTGCGGCAGACGTATTATTTCTTGTTCTTGTAGGCTGCGACGGCTTCCAGATAGGCTTCGGCCTTGTCGGGACAGTCGGTCGAAACGTAGGTGATGCCGTGGCGCGCCGCCCAGTCGATCAGTTCGCAGTCGTTGACCATCCAAAGCGTGGTGGCGATGCCGAGACGGTTGGCTTCGTCGACCAGTTCGGGACGGTTCATCAGGACGTTGAGCTGGTAGGAGAGACCTCCGTATCCCCGCTTTTTCGCTTCGGCGGGACTCATGGCCGCCATGTCGCTGCTGACGTAGACGACGACGGCGTCGGGTTGCAGGCGGAGCACTTCGTCGCAGGCGTGCCGGCTGAACGAGATGAATTCGATCTGCGGCACGAGCCGCATTTCGCGCGCCAGACGGAGGATCGCCTCCACGACCTGCGTCTCGCGTTGCGGCGTCGCGTGTTTCTTGATTTCGAGGATCAGTTTGGTCGACGGGTCTTTCTGTCCCTGTGCGAAGAACTCCCGGAGGGTGGGGATTTCGAGACCACCCGGCAACTTCACTGCGCGGATTTCGGCGAAGCGGTTCTTCTGCGCATGGAGTTTCGTGTCGAGAATCTTCGGTCCGTGATAGACGATCAGCGAGTCGTCGGCCGTCATGTTGACGTCGAACTCCACGCCGTAGACTCCCAGCTTCTGGGCGTTGCGCAGGCTCGATACGGTATTTTCCCACGATCCTTCTGCGGCATGGAATCCGCGGTGTGCGACCACTTGGGGCTGGGCGGCGAGCATCAGCGTGCCCGCAGCGAATCCGATTGTCAAAAATAATTTTTTCATACAGTTGCGTTTATTCGGTCTTTTACGTTCGGTCGAAAACGGACTTTGTCCAGTCGGAATCCGTGTCCGTTTTCCGGCGGATGTCCGGATTCGGTACGAATCGTGTCACAAATATATACATATTTTCGTTTCGTTAAACAGGTGTTTTCTTTTTGGATGATAAATTTTGTTTATAGTGATAATTTTCTTCGGTTTTGGATGCGGATGTCGTCTAAACGAAAGAGATCGCAGACTGTTGCAAGGAAGTCCGCTGCGGTTGTCCGGATTATCCGGATCGTCGGTCGGGGAGGAGCTGCGCTTCGGACTGGGGCTGTCGGGGGGGGGCTTCGCGTGAATTGGATTCCGCGTCCGGCACGTTTTGCGAAAGGCATGTTTTCGTTCGGACGTGCTGCGCCTCGGCGGAGTTCGAATAAATTTGGTTCTGCCCTCGGCTTGCACTATCTTTGTCGGGGAATTGAAAAGATGAGATCATGCTGAGTATTGCCGAACGCCGTAAGTATATTCTCGATTCGCTGAATCGTCACGGATTCGTTCGTGTGGCCGATATGGCCGCCGAGATGAACGTGACCAAGGCGACCGTCCGCAAGGATATGGAGTTTTTGGAGAGCAGGAACCTGCTCTACCGCACGCACGGCAGCGCCAGTCCGGTCAATCCGTTGGTGCAGGATGTCAGCGTGCATGTCAAGAGCGCCGTCAACAGCGAAATCAAACAGAAGATCGCCGTGGAGGCGGCCGGGCTGATTTGTCCCGACGATTCGGTCTTCATCGCTTCGGGGTCGACCGTCTATGCCTTTGCCGAACGGATACGGCCGGTCGGGCATCTCAATGTAGTGACGCCGTCGCTGCGCGTGGCGATGCTGATGAACGAGTCGGAGGAGACGACGGTGACCGTGCTCGGAGGCGTGCTCTACAAGAAGTCGCTGTCGGTGCGGGGCGAATATGCGGCGCAGGGATTCGAGAATGTGATCTGTTCGAAACTCTTCTTCGGCGCGGACGGCATCGATTCCAATTTCGGCATCACCTGCGCCACGGCCGAAGAGGCCACGCTGACGCAGAAGATGATGCGGGCCTCGGCCAAGAGCGTCGTGCTGGCCGACTCGTCGAAATTCGGGCGGCGCGGTTTCGGCCGGATATGTTCGATGGAGCGGATCGACTGCATCGTGACAGACGACGGTATTTCGGAGCAGTACCGCAGGCTGATCGAGGAGGCCGGAGTCGATCTGATCGTCGTGAGACGCTGAGGGATTTGCCGGCGACCGAGCGGGCGTATGGGTGCCGTGGTAAATAAAAATGACCGGAATTCTTCAAAAGATTCCGGTCATTTTTATTTACTGGAAACGGTTACTCTTTCACACAACGGACGGGTACGGCAATAGCAAGGCTGTTTTGACCCATATTCGTAAATGAGGCTTTGTAGCTGCCGGTGAACGACTTGTTGTAACCTAATTGCATAATATAAGCTTTTTTTGCAGCAGACCATGTGGCGCTTTGTGCTTTGGCATAAATACCGAGTTGAGACAATTTGCCCTCGTCGTTTCTCTGTCCGGCACATGCATAGAACGCTCCGTTAATAGTACCTCCGAAGGTGGTTTCTGTTGCTTCAACTTGATCTGCGTTGAAATCTTTCCATACTTCTCTGCTATCTATCGGTATCTTATAACCTGCCGGACAAGGATCGTAAACCGACTTTCGTTTGGAAATGCCTCCCCACAAATCTTCGAAATTGGAAGCCTCCGCATTGAACCAAGTTCCGCTGCCGCTATTGTTTATCTGCTGTGTATGTCGGATAAACTTGGTGGGATTTTGAATCGTGTATGCAATACAATCAGAAATTTGAGAGTCGTTGTTAGCGGTTACTCCGAATGTATATTCTGTTTCTCCGATCGTATTTTTTTTATATGTGGCTGTGAGCGAACCGAAGGCTTCCGGTTCGCTGCTACCTGTCATGTTTGAGTTGATTCCGAGTTCTTTCGCCCCGACGAACGGGTCTTTGCGTCCCCATTGGTAGTAAAGACCGTAGGAGGAGACGTCGCCCGGAGTGACGGAGGTGGCGCCGAGGTTGCGGTCGAGGATCGTGCAGCCTGCGGCGGCTTCCTTCTCGGCCGGCGCGTCGGTACGCCAGATATGCCAGCTCCATGCGACCTGCCGGTTGATGAGGGCGGCTATCACGGCGTTGCCCTTGGCGGCGCCTGCCGTGAAATAGACATAGCCGTCGACACCGTCGACAGCCGAGCCGTCACCCTTGACGGCCTTGAATTTGTAGTTGCCGGGGGCGCTGACGATGAAACAGTTGGCTGCCGCTCCCAGGTCGACGGCGCCGGGCAGTTCGTCGAAGCCGACGTTCGACACCACTCCCGTTTCGTCCTGCCACAGCCAGTCGCAGGCGGCTTCGGCAGTCGATTGCGGGGTGAAGGCAAGGGTCGGGTATTCGTAAATCTTGCTGCGCAGCAGCGTTTTCGGGGTGTCTTTGCTGACGACCTGCGTCATCACGCTGCCGTCGTCGGCGACGAAATCGATCGTGTAGCCTTTGGCGTAGGTTCGGGGCGGAACGACCAGGTAGAATGTCTGGGGCGTGGCCGAGAGTCGTACGCCGCAGGTGAGCGAGACCTCTTCGACTGTCGATTCCGAAAAGTCGGCCTCCATGTAGGCATCGCCCGAGATGTCGAGCCGGAAGTCGCCTGCGACGGGTTCGCCGTCATTTCCGCGAAACCGGATCGCGGCCAGCGTCCGACTGCCCGTGAGCGAGAATTTGAGGATGGGAAAAATATTCTTGAAAGAGAGCCGTACCTGTTCGGAGCCCGAATCGGGCGTTTTGGCGATCATCATGCCCAGATCCTTGAACTGGAAGGGGTGGCTTTGCTGTTCGGGCAGCGTCATCCGGATGTGGGTGCGGCCGATCTGCCATGCGTCCGTGCTGACGCTGCGGTAGGGATAGACGGCGACGTAGGTATCCGAGGCGAGCGGCGTGACCGCGCTGGTGCCGGTGAAGGTCGCCGTGGTGTTGTCGATCGATTCTGCGCTTTTGACCACGTAGAATTCGGGCGTGACGAACTGGACGGAGGGTTGCAGACCTTGTGTGACGCTGTCGGCGAGTTCCTGCACCCGCCGATCGAAGGCGCCGGTCATGTAGAGGGCTACGGCGTCGTAAAGATCCCATTTAACGAGGCTCGAATTTTTCCCCCCCCCTCCGGCTTCTTCGTCGAGGTGCGTGCGGGATTCGGGCGTCGAAGCGTCGATCGTACCCAGGAGGGTCATCGCCGATTGCGGAGCGGTCGGCGGAAGTTGTGCCGAGGGTTCGTTGTCTTTCTGACAAGAGGCGAGGATCAATCCTGCCGCTGCCAATGCGAGGTAGGTTTTTCTCATGGTTTCGTGCGGTTGCGGGTTATCCCCAGATCTCTTTTTCGATGTCGTACTCTTCGTTGTCGCTCTCTCCGGCCCAGGAGCCTTCGAATCCCCGTTCCACGGCGACGTCCGTCGCCTCGATTCGTGGAAGCACATAGACGGCTTTCTCTTTTTCGTGTTTCATAGAATGTAATTTAAGGAGTGGATAATATAAATATAAAGGAGTGGTCGGGCGCAGAGTCCCGTTGTTCGGCAGGGTCGGCATGGCGGCGCGATTGAGGGTTATTCGTCGAACGGCAGGCGGATTCCTGCCGGTTCATTTACAAATTTACGGAAAAAATTCGAGAATATTCCGATCGGTCGCTGAAAAGTCTGTATTTTTCGGAATACGGTTCGTCCCGACGCCCGTGGAACGGAACGGACGGCAGGTCAGAGCAATCCCGCTTCGTAGTAGCGGACGATCTGTTCGAGCAGGCGGTCGTCCCCTTCGGCGTCGTACTCCGATTTGAGGTCCTGCCCGAAGACGCGCGACAAGGTCTGCCAGAATCCGGCCACGAATCCGCCGCGGAATTCCCGCAGTACTTCGTAGGCGGTGTAGTCCGTCTCGCGGTCGATGAGTTTGAGCAGTACTTTGCCTTGCGTGCGGGTCATGTGTTTGACGACGGGCGTGTACTCCTCCTTGATTTGGCGATAGACGCCCCTGATGTAGGCTTTTTGCGCCTTTTTGGTCGGTAGGCGTTGCAGCTCGGCCTCCATTTCGGTCATGCGCGCCCTGGCGATCTTTGCGACGGGATAGACTTTTTTGACGGCCGCGACCAGTTTGCGGTAGCGGCGCAGGTCGGCTCCGCGGGCGAAGACCCACACCGGGCGAATGCGGACGTGGGGAATCGTATCGCCCGCGACGACCTGCCACTCCTGACAGGCGACGCCCGGAGGCTGTTGCGCTCCGATCCGGAGTGCCGGGAGTATCGCCGCCAGCAGAAAGAGAAGGTACTTTTTCATAGGCCCCGAAAAATTTCTACCTTTGCAAATGTAACGATTTTTTGGTTTAACGAAATAACGAAACGGAATAATGGAACTGAAAAAGGGATTGTCGTCCCAGAGCTCGGTGACGGTATCGGCCGGAAATACGGCCGCTGCGATGGGTTCGGGCGATCTGGATGTTTTCGCCACGCCGGCGATGGTGGCGTTGATGGAGAATGCCGCGATGAAGGCCGTCGCCGATGCGCTGCCGGAAGGCTCGACGACCGTGGGGGCCGAGATGAACGTGACGCACATCAAGCCTTCGGGGCTCGGCGCCGAGATCGTGGCGACGGCGGTGCTGACCGGAGTGGAAGGGCGCAAGCTGACCTTCAACGTCGGTGCCCGCGACGCCGAAGGAATGATCGGCGAGGGCATCCACATTCGTTATGCGGTCGATCGGCGCCGGTTCATGGAGAAGGTAGGGAAGTAGTGCGAAGCGTACCGCTTGGCCGGATGATTTCCGGCGCTTTTACTCTCAGCCGGCAGATCGGTCAGGTTCGATCGGAAATGAATAAATGCGGATAAACAAGAATTCGTTTATCCGCATTTTTGTTGAGCTATCGGGACTCGAACCCAAAATTTCAGAACCAAAATCTGACGTGTTACCATTACACCATAGCTCAATCCGTCGCTCGAAAGCTGTGCAAAGGTATAGTAAAGATTTCAATATTGCAAAATTTTTTTGTCCGACATCGCGTGTCGCCTGCGAATCGATTGCGCCGGCAGCCGTCGGGAGAATCCGTTCGAGAAGCAGGGGGCGTGTGGCGGGCTGTTTGGCCTGAGGTTTCATGCAGGCGGCCGCATCCCCGAAAGGTGCGGCCGTGCGGTTTCGTATGCGCCGGTTTATTCGGACAGTTTGTCCCGAATACGCTCGGCGGTGCGGTCGACGGTCTCTTGTACGGCGTCGGTCGTCCGGCGCAGCCCCGCCTTGGCCGACCGTTTGATTCGTGCGGCCTTTTCGTTTCCGCAGCGGGTCGCCCGGTCGATTTTGTCCGACAGCAGATTCATCGTCTCTTTCGCCTCTTCGGCCATTCGGTCGATGCCGGCGTTGATCTTTTCCTTGTTCATTGCGAGGAGTGTTTTTTTGAGGAACGTGCCAGAAGCGATGCGATCCAGAGCAGGACGACGGCGCCGACGACCGATGCGATCAGGCTGCCCAGCGTCCCGACGGCGACCAGCCCCAGCAGCGACAGAATCCAGCCGCCCAGAATACCGCCGACGATGCCGACGATCAGATTGACGACGAGCCCCGAACCGTGTCCTTTGACCAGAAGATTGGCCAGCCAGCCGGCGACGAGCCCGATAAGCAGATACCAGAGAAAATACATAGTACGAAAATGATTGGTTTCGTAGACCGATTGCAAAAAACGTTCCGTTTCCAACCTCCGGTTTCTCGCCTCATACCGACGGAGCTTTCCTTCGGCGGTGCGCAGAATGCCGGAGCGGAGATTTATCGTGCGGCGCGGCGGACGGAAGGCGGATTTTCGGCGGCTACCGACTGTTTTTCAACTGCGTCAGCGCCTTCGCCAACTGGTCGGGGCAGGAGGTGCCCCTGCCGCCGCAGTCGATGCCGCTCAGGCGGGCGATCGCTTCGTCCACCTCCATGCCGGCGATCAGTGCGGCGATGCCCTGCGAGTTGCCGTGGCAGCCGCCGATAAATTGCACGCGCTTGACACGATCGTTTTCAACGGTGACGTCGAGCAGTTTCGAGCAGGTTCCGCATGTTGTGTAGACGAGGTTTTTCTCCATGATTCGACTCTTTGCAGGGGTTTGTCGCCCGCAAAGATAGCGCTTTTCGCTGAAAATCGTCCGTCCGTTTTACTATCGCTTGTAATAGGAGGCGTCCAGACCGAGCGTGAAGTCGTCGCGGTGGCGGAAAGCCAACAGGGCGAGTCCTGCGGTCAGCATGCCGTTGAGCAGGAAGGGCACGCGGTCGCCGTGCAGTGCGGTGAGACGGGTGAAGGTGTCGATGAGGAAGGGACAGAGCATGATGGCCAGGTAGTTGACCGCCATGACGAACGACAGTGCCAGCGTCGCCGCGCGTGGCGGAGCGATGATGGCGGTCTTGTCGTAGATGAGCGGCTGCATCAGTCCGTAGCCGAATCCCGCCAGCAACGCTCCGACGACCAGCATCCCGCGGTCCCGGAAAATCCCGAAGCAGAACAGCCCTGCGCCGATCATGGCAATGGCGGCGACGTTCGTATAGCCTTTGAAGATTCCGATGATGCGGTCGAGAATCAGTCCTGGAGCCATGATTGCGAGGAAGAAGAGCGAAATCAGCACACCCGAAAAGGTTTTGGGCAGATGATATCCGTCGACCAGAAACGCGGCGTAGAAGGTGATCGTCAGTGCGGCGTAGGTGATGAAAAAGTAGAGCGCCATGAGTCGGACGAGCTTCGGGCGATCGATCGTTTTGTTGCGCATCTGGTCGCTGGCGGCCGGTTCGGGCGTCGAACGCTGCCGATGCAGGAACGGCGAGAGGACGAGCGAAACGGCCGGCAGCGTGTAGACCAGAAACGAGAGATGCCAGTCGATGTTGGCGAGATAGCCCGAAAGCGCCGTGGCGAGTACGAGCGTCAGATTGTTGATCGAAGAGCTGTATCCCAACTGCCGGACGCGGTACTCTCCGGTGAAGTAGGCGACGACGAGTCCCGTGGAAAGCGGGATGACCATACCGGCTCCGATGCCGAGGATGCAGCTGACGAGGATCAGCGCCGTGATGTTGCGGATGAACAGGCAGGCGATGCCGCTCAGCAGGAAGATCACGAGTCCGACAACCAGAATCCGCAGTTTGTCGCGGCCGACCGACAGTTTCCCCGACAGCAGCACGAACGGGATGATGAGCAGCGAAGGCAGCGAAGTGAGCATCTGGATTTCGAGGTCGCTCGCCGAAGGGAAAATCGTATTCAGGTCGCCCAGAATCGGTGAAACGGCCAGTCCGGGCAACGACGTTACGGCCGATACCGACCAGATCGCCAATAGCACCGGAAGCGAGATCGTGCCTTTGCCTGTGGATATTTTCATGGTGACGGGGTTTGGTTTTCTTGGTCGGTGTCACAACCTTTATGCCAGCGTCTTCGGCTGGCGGAGGCCGCGGTGTTTGCAGACGTCGTCGGGTGCGGAAAATGGAAGAGAATCGGTGTTTTCGGCAGACAGGGGGCCGGGAGGCCGCCTCTTTCTGTCGGATTCGGCGGCACACTCGTATCGGTTGAGGCTTCGGCATCGTTCCGATGCGCATTCCGGCAGACGAAATTGCCGACTGCCGGATGACAGCCGTCCGGTACGGATATGTAAAAAGCAGCCCTTTCGGACTGCTTCGGATAGATGTTACGACTCGGTTATGAGCGGTTCGGCGGTTAATACTCCTCCTCGTTGAAGAAATTTATCCATATTGATTATCAATACATTATGTAACAACAAATGAAATTTGCGCAAACAAACCGCACCGTCTGAGACGGTCTGAGGCGATAGGAGGAAATGGTGGGAAAACAAATTAAATATGCACCTTTATCTATCATAATTTTGGATTTTTTTCCACAAAATTCGTTGTTGAAATAATTATTGGCTAACTTAGAACTATGATTACAAACCCAAATACAATATTAACCAATAATTATGGAGGCTAAAATCTATTACGGGGAATATACCCTTAGACATTGGATTGAGTTAATGCTGAAAGGTAATATAGTCCTTCCGCCGTATCAACGGAATTTTGTATGGACCGAAACAAAGGTTTTGGGTCTAATTAATGCATTCACCAATAAAGAATTTGTACCACCAATTACTATAGGCCTTTTTAAAAAAGATGGTGTTACACAAAATCTAATATTGGATGGACAACAGCGCTTAACGACACTGTTGTTGGCATATTTAGACTTAATGCCAGACGCTGCAACATTTAAAGCAAAAAATGAAGAACTAACTATGGGACGTCTGGCTGAAGGTGATGAAATTGACGAATATGGTGGAGAATTAGATGATATACTGGATTGGACTTTTCAAAAATTGACCGAGAAAGGGAAAAGCAAATCTGAAATTGAATCAAAATTAATCACGGGGAATTATAAGAATTTGAATAAAAAGTTGCCCGAAATTTTTTTTGAAGAGCGATATTTAGGATTCTCATACATTGTTCCTCAAGAGGACGAAACGATACAACAACAAAAATTTTATTCAACAGCCTTTCGAAATATCAATATTGGGGGACAAGCATTATTGGCACAGGAAAGCCGAGAAGCACTCTACTATTTTAACAGTGAAATGCCGGATTTTTTCAATCCCAGTTTTTGCAAAGAAATCAAATTGAAAACAATGGGCTCTAATATAGAAATACCTCTCGATTTCATAAGGTACATGTCTATTCTTTCACAATACCGGCAAGATGGCAATGAAACTAAATTAGCTAAGGGTTATCGTTCCAATATGGAAGGTTATTACGAACAATATATTTACTCCGTATTAGGTGAACTGACAATATCCATTTTCAAAGATTTCAATACCATTTTTCCTGATAAAAACTACCAACCAAAATTGGAAAGACTTTCTGAAAGCATTAGATTATTAGACCTGTCAACAAAATCTCCATTTTCATCAATAATTGATATGGATGTCTATTTGTTTGGACTAATATATCAAATTGTATTCGAATCAAAGAAGTTAAATTCAGAACATATTAATGATTTAAAAAGGGAACTATCTACACAAATAAACGATTATAAATCAGATGATTCCCATAAAAGATCTCCCAATGCTTTTAAATATATGCGCCCGCGTGTTGTCAATTCCATAAATATATATTCGCGTTATGTCATTGCAGAATAACCAATTGAAATTTATAGAAACCCCTATATCTATAATATTAAGAGAGGCTGTTGTTGCCAGTACTGCTATAGGGAACGGAATTGAAACCTATTCCGTTAACGATTACATTTTGCATTCAATTTTTCTAAAAATGACTGGAGCTCAAGAACAAAAAATGAAATGCATCGTATGGGAATTGGCTTCTAACGATTACAACTATCGCTATCTTCGATATAATCAGAAACCATATGGAGAATGCTCTTGCTATGATGAAAAAAACAAGATTTACAAAGATTTATTAGACCAAATAACTAAAATAGATCCAGCCTTTCATATTGATACTTTTTTCGATAAAAATGCTATTTTGTCGAATATAGTCGCAGATCTTGACGATATATTTGAAAAAAGTAGTTTGTCTCAAATTAGGTCGCGTGAGTATAACGAATATAAGCTCATATTTAAATCATTGACTCCAGATTGTTTCATTGTTGGATCATTATCTGCAAACAATAAAAACGATGGACGCAGAATATTTTCAACATGTGATAAATGCCCTAAGTTTGATAAGAAAAGTAATGTTCGCAAATGTGATAATTTATTAAATCTACATGAAATATATAGTTTGCTCTATCGGCATCGAAATCGATGTGCCCATAACACAACATCATATCAACAGAATTTACCCACATTCACGATGATGTCAAATTTGAAATATTGTTATGAAAACTATTTTATATATTTCGCTATTCTAGTATTGATAGACACTATATTCATAAATCTATTCAAACGATATCAGGATCTCATAGAACTAACTGTATAATAATCAAATGAAAACACAGCAAACAAAGTCTCTGTTTATTATAAAACACGATGATATGGACTTCTTAAATTACCATATAATAAAAAAAATTGATTGGATTACATCATGAATCGCTCCAACCTGTCTTTCCAACGCCGCCAGTCGGGCATCTCGATTTCGAGCAGGGAAAAGAAGGCTGCTGTATGGTCGGGATGCAGCAGATGACACATCTCATGCGTAATAACATACTCAATGCAGGGGCGCGGCGCCTTGATGAGTTCCGTATTCAGAATGATTTTTCCCTTGGGGGTACAGCTGCCCCAACGGTTTTCCATCTCCTGAACATAGAGTGAGGTCGGAGCAACTCCATACCGTGCAAATCGGGAAATGATAGGCTCCGCATACTCGGCAAACTTGAGTTTGGCGTGTTCGCGGTACCAGGATTTCATCAACTCCCGGGCCTTGTCCGGAGAGGTGCATACCACTTCGAAGCAGCGGCCCTTGTAACGGACGCTGTTGGTTTTGCCTTCCGAGACCCGGAGCAGGAACTGCTTTCCCAGATAGTAGTGCGACTCTCCGCTGACATACCGTTTTTCCGGACTCCGAATCCCGAAATCCTTGAAATAGGCCTGTTGCCGAAGAATCCACGGCGCCCGTTTGTGGAGTTTCTGCTCGATAACCTCTTCCGGCGTCCCTTCCGGAGCCAGCAGAACGACCTCGCCGGATGGATATACCTTGATTCCAAGTGTCCGGCGGGCGGAAAAGAGTACGCTGTAGGGAATCGTCTCTTTCCCGTAGACGAATATCTGCTGCATCACCGGAACCATTTTTGAGCCACGTCGACCGCCCGGTCGATGATGGCATCCATGTCGTCGAAGGTCATCGACAGATCATACTTGCGTTTGACCTCGTCAATCAGATAGTCCTCGATGTCGAGCTTCATCATGCCGACCAACCTGTCCTTGAGCGGCCAGTCGACAATGAGCGTCCCCTTCTCGAAGATGTGCTGACGAATGATGGCGTCGATCCGGTTGGCTGTGTCGAGTGCTATTTGCGTCAGGTCGAGCCCCTGTTCGGGCTTTATGACCGACTTATAGACCTCCAGACTCAATCCGAAGTAGGCCCGCGCGGCATTGTTGTCCTTCAGCACGTCGGGAATCTCGCTGTCGGTATGATTCAGCACCTTGTTCATCAGGTCCGTCGCCTGGGTCAGATACTCCGCCTCGTCGATTCGCCCCTGCTCGTACTGCGAAATGGTCTCCTTGAGCATCTGCGAGAACTTTTTATAGAAAGCCGGGTCGGTGTCCATGTTCTCGGTGATGTACTTGGCCGTCCGCGAGGCAATCGTGTCGGCCTTGGCCGCTTTTCCGGAGATCTTCTCCACCTCTTCGGCGAAACGCTCCTTGTCGAAGATGTTCACCAGGTCGGTGATGACCTGCACCTCACCGCTCTCGATATGCGTGTCGATCAGCTTCTGAATCTGCCCTTCGTATTGCTTATAGTCCACCGTGTCGGAGTAGCGCTCTTGCACGGCGTTGCGCAGCTTGAGGAAGAAGGCCAAATCGTGCTTGTACCGCTCGACGAGCTCCTGAGGCGTACTCTGATGGAAGGCTATCGACGAGAGGGCAATCTTCAGCGTCCGGGCAAAGGCCCGCAACTTTTCGTAGAAGAGCACGCGCCGGTCCTCCTCGCGCAGGACATTGCCAAAGGCCTCGAAGTCGGTCGTGTTGCGCACCTCTTTGAAAAGGTCCCACAACTCGGCGTGCTTCTGGGGCAGCTTGGCCACCTCCTCCGAGATGTCCGTATAGGTTCCTTCCAGATCCTCCTTGTCGAAATCGGCGTAGAACTCCAGCGCCGAATTGAGCGACCCCAACACGCCGTAATAGTCGATGATATAGCCGAACTCCTTGTCGTCGCAGACGCGGTTGACGCGGGCGATGGCCTGCAGCAGCGTGTGGTCCTTCAGCTTGCGGTCGAGATAGAGCACTGTGTTGCGGGGTTCGTCGAATCCCGTCAGGAGTTTGTCCACGACGATGATAATCTCCGGCTTGTCGCTGTTTTTGAAGCGGTTGATGATGCTCGCCTCGTACTTTTTGGCCGTGCCGTATTCATCCATCATGCGCTTCCAGAAGGCCACCTCCACGTTCGAGGTCTCGCCGAACGCTTCGTCTTCCCCCTCCCGGGTGTCGGGCGAGGTGATGAGCACTTCCGACGAGACGATGCCGATTTCGTCGAGATACTGCTTGTAGAGAATCGCGATGCGCTTGCGCGGAGCCACCAGCTGCGCCTTGAACTTCGACCCCTGCCAGTTCTCCCGGAAGTGCTGCGAAATGTCCCACGCAATAGCGTAGATGCGCTGCTGTGTCTGGTTGAGCTGGTCCGAACGGCTGAATTTCTTCTTCATGTCGGCCCGCTGGGCGTCGCTCATCCATCCGCAAATCTTGTCGAAATAACGGTCGATCGTCTCCTCGTGCACCACTTGCGGCACCATGCGCCCCTCGTACAACAGCGGTACGACGGCCTTGTCCGCCACGGCCTGATCCACCGTGTAGACCGGCTGGATGATGCCGCCGAACTTCCGGGCCGTGTTCTTCTCCTTCTTCATCAACGGCGTGCCGGTCATGGCGATGAAGCAGGCGTTCGGAAGCGTCTTCTCCATCTTGATGCCCATCTCGCCGTACTGGCTGCGGTGCCCCTCGTCGATTAGCACGAAGATGTTGGGGTCGGTCAACGGGGTGCGGATGCCGCGCACGGCCGTCTCGAACTTGTTGATAATCGTCGTGATGACGGCATCGCTCTTGCTGTTGAGCAGTTCGACGAGCTTGCTTCCTGTCGTGGCGTTCTCGACGCGAATCTGACACTTGCGGAACGTCCCCGTAATCTGCCGGTCGAGGTCCGCGCGGTCGGTCACAAGGATGATTTTCGGGTTGCGAATCTCCTTGTCGAGGATGATGGTTTGTGCCAGCATCACCATCGTCAGCGACTTGCCGCTCCCCTGCGTGTGCCAGATGACGCCGCCGCGCCGCCGCCCGCCCTCGATGTGGCGGATGCGCCGCATCGTCTGCCGCACGGCAAAATACTGCTGGTAACGCGCCACCTTCTTGATGCCGTCGTCGTAGAGCGTGAAGCCGTACATCAGCTGCAACAGCCGCTCGGGCCGGCAGAGGTTGTAGAGGTATTCGTCCTGCACCGACGGGGTGACCGGCTGTTTGTAGAGCTCCTCAAAGTTGCGGCGCACGTAGCCGAACCGTTCCCCGAAGAGCTTGTCGTCCAGCAGCGGCTCGTTGACCACCCGTTCCAGCTCCTGCCGGTAACGGGCCTCCTCCTCGCGGTCGGCGAACTGCTCGCGCCACCGCGCCCAGAACTTCTCGGGCGTGGCCGTCGTGGCGTAACTCCCCTCCTGGCGGTTGACGGCCAGCAGCAGCGTCGAGTAGAGGTACAACGAACGGATACCGTCGGCCTTCTGGTTGCGGAGGTGCTGCGAAATGGCCTGCTCGATGGAGTCCTTCACGTCGGGACGCTTGCACTCGATGATGCAGAGCGGAATGCCGTTCACGAAGAGGACGATGTCGGGCCGGTAGGTGTCGGTCATCCCCGTGCGGCTGACGGCAAACTCCTCGGTGACGTGGAAGACGTTGTTGCGCGGATTCTTCCAGTCGATGTACTGCATCACGAAGCTCTTGCGGTCGCCGTCGACAATCTGTTCGAGGGTTTTGCCCGAGGTGAGCAGGTCGTAGACCGTCTGCGAAGCCTCCATGAACCCTTCGTCCATCGGGATGTTGCGCAGGGCGTCGATTCCGGCGGTGATGTTCTGCTCGGAGAATACGGTGGTGCGCACCGAGCTGACCTGCACGACGTTGATGGCGGCGAGCTGTTTGCGCAGCACGGGTTCGAGCAGCACGTTGGCGAGATTTCCGCCGCGCAGGGCCAGCGCCTCATCGGGTGTGAGGTAGGTATAACCCAGCTTTTCGAGCATCAGCAGCGCGGGGATCTGGCTGATATGGTCTTCTTTGAAGGAGATGGACATAATTAAAGATTATAAACTATCCCAGATAGTTGCGAAACTATGTGCTTCACCTTGTAACAAGGGAAGTTCTTTTAAGTCGTGGTCTTTTTTTACATGGAATTTATTTCTGCGAACATCCAAGATGGCAAATTTAATTTCAGGTTCTTTCATTTTGCTTCTTAATTGCATTTCCATCAAGGTGAGTATTTGATCTGCTTGGGCTTTTTTCAAAGCATCATCCTTAAAATACAACTTTACGATGTAGAAGTTTGAAGTCCCATCCTTTTTCTTCTCTTCCAGACCAATCTCTGGATTGATGGTAATGACGATGTTCCCTATCTTCCAATCTTTTTTAGGAGGTTTAATCCATTCGAACAGTTTCCTGCCTAAAAATTTTTTATATCCTGCAACAATTTCAGGGTAGCACTTTTTCTTCTTTTCATCTGTTAAATCCTCAAGGACTTTATCAAGGAAGTCTTTGCTCTGTTTTTTCTTATGCAGATTGATAATTGCAGTTCGAATCGCCTTATAAAAATCCATATAAGGTTCATATTCGGGGCGTTCCTTGATCGCTTTTACATGATTCTGTTTAGCGGTTCCCATTTTGTTGACAAAACCAACAAAGTCTGTCAAACTAATCTCAATTTTTTCAGCCATTTATTCAATAGTTTTATTCGTTATTTTATAACAATATACCCAAGTACTGTCGCTTGTACCACCTCCGGTATCGCCTTTCATTCCTTTTTTAAGGAAATGTTCTTCTACAGCTTGCGCATGGTTTTTATTGATAGCTTCTTCATATATCCACCAAGCGGCATTAGGTGTCTTAGTTACATTGTGTTCTCCGAATAAGCGACGGTCAATGTCATTTGTGATGCCGATGTAATAGGCTTTGTAATTCGTGTCTCCATTCAGATGAGCATAGATGTCATCTGCAATCTGTTGTGCTGTTTTTGCCATAGTTGGAAAGTTTTAAAGATTAATATTTTATTCGTTTTTTCCCGGTTAGGAGTTGTTGCATAAGGCCGCGTTTCTGACGGCGGAGGCGTTCGAGCTTCTCTTTGGCCAGCTCAATCTCGCGGTCGGCCGCGGTCAACACCTCCGCAATGGCGGTTTGCTCTTTCAAAGATGGAATTTCGAAAGAAAGGGCAAAAAAATCTTTGGGCGTTACATTTAGCAGTCCGTGGGCTCGACCTCCTTCGTTCGCTATTTTTGTTAAGCCGCGATTTAACCCTCCATTATCAAAATAGTAGGAAAGATAATCAATGTTGGCATCTGTTCCTGGTTTTACATTAAAGCATATGTACAAAGATGTTACAACTGCTTTCTCGGCCTCGGACAATCTTTTTATTGCTCCCATTGGATAGCCGTTAGAGTAGCTTTTGTTATAGCAGAATTCATCTCTGAAGACCAAATAATAACTTTCTAAGGTCTCACTTGCTACACTTTTATTGAAGAAATCTGTTTGAGCTACGAAACCGCGTTGAGCAGATATTGTCATTACATTCTGATTGTCTTCAATGTTCTTTCGTGTAACTCTTTCACAAATGTCTCCCAATTTTACTTTTTGCCAGGGTTCGGAGAAGCCGGGGAGACGGAGTTTAGCGGAGAGGAGTCGTTGCATCAAGGCGCGTTTGCGCAGGGCGAGTTTTTCAATCAGACGCGCCTGCTTTTCAATCGCCTCATCCCACACGCCCAACACATCCGCAATCTTCCGCTGCTCCGCCAGCGGCGGAACGGCTATCTTATAGGGAATGATATGTTTATTGTTTATTTGAGGAATGGATGAGGTGTCAGCGATTCGATACAATCGTTCATGTAAAATCCGGATATACAGGAACTCTGTGTCTACGATGGCTGTATGGGGTGTAATAGCCATCATATTGCTGTCCATTTGAATGTCTTTGGCAGCTATGCGAACTTTATTATTTAGAATTGAGGCTCCTCTTTTAGGGAAAATGATGCTCCCGGCTTTAATGGTTGTATTATTGTCGTCGGAATATTCTCTGCTGGATTCTTGGTATTTCTCGCAGTTGTTCAGGTCTTCGACCTTGACATATGGATATTTCCCCTCTGCCTTGAGGTGGTATAGGGACGGGCTTTCGCCGCTGGTTATTGATACAATGTCGCCTAACCGCATAACCTCCCACTCCTGCGGAATAATCCCCAGCGCCGTCGCCTTATAGCCTTGTGGTATGTTGGTATCGTGTGTCATTGTCGTAACTGGCTTTACCATGTTTTTTCAAATCGGAACTGAAGGATTCCTCGCAGAATGTTGTTGAGGTCTATTTTGTCCACGCTATATATACCGGGTGGAACCAATTGCCTTATTTTGTTCAGCTTGTTGTAAGTTTCCTCGGAGATTGGGGAGGAATCAAGGTAGTAGACCGTATGGTCGATGTGGTACACGTCTTGATACTTGATAGCTATCAAGTCGGACTCACGGACTATGACGGAGGTCATGTAGGGTAGTTTGGGTATCAACTTTTCGCTATGAACAAGGCTGTTCCATATTTTCGATGTGATTTCATGCAACTTGGTTCGGTCTTCTTCTGCAAATGGGCATTTGCCAACGACTCCATCCAGCTCCTCTTGACAGCGGCAATCCCTGTATATGTTGATTGGGCAACAATATACAAAATCCTTCAGACCTTCGCGAAAGAACATGGTGGTTTGTACATAAATCATTGAGCAGATAGAAAACTCAATGGGGCGATGCAATTTTGCTCCACTATTGCAGATGTCCATGTGGTCCTTCTCCCGTTTGAAGAAAAACAGCGGCTGGTGTTCCATTTGTTGGATTCTCAGCTTTTCCTGTTCGAGCTTGTGCTGCTCCAGTTGCAGTTTATGTTGTTTGCAGAGTACGACTGCGGTAACAATGGCTGTAAACACAGAGGTAATACCGAGAATGATATTCCCGATGTCGCCCCATGTCGAAAGAGTCATATTGAGGAACATACTCATAGTGTAATTACCTTGGTGGTTACGTTGTTCTGTCCGGATTCATCGTCCCAAATCAGTTTGAGCGTTAATTTTGGGGGACAGCCAATCGTTAGATAGAGTTTGAGTTCGGCATCGTCTTGCGGGTTCATAATCTCGTATGGGAATATTTCATCGTTCATGACGATTAGACCTTCAACATCAAGCCCTTCAACTCGAATATTCCGAGCTACAGCCCGGCCATTGTTCCATATTCGAAGCGTCCGGGGTCCTTTGGTATTCTGCGAAATCTCCGCGCGGATATCGGCTTTTTTATTTGCCTGCTCCTCTTCCTGCAACTGTTTCAGTTGATAAGAGTTGATTAACCGTTCTTGTTGTTTCAGTTTCCGGTCGTGCGCGAAATAGGTATACAGGCTGATGACAAGAGCAGCGGCCGAGATAATAAGCGTCCAAGTCTCCATATTGGCCTTTTTAATATCCCAACTCCTTCAGATAACCATCCATCCGGACATGCACCTCGGAAAGCTCCTTTTCCAGTGCATCAATCTCCTGCTGCACGGCCGCAATGTCGATTTCGGGCTCCTCCTCGAAGGTGTCCACATAGCGCGGGATGTTGAGGTTGTAGTCGTTGTCGGCAATCTCCTCGCGCCGGGCCACGTAGGCGTAGCGCTCCTCGACGATGCCCGGCTTGAGTTCGCCCTGCGCAAAGCGGCGGTAGGTCGTGACGATGTGGTCGATATCCTCGTCGCGCAGCCGGTTCTGGTTCTTGCCGTTCTCAAATTCGCGGCTGGCGTCGATGAAGAGCACGTCGGTCGTCGTCTTGGCCTTGTTGAAGATGGCGATGGCGGCCGGGATTCCCGTTCCGTAGAAGAGGTTGGCTGGAAGTCCGATGATGGCCTCGACGAGGTTCTCCTCGACGGTCTGCTGGCGGATTTTCCCCTCGCTGGCTCCGCGGAACAGCACGCCGTGGGGAACGACGACACCCACCTTGCCGTGTTCGTTGGCCACTTCGAGCATGTGGCAGATGAAGGCCCAGTCGCCCTTGCTCTTGGGCGGAATGCCGCGCCAGAAGCGGTTGTAGGGGTCGTCGGCCGCCTCGTCGGCGCCCCACTTTTCGAGCGAGAAGGGGGGATTGGCCACGACGGTGTCGAACTTCATCAACGCATCGCCCTCCTTGAGCTTCGGGTTGCGCAGTGTGTCGCCCCAGCGGATGGTGGCGCTGTCGAAGCCGTGGAGCAGCATGTTCATCATGGCCAGCGCCCAGGTGCTGCCGTTGAGCTCCTGACCGTAGAGCGAGAAGTTGTCGGAGCCTACCTCGCGGCCTGCCTTGATGAGCAGGGAACCCGAGCCGCACGTCGGGTCGCAGATGCGCGAGCCGGGGGCGCTCTTGGTCAGACGAGCCAGCAGAGTCGAAACCTCCTTAGGACTAAAGAATTCTCCAGCTTTCTTCCCCGAATCGCTGGCGAACTTTTCGATAAGGAACATGTAGGCATCGCCGATGACGTCATTGTTCTCGAGGTGTGACTCGTCGAATTGCAGCCGATCGTCCGAGAAATCGATAAGCAGCTGTTTCAGTCGGGCGTTGCGCTCCTTCGTTTCGCCGAGGTTGCTGCTGTTGAAGCTGATGTTGCGGAAGATGCCGCTGCCGTCCTCGCTGCTCAGCTTTTCGCGGTTTTCGTATTCAAGGTCCGCCAGGCCAACATCAATGAGCTCGCCGATATTGGGTTCGTTGCGGTGCTCGAAGAGGTAGTTGAACGAACTCTTCTCGGGGACCTGGAACCGTTCGCGGCGCATGGCCCGTTGGGCACGCTCCATGTCGCCGTCGTAGCGCTGGAGGTACTCCTTGTATTTCGCCTTGCTGACATCGCTGACGTACTTCAGGAACAGCATCGTGAGAATGTAGTCCTTGTACTGGTTGGGGTCAATCACGCCCCGGAAGGTGTCGCAGGCTTGCCATACGACTTTGTTGATCTCTTCCTGTGTAACTTTACCGTTCATCTTTGTATATTTTTGTCAATTTATAATCGGTGATTTGCCGGCGGCGCTCCGCGATGGCCTTGTAGAGGGCCTGTTCGCGGCGCTGCAGGCGGGTGAGGGCGATGCAGGCCCGCTGTCGCTCCAGCGGGGGGAGCGGAACATCGAACTCCTCGAGGTCAGCCTTGCTGAGCGAGGTGATGGCCGACCCTTGGGCTTGTGCCGTCAGCAACTGCCGGGTGGATGGCAGATTGAGGAATCCGCAGAGGTATTCGGGCAGGATGCGGGTCGGGTTGTCGATTCGGATAATCAGAAACGAGGGTGAGGCCACGCACGGCCCGAGTTGCGTCGGGGCAATGTCGCAGAAATTCTTGCCACCCTTGGCGGCGAGCAGCAAATCGCTTTCCGTCAGCAGATGGCGGACAGCCTTGGAACTGACGGTTGTTGTCGGTCGGATGGTCGGACGGATGTTCCCCTCCTCGTCGAAATCGTTCACCTGAAGGTAGCAGGTGTCGGGCGAAGGGGCGCTTTTCAGATAAACTCCCGTCTGGATGGTGGCAATATCTTTCAGCTTTACCATTTTTTTCTTCAATAGCTTTGCTACAAAAATATGCATTTTCACCGATTTTGCCAAATAATTTGGAGGAAATTTTACAATAGAGCTTCTACAAAATTTTCTACAGCTATTTTCTTCACGTAGTGAAGAAGATTATTTACATCAGGTAAATTGCAACCTGATCTTTACCTGTGTATTGACTTTTTGTGTGCTCTATTGACTGTCCGAATAGCATAAAGCAGGCACCTCCTCCGATACACCTCTTCCTCCTCATCCGGCCTTCTTCCGTCCCAGCGAAGGTCTGAGTCGGAGTTGCCACCGCCTCCGCCGGATGATACAGCGACAGGCTGTCCGCCAATCAGTGCATCAGCGATGGTGAAGATCCGCTCCCGGACAGACGGTTCCGCCATCTGGTCGAGAAACTCCTGCATCAGAGCTGTCTGATTCTCGTTGAGATCCGTCAGCCGCATATTCTCCTGCTGCAGCCGTTTAAGCTCCTGATAATCCACCAGCGCATTTCGCTGTACAGCCTGTACCTGCTGCTCGGCATCTTTCCGATACAACGCTTCAATCTGGCGGACAATCTTCACGAATCGGTTGGCGATAGACCGGTTCTGCTCATCGAGCCATTTATCCACCCCGAACATCGGAGGTTTGGCAGTAATTCTCGGCGGATCGAAGTCTATCCTGTGGTTGCGGAACGGTTGTGCAATCCGTCCGGCACGCTCCATGTCCCGTGTCATTCTGTCCAGCTCCTGCTCTTTCGCCTGAAGTTTACCGGCCTTGTCGTCCAGCTTCGTCTGGTACTCGGTAATGAGTTTCAGAAGATCAGCTTTCCGGGCGTCGTATTTGTCGAGCGTTATTCTTCCGGACGCCAGTTTCTCTTCGACTTCATCGAGCTGCGATTTATAGTTTAGAATCTGTGTTTCCAGCCTCCGTATCATAGACTGAAGCCCTTTGACTGCTTTCTCGGCCTGTTTTGCTTCGTGAGTAAGTTTACGGATGTAGTCGCGTTTACTCAAATGGCTGACGTGCCGCCCCTCGATGCTGTCGCCGCGTTCCAGTCCGTATTTACTGCCGACCTCCTCGTAGAGCGAGGTATGCATCTCCCGAAGGATCCGGCCGTACTCGTAGCGGTTCTTCCCGAACTTCGCCGACCACATGACGCATTCGCGTCCGCTTTTTGCACGTTGTCCGACCGGAACGATCAAGGCATGGATATGCGGACTGCTCTCGTCGAGATGAACCTGAAAGCCGATGATATTCTCCTGCCCGTATCGTCGGGCGCACCAGTCATAGACGTCTTTCGCCCATTGTTCGATTTCCGGGCACCGATGGAGTTGGCTGTTGTCCGCCTCCTTGTCCAGATTGACGGCCTGGTCTCCGAATGCCATTTCGAGAGTGCGGTCGTGGTTGCCGCCGAATATGAATCTGGCACAACAGTTCGGCTGTATCATGCTGTCGGCCTTGAACGGATGCCAACCCAGCTCCGCGAGTCTGTCCATAAGCCGCACCTCAAGCGACTTTTGCTGATAGCCTAACGGATGGATCTTCCCGTCGGGCCCGATTTCGAAATTCAACCCCATCCGACTCTTGTCGTAATGGTTGGTCGGGTCCTGATTCTTTCGCTCGATCTTGTCATCATTCCAGCGTCGTTCATTTTCATTGGCCTCCGCCGTGCCGAATGACTTCCCGGCTTCGACGTGCATGGCCTGCTTTATATCTGTATTCATAATAGATGTTCTTTTGATAAATGGTTCTTGTTTGAGCTTGCTCACTACGGATCGGAGTCTGCCGAATCCCGACGGGACTTTCTTGCCGGCAGGCGAAAAGTCCTTATTGTGTTATGGACTTTCCCTGTAAACTCCCGAAACTACCCTCGGGTTACTCGACCAGTTCCAGATCCAGTTCGTCGATGAGCAGTTGCAGTGCGGGATTACGCCGTATCATCTGCTGGAGCAGTTGACGCTGCGTCGGGATGGTCAGAAAGAAGTCCGCTATGTCCAGACCGCGGCTGCGCTGTTCGTCGGTGGCCAGACGTTCCAGCATATCGGATACAACCACCCGTTTGCAGATGCCGGTCAGCAGGGCGGATTTCTCCCGCCATCGCTCCGTTGCCCCCAGATCGGGAATGAGTGTTACCTCCCTGTCCCGAAGAACGGACATTGCCTCCCGGTTGAAGCAGCCATTCTTCCCGCCCGTTGCCAGCCAGATGTAATCCGGTATGAAGTGGCACATGACGACGGCGGTCTTCTCGCTCTCGACCAGCATCACCGGCGCCGAGGTGGAGCGGTTCAGCAGGTGTTCGCCGAATAGACATTGCCGGAGACGGAAATCCAACAGATGCAGCTCCGAATGCACCCAACTGACATACGCCCGAGGCTCCTTTATCCGATGCCCGGTAGCGGGATCATACCGCATGATCTTCCCGGTCCGCACCTGTCCCTGCCGGTCCGTCTGCCAGAAGATGGTCGCGCCGCTCCATTTGGACGAGGTGCCGATGCGGTATAACTGGAACAGACGCAGGGTCTCTTCCTCGCCGAATGTCTGGCAGAGATAGCGATACAAGGGGTTGATCTCATAGTACGACAGGCTCCGCCCGACCACATCGGCTGAGATAAAAGAGGGAACGGAATTAGGTGTTTCACGCTCGGCAGCCCTTGGCAAAATGCGACGATCGGCTCTGCCGCCGTCCGGTTGAGACTGCACATCGGGATTGTCCCGGAAGTACTCCCGCGGCGTATAATGATACCCGCAGGAGTTCTCGTGGTCGCATTTACCCACCGTGTCCGGAAACCGGATGATGCCTTCTTCATCGACATAGCGGACGAAGCATCGGATTTTACCGCAGTTGGGGCAACTGATCTTGCTCCCGTAACGGTATTTCTGGAGATGAAACCTGTACTCACTCATGGCCGCGCGGATTTTCATCGTTTGCACTTTGCACTTTTGCACTTTGACTCCCGGCTCCGCCCGTTTCACCGTCCGAAAGTGCAATAGTGCAAGGTGCAGCCGGTTTGCTCGGACAGAGTTTGCGATACGTCCCGTGGTCGATCTTCTCCAGAAGGGGATTCGGCTGGCAGCACAACTGCTTCAGCGCATAATAGACCGAACGCCTCGACAGTTCGACCCGCTTTCCCGCGACGATCGCGTCGCCTGCCGTGAAGGTCTCGCCCAGCAGCGATAGCCACGCCTCTTTGGACTCGCCGATATTGCTTGCGACAATCAGCTCCTGAATCCTCCGATAGGTCTCCTCATAATAGCCGATCATCCGAATGGCCGCCTGTACGGATTCGAGGTCTACGCATTGCATACCGCCTCCGTCCGTCGCCCATTTCAACACCTGGAACACCAGCGAGAGCCGTGCGGCATTGCCGTTGAGTTTCATCTTGCGGCTCTCCACCTCCGCATCGTCCTCGATGGCGTTCACCTCCTCGATGATGCCGTTGTACCAGTTGTAGAAATACTCCTCCGCGTCATCGGCCATATTCAGCACAGCCCCCGTCGGATACGGAAGGTTCATTATCCTGTCCAGCACCTCCCGCCACTGTCCGACCAGATCCGGCCGGGCAATGGTGCCGTCGTTGCGCTTCCAGCCCGAAATCCTCCGGTCTTTCGGATAGACGAACAGGAATCGGTCGAGCAGTCCGTTTGCCATGTATTCGGCCCGGAAGATCTCCGGCAGCAGATTGGTCTGCACCGAACCGATGATGTTGATGCACGGATTCTTGATAAGGATCGGCCGGGCTTCCGACTTGCGGATCACCTTCAACGGCTGGCCGCTGTAGGCCGTCAGCAGGTCTTCGATGAGGTTGTTCCGGTTGTTGTACCGTTTCACGGAGTTGAACAGTGCTCGAATCTCATCGACCACCAGCGCAATGCCGCGGGGGTTGTGCTGGTGGATGCTCATCATTGCTTCGGGCGTGAAGTCCGAGATGACGGTCGTTACCAGCTGCGGCTTCCGGAGCAACGTACACTCCTCCGCCTCACCGCCGCGTCGGTTCCCGGACGAGGCAAGCACCTTTTCATAGGCATCCCACTCCTCGTTGTACTTCTCGTACATCCGGTCGTCATGCTCGCGGATCGGTTTGTAAAGGAAACCCAGCGGCGGTGTCTTGCCGAGCCCCGGTCTGCCGACCAGCATCATGTAGATGGAGGGGCTGGTCTTCCATTCTCCCTTTATTCGGATACGGCAGGAGTTCCCGATGGCCGTGGCCACCGCCGACAGCAGGATCGAGGCCGTATATTCGACATTGAAGTTCTCGTAACGGGCCAGGTTCAGAACGAGTTCCTGAATCCTCGCAGGGAAGACCTCCAGCGGCAGACCCGTTTCGGGAATACGCTCCACCTCCGAGCGGAGCATATTGGTCAGTTGCAGCCGGTCATACATGGGAACCTCCTTCCTGATCGGACGGCATGATGCCGGAGGCAAACGCCTCGTAGTGGAAACGACGCAGAAAGCGGTCCACATCTTCCTGCGTGTACCAGTATTTATCACCTTCACGCGAGTAGCCGAGATAACCGTTGTCTCGCAACTTTTTCAGATACTTTTCTTTGATGTTCAATTTCTCCATCAAAGACTTGTTGTCATATAGACGGTGTCCGCCTTCATGAGCCGGAGGCGGCAGTTTCTCTTGTCTCTCCACTATGCTGAGAATCTTTTCAAGCAATTCCCGGTCGCATAGCTTCTCTACATTCGTTTCTTTAGCCATACTTAAAACAATTATGGCCGATTGCCCTGATGCACACTCAGACCTTCAGCCTGGTTATACGATATGGTACGATTGTGCACATCGCACCAGAATCACGGCACGAATGTATGAAATAGCTGAGGACTAATAAGTTACAATAAATTATCCAATGTTAGGACAGGTGTTATGGAAAGTTATGATTCTGTCACAACTTTGTGTGTAACCAATTGATTACCAGCAATAAAAAGAGAAAAATAAAATTGAAAAAAATCGAAGATTGCCAGATGAAGCAAAACCAAATGCATAACAAGTCAGAAGCTAAGACTTGCCAAGAACGAAGATAATACTCTTCGTTTTTTGTCACTTCTGAAAAAACTTGTCAATTTCTCCGGCATTGTTAGGGACGGGCATATCCCTCCTGTTCTGCCGGGACTGTCCGATACCGGTCTGTTCAAATAGTGCGTTAAGCTCGACATCGGGAAAGAGTCCGTTGCCGAATTCCCAAAAAGTCTTCTGTTCGTATTTGGAATATTCAGGATAATCGCCGCAATATATTCGACCACACATATAGGCAAGAAGAGCCTTTGTCCCTTTCCAGCTATAATGGGACCCTACCTCTTCAATATATCCGGCTTCTATTGCTTTCGCAAAGATTGTACGGGCAAGTGAAGTATCAAGCCTTCCCGACAATACAACTCCTTTGGGAGAATCCGGACATTCAGACTGATTATCTATGGTTTGAAAGGTTTGCTGGTTCTTTTCCCTAAGTTTGATGCGTAACTTTTCCGCTCCGTATGCAAATAGCCCCGATAAGATAAGGGCAGTGAAGATGCCTGTTATTACTACAGGATCAGGATGGTTGTCTTTTACCGGATCAATTATCCCAAGACCTATAAGGAGCAGAGTTCCTATAAAAAATACTATTGCGGCTGACCACATAATTATCCTATGGTACTTATTAAAGATGGTAGAAAGCAGCAATACCAGAACAAATGCGCACACCAGCAATAGAAATATCTTCGTAATAGTCATATCAAATCAATTTTAGGTGTAAAATTAATGATTGTTTATAATAGCCATCTACAATTATCAGACAATTTCCAAAGAAGCAAAATCCTCTTTCAGACGTGCTACTTCCGCCGACAGCGTTTCGGGCAGAAATTTGGCATAAACCTTTTCGGTGACATCCGTGCTTCCATGGCCGAGCAAACGACTGACAACCGACATAGAAAGACCCTTGTTCAGTGCAAAGACCGCAAACGAATGCCGGGCCACATGCATCGAGAGGGTAAACGGAAGCCCCATCTGTTCTCCGACAACCGCCAGCGACTGATTGATACATTTCGTTGCATTGTTACGGGCTTTGTACAGAGCTTCTGCATCATCAAGATCCAGATCGTCCTTTACTAAGTTGAATACATACCGGCATCCGACACGTTTCTCCTGCCACCGCTGCAGTATATGCAAGGCAGGTTCCGTTAGTGGAATCACGTGACGTTTGTTCGTCTTAATCATGATTTTCCGCAACTCTTTCCGGGAAAAATCGATATGTTTCCATTGCAAGGTCATCACATCCACTACACGGAGTCCGCAGGCATGGAAAGCAAATAAGAACATTTCCAGAAACTCCTTGCGGCGAGGTTCAAGACATGTCTTGTAATATTCAAGAAGAGATAACATTTGCTCCTTGGACAGACTTTTGCCATCAAACTCAACTTCCTCTTCCGAAAGCGAAACTTTTGACACGACACGCATATCCTGAATCCTGGCATTGACTGCAGGTTCCATCATGCCCATCTCGCTCGCATAGGCGCAAGCTTTCAATATCGGCGTCAAGGCATGGTTAATTGTCGCATCACTGTTCAACTTTACTTCTCTACGCCAAGCTATGTAGCTGTCCAGCAGTTCCGGAGTCATATCGCCTACATAGATTGCATCGGGTCGATAGGACCCTTGTTTGGTTGCCCTTAGAAAGGTCTGGAAGATATTCATGCAACTCTTGCCGTTTTCATAACGGCTCCTGCCAATCCTGTTTCGGGAGTAATCGGACGAAAGGCGCTCCAAAGTAAATTCCACAAAATCCTTCCCTTGGTCTCGCCGTGCAAGCGGCTTGTCCGCAAGGAAGCCCGCCACAACTTCGACTGTAATCTGATTCGGATTCCTCTCATTATACTCCGCAAGCAGACTGTCAATTCGTTCAACACGGGCCAGCAGAAGCTGATTAAGACGTTTATACTCGCTTCCGTAACTGACTCGCAATTCGCCTCGTCCCTGATTGCCGTTCTGATTCCAGTCAGCAATTTTTGCAAAGACATTTGTCGTTTTGCGGATAATCTCCCTGTTCCAGGTATATTCCAAAACGACAGGGTAAGCTTTGTCCGCTTCCGCATCTTTGGGGACACGGAGCCGGTATCTGCCAAGTGGATATAGTCTTTTAGGTCTTCCCATACGCTTTTTCCTCCTTTTTTAATATTCCCGAGGAGAAACAAAGGTAATGTATTTTAGACAAACAAACTCCGATTTTGAGCGAAAAAACCGTAATTTAGACAAACAAACCGCACCGTTTGAGACTATAAAACACCAGCGCGACAAACAAATTCTCATTGTTTATCGCGCTAATATTCAGTTATTTAACCTAAATAAAGGCTGTTAATATTCCTCCTCGTTGAAGAAGAAATCGTCCTTCGAGGGATAATCGGGCCAGATGTCTTCGATCGATTCGTAAATATCGCCTTCGTCCTCTATTTCTTGCAGGTTTTCAAGCACTTCCAACGGCGCTCCCGAACGAACTGCGTAATCGATCAGCTCCTCTTTGGTCGCGGGCCAAGGTGCATCTTCCAATTTCGATGCGAGTTCAAGTGTCCAGTACATAACGGTATCAAGTTTTTAGTTCTGCGGCCGGAAACGTCCGAAAGACGTCCCCAGCTGTTCGAAAGTGCAAAAATATAAAAAAAATCGAACCTGCAAACAAATCCTCGAAAAATCTTCGCGCGGGTATGAAAATGTTCTGTCGGGCCCTTTTTTCGTAGGAAACGATGACGGCACGGCGGAAGTTTCGCTGCCGACCGGCCTTACATGGCGTCCGGCGGTACGTTACGGGCGCCAGAGTGTCTCTTCGACCTTGTAATACTCCGTGAGCGCGCGTCCCAGCAGGTAGAAGTAATCCGACAGCCGGTTGAGGTAGGCCAGCGTGTTGGCACTGATCGTGGGGTGAAGTGCTGCTGCGCGCAGGCTGGCGCGTTCCGCGCGGCGGCAGACCGTGCGGCAGACGTGGCACAGCGAGACAGTTGGATGGCCGCCGGGAATCGTGAATTTGGTGATCGGCCGCACGCGGGACTGCATCGCGTCGATGCGCTCTTCCAGATACCCGATCGCCTCGGGACTTATGTCGGGCAGTTTCCCTTCGCCGCCGTGCCCTACGGCCAGCAGTGCGGCGACGCTCATCAGTTGCGATGCGACGCGGTCGAGGTCGCCGAGGTATTCGGCCAGCCCCTCGTCCGAGCGCAGATGGTCGCTCAGATAGGCCGTGAAACTGCCCAGCTCGTCCACCGTTCCGTAGGCTTCGACCCGCTCGTCGATCTTCGACACGCGCTCGCCGCCGACGAGCGACGTCGTTCCCTTGTCTCCTGTTTTCGTATATACTTTCGTCATAGTTTGAAATGTTGTTTCGGCAGTGTTCCGTTGAAAAGCAGCAGATAACCCCTGTTGTCGATCGACGTCGAAGGGTGTTCCGCCGCCAGATGCCTGCAACAGTTGCGGCGTTCGACGTCGGCATACGGCTCCATGATGCAGAGCGTCGCCCCCTCTCGTCGGGCGGCCTCCGCCAACTGAGGCAGCCGGTCGGTCGGCGTGTCGGCGGTTGCGATGCACAGATCGGCTTCGGTTGCACGGTTCATGCCGAACCGGTTGTATCCGCAATGAATAAAGAGGTTCTGCAACTGCACGGCGCGGCGTTCGTTCACGTCCCGTTCGCGCAGGGCGGCGTAGAGCGAACGGTCGCCTTCGGCCAGTTCGGTTTTCATGAATACCTGCCGCACGATCGCGTAGACGAACGGCGAGTGCACGCCGTGTCCCCTGAAAAACCGTGCGCGCGCCAAGTGGCTGCGGAGTCGTTCGGCGTTGCGGCGGAAACGGTATCGGACGGCGAGTTTCATTGTTTGAGCTGTCCGGCCAGCCGTCCGGTCGAGAATGCGATCTGGAGGTTGTAGCCGCCGGTGTTGGCGTCCAGATCGAGCACCTCGCCGGCAAAATAGAGACCCTTGACTTTGAGCGATTCCATCGTGTAGCGGTTCACTTCGTCGCAGCGGACGCCGCCGGCCGTCACGACGGCGTATTCGAACGGTGCATAGTCCGAGATCGGCAGCACGAATCCTTTGAGCAGTGCGATCAGGCGGTCAATCTCCTTGTCGCCGATCTTCTTGACGTAGGTCTTCGACTGAATGTCCAACTCTTTGCAGACGGGCATCACCAGGGGCTTGGGCAACAACTTGCGGAGCAGTTCGGCGAAAAACTCCTCTTCGGGCATCTCGGCGATTTCGTGGCGGATGCGTTCTTGCAGGATTTCGACCGTGAGTGCCGGTTTCAGGTCGAGCGAGAGTTTCACGCGCCGGCCGTCAATGAGTGCGTCGACGGCGTCGCGGCTCATCCGCAGCGCCACGGCGCCTTCGATGCCGCGTTCCGAGAATCCGATCTCGCCGAACTCCTCGCGTACGGCTTCGCCGTCGATGAAGAGCGTCGCGCGGATGTTGCGCAGCAGCAACTTGTGCAACTCTCTCAACTGCGGGTGCAGCGAGACGAGCGGCGTGAGCGACGGACGCAGCGGTTCGATGTCGTGCCCCGCCTCGCTGGCGAACGTGTAGCCGTCGCCCGTCGAGCCGGTGGCGGGGTAGGAGACGCCGCCCGTGGCGACGATCACCCGTGCGGCCTCTTCCTTGCGTTCGAAGCCGCGGCGGTTCATGTAACGTACGCCGAAGATCTTGCCGCCGAGCGTCATCAGCCCTGTCACGCGCGTGTGGAACCAGAATTCCACGCCGTTGTCGCGGCACCACTCTTCCAGCGTGTTGGCCACGTCCCACGCCTTGCCGCTGTGGGGAAATACGCGGTCGCCGCGTTCGAAGTCGAGTTTCAGGCCCCGCCGTTCGAAGAAGCGGATGGTCGCGCGGTTGTTGAATTCGGCGAATGCCGTCGCGAAGAAATCGGCGTTGGTGCGCACCTGTTCGGCGAACTCCTCCGGCGGGCGGGCGTTGGTCAGGTTGCAGCGCCCCTTGCCCGTGATGCGGATCTTGCGGCCCGCCTTCTCCATCTTTTCGATTACGAGCACCTTCTTGCCGTTCTGTGCGGCCGTTCCTGCGGCCATCATGCCTGCGGCGCCGGCGCCTATGATGATTACGTCGTACACTTCTCTGTCGTTTTTTGTCTGCCAAAGATACGATTAAGCGAGGGTAATTGCAAACATTGTCTGCTTTTGCCCTTACTTAATTCATATCTTTGACTGCGTCTTAGATACTCCCGTTCGGCAATGTTCAAATAAATTTGACATTGTACTCACTTATTCGTATCTTTGCCGCGTCAAAACGAAACGCAACCAGTTCTCAAAATATGTTAAGCCGCAGATTACTCCGAGTCAAGGTCGTCAAAGCCCTTTTCGGACACCTGAAATCGGATTCGACCAATATGATCGCCTCCGAGAAAACACTGCTCGCATCGATCGACAAGACCTACGATCTCTATTTTCAGTTGATGGAGCTGATCGTCGAAGTCCGCCGCCATGCGGAGTCGCGGCTCGAAACGGCCCGCCGGAAGAAACTGCCGACCTACGAGGATCTGAATCCCAATACCAAATTCGTCGAGAACAAGGCCATCGCCCTGTTGGCGTCGAGCCAGACGGTCAACGACTATCTCTCGTCGCACAAACTCAACTGGGCGCGTTATCCCGAACTCATCAAATTGCTTTATACCCGGCTGCTGGCGTCGGACTACTATCGTCGTTACATGCAAAATCCGACGCGGACCTTCTCGGAGGACAAGCAGCTCGTCGAGGAGTTTTACCGCAACGAATTGGAGGATTGCGAGGAGCTGGAAGCCGCTTTGGAAGAGCAGTCGATCCTGTGGAGCGACGATCTGGGTTTCGCGCTGACGATGGTCGTGCGGACGCTCTCGAATCTGCGCGCCTCGTCGACCGACGTGAAGGTGCTGCCCAAGTTCAAGAGCGACGACGATCTGGCCTTCGTCAAGACGCTGTTCGAGAAGGTTTTGGTGAACTACGACCAGACGCAGCGCTATATCGAACGCTTCACGAGCAACTGGGACATCGAGCGCATCGCCTTCATGGACTATCTGATTCTGGCGACGGCCGTCGCCGAACTGACTTCGTGTCCCGAAATTCCGGTGAAAGTGACGCTCGACGAGTATATCGAGATTTCGAAATATTACTCGGGGCCGGGCAGCAGCGTCTTCATCAACGGCGTGCTCGACAAACTGGTCGCCGCGCTGACCGAGGAGGGGAAAATCCAGAAAACGGGGCGGGGCCTCATTTAGCCATGCGGAGGTTGCGGAGTGCTTTTGGGGCTGGTTGCGCGGCCGTCGGCGTGGCGCTCGTGCTGCTTTGCGGCTGCGGCTCTCGCAGCGGGCATCGGACATTTTCGGGCCCCGTTATCGCAGTTTCGGCCGAATCGCTGCATACGGACATGTCGGATACCCTGCGTTTCGGACGTCTCCACAGCGGCGAAACGGCGCGGCTCGAAGCGGGTTTCTGCAATCGGGGCGGGGAGCCGCTCGTAGTCGTCCGGAGCGAATCGTCGTGCGGATGCACCTCGTTGGAATATGACGCTCAGCCGATTATGCCCGGAGATACGCTGCGTGTGGCCGTGCGTTTCGATACGAGCGGCCAGCGGGGCTGGCTTTTCAAGGTACTGCGCGTCTATTTCTCCGGCGGCGAGCGTCCGCTGCGGCTCTACGTCGAGGCCGACGTGCAGTGATGTTGGAAAATCCGAAATAATCGTTATATTTGCTGTCGTAAACCGGATTGTTGCCGGCAAATGGAGCCGAACCGTCTGCGGGTGGCGTCGGTTGCCGGGGCGGTCGGGGCGAACGAAGGCCGAAGGCCGCCGTTTTCGATAAGCCGAATGCAGAGCTGAACTCGTTCGGGCTTTGCCGAGGCGGGAAAACGAAGAGAGAAGTTCAAACTTTAATTTTTGAAAATATGATGAATCTGTTACAGGCGGCTGCCGGTCAGCCGCAGCAGCCGTCTCCGTGGGGCTTCTATATTATGATCGGATTGATGATCCTCGTGTTGTGGCTCTTCATGTGGCGTCCCGAATCGAAGCGTCGCAAGGAGATGCAGAAATTCCGCGAAGGTCTCAAAAAAGGCGACAAGGTCATTACCGCCGGCGGTATTTACGGTACGGTCAAGGAGATCAAGGAGCGCACGCTGCTGATCGAGGTCGACGGCAACGTGACGCTGCGTGTCGACAAGAACATGGTCGTGGCCGATACGACCGATTTGCAGAAATAGCCGATCGCGCATCGAATGCCGACGGCCGGAGAAGGCGATCCCTCTCCGGCCGTCGAGTTTTTATCCGGTTGCGGACGGGCTATTTCGTCGCGATGAAGAAGAGGTCGAAACATCCTTCGGCCGCCGGTGCGATGCGGTAGTCGTCCATGCGGATCGAAGTGGTCAGCGCCTCGTTCTGCCGCAGCAGCCGACGTCGGTTGATGCGGTTGAGCAGGTCGTAGGGGAGTTGCAGCAGCCGGCGCGGCAGGCGGTGCTGGAGGTCGAACAGGTCGAAGCGGGCGATGCGCTCCACGCTGCGGCGGTTGTGTTCGTAGTACTCCATCACGCGCTCGTTGCCGAAGACGCCGTGGGTCTCGACGGCGGAAAATGCTTCGGAAAGCAATCGCCGCAGTTCGTCGATCCGGTATTCACGCACGTGCCACGGGTTGCGTGTGAGCGACATCGGAGCGTTGGGCGTGGTGAGGATCATCCGTCCGCCCGGCCGCAGCACACGGGCGATTTCACGCACGAACGCTGCGTCGTCGTCGATGTGTTCGATCACCTGGAAGGTAATGACGAAATCGAACGATTCGTCCCCGAAGCCGAGCGGAGGCACGCACATCCGTCGGAATTCGACGTTGGCTGCGTGGCGGTCTCCGGCGGCGGCGTATTTGTCCACCGTGACGAAACGGTCGCAATGCGGCGCGACGAGTTCGATGCCGTATCCCGTTCCTGTCCCGATCTCCAACACATCGCCCGATACGATCTCTGCCGCGCGGTCGTAGGCCAGCAGCGACCGCTGGAAGACGAAGTTGTCGGATGCGTCGCGCGATACGCGCTCGGCGGTTGCGAGTTTGCCCATATCGCTACTGTTTCGTCAGTTTGATCCCTTCTTCATCGGCCGCGACGACCCCGCGTTTGAGCAGGACGCCCAGCGAACGTTTGAACGCCTTCTTGCTGAGCTGCGTGCGGCGGTGAATCTCTTCCGGCGAGCTGTCGTCGCCGAGCGGCAGCCGCCCGCCCGCTTCGCGCAACATGCCGAGCAGCTGGTCGGCACCGTCCTGCACGCCGGCATAGCCCGGCTGTCGGAGCGACACGTCGATGCGGTGGTCGTCGGTGATTTTGGTCACGTAGCCGCGCAGGCGGTCGCCCACCTGCACGGGTCGGAAAAGCTGGTTGCGGTAGAGCATTCCCCAATGGCGGTTGTCGATCACCACGCGGTAACCGATCTCCGACTCCGAAGCCACCAGCAGATCGACCTCCTCGCGGGGACGGACGGTGAGCGTCTCGTTGTTGACGAAACTTTTGAGTTTGTTCGTCGCCACGCAGCGTCCCGTCACATCGTCGACATAGACGTAGACCACATAGGAACGTCCGGCGAAGATCCCGCCCTGCTGGTTGCGGTTGGGCAGAAAAAGGTCTTTGCCCGCAAGCCCCCAGTCGAGGAACGCTCCGTGGAGGTTCTTGTCGACCACTTTCAGGAATGCGGCCTCGCCGGCGCGGGCCAGCGGCGTTTCGCGCGTGGCCACGAGCCGGTCTTCGGAGTCGTGATAGACGAAGACGTCGACCGCGTCGCCCACCTTGTCGGCGAGCGAAACGTAGCGGTTGGGCAGCAGTACCTCCTGCCCCTCCTGATCGGCGAGATAGAGACCGTAGTCCGAGATACGGGTCACGGTGAGCGTATGGTTTTGTCCGGCTTTCATAGTTAAAACGGTTCGACGGCGAAAACGGCGCAGGCAGGATGCAAAACAGACGGGGCCTGTTTGCCGGGATGCAGTCCGGTCGGCTGTCGGGATTCGTACCGTACAAAGGTACGAAAGATTTGCCGAACGCAGGCCGGATTTCCCGTTTTATTCGTAATTTTGTCGATATGAAAGTCGCCCTGTGTCAGTTCTCGATGGAGTGGGAGGCCGCTGCCCGCAACCTCCGCCGTGCCGAAGAGCTCGTCGCGCAGGCCGGTGCCGATCTGGCCCTCCTGCCCGAGATGTTCGCCACGGGGTTCGTCACCGAACCGTGGCGAACGGCGCTGCCGGACGAGGAGGAACTCCTCGCGTGGATGCGCCGCACCGCACGACGTTATGCGACGGCGTTGGCCGGCAGCGCCGTCGTCCGCAGCGGCGACCGTTTCGCCAATCGCTTTTTCTTCGTGCGGCCGGCGGGCGGTGCGGAGCGATACGACAAGCGGCATCTTTTTTCTATCGGCGGCGAAGATGCGCATTTTGTGGCGGGCCGGTGGCGCGTAGTGGTCGAATACGGCGGACTGCGGTTTTTGCCGCTCGTCTGTTACGACCTGCGTTTTCCGGTCTGGTGTCGTTGTCGCAGCGATTACGACGCGATTCTCTGCGTGGCCTCGTGGCCGGCGCCGCGTCGGGAGGTGTGGCGGACCCTGCTGCGGGCCCGGGCGATCGAGAACCAGTGTTATGTCGTCGGCGTCAACCGCACGGGCGACGATCCGTGGAACCATTATGCCGGCGATTCGGCGGTCGTCGATTTCAAGGGGACGCCGCTCTGCGAGGCGGACGCTTCGGAGGGGGTCTTCACGGCCCGGCTCGACAGGGAAGCGCTCGATCGGTTCCGGACGAAATTTCCCGCATGGCGCGATGCCGACGATTTCCTGCTGCGATGACTGTGCGCGGAATGCGGTTTGCGGAAAAATCGCTACCTTTGCCGGGAATTTATTCCGGTCCGGACGGGCAGCGTCCCGGCAGAGCCCGGCGGGGTTAGGCCTAACGCTCGGTTTGCATTGCCTTTGCACAATATTTCGGATGCAGGATGCGATTTAAGTAAGATGAAACGAGAGGAGACAATCGAGGTACTCGGCGCACGGGTACACAATCTGAAAAATATAGACGTAACGATTCCGCGCCACAAGCTGGTGGTTGTCACCGGCCTGTCGGGGTCGGGCAAATCGTCGCTGGCATTCGATACGATCTATGCCGAGGGGCAGCGGCGGTATATGGAGACCCTGTCGACCTACGCGCGTCAGTTCGTGGGGACGATGGAGCGTCCCGATGTGGACAAGATCACGGGGCTGAGCCCCGTGGTGGCCATCGAGCAGAAGACGACCAACAAAAATCCGAGGTCGACGGTGGGTACCGTCACCGAGATCAACGACTTCCTGCGTCTGCTCTATGCGCGCGCTTCGCGCGCCTATTCGCCGGCTACGGGCGAGGAGATGGTGCATTACTCCGACGAGCAGATTCTCGACCTGATCCTGCGCGATTTCGCAGGCCGTCGCATCGCGCTGCTCGCACCGATCGTCAAGGGCCGCAAGGGACACTACCGCGAGCTGTTCGAGTCGCTGGTGAAGAAGGGCTACCTCCACGCCCGTATCGACGGCCAGATGTGCGAGTTCTCGACGGGCATGAAGCTCGACCGCTACAAGATCCACACGATCGACTTGGTGGTCGACCGCCTGCGCGTGAGCGAGGAGTCGCGCGACCGGCTGATGACTTCGCTCAAGGAGTCGATGCGGCAGGGCAAGGGGACGATGGCGCTCTACGACTACGATACGGAGACGATGCGCTACTATTCGCGGCATCTGATGTGCCCCACCACGGGCGTCGCGTTCGAAGATCCTGCGCCGCACACCTTTTCGTTCAACTCGCCCAAGGGGGCCTGCCCCCGATGCAACGGGCTGGGCGTCGAGGCGGTCTTCGACCGCAGCAAGATCATTCCCGATCCGAAGAAGTCGCTGCGCGCCGGAGGGATCGAACCCTTCGGGCCGTACCATAACAACATGCTTTTCGCGCTGTTGGAGATGCTGGGGCGCCGCTACGATTTCACGCTCGACGATCCGGTGCAGAGCATTTCGGAGGAGGGGATGAACGCCATCCTCTACGGCGATTCCGAGCCGCTGACGGTCGATCTGACGGAATTCGCCAACGCCGGCGGCAAGCGTCTGGTGTCGTGGGACGGCATGGCCGAGTGGATCGGCCGCAATTTCGACGAGGATTCCAAGCGCGGCGAGAAGTGGCGCGAGCAGTTCCTCGTCTACAAGCCGTGCAGCGTCTGCGGCGGGTCGCGGTTGCGCAGCGAGGCGTTGCAGTTCCGCATCGGCGGACGGAACATCGCCGAGGTATCGGCCATGTCGATCTCCGATTTCGCCGACTGGATGTCCCGCATCGAGGAGCATTTCACCGAGAAGGAGCGCAAGATCGCGCAGGAGGTCGTCAAGGAGATCCGCGAACGGCTCCGGTTCCTGATCGAAGTGGGGCTGGGCTACCTTTCGCTGAGCCGCTCGTCGCGTTCGCTTTCGGGCGGCGAGTCGCAGCGCATCCGGCTGGCGACGCAGGTCGGATCGAAACTGGTGAATGTGCTCTACATCCTCGACGAGCCGTCGATCGGCCTGCACCAGCGCGACAACCGGCGGCTGATCCGCAGCTTGCAGGAGTTGCGCGACGCCGGCAACTCGGTGATCGTCGTCGAGCACGACGAGGAGATGATGCGCTCGGCCGACTGGATCGTCGACGTAGGCCCCAAGGCGGGGCGCAAGGGCGGCCACGTCGTTGCGTCGGGTACGTTCGACGACATCCTCCGCTCCGACTCCGTGACGGCCGACTATCTGACCGGCCGCCGGCGGATCGAGGTGCCGGCGACGCTGCGCGAGGGCAACGGCCGTCATATCGTCCTGCGGGGAGCGTCGGGCAATAACCTCAAACGCATCGACGTCGATTTCCCGCTGGGCAAGCTGATCCTCGTCACGGGTGTCAGCGGTTCGGGCAAGTCGACGCTCGTCAACGAGACGCTGCGCCCTATTCTGAGCCGCAAGCTCTACCGGTCGCTCGACCGCCCGCTGCCCTACGATTCGATCGAGGGAATCGAACACGTCGACAAGCTGGTCGTGGTCGACCAGTCGCCGATCGGCCGCACGCCGCGCAGCAATCCGGCGACCTACTCCAACGTCTTCGCCGACATCCGCAAACTCTTCGAGATGACGCCCGACGCGCAGGTGCGCGGCTTCAAAGCGGGACGCTTCTCCTTCAACGTCAAGGGCGGCCGCTGCGAGACGTGCCGCGGTGCGGGGGTGCAGACCATCGAGATGAACTTCCTGCCCGACGTCTATGTCACCTGCAAGAGTTGCGGCGGCCACCGCTACAATCGCGAGACGCTCGAAGTGAAATACAAGGGCAAGAATATCGACGACGTGTTGAACATGACGGTCAACATGGCCGTGGAGTTTTTCGAAAACATCCCGTCGATCTACCAGAAGCTGCGTGCCATTCAGGAGGTGGGGTTGGGCTACCTGACGCTCGGCCAGCCCTGCACGACGCTCTCGGGCGGCGAGTCGCAGCGCATCAAGCTGGCCGCCGAACTCTCGAAACGCGATACGGGCAGCACGCTCTATATCCTCGACGAGCCGACTACGGGGCTCCATTTCGAGGATATCCGCCAGTTGATCGACGTGCTGAACAAGCTGGTCGACCGCGGAAACACGGTCGTCGTCATCGAACACAACCTCGACGTGGTGAAGGTCGCCGACTGGATCATCGATATCGGTCCCGAAGGCGGTGCGGCGGGCGGACGGGTGCTCGCGGCAGGTACGCCGCACGAGGTGGCCGCCGTCGAGCAGAGTTATACGGGACGTTTTCTGCGGCAAATGGGGCTTTAACGGGACTGTGACAGACGTTTTCGGGCGACTAACCGGTCGTAACCGATTTGCTGGTTGTATGTGGGACGAATGTATTGTCGTGAATTTTTCCGACGAACGATTCGCTGTGTCTCGAAGAAAATCACTTCTATTGTCTTTCCGGCAGGATTGCGCTGCCGGTGCGTCGGGAGCGAGTCGGGTTTCCCGCGAAGTCCCTCCCCGAGGGAGGGATTTAGGGTGGGGTATGATCGGTCATCACGGCGTGCCGCCGTGGAGCTACCGCCGGACGGAACGGGCGTGCAGCCGGAAATCCTATCGAACGGACGGGTTTGCAACGTTCCGAAGTATCCGGTCTTTCCGGCAGGATTCCACGCCGGTGCGTCGGTAGCGAGTCGGGTTTCCTGCGAAGTCCCTCCCCGAGGGAGGGATTTAGGGTGGGGTATGATCGGTAATCACGGCGTGCCGCCGTGGAGCTACCGCCGGACGGAACGGGCATGCAGCCGGAAATCCTATCGAACGGACGGGTTTGCAATATGTTGTGGCAAGGAGTTTGCGTTGACATCGGTCAAATGCAAACTCTTTTGCCTATGAAACGTATTATCGTATGGATGGCTGCCGCTGCCGTAGTGGTATCGGCTGTCGCAGTTACGGCCCAACAGCAGTCGAAGTCTCAGCGGGCCCAAACCAAATCTCAACGCACGGAGGTGCGCGAGCAGCGCCACGAAGAGCGTGTGAAGCGGCGCGCCGAACGGCTGGCCGCCTTCGAAAAGCACATGGACTCGATCATCCTGTCTCGCAATTTCCAGTTCAACCCTTCGAGTATGCAGCGTCAGCCGGCGGGTCCCGTGCGCCAGTTGATCAATCCCAACTTCACGGTCGGGTTCTGGGACGGCACGGTGGACGTCTGCCTTCCCTACATCAAGGGCTATGTTCCTCCCTATTACTACACGGTGCTCAACTACGTGCTTCCGTCGGTCGAGGGGTACCGTGCCGAACAGACCAACGAAGGCTGGATCGTGACCTTCTCCACCACGCTCTTCTCGGCCAACGATTACACCTTCACCTTCGACATCTACTCGTCGTCGGGAGGCGCCAATCTCACCATTTCGTCGGTCTGGTACAATCCCGTACAGTACTCCGGCACTATTACGCAGGTGTATTGATCCCTCCGCTTTTTGACGAGGTGCTGTCTGATTCTTTTTCAGACAGCACCTCGTGATTTTCAATCCGGATTGTCTAACTGCAAGTGTGCAGCAATAGCAGGATCGTCAGAATGACCAACGGATAACCCAGACATCCGAACCGATTTAAGTCGTCCGACAGGCTCGGCTCGCCGAATTCGGTACGGCAGTAGGGACATTTGCGGGCCTCCGAGGGGATGATCATTCCGTATTCGGGACATTTCTTCGTTTCGTTTCCGAAAAGAATACCCATTTTCAGTTGAAATAATAGGTCATCCCGTTGTCGGCCGTCGTCATATAGCGCGACGAAAGGCGTCTGTTGAGTACTCCGGTCAGTTTGCGCGGATTGTAATCGGGATTGGATACGACTCGGCCTTTTTTGTAGCCGTTGTGGAAAATCTTGATCCAGGAATCTCCGGTGCTGGTGTCTTCGAAAATTTCCGCATTGCAATCGAACCAGGAGACCTGGTTGAAATAGTATGCGGTCGTGTGTCTTTTGTGCACCATCTCCGCCGAGGCGTTGTCGCTCGGAAGGACCGACGTGAGCGATGCCGGTGCATTCGCATCGTTTGTGGCGGCAGTCGCAGCGAGGAAATGAAGCGAGAACAAAGCGGCGGTTGCGAAACAGGTTAGAAGAGATGCTTTTTCCATAGAAAATGATTGTTGCTCCGGTCTTTCGGCTTTCCGGTTTGCCTGCTTCGGAATTGAAGCGGACAAATTTACCCCCCCCCGTGACTTTTCCAAATTTTCAGATGGAAAATATCCGATTTGTCGATAGAATCGTCGTATTATTCGGTGAAAGAAAAGCAAACAAAAAAGCCACTGATCGCTCAGTGGCTCTGAAAGGAAGTTTGTCGGGATACCGAGATTCGAACTCGGGACCTCCAACTCCCGAAGCTGGCGCGCTAACCGGGCTGCGCTACATCCCGAAAACTTGTCGAACGGAGATCGTGCCGAAGCATCGAACGGGAACTCCGCCCGTGAAAGAACTTCCTTTTTCTGATCGTCGGGGTAACAAGATTCGAACTTGTGACCCCCTGCTCCCAAAGCAGGTGCGCTAACCGGACTGCGCCACACCCCGAGGTCGTTCGAAACCAATTTCCCAATCGATTTCGGTGTGCAAAGATACACGCTTTTTTGGTTATTACAAACTTTTCGGCAAGAAAAATCGTTCTCCCGGTCGGATGCCGCCGTGCGGTACGGAATCGCCTATCGTCGTCGGCTCCGTTCTCTTGCCGGACGAAGCCCCGCCCCGAGACCGTTCAACGCTGGAAGCGGATCGTGAAGCGGCGGATACGGCGCGTCACGAAGTCGGGCATGTAGAAGAACAGCGGTACGAACAGGCGGTTCCACCAGTCGGGGACGATGCAGCGGCGGCCGCGCCACAGCGCGCGCAGCCCCCGCCGCGCACAGCTGTCGGGCGAAATCAGCACGCCCAGCCGCCGGCCGATATGCTGCCATTTGGGCGAGAGCCCGTAGAGGTCGGTCGCCACGCCGGCGGGACACACGGCCGTCACGCGGACGCCTCGCTCGGCGACCTCTTTGGCGAAGGCTTTCGAGAAACAGCGCACGTAGGCCTTGGTGGCGGTGTAGAGCGCCATGCCCGGGAAGGGCATCCAGACCGAGTAGGAGGACATGTTTAGGATGTATCCGCTGCCGCGCTGCGCCATGTCGGCTCCGAAGGCGCGGCAGTTTTTCGAGAGCGTCAGGTCGTGCAGCAGGATCATCCGTTCGATCCGTTCGACGGGGGTGGCGAGGATGTCGAGATAGGAGAAGACGCCCGCGTTGTTGACGAGTACCTCCACCTCGGCGCCCAGCCGTGCGACGGCGGCGTACAGCTCCTCCGACGCCTCCATGCGCGCCAGGTCCATGACAAGGGTATCGATCGTGACGCCGTGCGCCGCCGCCAACTCCTGCCGTGCGGTGTCGAGCGTGCCGCCGTCGCGGTCGACGAGAATCAGCCGGTAGCCCAGGGCCGCCAGCCGTTCGGCATAGCAGCGGCCGATGCCGTGGGCGGCGCCCGTCACGAGCGCCGTCTTCGAATCGGTTGCGATCGTGTGCTTTTTCATCGTTACGGGAGTTTTGCCAGTTCTTCGCGGATCTTGCGCGGCAGGTCGGGGCAGTGTTTGCAGCACTGCATGTCGAGCGAATACATGCGGGCGATGCAGTAGTTGCGATGGTCGCACGCGCTGCGTGTCGAGCGGTCGCCCTCGCGCAGTTTGTCGACGAAAGCCGGATCATTGACCAGCGCGCGGGCCATCTGCACCAGTTCGAACCCGCTGTCGAGCGCACGTTCGATTCCTTCGCGGCTCACCAGCCCGCCCACGTAGACCAGCGGCAGTTTCAGCTCGGCGCGGAACTTTTTGGCGTTTTCCAGGAAGAAGCACTCTTCGAAAGGGTATTGTTTAATCATATACCGTCCGAAGAGCCGCACGAAGATGCGCAGCCACCATTGCATGTAGTAACTCATCGTGTAGAGCGGAATGATGCCCCGCATGACGGCCATCGGCGCCTTGCTCACGAAACCCGACGAGAGGACGATGCCGTCGACGCCGTAGGTTTCGATCGCGCGGGCGATTTCGAGGCTTTCGGGGATTTCGATGCCGCCCTTGAAACCGTCCTCCATGTTGTGTTTCACCAGTACGGCCATGTTCCGGCGGGCGGCCGTTTCCATCACTTCGTCCAGACACATCCTGAGAAAGCGCATCCGGTTCGGGAGCGAGCCGCCGTACTCGTCGCGGCGGCGGTTGGTGTAGGGTGAGAGGAACTGCGAGATGAGGTAGCCGTGGCCTGCGTGTACTTCCACGCAGTCGAATCCCGCTTCGTACGCCGTATCCACCGCACGGCCGAAGTCGGTGGCCACCTGTCGGATTTCGTCGCGCCGCATGGCGCGCACGGGGGTGTAGGCATAGAGGTTGAAGCCCGACGATGCACCGATCGGAATCTGTCCGGCCGTGGTGTAGTGCGTCATGTTGCCGCAATGGCCGATCTGGATTGATGCGGCGGCTCCTTCGCGGTGGACGGCTTCGGTGATGTCGCGCAGTCCCGGGACGATTTCGGGTCGCAGCCACAGCTGTTTTTCGAACGACAGCCCGCTGCGACAGACGGCGGCGTAAGCCAGTGTGGTCATTCCCACGCCGCCGCGGGCGACGCTCACGTGGTAGTTTTTCAGTTGTTCGGTGGGGCCGTAGGCGCGGCCCATCGATTCGAATGCCGCCGAACGGATCGTGCGGTTGCGCAGCGTGACGGGACCTAATTTGTAGGGTGTGAACAACAGCGACTCTTTTTCCATGGAATCAATAGATGAAAGGAAGGATGCGTTTGCGGTGCAGCGAGGTGAACTCCTCGCCGAACTCCTGCTCGTAGCGTTTGTAGAGCGAGGCCGATCGCGGCGCCAGATTGGCGAACGTCCAGACGACGAATACCGCGCCGGCCCATGACCACGACGCGACGGCGAAACCGATCCATTCGAGCAGTTCGCCGAAGTAGTTGGCCGACGAGACATAGCGGAACATTCCGCCGTAGGGGATGTAGTGGCGCGTATCGCCCGGCCGGCGCAGGTGGCGGATGATGCGGTCGGAGCGGAGATTGATGACCATGCCGGCGATGAACAGCGCACCGCCGACCCAGATGTAGGGACGTGCGAACCAACCGTCGTAGTAGCCGGCGGGGGAGACGTAGAAGATCCAGCCGCCCTGCATCAGGGCGTTGAGCGTATTGAATACCATTCCCATCAGAACGATTCCCAGCGGCATCTGCGACCTCCCGCGGATCAGCAGCGGGAAGACGAAGGACCGTTGCAGGTAATGGCTCTGGAAGAGGATGAAAAGTGCCAGCGGTCCCGCTTCGAGTGCACGGTCGGAGCAGAGCCACAGGATGCACATGGCGATGAAGACGGGCGACTCCATCGCCATCCATCCGATACGGTTGGGGATGCCCGGCCCGAATTTTCGGTTGAAGAGGTAGCCGTATCCCGCTTCGACGAAATGGAGTGCGACGAACACCGCGAGTGCGAGTACGGTCATCGCCCAGAGGAAAAGAGAGAATGTTTCGTTCATAACGTTAGCCAAAGATACGAATAAGCCGGATGCGAAGGCAGATTTATTTGCGTTTTTGCGGAGCGACCTATCTTCGGCGCAGTCAAAGATACGAAAAGTCGAGCGCAGAAGCAAACGCATGTTTGTTTCTGCCGAGACGGAGTATCTACGGCGCAAGCCAAAGTACGAAAAGTCGAGCGCAGAAGCAAACGCATGTTCGATTCTGTCGGGGCGAAGTGTTTAAGGTGCAGCCGAAGAGAGGTGTTTTCGGCGACGAGGTCCCTCCGGTCTTCGGAAATGGCCTCCGAGTGGCATAGTTTATGGATTTACGCACCTTGTAATTTTTAAACACATTACCGCTATGAACACGAAACAAGAGACACGGGCCAATGCTACGACGGCTGTCTTCGGATCGGAAAAGATGCTCACTCCCGCTCCGACGCAGAACATTCCGCAGCACAAAACCACACCTGAGATCGCCTACCAAATGGTGAAGGACGAGACCTATCCCCAGACGCAGCCGCGTCTGAATCTGGCGACTTTCGTCACCACCTACATGGACGAATACGCTACGCGCCTGATGAACGAGGCGATCAACGTCAACTACATCGACGAGACCGAGTATCCGCGTGTGGCGGTGATGTGCGGACGGTGCATCAACATCATCGCCAACATGTGGAATTCGCCCGAAAAGGCCGAGTGGAAGACCGGCGCGCTGGGAATCGGCTCGTCGGAGGCTTGTATGCTGGGCGGCGTCGCGGCCTGGCTGCGCTGGCGCGCGAAACGCAAGGCCGAGGGCAAACCCTTCGACAAACCCAATCTGGTGATGAGCTCCGCCTTTCAGGTGGTCTGGGAGAAGTTCTGCCAGTTGTGGCAGATCGAGATGCGCACGGTGCCCCTCACGCTCGAAAAGCCGACGCTCGATCCGAAGGACGCTCTGGCGATGTGCGACGAGAACACCATTTGCATCGTGCCGATCGCCGGCGTGACGTGGACGGGACTCAACGACGACATCGAGGCGCTCGACCGCGAGCTGGACGCCTACAACAAGAAGACGGGATACGATATTCCGATCCACGTCGATGCGGCGTCGGGAGGTTTCATCCTGCCGTTCCTCAATCCGGAGGTGAAGTGGGACTTCCGCCTCAAATGGGTGTGGTCGATCTCCACGTCGGGACACAAATACGGACTGGTCTATCCGGGCCTGGGCTGGGTCGTCTGGAAGGACAAGAAGTATCTGCCCGGAGAGATGTCGTTCAGCGTCAACTATCTGGGCGCCAATATCACGCAGGTAGGGCTCAACTTCTCGCGTCCTGCGGCGCAGATTCTGGGTCAGTACTACAACTTCATCCGCCTGGGCTTCGACGGTTACAAGGAGGTGCAGCAGAATTCGATGGACGTAGCCTGCTACTGCCATGAACAGATCGGCAAGATGAAGTGTTTCGAAAATTATTCGAAGGAGCTGCAAAATCCGCTCTTCATCTGGTATATGAATCCCGAGTACGACAAGACGGCTAAATGGACGCTCTACGATTTGCAGGCCGTACTCCAACAGAGCGGCTGGATGGTTCCCGCCTACACGATGCCGAAGAACATCGATTCGCTGGTCGTCATGCGCGTGGTCGTTCGTCAGGGAATGTCGCGCGATATGGCCGACATGCTGCTGAGCGACATCGGCAACGCCGTCGCCGGCTTCGAAAAGCTGAAATATCCCACGCAGTCGCGTCTGGATTACGAAGCCAAGGTCAAGCAGAAGGGGCGTGTCTTCACGCACTGATGCGCAGAATGTTCCGTTTTTCGGGACGAGCGTGCATTTGAAAGGGAACCGCCCGACGGTTTCTGAAAAGGGCTCACCCCTGTCGGATTTTCCGGCAGGGGTGAACTTATAAATGGAGGTCGGGGATGCTCCGGTCAGCGGGCGCCTGTCAGGACGGGATGTCCCAGAGACGTATCGTACGTGTAGCCGACCTGCACGAGTTGGGCCATCATCGAAGCGGCGATCGCGTCGTTCATCTCGGCGATTGCCGCTTCGAAACCGCTCTGATCGAGACTTGCGAAAGCCTTGCTGTCGGGCAGCGTCTCCGAAACGCCGTCTTGCGTCGACCCCCAGAACACGCCGTTGAGCAGAGCGGCCTCCGATGCGCCGGCCACGCCGCGGGCCGTGCCGCCGGAGAGCGAAAAGTCGGTTTCGACGAGGGCGTAGCAACCGTCCATATAGGCAGGGATTTCCATGACGACGGGGTAGATCATGGAGTAGCCTGAGAAGGTTCCGGCGATACCGCCTGCGTTGGCCGTGTAGTCCGTACCGTTCTTGGGCTCGATCTCTACGCGGCCCTTGCAGAGGGCATAGCATCCGACGAGAAAGGCATAGTTGCTTTCAGCCTGTGTCAGGCCTGTCACGCCGCCGAAATTGCTCCGGTCGGAGGCGATTTTCACGTGTGCGCTCTCCGTCCATTCGGCGTGGCAGCCGGCCGTCAGCATACCGCTTTTGCCGCATACACCGCCCACGTTGACGTTGGTCGTGCCGTCGGCGACATTCGAAGAGATTTCGATGTCGCCCGATAGGAGAGCGTCGCAAGCCGACGCCGTAGCGTTCGAAGCCGATCCGAAGACACCGCCGACATGTACGTCGGAATATTCGTCGCCCTGGGCGATCTTCACCGTTCCACCCATTTCGGTCGAAACGAGCGAGACGGCGCATTCACCGACGCCGGAGAGCGATCCGACAGCGCCGCCGAAGCTGATGGCGCCGTTGCTCTCGATTGAGGCGTCGCCCGTAAATTTCGCGGTACAGTCGGTGATGGAACTTCCGGAATTGCCGCAGACGATGCCCGCGTTGCAAGTTGCTTCCCCGCCTTTCGGAACGAGCAGCGAGCCGCCGAAATCCGCCGTGCAGCTTTCGATCGAGGCCTCGGCGGTCGAACCGACGATGCCGCCCGCTTGGGCATAGACGTAATAGCCTTCGGGGACGGTGTTGAAGGCGGCTTCGAGAACTCCCGTACCGGTGAAGGTGCAGGCAGAGATGCGTCCGCCGTTCATGGATCCGGCGATGCCGCCGGTCATCGAGATTTCGCCGCCTTCGGTTCTGATCGTGTGTGCCGCGTCGAGCGTCGTTTCGCAGAAGTCGATGTTTCCCGACTCGGCCATGCCGCAGATGCCGCCTGCGTCGGCCGTGCCCGTCGGGTCGTTGCCGCACGATGCCGATACCGAACCCGTGAAGGAGCAGTGCTCGATGGCTCCCGAACCCGGACGGGTGTTCATGGCGTCCTCGTAGGCGATGATATTGAAACCGACGATGCCGCCGGCGATCACATAGCTTTTGTCGGTGCAGGATGTCGTCGCGGAGACTGTGCCCGCGACGTGAAGATTCCTGATCGTGCCGTCGTTCACTCCGAAGAGTCCGACGCTCGTGAAGGTCGTCGCACCCGTGTAAGCGACGTTTAGCTTGTTCACGGTGTGGCCGCCTCCGTCGAAAACGCCTTGGAATGCCTTCTCGGGATTCTCGTAGGGATACCTTCCGTCTTGCGGGCCGGTACCGATCGGCGTCCAGTTTTCATAGCCGGAAAGATCGAGATCGGCCGTCAGTAGGTAGTGGACGTCCGGTTCGAAATAGCCGGCCGTCTGTTCGTTGACGCATTGTGCCAGCAGGGCCAGTTGCGACGGCCGTGCGATTAGGTAGGGATCTTCTTCCGTGCCGCTGCCTCCGTCGAATTCGTCGGCGATCGTCTTGTCGAGGGTTTTGAACCGCTCCCATGCGCTCCATTCCGAATCGAGGTAGTTGCCCGAAACGACCAGCGCGCGGATGCGTACCTCGTATTCGGTGTATGCTTCGAGTCCGGTCAACTCGTAACGGGTGTCTTCGACACGGGTGGAGAAGGCGTAGTCGTCGCTGCGGGCTTCCAGTTCATAGGCGGCAGCTTCGTCCACCCCCCCCCATTCGATCAGGAGCGATGTTTCGGAAGGGATTGCCGTAAGGGTTTGAGGGGCTTTCAGTTGCACGGAGGTATCGTCCTCTTTGCAAGATGCAGCCAAAAACAGCGCGGCGATCAGAATTATCCGATGCAACCGCAAAATGAGATGACTTTTCATCATGAAAACTGAATTAAGTGGAATGAATATGATAAGCGAAAATAGCGATTTTTTCAGACATATTGATCATTCGCTTCGTTTTTCGCAGCCTCTTTTTTCCGGAAGAGGGTTGCGGAGGGGCTTCCGGGTGAGTACCGTTGTCGGCTGAGGAGACGTCCGATGGCGGCGGCGGTTTCGCACCGGAAAGATGTCGTTTGCAGAGGATGGAGCGCGTCGACGAATCGGTGCGGCGGAGCGTGCGTGCGGAGTCCGCCTGACGGTACGGAGTGTAAATTCATCCCTGGGGATCGATTGCGGCGGAATCGGATGTTCGGTTCGGGAGTGTCGGAATCGGCTGTCGTACGACGGAAATATGCGCCTCTTTTTCGAGTACGGCATTGGATCGTTTCCGGATTTTGCCTACCTTTATGGACGGAATGCGGCGGATGCCGCCGAATCGATCATTCGAGATGAAAAAAGTCGTAGTCTTTACCGGAGCCGGCGTGAGTGCCGACAGCGGACTGTCCACCTTCCGCGATGCCGACGGATTGTGGGCCGATTACCGGATCGAGGATGTCTGTACGCCCGAGGCGCTGGCGCGCAATCGCCGGCTGGTAATCGAATTTTACAACAAACGCCGCCGCGAGATGCTGGCGGCCCGTCCCAATGCGGCTCATTTGGCCATCGCGGGATTGGAGGCGGATTTCGACGTCGAGGTCATCACCCAGAATGTAGACGACCTGCACGAACGCGCCGGTTCGACCCGTGTGACGCATCTGCACGGCGAACTGCGGAAACTCCGCTCCTCGCGCGATCCCGCGTTGATCGTTCCGATCGAAGGGTGGGAACAGCCGTTGGATGCCACGGCCCCCGACGGGGCGCTGCTGCGTCCGCATATCGTCTTTTTCGGCGAGGCGGTTCCCCAGTTCGACCATGCGGTGCGGATTGCGGCGGCGGCCGACGTGTTGATCGTCGTCGGAACGTCGCTGGCGGTCTATCCGGCGGCTTCGCTGGTGCATTACGTCCGTCCCGGGGTGCCGATCTATCTGGTCGACCCCGGTACTCCCGACGTGCGGACGATCCGTAATCCGCTGACGCATCTGCGCGAGCGGGCGGCCGTCGGGATGCCCGAACTGGCCGAACGGTTGCGCAGGGAGTCGCAGCCGGAATAAAAAGAGAGGAGCGTGGATTTCGAAATCCGCGCTCCTCTCTTTTCGGGGCGTTACCCTTAGCCGAGGAACGACAGCAGGATACCTGCGGCGACGGCCGAACCGACCACGCCGGCCACGTTGGGCCCCATGGCGTGCATCAGCAGGTAGTTGCCCGGATTTTCGCGCTGTCCTTCGATCTGCGACACGCGGGCGGCCATCGGTACGGCCGACACGCCGGCCGAACCGATCAGCGGGTTGATCTTGTTCTCCTCTTTGCTGAACAGGTTCATGAACTTGGCCAGCAGCACGCCGCCGGCGGTTCCCAGGCAGAAGGCGATGACGCCCAGCACGAGGATGCCCAGCGTGCGGAAATTCAGGAACGCTTCGGCGGTCGCCGTGGCGCCGACGGTCAGGCCGAGGAAGATCACCACGATGTTCATCAGTTCGTTCTGCACCGTTTTGCTCAGGCGATCCACCACGCCGCACTCCTTCATCAGGTTACCCAGCATCAGACAGCCCACGAGCGGCATTGCGCTCGGCAGCAGCAGGGCGATGACGACCGAGATGATGATCGGGAAGAGGATACGCTCGGTTTTCGATACCGGACGCAGCGTGCGCATACGGATCGCACGTTCGTGCTTGTTGGTGAGCAGTCGCATGATGGGCGGCTGGATGACCGGCACGAGCGCCATGTAGGAGTAGGCGGCTACGGCGATCGGGCCCAGCAGTTCGGGGGCCAGCATCGAGGTGAGGTAGATGGCCGTGGGACCGTCCGCACCGCCGATGATGCCGATCGAACCGCTCTGTTCGGGCGAGAATCCGATCGCATAGGCGCCGAGGAACGTCACGAAGATGCCGATTTGCGCCGCAGCGCCCAGCAGGAAACTCTTGGGATTGGCGATCAGCGGACCGAAATCGGTCATGGCGCCTACGCCCAGAAAGATCAGGCAGGGGTAGATGCCCAGCTTGACGCCCAGGTAAAGGTAGTCCAGCAAGCCCGCCTTCGCGACGAAGATGTCCCAATGGACATGCCCTCCGGCGAAGAGCTCGGTGTGGTAGAGATTGGCGCCGGGCAGGTTCGTCAGCAGCATGCCGAATGCGATGGTCAGCAGCAGCAGCGGCTCGAACTTATGCCGGATAGCCAGATAGAGCAGGAAGAAGGCGATGCCGATCATCACGATGTTTCCCCAACCCATGGCGCTGAAAAAACCGGCCAGACCGGTCGATTCGCCGAATCGGATCAGGCTCTCCCCGACAAAGTCGGAACTTGAACTCAGCAGTGTCCACATAAGCCTACTCGATGAGAATCAGGTTATCGCCCTCCATGACCGTAGCGCCCTGCTGGACGAAGATCTGCTTGACGACGCCGGCGCGGTCGGCGTCGATGTTGTTCTCCATTTTCATGGCTTCGAGGATCACGAGCGTCTGACCGGTCGCGATCGTATCGCCGACCTTGACGTTGATCGAGAGCACGGTACCCGGCAGAGGACACTTGATCGTGTAACCCGTCGAGGGGGCTACCGGCGCGATACGGGGAGCGGGAGCCGCCGTGGCGGGGGTGATTTTCGCGCTGTCGGCTTCGCGGGGGGCGGGAGCTACCTGAGGACGTTTCGTCGCGGCTCCTTTGGCGCCTGCGATCTCGACCTCGTAGGCCGTGCCGTTGACCACCACGTGTGCCAGGGTCGAGGATTCGTTTACGTCGTCAATGCGCACGTCGTAATTATGTCCGTTGATTTTCAATGCGTAATCTTTCATTGTTCCAATACTTATTTTTTGTCGGGCATCTGGGTTAGCCCATGAATTTTCGAGTTCCAGGGCGAATAAGCGCGCTTGATACTCATGATCGTCAGCACATCCGACTCACGGTCGTGCCGATCGCTGTTGAAGATTTTGAGTGCGGTGGCGATGGCCGCGATCTCCTCTTCGTGCAGTTGGCCCTGCTCGACGGGTTTGCCGCTCTGAGTCGCGGCCGCGGCCGCCTTGCGGCGGCTGACGAAGATCATTCCGAAAAGTTTCATGATCCACACCAGCAGCACGAGAATGCCGAATACCAGACAGATGCTGATGAGCGTCGTCCACAGCATCTCGGGCCATCCCCAATCGATTGCTGATAATATTGTCATAGCGTGCAATTGTTAGAGGGGAATATTCGAGTGTTTCTTCGGCGGATTCTGCAAACGCTTGGTCGAAAGCGCTTGCAGGGCGCGGATGATCCGGAAGCGGGTGTTGCGCGGTTCGATCACGTCGTCGATGTAACCGTAGCGTGCGGCGTTGTAGGGGTTCGAGAACTTGTCGTTGTACTCCTGCTCCTTCTCGGCCACGAACTTGGCGCGCTCTTCGGGATTCTCGATCGCGGCCACCTCCTTGGCGTGAAGCACGCCTACGGCTCCGCTGGCGCCCATTACGGCGATTTCGGCTGTCGGCCATGCGTAGTTGATGTCGCCGCGGATGTGCTTCGACGACATGACGATGTAGGCGCCGCCGTAGGCCTTGCGCAGCGTGACGGTGATCTTCGGCACCGTCGCTTCGCAGTAGGCGAAGAGCAGCTTCGCGCCATGGGTGATGACGCCGCCGTACTCCTGCGTCGTGCCCGGCAGGAAGCCCGGAACGTCTACCAGCGTGACCAGCGGAATGTTGAAGGCATCGCAGAAACGCACGAACCGCGCCGCCTTGCGGCTGGCGTTGATGTCCAGCACGCCGGCCATGAACTTCGGCTGGTTGGCGATGATGCCCACCGACTGGCCGTTGAAACGGGCGAAGCAGGTGATGACGTTCTTCGCGTAGCTCGCCGCCGATTCGAGGTATTCGCCGTTGTCGACGATGGCCTTGATGACCTCGGCCATGTCGTAAGGCTTGTTGGCGTTGTCGGGGATGATCTCGTTGAGCGAGTCTTCCAGGCGGTCGATGCGGTCGGTGCAGACGGCCAGCGGAGCATCCTCCATGTTGTTCTGCGGCATGTAGGAGAGCAGTTTCTTGATCATTTCGATGCCCTCCTCCTCGGTGTCGACGGCGAACTGCGCCACGCCCGACTTGGTCGTGTGCATCATGGCGCCGCCCAACTGCTCCTGCGTGACGTCTTCGCCGGTGACGGTCTTGACGACCTTCGGGCCGGTGAGGAACATGTTCGAGGTCTCCTTTTTCATGATGATGAAGTCGGTCAGTGCCGGCGAATAGACCGCACCGCCCGCGCAGGGGCCGAAGATGGCCGAAATCTGGGGAATGACGCCCGATGCCATCACGTTGCGCTGGAAGATGTTGGCATAGCCGGCCAGCGCGTTGATTCCCTCCTGGATTCGGGCGCCGCCCGAATCGTTCAGGCCGATGCAGGGCGCGCCGTTGCGCATGGCCATGTCCATGACCTTGCAGATCTTGTCCGACATCGACAGCGACAGCGAACCGGCCGTCACCGTGAAGTCCTGTGCGAAGACGTAGACCAGACGGCCGCCGATCGTGCCGTAGCCCGTCACCACGCCGTCGCCGAAGGTATGGCTCTTGTCCATGCCGAAGTCGTAGCAGCGGTGCGTGACGAACATGTCGAACTCTTCGAACGATCCCTCGTCGAGCAACATCTGGATACGCTCGCGGGCCGTGTACTTGCCCTTGCCGTGCTGTGCGTCGATCCGTTTCTGACCGCCGCCCATGCGGGCTTTCTCGCGGTTTTCGATGAGCGTGTTTATCTTGTTCTGAATTTCACTCATGATTGTCGTATGATTTGATTAGTTGTTCTTGTCCTCGCAAAGTTCGGTCAGGATGCCCTGCGTCGATTTCGGGTGCAGGAACGCGATGGTCATGCCTTCGGCGCCCTTGCGCGGGGTCTTGTCGATCAGGCGGATGCCCTTGGCTTCGGCGTCGGCCAGCTGCTCCTCGATGTTCTTGACGGCGAGTGCCATGTGGTGGATGCCGATGCCGCGCTTCTCGATGAACCCTGCGATCGTCGAATCCTCCGACGTCGGTTCGAGCAGTTCGATCTTGGTCTGGCCCAGTTTGAAGAAGGCCGTGCGCACCTTCTGGTCGGGCACTTCCTCGATCGCGTAACATTTCAGGCCCAGTACGTTCTCCCAGTAGGGAATCGCTTCATCGAGGCTCTTCACTGCAATGCCAAGATGCTCAATGTGAGATACTTCCATAACAAATAATTTTTATTTAGGTTGTTAGAATTTGAAATCTTGCCCGCGTCCGTTTTTGACGCACACAAAAGTAATCCTAATATTTTAAAAAACATAATTATTTGAACGAAATATCTTCGAAAAATCTTACATGAACGGCCTTTACCGCTATTCGGGACGGCCTTTTCCTCTGTCGAAACCCGCTTTGGCCCGTACCGCTTCGCTGCCGTAGACAGACTTCGGGCCGAAAACCCCGTGAAAAATTAGCGCGAAAGGCAAAAAATCGTTATCTTCGCTGCAAAACAACGGCTATGAAACGTATTTTCCTCGCATTGTTTCTGCTGTCGTGGACGCTGGGCGCCGCATCGCAGAATGTCGCATTGGGTGAAAAGACGCCCGATTTGAAAGTCAAATCGTGGCTGGACGATCGTATGCCTGTACCGGGGAGGACTTTTTTGCTCGTCTTTTTCCACTCCACGAGCCGGCCGGCCGTCGAATCGCTCGCGCATTTGCAGGAGTTGGGGCGGAAGTTCGGCGATCGGGTCAACGTCGTGGTCGTCGTCAGGGAGAGGCCGGAGGCCGTCGGCGGGATCGTCCGCCCGTATGCCGAGGGCAATCTGACGGTGGCTTTCGACGACAGCGGCCGCAGTTTCGCCGCCTACGACGTCCAATACCTGCCTTTCGGGGTGCTGGTTTCGGCCAAAGGCCGTGCGCTGTGGATGGGAAATCCGCGTCAACTGACCGAAGCGATACTTGATTCAAACCTTTAAAATAACATGAGTTTCACGAAAATAGATCACTACGAAAAAGAGTATGTCGACCATCATCACGATTCGGCCCTTTCCGTAACGGAAGGCGTCGCCGATCAGCCGATCGTCAACCCGTATTTCGTTCGTAAGAAGAAACACCGTCTCTCGACCGAGGAGTATGTGAAGGGCATTCTGGAGGGTAACATTACTACGCTGTCGCAGGCCATCACGCTCATCGAAAGCAGCAACCCCGACCATTATGCGCAGGCGCAGGAGATCATCGAACGCTGCCTGCCCCATGCCGGCCGGTCGGTGCGCATCGGCATCACCGGCGTGCCGGGCGCGGGTAAGTCGACCTTCATCGAGGCGATCGGCAACATGGTCACCTCACTGCACCACAAGCTGGCCGTGCTGGCTATCGATCCCAGTTCGGAACGCAGCGGCGGTTCGATCCTGGGTGATAAGACGCGTATGGAGAGCATCTCGGCCAACCCCGACGTCTTCATCCGTCCTTCACCGTCGGCCGGTTCGCTGGGCGGCGTGGCACGCAAGACGCGCGAGACGATCGTGTTGTGCGAGGCGGCGGGCTTCGACGTGATCTTCATCGAGACGGTGGGCGTGGGCCAGTCGGAAACGGCCGTGCATTCGATGGTCGATCTGTTCATGCTGTTGCAGATTTCGGGCGCCGGCGACGAGTTGCAGGGCATCAAGCGCGGGATCATGGAGATGGCCGACCTCATGGTGATTACCAAAGCCGACGGCGAGAATATCCACAAGGCCGAGCTGGCGAAGACGCAGTTCGAGAGTGCGTTGCGGCTCTTCCCGCTTCCCGAGTCGGAGTGGCGCCCCCGAGTCTATACCTGTTCGGCCGTTTCGGGTGCGGGACTCGAAGAGGTGTGGAAGGGTGTCGAGGAGTTTCTGGACCATACGCAGGGCAACGGTTTTTTCCGGCACAACCGCAATCGGCAAAACAAGTACTGGATGTACGAGACGATCGACGAAACGCTGAAAAACAGTTTCTACCGCGACCCGCGCATCGAGGCCGAGATCTCCGTGCTCGAAGGACAGGTGCTCGACGACAAGATCAGTTCGTTCATCGCCGCCAAGCGGCTGCTCGACCTCTATTTCGGGGGAAAGGCGGAATGACGCACGGCAGCCGCAGCCGAAATGATCGCCGGCGCATCCGCCTCCTGAACGGGGCGGATGCGCTGTTTTCGGCCGTTCGAGGTGCGGGGATTTCCGGCCTGCGGCGGTTCCGTCCGTCGTGCGTGGCGGAGCTCCGGCGGAAGCCGCTGTGCGGTGTCTTTTGCAGAGCGCTTCCCGAAATTGCAGACCCGAAGCGGATAAATCCGTTTATTTTTAGACCGATGTTGTCGTTTTGGAAAATTATTACTAACTTTGCGCACCCGTAAAAGCGGGAATTGGATCAATTTAACAACAAGTATTAATTAAACGTAAACAAAGTGGATTCATTAAGCTACAAAACAATCTCGGCGAATGCAGCTACCGTCACCAAGGAGTGGGTGGTGATAGATGCGACGAACGAGGTGTTGGGACGTCTTGCTTCGCAGATCGCCAAGATCCTCCGCGGCAAGAACAAGCCCGGCTACACACCCCACGTCGATTGCGGTGACTACGTCATCGTCGTCAATGCGGAGAAAGTGAAGCTCACGGGCGACAAACTGACCGAAAAGGTCTATGTACGACACACGGGTTATCCCGGCGGCCAGCGTTTCGCGACCGCTCAGGACTACCTGAAGAAGAAGCCTGAGTTCGTGATCGAAGAGGCCGTTCGCGGTATGCTTCCCAAAACCCGTCTGGGCGAGGCTATCTTCAAGAACCTCAAGGTGTATGCCGGTGCGGAGCATCCCCATGCCGCGCAGAACCCCAAAGCAATTAAGTTGAACGAGATTAAGTAAGAAGAGTATGGAAATTGTAAACACCGTAGGCCGACGTAAAGCCGCTGTCGCCCGCGTTTTCGTAAAGCCGGGCAAAGGTCAGATTACAATCAACCGTAAGGCGCTCGAAACATACTTCCCGCTCGATATCCTGCAATTTCAGGTGAAGCAGCCCCTGCTGGCCACCAACACCGTCGAAAACTACGACATCGTCATCAACCTCGATGGCGGCGGGATCAAGGGACAGGCCGAGGCCGCTCGTCTGGGTATCGCACGCGCATTGTGCGAGATCGACGCGGAGATGCGTCCGGTACTGAAAAAGGCCGGATTCCTCACCCGTGACCCGCGTGAGGTTGAGCGTAAGAAGCCGGGACAGCCGGGCGCACGTCGCAAGTTCCAGTTCAGTAAGCGTTAATCCTTACCGGACGGATTTTCGGCATGCACGACGCGGGTTCCAAATCCGCAAGACCACATATTATTATATGTCTACTTGCAGATTGCCCCGTCGCGGAAAACTTCGCGGATTGGCTTGTGCCACTACCGGGGAGTTGATACAAAGAGAATTAAAATTAAAAAAGACGAATTGAAATGTCACGTACAGATTTTAATACATTGTTGGAGGCCGGCGCACACTTCGGTCACCTGAAGCGTAAGTGGAACCCCAAAATGGCTCCCTACATCTTCATGGAGAAGAACGGCATTCACATCATCGACCTGCACAAGACCGTGATCAAGATCGATGAGGCCGCTGCGGCTATCAAACAGATCGCCAAGAGCGGTCGCCGCGTGCTGTTCGTAGCCACCAAGAAACAAGCCAAGGATATTGTTGCCGAAAAGGTGGCGGCTATCGGTATGCCCTACGTTACCGAACGTTGGGCTGGCGGTATGCTTACCAATTTCCCCACGATACGCAAAGCCGTCAAGAAGATGGCGACCATCGACAAGATGACCGCCGACGGCACATTCAACAATTTCTCCAAGCGCGAGAAGCTTCAGATCGAGCGTCAGCGTGCGAAATTGGAGAAGAACCTCGGCTCCATCGCCGACCTGACCCGTCTTCCGGCGGCCCTGTTCGTGGTCGACGTGATGAAGGAGTCCAATGCGGTCAAAGAGGCCAAACGATTGAATATCCCCGTATTTGCAATAGTAGATACTTGTTGTGATCCAACCGACATCGATTACGTTATTCCTGCAAATGACGATGCGTCGAATTCAATCGCCGTGATTCTGACCGCCATCTGCGCCGCTGTGGCCGAGGGTACGGAGGAGCGCCGTCTCGAAAAGGAGAAGGAGGCGCAGGAGGGTATCGTCTCCGAAGAGGAGGGTGCACCCAAGAAGGAGGGCAAACCCCGCATCAAGAAGGCCGTCAAGGCTACGATCGACGCCGAAGAGGCTGCCGTAGCAGAGGTCGTGGCTGCCACCGAGCAGGCTGCAACCGCCGCTGCCGAGGTCGTCGAAGCAGCGGCCGAGAAGGTCGAGGCTGCCGCCGAGGCGCAGGCCGAGTAATGCCCGATGAATACAGTAACCACACTTTATTAAAGAAAGGATAATTATGGAAATCAAAGCTGCTGATGTAATGAAGCTCCGCAAGATGACCGGTGCCGGCATGATGGATTGCAAGAATGCACTCATGGAGGCCGAAGGCGATTTTGCGCGCGCTCAGGACATCATCCGTGAGAAGGGTAAGCTGGTCGTTGCCAAACGTGCCGAGCGCAACGCTTCGGAGGGTGTCGTCGTAACGCGCATCGTGGGCACGAAAGCCTACATGCTGTGTCTCGCCTGCGAGACCGACTTCGTTGCTCAGAATGCCGAGTTCGCTGCTTCGGCCAATGCGATGATCGATATCGCCGTTGCCGCCGATGCTGTCGACAAGGATACGCTGATGGCCGTGAAGAACGCAGAGGGACGCACCGTCGAAGAGATGGTGACCGAGAAATCGGGACAGACCGGCGAGAAGGTCGAAATGGCCTATTACGCCCGTATCGAGGCTCCCTATTGCCACTCATACGTTCACTTCAACAAGAAGCTGGGTACGATTCTGGGCTTCAACAAGGTCGTTCCGGAGGAGGTGGCCCATGCGGTAGCCATGCAGGCTACGGCGATGGCTCCCATCGCGATCGACGTGGCCGATTGCCCGGCCGACGTAGTCGCGCATGAGCGCCAGATCGCCATCGAGGCGATGAAGCAGGATCCGAAGAACGCAGGCAAGCCCGAGGCCATTCTCGAAAAGATCGCCGAAGGCAAGATGCGCAAGTTCTTCGAGGAGAACACACTGCTGAATCAGGAGTTGGTCGGTGAAAAGAAGACCATCGCCCAGTATATCCACGAAGCGGACAAGGAGGCTACCGTTGTCGCTTACAAGCGCTTCGCGCTCGAATCGTAAACGATTCTTTTTCCGAGAATGACGGCCGATCCAAATTGGATCGGCCGTTTTCGTGTGTCCGGTGCGGCGGCAGCGGCGGTATTGGTCTGCACACATGGTGTTACGGCCTTTTATACGGTGCGGGTATTGTTTTCCGAATCGACCGGGGCGGGGTCGCGGGATTCTTTCAGTGTTATCGGTTTGGGAGAGTGGCAGTTGCGGTACTTCTGCACCTTCGCTCTGTACGGAGAGATGATAATCTTCCGCTTGGATAGGCTGCGCCTCGGCAGATCCCAAATAAATTTGGATCTGCCCTCAGCTTGCACGACTTTGCGGGGACAAGCCCCGCTTAGATTGGCTGCGCCTCGGCAAAATGCAAACGGGTTTGTTTTTGCCCTCGGCTTGCACACTTTGCGGAGGACAAGCCTCCGCTTAGATAGGCTGCGCCTCGGCAAAATGCAAACGAGTTTGTTTTTGCCCTCGGCTTGCACTATCTTTGTCGAACCGAGAACCGTTTGTATCACTTCGGTTCGTAAGAATCGGATCGAGACCGAATTATGAAACGAATCGTACTTATCGGGGCCTTTGCCGTATCGTCCCTGTTGCCTCTCGGGGCGCAAAACGACGGCGGGATCAGCGACGGGATGTTGCAGCGGATACGTGCCTCCTACGAGGATACGCCTGCCGACCGCGCGCTGCGCAATGCGATCTGCAACAACGATATTCGCAAGCTGGTCGTCAACCAGCCGAATCAGGGCGAAATCGACACCTATTTCTCGCATCGGGTACCGTCGAAAGGCGTCACCGACCAGCAGCAGTCGGGCCGTTGCTGGCTCTTCTCAGGTCTGAACGTGTTGCGCGCCCGCATGATTGCGCGCTACGGACTGGGGGCCTTCGAGTTTTCGCAGAACTACTGTTTTTTCTGGGATCAGCTGGAGAAGGCGAACCTCTTCCTGCAAGGGGTTATCGACACCCGCGACGCACCGCGCGAGGATCGGACGGTCGAGTGGCTGTTCAAGAACCCGCTCAGCGACGGCGGCCAGTTTACCGGGGTTGCGGATATCGTGGGCAAGTACGGGCTGGTGCCTAAGGAGGCGATGCCCGAAACGTACAGCAGCGAGCACACCGCCCAGATGGCCGCCTTGCTGAAACTCAAATTGCGCGAATACGGGCTTTCGTTGCGTGAAGCCGCCCGCGACGGTGCGGAGAAGGCCGAACTCGAAAGCCGCAAGACGGAGATGCTGGGGGGTGATCTACCGGATGCTCGTGCTCAATCTGGGCGAGCCGCCCGTGCGCTTCACGTGGACGCGGCGCGATGCCGAGGGGCGTCCGGTCGATACGCGCGAATACACGCCGAGGTCGTTTTTCGAAACCTATGTCGCCGACGATCTCACGGGCAACTATGTCATGCTGATGAACGATCCCACGCGCGACTATTACAAGTGCTATGAAATCGACTACGACCGTCATGTCTACGACGGCCGCAACTGGACCTATGTGAACCTGCCGGTCGAGGAGATCAAGCGGATGGCCGTTGCGTCGATTCGCGACAGCACGATGATGTATTTCTCGTGCGACGTAGGCAAGTTCCTCGACTCGGGGCGCGGTCTGCTCGACGTGGATAATTTCGACTACGAATCGCTCATGGGCACTACCTTCGGCATGGACAAACGCCGTCGCGTGGAGAGTTTCGCCAGCGGATCGAGCCATGCCATGACGCTTGTGGCCGTCGACCTCGATGCCGACGGGCGGCCGAAGAAGTGGATGGTGGAGAACAGCTGGGGGCCGTCGAGCGGTTACAAGGGGCATCTGATCATGACCGACCGCTGGTTCGATGAATATATGTTCCGCCTGGTGGTCGAGCGAAAATACGTGCCGCAGCGCGTGCTCAACATCCTGAAACAGAAGCCTGTCCGCCTGCCGGCGTGGGATCCGATGTTCGCCGACGAAGAGTAAGAGAGAAGCGGGGCCGACAATCGGTTCCGCTTTTTATTTGCGGCAGATGCGGCGCAGGATCGCCAGCGGATAGCGGCGCAGCGGGCGGAGGCGCATCCACCGTTCGGCCAGCCAGAGGTGCAGCCGTCCGCAGTCGACGATGCCGTAGATTCGCTCGCGGGGTATCGTCTCGGTCCCTACGGTGTTGCCGTCGCCCAGCAGGGTCACGCGCTCGTCGCAGACAGTGAGGATGCGGTGGACGACGAAATGGCCGTTGTCGGTTTCGCCCAGCACCACGTGTCCGCGCCGCAGATCGCCTTCGCGCAGGGGGCGAAGCGTGATGCGGCTGCCGCTTCGGAAGAAGGGCAGCATACTCTGGCCCAATACGCGGACGACGACTTCGCGTCCCGCGAGCAGCTGGTCGCGGGTTTCCGCAAAGAGCATACGGTTGGGAACGGTGCGTTTCATCGGTCGGCGATCGTCGTTTCGAACGAGAGCCGTGCGGCGTCGGCGTCGGGCAGGCACTCCAACTGGTAGACCGGCACGCGGGCGATCAGTTGCGAGAGCGTGTCGCAGATGTTGTCCTGCAACTGTGCGTCGTAGGCGAATGCCGGCGGGCACGAGGGGAGCAGCGCGCCGATCGCCCGGACGACCGGCAGTCGGGCGATCCGGTTGTGCGGAGCCTGGGCCAATCGCACGAATGCGGCGATGGGGTAGCTCTCGTTGCGGTAACAGGGTGTTTTCCCGCTCCACGGCGACCCGAAGACGGTCGGCACGCCTTCGACGACGCGCACGATCGGCGAGTCGTCGTTGAGCAGTTGCGCACCGGGAATGTGTTCGCGCCACAGGCGCGTATGGGTGCTCTTCCCGGTTCCCGACTCACCCAGGAAGAGAACGGCGCGGCCCGAGTGGACGATCACCGACGAGTGGATGGCGATGCTGTGCGGGTTGTGGGCGATGCCGAAGCTCATCCACAGCCCGAATCGCAGCAGCGAGGGGTCGGGGCGGCCGTCGGCTGCGACGTTGCTCCGCACGAGCGGGTCGCCGTCGGCTTTGGCGAAGAGCACCGGTCGTTGCCCGGGTGCGGTCATGTAGAAGAGCCGGCCGCCGTCGTAACGCCCGAAGTGGCAGTCGGCGACCGCCTCGTCGAAATCGAATCGGTCGAGTTCGCGGTAGCCGGCGAAGTCGTCGAGCGTCAGCGGTTCTGCCGGCGACAGCCTTATAAGCGGCTCGGTTGCCGCGCCGCAGGTCGTTTCGAAGGGCTTGAATCCGTTCAGCCCGCCTTCGCGCACGAGGTCGAGGTGTTCGCTGCGGATCAGGTCTTGTGCTACGAGATAGTCCATATCTATGCTGTTTTTTCTCCCAGGGTGATGATGCGGTCGCAATAGTCCAACGAACTTTCGCGGTGGGCGACGACGATGATCGTCAACTCGCGGTTGGCCTTCGACAACTCCTCGATAGCGCGGTTGATCCGCTCCTCGGTGCGGTTGTCGAGCGCCGAGGTCGCTTCGTCGAAAAAGAGGATATCGGCCTGCTTGTAGAGTGCGCGGGCGATGCCGAGCCGCTGGCGTTGTCCGCCCGAGAGCCGGCAGCCGCATTCGCCGATCGGGGTCTCCATTCCCTGCGGCAGCGTGTCGATGAACTCTTTGAGTTTGGCCGTTTCCAATGCCTGCGCCGCACGCCGGCGGTCGATCCGGTCGGGGTCGCAGCCCAGCGCCACGTTCTGCATGAAGGAGCTGTCGGCGATGAAGACACTCTGCGAAACGTATCCGATCGTGTTCTGCCACTTGCGGAGATTCGTTTCGTCGAGCGGCCGGCCGTCGATGGTGATGCGGCCCGCCGTGGGGCGGTAGAAGCCCAGCAGGATGTTGAACAGCGTCGTCTTTCCCACGCCCGACGCACCCCGTATGCCGATGCGCTCGCCCTTGCGGATCGTGAGCGACAGATCGTGCAGTATGTCGCGGTCGGGTGCGTCGTCGAAGTGGAACGAAAGCCCTTCGATTCGGATTTCCCGCTCGAACGGCATCCGTTCCTGTGTCGTGTCGATCCCTGCGGGCGTATCGTAGAGCCGTGCGTCGCGCAGCACGTCGATCGTGTAACGGTTGTAACGCAGCGACGTCCACGCCCCCATGATGCTGCGCACCGAGGGCATGATGCGCAATGCAGCGACGGCGAAGATGCCGAACAGCAGTTTCATTTGCGTGTTGTCCGTCCCGGCGCAGAACGCCACGAGGACGGCCATGCCGACGGTCAGTCCCACTTCGGTGAACATCGGGGGAAGCGCGGCGATCGTGGCGTTGCGCTGCCGCACGCGGATGATTTCATCCATCGAGCGGTCGAAGTCGCTCAGCATCGCGGGATAGGCGCCTGCGATTTCCAGGTCGGCATAGCCGCGGAAGGTCTCGATCACGGTGCGCGACTTGCGCCGCTGCGCACGGTTCTCCTCCTCGCCGTAGCGGTTCAGGCGTTGCCGTACCAGGCAGTAGTAGAGCGCTACGGAAGGTACGAAGATCGCGAGCGTCAGCAGCGCTACGAGCGGATTGTAAATCGCCAGCGACCCGAATAGCAGGGCGAAGAGCACCGCTTCGCTGGTCATGGCGGCCACGGGCATCAGCACGCCCGTGACGAAGGTGAGGCACACGACATTGACGTTGCGCGCCAAAACCGCCGAATTGGAGCTTTTGATGAATCCCAACCCCCGGTTGCGGTAGTCGACGTAAAGCCGGCGCGAAAGTTCCCGATAGAGGTCGTAGATGAAGTTACGTTCGATTTTGTACAGGGCCAGATTGGCGAGGCTCTTGAACAGGATCACCGCCACGACACAGGCGCATACCGTGAGGATGAACATGCGGTCGCTCGTGAATCCGCCGAAGTCGTAGAGCGCCGCCAGCCACCGGTTGGAGCGGATGCCTTCCGTGTCGAGGATGATGACGAGCACGGGAATCAGCACGGCCAGCCCCGCGAAGTTGAGCAATGCGCGCGTGAAGACGCTGAGCGTCACCCCTAAACTTCTCCGGCGGAACCGGTGCGGAATGATATCGAGAAACGGCGGTTTCATCGGATACAAAGATAGTGCAAGCCGAGCGCAGAACCAAATTTATTTGGGATTTGCCGAGGCGCCGCCTATCTAAGCGGAGGCTTGTCCTCCGCAAAGTCGTGCAAGCCGAGCGCAGAACCAAATTTATTTGGGATTTGCCGAGGCGCCGCCTAT
>ERZ791865.258-NODE-258-length-82801-cov-39.694390_pt1 | contig 82801 bp, 110 predicted proteins | sample MGYA00509942_ERZ791865 | MGnify/ENA primary metagenome ERZ791865 (study PRJEB30046, sample SAMN00792098) | human gut metagenome | study: EMG produced TPA metagenomics assembly of the A metagenome-wide association study of gut microbiota in type 2...
CCGAGTCGGGACTAATTCTTTTATTTTGCAATACGCACTTTACCGGAAGCTTACCGTGTACCAGTTTATTCCACGCTTTGGTACGAGCCGTACCTTAGTAAGGTACACGCCGTACCATTAGGTGAAAGTCGTCGTACCACCTAATGGTATGAGCCGTACCACCGGGTGGTAGGCACCAAAAGTCCGGGACTTCAGACACAAAAGGCTGTGCAATTCCTTTCAGATGAACTGCACAGCCTTTTATATTCTGCCGGATTGAAGTTCCTGCGGACTTATTTCTTTTTCTTCCAAAGTTTGGTCATATCTTCCAGCGTCTTGCCTTTCGTTTCGGGTACGAGCTTCCACACGAAGAGGGCGGCTGCCACGCAGATAATCCCGTAAAGGGCATATGCAAACATATGGCCGAACTTATCACCCATCTCCCCGAGACGCATATTGTACATCGGCAGGAAAGTAGACGAAACAATAAAGTTGAAAATCCATTGGAATGCCACCGCAATAGCTACCGCAGCGCCACGGATGGTGTTCGGGAAGATTTCGGCAATCAGTACCCAGCAGATAGGTCCCCAACTGAACATGAACGAAGCGCTGTAAACCATGATGCTGATAACGGATATTATTGCCGGCAGTCCGGTTACGACGTTGCACATAGCCACACCGAAAGCTCCTATCGCCATACCGACAGAGCCGGAAATAAGCAGCGGTTTGCGTCCCCATTTTTCAACCGTGAACACAGCCAGCAAGGTAAAGAGAATATTGACAACGCCCATGAGCACGGTTTGTACCATCGGATTGGCCATGCCCATCGTCTCGAATATGCGCGGAGCGAAATAAAGCACGGCATTGATGCCGACAGCCTGCTGGAATACGCTCAGCATGATACCGATAAAGATAACCATCCAACCGTAGGTAAAGAGTCTTTCTGTCTTTTCTTCGGTAGTTGCCTTGATTTCCGCAAGGATTACCTTTGCCTGAGAAGAGCCGTTGATACGGCTCAACACATTCAGCGCCCTTTCGTCCTTACCGCACATGGCAAGATAACGCGGCGTTTCCGGCACCAGCAACACCAATAGAGCAAACAGTCCGGCAGGAACGGCTTCGCTGACGAACATCAGACGCCACCCCGTCTCCGTGGTCCATGCGGCAGCTTCGGGATTCATTATCTGATTTACTCCGTTAACGAGGTCTATCACCGGATTGGCATGACTGCCCAGAATAAGGAAGTTGACAAAGTAAACTACCAACTGACCGAAGATAATGGCAAACTGATTCCACGATACCAGTGTTCCGCGAATGTTGCTCGGAGCGATTTCGGCAATGTACATCGGACAAATGGCGGAAGCCAGCCCCACACCTATACCGCCCAAGACACGGTAGAAATTGAAAGCCACCAGAAGAGAATAGGAAGGAACGCCATGTTCAAAGAACAGGAATTCGGGATAATAGGAACCCAGCGCCGACAAGAAGAACAGGATACCTGCCAAAAAGAGAGAGTTTTTGCGGCCCAATCCGGAAGCGAAAAAGCCGGAAACGGCGCTACCTATGATACAGCCTATCAATGCGCTGGATGATGTGATGCCGTGTATCGCGTCTGTGTATTCAAAATCGGCTCCCATGAAGAAAGCTTGAAGTCCCTTTTCTGCGCCGGAGATAACTGCCGTATCGTAGCCGAAAAGCAGACCGCCAATGACAGCCACGAGCACAATCGAAAAGAGATAGAGCTTGCTGCCTTTTTCTGTATAATTCATGATAATAGTGGTTAGGAGTTAGTGATGAGCGGTTAGTGATTAGTGATGAACGATGAGTGATTAATGGTCAGTAATTTAGTGATAATTGCTTATTCCCCATCTTTTATCACTAACCAATAATCGCTAATCACTCATCGCTAACCACTAACCGCTATTTATCAGCAATACATATTTACGATTGCTTCGTACAATTCTTGTTTGCCGCTGGTCTGTTTCGGTTCGCCGTTAGCTTTTGCGTAGGCTACGACATCTTCCAGTGTCAGCTTGCCTTCCTCGAATTCCTTACCCTTGCCGCTGTCGAAAGAAGCGTAGCGGTCGGCAAGCATCTTCTTGTAAGGAGACTCTTCGAGCAGTTTGGCTGCGCTTTCCAATGCACGTGCCATTACGTCCATACCTGCGATGTGAGCAATGAAGATATCCTCAAGGTCGGTAGAGTTACGACGTGTCTTGGCGTCGAAGTTTGTACCGCCGTCACCGAAGCCGCCATTGCGGATAATTTGCATCATGGCTTGTGTCAGCTCGTAGTTGTCGATAGGGAACTGGTCTGTATCCCAGCCGTTCTGGTAGTCACCGCGGTTGGCATCGATAGAACCCAGCATACCGTTGTCTACTGCCACGGCAAGTTCGTGTTCGAAAGTATGGCCTGCCAGTGTGGCGTGGTTCACTTCGATGTTCACTTTGAAATCTTTATCCAGACCGTGGGCTTTCAGGAAGCCGACAACCGTTTCCGTGTCTGCGTCATATTGATGCTTAGTCGGTTCCATCGGTTTCGGCTCAATCAGGAACGTACCTTTGAAGCCGCGTGCACGGGCATAGTCGCGTGCAATGGTCAGCATCTGTGCAAGGTGTTCCTTTTCGCGCTTCTGGTCGGTATTCAGCAAAGACATATAGCCTTCGCGTCCGCCCCAGAACACGTAGTTCGAACCACCCAGTTCGATTGTTGCGTCAATGGCATTCTTGATTTGAACGGCAGCGCGGGCCACAACGTCAAAGTCGGGATTGGTGGCGGCGCCGTTCATGTAACGTGCATGACCGAATACGTTGGCAGTACCCCACAACAGTTTGATACCTGTTTCCTCCTGCTTTTGCTTGGCGTATGCAACGATGGCTTTCAGGTTTGCTTCGTACTCTTCGATTGTATCGGCCTCGTCGCAAAGGTCAACATCGTGGAAGCAGTAATATTCGATGCCCATTTTCTGCATGAACTCGAAACCAGCATCCATTTTGTTCTTGGCAGCCTGCAGTTTATCGGCATCACCGTTCCAGGGGAAATGTTTCGTTCCGCCGCCGAACTGGTCACCACCCTCTGCACAGAGTGTATGCCACCATGCCATAGAGAACTTCAACCAATCTTTCATCTTCTTGCCCATGATTACTTTTTCCGCATCGTAGTAGCGGAATGCCATAGGATTCTTACTTTCTTTGCCTTCGAATTTGATTTTTCCTATTCCGGGAAAATACTCTTTTGTTGCCATAATGATTAAATGTGTTAATGCGGTAATGCGCCGATGTGCTGACAACGGGCACATTACCCGCGGGTTAATTATTACTGTTGTTTTATTCTTGTTTACTTTTTTACTTTCAATGTCTGTTTCAATCTTCTTCAAGAAGCCTTTTATTCAGTTTCTCTGAAATTTCTTTCCGGTCTGTTTTCCTTTTTATTCGTTGCGTAGACGCTCTCATAAAAAACAGCAACCCAATCTCAAAAAGGACTTTCCGAAGAATGCAGAACAAAACTTAAGCAGGCCGTAAGCTCTGCATCAGATATTGTTTCCAGCGCGCATAGGCATCGGCATATGTCTGGCGGTCGGCTTGTCCGGGTTCGATGATTTCGAGTTTCTCGAGCGTAGCAAAGGCTTCGTTGTTGTCTTTATAGATGCCCGCACCGATACCTGCACCTTTGGCTGCACCTACCGAACCGTCGGTGTCGTACAGTTCGATAACGGCACCCGTTACGCCTGCCAGCGTTTCGCGGAACAGCGGACTGAGGAACATATTGGCTTTGCCCGCATGGATTTTCTGTACGGGAATACCCATCTGCTCCATAATGTCGATACCATACTTGAAAGAGAATACGATACCTTCCTGTGCCGCACGGATAATATGTTGCTTGCCGTGCTGGTTGAAGTTGATTCCTTGAATGGAACAGCCCGTTTCCCTGTTCTCCAGCATACGTTCGGCACCGTTGCCGAAAGGCAGGATACTGATACCGGCGCTTCCGATAGGCGCCTGGGCGGCAAGAACATTCATGTCACTGTAAGAAATGCCTTCGGGAGCAACGGTGCGTTTCACCCACGAGTTGAGGATACCCGTACCGTTGATGCACAAAAGTACGCCGAGGCGGGTTTGTTCCGCCGTGTGATTGACGTGCGCAAAGGTATTGACACGCGATTTCGGGTCGTAGTTCACCTCACCGTTCACACCGTAAACCACCCCCGAAGTACCCGCTGTAGATGCTATTTCACCGGGGTTGAACACGTTCAGCGACAATGCGTTGTTGGGTTGGTCGCCGGCACGATATGTGACAGGCGTTCCCTCTTTCAGACCCAACTCCTGTGCGGCAGCGGCGTTTACACGGCCTTGCTCGGAGAATGTAGGTCTGATGTCGGCTATCAGCGAGGAATCGAAACCGTAATATTTCATCAGGAAGTCTGCTACCCGGTTGTTCTTGAAATCCCAGAACATGCCTTCGGACAGTCCGGAGACTGTAGTGCAGATTGTACCGCTCAGTTTCATGGCAATATAATCGCCCGGCAGCATAATCTTGTATATCTTTTCATAGACAGCCGGTTCATTCTCCTTTATCCAGGCAAGTTTGGACGCGGTGAAGTTACCCGGAGAATTGAGCAGATGCGAGAGGCATAACTCCTCTCCCAGCGTTTCAAATGCTTTTTGTCCGTAAGGAACGGCTCTGGAATCGCACCAGATAATTGCAGGACGCAATACCTTTTGGTCTTTGTCCACGCACACCAATCCGTGCATCTGGTAAGAGATACCGATGGCTTTGATGTCTGCCGCATCCACACGCGCATCCGCCAATACGGCTTGCGTTGCCAGCTTCAGGTTTTCCCACCAGTTTTCAGGGTTCTGTTCCGCCCATCCCGGCTTCACGGCTATGATTTCCGCTTCCGTCTTCGGGAAGAACGCGGAAGATACGCACTTACCGCTTTCTGCATTTACCAAGCTCGCTTTAACGGACGAGCTGCCGATGTCATATCCTAATAAATACATGTCTTTGAGTTTATATTGTTAAATTTTCGATTTATTCCGTATCAGGTTTTGAATTCAGGTGTCTTGCCTACCGCCTTACCTTATTATATATCTTCTTGTCGAACCGGTAATACCGTGCCGCACGATGGGCAACTCCCTGCTGCTTCTCTTCCAAAGGAACCACATACTCCATAAGAGCTATCTTTTTGTGGAAATTACGTACATCTATCTGTTTCCCGTACAAGAGTTCATACAGCGTACGGAGCTGGGATGCGGTGAACTTACGCGGAAGCAGGTCGAAAAGAGAGGACGGGTTGAACTCGATATACTGGCGGATGTAGGTTATCGCCTCTTTTATGATAAGGTTGTGGTCGAAAGCCAGTGCCTTGATATCCGGCAAGGCAACCCAATTTGCCATATACTCGTCCAGGCCGCGGTTGAGCGTACGGTCTATCTTTACGAGAGAAAGATAAGCGATGGTCACGATGCGCTCTACTTTGGACTGCATGGCACGTTCCAGCCAATGCACGTCTCTGGGGTCTTTGGTGCGGTTCTTGGAGCCGAACGCCTTGAACTGCATCAGGTTTACGTTCTTAAGTCCCGTCAGTTCATTCAGAACCCGCTGGGCGGCTTCGTCCAAATCTTCGTCCATATAAATCAAACTGCCGGGCAGCTTCATATCATGGAAGACTTCACCCTCTTCTTCTCCGGCACGTTTAACCAGCAAGACTTTCAACTGCTCTCCGTCAAAACCAATCACCACACAGTCTACCGAAATATGATTGTTTGCCAATGGCGTATTTTGTTCCACGTTTTGCATAATATTTTCGTTTAAGCGCTGCAAATATAATGAGGTTTTTCAAATATGCAATAAGTAAAAAGGATATTTTTACAATGTTATAAAGCATTATTTTTCAAATATATACATATCGTATATCTTACAATATCATCTTATTGTGTTATCGTATAAAATACAATATGTAATTTAAATCCGTCTCAGCAAGGGTAATTGTAGCAGATACAATAACTATGAAGTACCTAATTCTTAAGGATTTCTATATCCGTACATTTATCTTGCCAGAGGGATACATATTGTATTGCAGACGTATGTGAAAAAGGTACATTGCACAAAAAATGCCCTTTTGTGCGGTGGTTATCAGAAAAACCTATACCTTTGCACCACTTTTTATTAAACACTAAAAATAAATGAATATGAAAGCATTTGTATTTCCGGGTCAAGGCGCCCAATTCGTAGGAATGGGTAAAGACCTGTACGAAAATTCGGCTTTGGCCAAAGAACTTTTTGAAAAAGCAAATGATATCCTCGGATATCGTATTACAGATATCATGTTCAACGGTACAGACGAAGATTTGCGCCAGACCAAAGTAACACAGCCTGCCGTATTCCTTCACTCCGTAATCTCCGCACTCTGCATGGGCGACGACTTTAAACCCGAAATGACCGCCGGCCACTCACTCGGTGAGTTCTCCGCATTGGTTGCTGCCGGTGCGTTAAGCTTTGAAGACGGCTTGAAGTTGGTTTATGCCCGTGCCATGGCTATGCAGAAAGCCTGTGAAGCACAGCCTTCTACAATGGCTGCCATTATCGCTTTGCCGGATGAAAAAGTGGAAGAAATCTGCGCACAGGTTAGTGCCGAAGGTGAAGTTTGCGTAGCTGCTAACTACAACTGTCCGGGACAAATCGTTATTTCCGGTTCTATCGAAGGCATCAACAAAGCTTGCGAACTGATGAAAGCTGCCGGAGCGAAACGTGCTTTGCCTTTGAAAGTAGGCGGTGCTTTCCACTCTCCGTTGATGAACCCTGCCAAAGTTGAACTGGAAGCGGCTATCAACGCAACCGAGTTCCACACTCCGAAGTGCCCTGTATATCAGAATGTGGATGCCCTTCCTCATACCGACCCTGCTGAAATCAAGAAAAATCTTGTTGCACAATTGACAGCTTCTGTACGCTGGACTCAAACAGTCAAGAATATGGTTGCCGACGGTGCTGCCGACTTCACGGAATGCGGTCCGGGTGCAGTATTGCAAGGACTTATCAAGAAAATCGACAGCAATGTATCGGCTCACGGCATTGCATAACCGATAAAAGACAGTTAAACGCGAAGGGGGGCTATCCAAAAAAACGATAGTCCCTTTTTCATTTTTTCAGGATATACTTATGTCGAAATCGGAAGAATTCAGAAAAGCTTTGGACGTTCCTATCCGTAATCTGTCGGTAGACGTGTTGGTACGGGAAATTTGTCATCAGCCGGAATGCTTCGAAGCTATGTATCGGCTGATGTCGGACGAAAAACAAAGTGTTGCGTGGCGGGCGACATGGGTATGCGAGAAACTGAGCGAAATACATCCAGCCTGGTTTATCCCGCTGTACGATGACCTCGTCTACCGTTTATCGGATTGCAAACATCAGGGCTCCAAACGCCTGTTGCTGTCTATATTATACAACCTGCCGGTAACCGTTCCCGTTTCCGTTGAACTGCTTAATTATTCTCTGGACCATATGTTATCCCTGCAGGAAAGCATCGGCGTACAATCCCTTTCCATACGCATGGCTTACCGGCTTTGTAAACACGAACCGGAGCTGTTAAGTGAATTAAAGCTTATATTGGAGCATGCCAATACCGAATTTTATTCGACTGGTGTCAAAACTGCCATTCGGAACATCCTGAAGAAAATAAAGAAATAACAGTTCTACCGCCCTTGATAACAACTTAATAAATAAAAAATCCCCTTCTTTTCTTTTTTATCTCCTATTTTCCCTTACCTTTGCCACCGTAAAGACAAAGGGGTGCCCCGACGGGCTGAGATTATACCCTCGAACCTGATGCAGTTAGTACTGCCGTAGGAATTGGATATTTTTTTCTTCTTAGAACTTACCTTAACGGTACTTCTTTGTATTTACTTCCATTGTTTTATTTAATAGAAACAGAAACATGAAAGTATCAATCAACAACAAGGAAGTGGAAACCGATGCCGTTACCCTCTTACAACTCACAACCGAGCTTTCCTTACCGGCGCAGGGCGTGGCCGTTGCTGTCAATAACCGTATGATTCCACGTACGGAATGGGCGGATTATGCTCTGTCCGAAGGAATATCCATCGTAATAATAAAAGCTGCCTGCGGCGGATAGGCTATGGAAAAGGTTCAGTTCATTACACATTATACCGAAAGGTATTCTTACCTCGACTCCGCCCGCATGGCTTTGGAAGGCGGTTGCCGCTGGATACAGCTGCGCATGAAAGATGCGGCGGAAAACGAAATACTGCCCGTAGCCGCGGAAGTGCGAAAACTCTGCAACGATTATGGCGCTATATTCATCATCGACGACCACGTGGAACTGGTAAAGGAAATCCGGGCAGATGGCGTGCATCTCGGCAAGAACGATATGCCCGTTGCCGAAGCGCGACGCATACTCGGAGAGGAATATATCATAGGCGGTACAGCCAACACGTACGAAGACGTAAAGAAGCATTGGCTCGACGGAGTAAATTACATCGGCTGCGGACCGTTCAGATATACCACCACCAAGCAGAAACTCAGCCCTATTCTGGGTTTGGAAGGATATAAAGAAATTATCCGTCAAATGCGGGCGGATAATATCAACCTGCCTATCGTCGCTATCGGCGGGATTACTTTTGCCGATATTCTGTCTGTCATGCAGACAGGCGTTACGGGCATCGCCCTTTCGGGCACGGTGCTGCGGGCGGATAATCCGGTGGAAGAGATGCAAAGGATTCTTACGGAAACCAATCAGGCAGGCAAAATCAACCAAACAGCCAATTACTGAAATAACAAATAAAAAAAGATATGGAGAAATTAATCATTGCGGGACGCGAATTCAACTCCCGTCTGTTTTTGGGAACAGGAAAATTCAATTCCAATGAAATCATGGAACAGTCCATTCTGGCATCCGGTACGGAAATGGTAACAGTAGCCATGAAGCGTATAGAACTGGATAATGAAGAAGACAATATGCTGAAACATATCCGTCATCCGCATATCCAGCTTCTGCCCAATACTTCCGGTGTGCGCACTGCCGAAGAAGCCGTATTTGCCGCGCAAATGGCACGCGAAGCATTCGGAACGAACTGGCTGAAACTGGAAATCCACCCCGACCCGCGTTACCTTCTTCCCGACTCCACCGAAACCTTGAAAGCTACGGAAGAGCTGGTGAAACTGGGTTTCATAGTCCTCCCTTATTGCCAGGCAGACCCCACGCTTTGCAAACGTCTGGAAGAAGCCGGAGCCGCTACCGTCATGCCGCTGGGTGCGCCTATCGGCACGAATAAAGGATTACAGACCCGTGACTTCCTTCGGATTATCATCGAGCAGGCAAACGTTCCGGTGGTGGTAGATGCCGGTATCGGTGCTCCCAGCCATGCTGCCGAAGCAATGGAGATGGGCGCTTCCGCCTGCCTGGTCAACACTGCCATTGCCGTAGCGGGCAATCCCGTAACTATGGCCGAAGCCTTCAAGCAAGCCGTAGAAGCCGGACGCATGGCCTATGAAGCCGGATTGGGACTGCAAGCCGACAATTTTGTGGCGGAAGCCAGTTCGCCTCTCACTGCATTTCTCGATGAATGACACACATTATATAATATAAGCTATGAAATCAAGAATAAAATATCCCCGCTCGGAGAAAGTATATCTGCCGGGAACAATCTATCCGGAACTTCGCGTAGGTATGCGCAAAGTAGAGCAAGTGCCCAGTACAACCTTTGCAGGCGAAGAAAAAGTCATTACTCCCAATCCGGACATTTACATTTATGATACCAGCGGTCCGTTCAGCGACCCCGATATAGAAATCGACCTTAAGAAAGGGCTGCCCCGTCTGCGCGAGCCCTGGATTCTGCACCGCAACGATGTGGAGCAACTGCCGGAGATTACCTCGGAATACGGCCGCATGCGCCGTGACGACAAGTCGCTCGACCACCTGCGCTTTGAACATATCTCACTACCCTATCGTGCCAAACAGGGCAAATGCTGCACGCAGATGTATTACGCCAAGCAAGGCATCATCACCCCCGAAATGGAATATGTGGCAATCCGCGAGAACATGAACTGTGCCGAATTGGGGATAGAAACGCATATCACTCCCGAATTTGTCCGCCGGGAAATAGCGGAAGGCCGTGCCCTTCTTCCCGCCAACATCAATCACCCCGAAGCCGAGCCCATGATTATCGGCCGTAACTTCCTGGTGAAAATCAATACGAATATCGGTAATTCCGCCACCACTTCAAGCATCGACGAAGAAGTGGAAAAGGCCCTTTGGAGCTGTAAATGGGGCGGTGACACCCTGATGGATTTATCTACCGGAGAAAATATCCACGAAACCCGCGAATGGATTATCCGCAACTGTCCGGTTCCCGTAGGTACGGTTCCCATTTATCAGGCATTGGAGAAAGTGAACGGCAAAGTGGAAGACCTCACGTGGGAGCTCTACCGCGATACCTTGATTGAACAGTGCGAACAAGGCGTAGACTACTTCACCATACACGCTGGTATCCGCCGCCACAACGTACACCTGGCCGACAAGCGTCTGTGCGGCATCGTGAGTCGCGGCGGAAGCATCATGAGCAAATGGTGTCTGGTGCACGACCGCGAAAGTTTCCTGTACGAACATTTTGACGACATCTGCGATATATTGGCGCAATACGATGTAGCCGTTTCCTTGGGCGACGGCCTGCGTCCCGGCTCTACGTACGATGCCAACGACGAAGCGCAGTTTGCCGAACTCGATACCATGGGCGAGCTTGTGCTCCGCGCCTGGGCAAAGAACGTGCAGGCTTTTATCGAAGGACCCGGACACGTGCCCATGCACAAGATTAAGGAGAATATGGAACGCCAGATAGAGAAATGCCACAATGCGCCGTTCTACACGCTCGGCCCGTTGGTTACGGACATTGCACCGGGCTACGACCATATCACTTCGGCTATCGGTGCGGCGCAAATCGGCTGGCTGGGCACGGCCATGCTGTGCTACGTCACCCCAAAGGAGCACCTTGCACTGCCCGACAAAGAAGATGTGCGCACAGGTGTCATCACCTATAAGATAGCCGCCCATGCCGCCGACCTTGCCAAAGGACACCCCGGCGCACAAGTACGCGACAACGCCCTGAGCAAGGCACGCTATGAGTTCCGCTGGAAAGACCAGTTCGACCTGTCGCTCGACCCCGAACGGGCACAGACTTATTTCCGGGCAGGACATCACATCGACGGAGAATACTGCACGATGTGTGGGCCTAACTTCTGCGCAATGCGGTTGTCAAGGGAACTGGGAAAGAAAAAGGAATAACTTGTCAGGCTGGAATACAGAGACAACAGATTTATTTTCACGTCTTTGTATTCTATCCGTTTCATTAGCGAATTGTTTTTATCATAGAATAAAATGTTTTCAGACGAATTAGAGAAAATATCCTGGGAAGAGACGACCCGGCGCATCAATGCCAAAACAGATGCGGACGTGCGTCGTGCCCTATCCAAAGAACATTGTGACGTAGAGGACTTTATGGCGCTCATCTCACCGGCTGCCGTCCCCTATCTGGAAACAATGGCACGTTTAAGCAAGAAGTACACGGAAGAGCGTTTCGGAAAAACGATTTCCATGTTTGTGCCGTTGTATATTACGAACTCCTGTACCAACTCGTGCGTGTACTGCGGTTTCCACATCAGCAATCCCATGCCCCGCACCATACTGACGGAAGAGGAGATTGTAAACGAATACAAGGCTATCAAGAAGCTCGCGCCTTTTGAAAACCTGCTGCTGGTTACGGGTGAAAATCCTGCCAAAGCCGGTGTTCCGTACATCGCCCGCGCGCTCGATTTGGCAAAACCTTATTTCAGCAACCTGAAGATTGAGGTAATGCCCCTGAAAGCCGAAGAGTATGCCGAACTGAAAGAGCATGGCATGAACGGTGTTATCTGTTTTCAGGAAACCTACCACAAGGCAAACTATAACATTTATCACCCGCGCGGCATGAAGTCCAGATTCGAATGGCGTGTCAACGGTTTCGACCGCATGGGGCAGGCAGGCGTACATTCCATCGGCATGGGTGTGCTGATAGGTCTGGAGAAAGAATGGAGAACGGATATCTGTATGATGGCGTATCACCTGCGCTATCTCCAGAAGCATTACTGGAAAACGAAATACAGCGTCAACTTCCCGCGTATGCGTCCTTCGGAAAACGGCGGTTTCCAGCCCAATGTGGTAATGAGCGACCGCGAACTGGCACAAGTTACATTTGCCATGCGGATATTCGACCATGATGTGGACATATCCTACTCTACCCGCGAACCGGCTTTTATACGCGACCACATGGCCACTCTGGGAGTCACTACCATGAGCGCGGAAAGCAAAACGGAACCGGGCGGATATTACAGCTATCCGCAGACTTTGGAGCAATTCCACGTCAGCGACGAGCGTAAGGCCGTAGAAGTAGACAAAGCCTTAAAGAGTTTAGGACGCGAACCCGTATGGAAAGACTGGGATGCCAGTTTCGACCTGAAACGGGTTTGAATCCCTTTTTCATAGTTTATAATTCTCATCATGATCCGATACAGCAGACAAATTTCCCTTCCCGAAATCGGAGAAGGCGGACAGGAAAAACTGCATAAGGCAAGAGTTCTGATAGTAGGCGCAGGCGGACTTGGTTCCCCTGCCGCCCTCTACCTTGCAGGTGCAGGAGTAGGTACAATAGGTTTGGCGGACGATGATACGGTCGGTATCAGCAACCTGCAACGCCAGGTATTGTATACGGAGAACGAAGTAGGACAGCTTAAGGTACACTGTGCCGCCCAAAGATTGCGGGCTTTGAACGGTAATATAGAAGTGAACGTCTACCCTTTTCGCCTCAACCGGGAGAATGCCCGCCGTCTGATTGCCGATTATGACATCGTTGTAGACGGATGCGACAACTTCTCCACCCGTTATCTGATTAGCGACAGTTGCAGCGCACTGCACAAACCGTATGTGTACGGTGCCATCCAGGGATTTGAAGGGCAAGTCTCCGTATTCTGTTACGGTGATCGGCCCAGGACATACAGGGATTTGTTTCCCGACGAAACCGCAACATTGCAGATGCCCGCTCCCGACAATTCCGTCATAGGCGTTACTCCTGCCGTGGTAGGCAGTGTGGAAGCAAGCGAAACGCTGAAGCTCATCTGCGGCTACGGCGAGGTTTTGGCCGGAAAACTATGGACTGTCGATTTAAGAACCATGCAATCGTTCGTTCTTTTACTGTAAAATACCTCGGAAAACATGAAACTGATAACAATTACCCAGCCTGCATTCTTTGAAGGAGAAGCCGAAGCAATCACTTCCCTGTTCGATGCAGGACTTGAGATACTGCATCTCCGGAAACCCGGCGCTTCTTATGAAGACATGGAACAATTATTGAACCGGCTTCCGCCTGAATATCTGAAACGTATCGTCACACACGAGCATTTCCAACTGGCATCTTTCCGAAATTTGAAAGGCATTCATCTGAACGGACGCAACCCGGCAGCACCGGCAGGCTTCACCGGACACGTCAGCCGTTCCTGCCATTCGCTGGAAGAAGTCGCCAAATACAAAGCAACATGCGATTACGTATTTCTCAGTCCCATATACGACAGCATTTCCAAAGAAGGATATCCCTCTGCCTATACTACCGATAGTTTGCAAAAGGCGCGGCAGGCGGGCATTATAGACGCTAAAGTAATGGCATTGGGCGGCGTTACGGCAGCTCATTTCCCTGAAATCAGCTCATTGGGCTTCGGCGGTGCGGTCCTTTTGGGAGATATATGGAAACGGACGGGAACGGATTTTATCGGGCATTTCAAGGAATTGCTCCGTGCGGCGTCTTTATTTTAACCATCAAACATTTTATTATCATGTCGACTATTCCGGTCATTCTCACCATTGCCGGCTCCGACTGCTCCGGCGGTGCAGGCATACAAGCGGATATTAAAACGATTTCCGCACTCAAAGGATATGCAGCCTCTGTCATTACTGCCGTTACGGCACAAAACACAATGGGGGTTCAGGCTGTATGCCCTATCCCACCGGACATTGTCCGTGCGCAGATAACATCCGTCATGGATGATTTGCGGCCTGCCGCTATCAAGATAGGAATGGTGCACAATGCCGCTATCGTGCACACCGTAGCGGAGTGTTTGCAAAATATCCGGTCTCGTTTTGTCGTTTATGACCCCGTTATGGTATCCACCAGCGGACGAAAGCTAATGACGGAAGATACCGTGCGCACCATTCAAGAGGAGCTGTTTCCTCTCTGTTCCCTGATAACCCCCAATTTGGGCGAAGCGTCCCTGCTCCTTTCAAATCCCGTTACGGATATAGAGAAGATGAAACTGGCCGCCTGTGAATTAGCGAACCGCTATCACTGCGCCGTACTGGTAAAGGGCGGTCACTTATCCGGCAATACAATGTGCGATGTATTGTACAACAACGGCCGTTTCAGCCTGTTCGGACAGCAAAAAATAGAGAGCCGCAACCTTCACGGTACGGGATGCACGCTTTCTTCCGCCATCGCTGCCTTTGCCGCCCGCGGCAACGGACTTGAAGAAGCTGCCCGTCAAGCCAAAGTTTATATAAGCAAAGCAATTTATCATGGTAAAGACCTGCATATAGGACATGGAAACGGACCTTTGTGCCATTTCTTTTCCGGGGAAATTAATTTTGTTCCCTTAAATTCCACCGAAGAAGTTATCAGAAAATTCCCCCACAAACAACAAGCGGAATATAGAGAGGAAAACTTTCAAGGAGAAACTTCATAATTAAAGCCCGAAATACTTGACAAAGGGTATCTTGATTTCGTATATTTGCATATCGTACAATTGATAACATTAACCTAAAACTTAGCAAATGGCAAAATCTACTTCTTCCTTTTCTGAATTGGCGCAAATGTATTTCCCCGGTTGCGCTACTCCCAAAAATGCAGTGCGATGTCTGCAACGCAGCATCAAAAGATGTACAAAATTGGCAACATTGTTGGCAGAAACCGGCTATCTTCCTTACAATCACCGCTGGCTTTCGCCCAAACAGCAAATGCTTATATTCGAGAATTTGGGTGACCCATACCCTGATTAAGTTCCTAAAACGACATAAAAAAACGGCATTTCACACAGTGATTTGCCGTTTTTTTTGTACTTATATTTCCATAATCTCATTTATAGTCTTAAAACGCCTATTAATAAATTATGAAACAATTTATTAATAAATTTTCAAAAATTGTAGTAAAATTCAAAATACATTCGTTTATAGGGGTGTATTGACTGTATAATCGTTTTACTTTTCTGCATAGCAATGCTTTGTTTGAATTCTTTATCTACATGAGATTGTGCCTAAATAAATAAATTCAATTTAAGAAATAATATGATAAAATTGATAGCTAAATCTTCTATTGCCGGAAAGTAATGTTTTTCCACATCATAGGACTGGCATTGGCCGCCAAAGTCCATCTGTTATTGCCGGAAACTTTTGGGACGGCAGTACCGTCCTCTTGCTTGTCGGTGTTCAGCACAAGGTCGCACCTGGCGGGAGCGAATGCGTTCTCTCCGGAATGAGTATCTCTGTTGTGAAAAACGGCGTAGTTCTCTATACTGCTATTCCCAATTATATCCAAGAAATCCCCGGTTGCCGTGGCTTCTATCCGGGTGAGAGCTTTACAGCCCGTTACAATATAATTGCCGAACCGGGTACACTTCGGTATTTTGAGCGTTTTGAGACTTGTGCATCCGTAGAAAGCCTCCCGACCTATCTCTGTCACATTATCCAAAATAAGCATCTCCAATGAAGTACATTCATAAAATGCGTTTAGATTAATCCAGGTAACCTGCGAAAGATTCACCGTAGTCAGCGCAGCGCAACCGAAAAAAGCACTACTTCCGATTACCCGCACGTCATCGGGCAGCGTCACCTCCTGCAAGGCAGTGCAATTCATAAAGGCGAGTTCGGGCAGTGTTGGCGTTCTACCCCAGCCCGTCACTCCGGTGAGATCGCATTTCGTAATTTGTTTATTATTGATAAATGTACCCCAATTACCGCCCATTCCTATCTTGGAAAGTTCGCCCGTCAGCTTGAGTTCGGTGAAGCCTGCGGCGAGGGCGGCAAGAATGGTTGTCTGTGCTTCGCCGGCAGTCATGGAGGTCATGTCGATATTACCGGAAGCGGGTGGTGTGAAATTTTTCAGGCGCAACTTGATTTGATAATCCGTCGTCGGGTCGAGATAAAGTTCAAAGATGTCATCATTATACTGCTTCATCGTTTCTCCATAGAGACTGACCCATGACGACTCAGGATTCACTGTCAAACGGTCGTAGTCCGCCTGCGTCAGTTGATAACCGTCGGCACCCTGGGCAATAGCGGATATACCGTTCAGCGTGAAACAGAGGTGCACATCACCCGTAAGGGCTTTCGGAACGGAGATAAGGGGATAGGAAACGGCCGGAAAGATATCGTTGGAGAGACGTATGTAAGTCCCGGCAGCAGTCTTTCCGCCATTCAGCACAAGGATAGCGCCATTCATGACCGTTGTACAGTACGAACTGCCTGTCGCGTCAGACAATTCGCAGCCGTCACCCAGTTCCAATGCTGCTTTTTCGCCGACAGCCGCAATCATATCCTGCCCGTTCAATGCTACGCCTTTACCCAACGTAATCCTACCGTTACAGACATATATCATGGACAAAAATGAGTTCGCGCCTTGAGCCAGTTTGATATTGGTGAGTTCGATATGGACGGCATCATCGTCAGCATTGATATTGCCAAGGAAATAGTAGCTTTCATTTTCTCGGACGAGGGTGTGGCCGCCGCCGTCTATCTTAAAGTAGCCGCTACCGTTTATGGGTGGATTGGTGCGGTCACCGCCTGCCGGTATCGTAATGTCACTACCCAGCATAATGAGTGTCGGGACATCGGCCGAGGCACCGCCCGTCCGTAGTGCTTCGAGCAGAGCTTCGTAGGTGGTGACGGTGAGACCTTCCGGCACGGCATCCGCTACCGTCACTTCGCAGGTTGCCTGTTTGCCACCCACAGTTGCGGTAATAGTGGCATTTCCGGCAGAGACAGCCGTTACAAGCCCTTCCACATCGACTAATGCAACGGACGTGTTGTTGCTGCTCCATACAAGGCCGTCATACCCGGCATGCTCCGGCAGTACGGTAGCTGTAAGTTTTTCCGTATCACCGACGGTCATTGTCAATGCCCTCCGGGACAGCGTAACTTCCGATACAGCCACCGGAGCATTGTCTTTGTCGCATCCTGCCAACAGCATTGCCACCGACAGGAACAGAATCATTTTTTTTACTTTCATAGGTTCTTTACAGTAATAAATTATTGATATCCCGTTATCTAACGATGCTGTAAATTTACATTATAGCAACTGTGAGGACAAGAGTGCATGTGGTCTATTTGATACTACGGCACAAAATAGACCGGTCTGTTTCATTTTTACACGAAACAGACTGCCTGCTTTACTACTCAAAAAAACGTTTGGTGTTTTTACAACGTGTGCTTATTCACTTTACAAAGTCAGCATTGCGACACAATCCGCCGCTGATACTCGACCGGGGTTTCACCCGTGAGCTTTTTAAAATATCCGTAAAAGTTGCTTTTAGTGGCAAACCCTACCTTGCGTGCAAGGTCGTTCATGGAGATGCCGAGTTCTTCGGCCAGCAATTGTTTGGCATATTCGATACGTAAGCCGACACGCCACGGACGGAAGTCCCGCCCTATCTCATTCTTGAAATACCAGCAAAGAAACTCTTTTGTCGTCCCCAATTCCCGCGCAATTTGTTCCCTACCTTCTTCAGGACGGGTAAAACGCCGTTCGGCAACCCAACGTTCGAGTGCAAGCCGCAGATGCTCTTTCTCCGTTGCCAGTTCCGGTTCGGACAATCCACAGGCAGCCATATCTACCGCTTGCAGACGAACCGGTTCCTGTCCCTGCGTTACGGCCGGCAGATAATAATTGATTTTTACCACATAATTACAAAAACGACCGGCAAACCACCCGTAAAACAAAATGTAACCGACAGTAAAAATATTATAAGCAACCGGTGGCAGCCACACGGACAGAGAAGCGGCTATACCAACCGAGAGCGCAGCATAAAAGCCGAATTTCGTCCAACACAGCCGTGCATGCTGGTCTTCATCGTAATATTCTTCCAACAATCGAAGGCACTCGGCATACTTTCGGCGAAATAACAATGTATAACAGACTAACTGCACTGCATATACAGCCAATGCAACAAAAAACACCCAGCATTCCTCACTTGTCAAAGCCATAAACAGAAACAAGGCAACTGCAACCGTTACGATTCCTGCTTGTATCTGTACTCTGTGACGGGTAACATACAGCGGTTGAATAAATGTTAGCAGTGTGACGGTAAACAGTAACGATTGGTAAGCGGCCACCGCTATCGTAAAGACTGCAATGATTTTACGGTCGGCCTCTCCACCATTAAACAGTTCGCAAAAAGCAGGAATAGCAAGAATGAAATAAGATGCGGCAAGAATGGCACGTGCCGTCCGCAGTCGGTGCGTATCTTCCCTATGAGGAATATGAATGCTGCATAACTGCCATCCCCAAACAGCCAAAGCAATGCCTGACGCAAGGGTTAGGAACATATAAAAATCCAACCACATATTATTATTTCCGTCCTGTTAAAACGAGGACATTACAAATGTAACCATTTTAGGCATTTGTGCCAAATATAAACTCTATTACCGACATATAAATCTGTAATAGAGTTTATTTTATCCGTAATTCATCTACCGGAAGCTACCTCTTACCTTCCTACCTTTGTATCCGGAAATTATGCGCAGGGCCATGAAACGTACAATCATTTTAACCGCAATTTTTCTCTTTCTCGCCAATGCTACAAAGAGTTATGCCCAAAAAGATGCCGATAACTTCTATAAGAGTCCGGCAATACGTACAGAATCCGTCTCTTTCCAAAATCTTTATAAAATGAAAATCGGCGCTGCGCTCTTTCTTCCCCAAGACATGAAAGCAGATGTAAAATATCCCGCTATCATCGTTGGTCACCCAATGGGTGCGGTGAAAGAGCAAAGTGCTAACCTCTATGCTACGAAAATGGCGGAACGGGGGTTCGTAACCCTTTCCATAGACCTTACTTATTGGGGAGAAAGCGGTGGAGAAGTACGTAATGCGGTTTCTCCCGACATGTACGCGGAAACGTTCAGCGCCGCTATTGATTTTCTGGGAACAAGAACTTTTGTCGACCGTGAACGTATCGGGGCTATCGGCATTTGCGGCAGCGGAAGTTTTGCCGTCAGTGCAGCCAAGACAGATCCCCGTTTGAAAGCTGTCGCTACGGTAAGCATGTACGACATGGGGAGTGCCGCCCGCAACGGACTGAAAAAAGCACTTATGCCGGAACAGCGCAAACAGATTCTTTCTGAAGCAGCCGAACAGCGCTACGTGGAATTTCAGGGAGGCGAAGTGAAATACACAGGTGGCACGATGCACGAACGTCCGGATGCATCCAATCCCATACAACAAGAATTTTATGATTTCTATCGTACCGAACGTGGCGAATACACCCCGAAAGGTGCATCTCCCGAAACTACCACCCACCCTACACTGACCAGTAACGTGAAGTTCATAAACTTCTATCCTTTTAATGACATCGAAACGATTTCTCCCCGTGCACTGCTTTTTATCACTGGCGATACGGCACACTCTCGTGAGTTCAGCGAAGATGCATATGCCCGTGCTGCCGAACCGAAAGAACTATACATCGTACCCGGTGCAGGACACGTGGACCTTTACGACCGTACCGGCCTGATTCCTTTTGATAAGCTGGAGGATTTCTTCCGGAAAAACCTGAAATAAAAAAACGGCCATACGGCTTTTCAGCTACAATAGCAATTTATTATTGGAAAAACATTTCTAAAGGGTTTAAAAGGGGACTGCGGCAGCGGACGCCCGTTGTATCTTTGCATAGTCATTAAAAATAAATGGCATTAGTAAACCTTATTTTTTTAACCTTTTAAACTTTAACAATTATGGCTTTAAAGTATGTAGTAACCAAAAGAGTATTCGGCTTTGACAAGACGAACACAGAAAAGTATGTAGCGAAATCTGTCGGTTCGGGTAAAATGAACTTCGACAAAATGTGTGAAAAGGTCAGTCGTTTGTGCGGCATTCACCGCAAAGTGGTGGATTTGGTGGTAAGCGGTTTGGTAGATATGATGGCGGAAGATATCGACGACGGCAAGACCATACAAATGGGTGAGTTCGGCTTGTTCCGCCCTACAATTAAAACCAAAAGTGCGGATACGGAAGATGCCGTTAAGGCAAGCAATATCCTTTCAAAACGTATCGTGTTTACACCGGGAAAGATATTCAACCGCATGCTGAATGAAATGAGTGTTACCCGTTCCGTACCTGTAGACACCGATTATACGGACGGTAGCAGCAGTAGCGGGAACAATGGCAGTGGCGGTTCCGGCAATGGCGGTGAAGAAGAAAACCCGTTAGGCTGATTGTCATAGCAACAGCAAATAGCCTTTTCTTGAAAACAAAGTTGAAGCAGCGGTATCCACTCCGCTGCTTTTTTTGTTGCATATACCTGCCATTATTTAATATTTATCTATTATTTTTGCAGAAACAATCATAACACACAGCTATCTATCATGGAAAAAGCCAAAGTATATTTTTCAGACCTACGCACCTCTCCCACCTCTAATCTTTTAGATAAGATGGAACGTCTGCTTAAACGTGCAGGCATCGGACAGCTTCCTTTAAAAGACAGTTTTACCGCTATCAAGATACATTTCGGCGAACCGGGCAATCTGGCGTATATCCGCCCTAATTATGCCGCCCGCATGGCAAATCTGCTTCGCAGTTTCGGAGCCAAACCTTTTCTGACGGATTGCAATACGTTGTATTCCGGACGTCGCTCCAATGCGGTAGACCATTTGCAGAGCGCCATGGAGAACGGCTTCAATCCTATATCTGCCCAATGCCAGGTGATTATTGCCGACGGACTAAAAGGGACAGACTACAGAGAAATACCGATAGACGGAGAATACTGCCCTGCTCCCAAGATAGGTACTGCCATTGCCGATGCGGACATAATCATCAGCATGAACCATTTTAAAGGCCATGAACAGGCCGGATTTGGCGGCGCTCTGAAAAATCTCGGGATGGGATGCGCCAGCGTAGGCGGTAAGCTGGAACTGCATGCCTCTTCACAGCCCAAAGTTGTCACCGAAAATTGTATCGGATGCAATATCTGCGTAAAACACTGCGCCCACGATGCCATTCATCTGAATGCCGAACGCAAAGCGGAAATAGACTATACCAAATGTGTGGGATGCGGACAATGCGTAGCTTTGTGCCAGCATGACGCCGCCGTAGTGAGCGATTGGGATACGTCCGAACGGCTGAACTACAAGATTGCTGAATATTCCGTTGCCGTGCTGAAAGACAAACCGCACTTCCATATCAGTTTCATTATGAACGTATCGCCGGAGTGCGACTGCTGGAACCATAATGATGCCGCCATCATTCCCGACCTCGGCATGCTGGCATCGGCAGACCCCGTAGCGCTGGATAAGGCGTGTGCGGACCTCGTGATTCAGGCTCCCGTACTGCACAGCGATAATGTGCTTGCCAAAAAGCACGAACACGAAGACTTGTGCGGCTGCGACAAATTCCACATGATACATCCTGATACGGACTGGCTTGCCGGATTGCGTCACGCCGAAAAAATAGGCTTGGGAACAATGGATTACGAGTTGATAAAAATATAAACCGCATTACTCTTATGGCAAAAACAATGGAAGAAGTGCTGGAACGCTTCCGTACAATTGAGTTTCACGATGATTTTGATATGATTGTAGCCATTGCCAATGGCGGCATCGTTCCGGCAGGCATCATCAATCAGCGTTTACAAAAAGAAGTGCATCTGCTGCGCATCAATTTGAGGGACGAATATCAGCATCCTAAGTACGATGCTCCGCAACTGCTGGCTCCTGTCGATTTTAACTTCAGGGGAAAAAGCATCTTGCTGGTGGACGACCGTATAAAAACAGGAGCTACCATAAAGTTGGCACGCGAACTGCTGAAAGAGGCACGCAGCATCAAAACCTTTGCAGTAAACGGTACGGCCGATTATGCGCTGTTTGATGAAACGTGTTTCAAATTTCCGTGGATATTATAATAAATGAACTTTTTTCTGCTATTTTCCTTTCTTACTACGATAAAATAACTAATTTCGTACCGAACAAAAAATAGTAGATTTCAACAACATGGAAGGAGCAACGAACAATTGGTTCTCTAATAAATACTCTATCGGCTATGCCTTGAGCGGCGGTTTCATCAAGGGTTTTGCCCATTTAGGAGCCATGCAGGCCTTATTGGAGCACGATATCAAGCCCAATATCATTTCCGGTGTCAGCGCAGGTGCGCTGGCAGGTGTTTTCTATGCGGACGGCAACGAACCTCATAAAGTTCTGGATTATTTTGCCGGACATAAATTCCAGGATTTAACGAAACTGGTAATTCCCAAAGTGGGCTTGTTTGAACTTAGCGAATTCAAAGACTTCCTGAAAAGCAATCTGAAAGCGAAAAAACTGGAAGAATTGCAGTTACCGCTGATTATCACCGCCACGGATTTGGACCACGGGCGCCTTGCACATTTTCATAAAGGAGATATTGCAGAACGCGTAGCCGCATCCTGCTGTATGCCCGTACTGTTCGCACCCGTAAAAATAGACGAGACGTACTACGTAGACGGCGGACTACTGATGAACCTGCCAGTATCTACCATCCGGCGGGTATGCGAGAAAGTTGTGGCAATCAATGTCAGCCCATTAATGGCGCCTAAGTACAAAATGAATATTGTAAGCGTCGCCTTACGTTCGTACAACTTCATGTTCCGTTCCAATTCATTTCCCGAACGGGAAAAAGCAGATTTGTTGATAGAGCCTTACAACCTGGACGGTTACAGCAACAGGGAACTGGAAAAGGCAGAGGAGATATTTATGCAAGGATATAATGCCACTAATGATATACTGGAACGCCTGCAAATAGAAAAAGACACTATATGGAAAGAATAAAAATAACCATTCTCTAAATAGAAAGAAATGAGCGACGAAAATAAACTGATTATTTATCAAGTGTTTACCCGATTATTCGGAAATAACAATAACCACTGCATCAATAACGGCAGTATTACCGAAAACGGATGTGGCAAGATGGCGGATTTTACCGCCAAGGCATTAGGAGAAATCAAAAAGCTGGGTGCTACCCATATTTGGTATACCGGCATTATTGAACATGCAACGCAAACGGATTATCGTCGCTACAACATCCGCCCCGATCATCCGGCTATCGTAAAAGGCAAAGCCGGTTCACCATACGCAATAAAAGACTATTATGATGTAGACCCTGATTTGGCGAAAGACGTTCCCGAACGCATGAGAGAATTTGAAAATCTGGTGCAACGCACTCATCGCAGCGGGTTGAAGGTTATCATCGACTTCGTTCCCAACCACGTAGCGCGTCAGTATCATTCGGATATGCAGCCGGACGGGACTTCTCAACTGGGAGCAAATGACGATACGGACTATGCATTCAGCCCTTATAACAACTTCTATTATATTCCGCAATCGGAACTGCATGGACAATTTGATATGAAAGGCGCTGCTGCCGAACCTTATAAAGAGTTCCCGGCCAAAGCTACCGGAAATAACCGCTTTGACGCATATCCCAATATCAACGACTGGTATGAGACGGTCAAACTGAATTATGGCGTGGATTATCAGAATGGCGGTACCTGCCATTTCAACCCCATTCCCGATACATGGAATAAAATGCTGGACATTCTGATGTTTTGGGCGGAGAAGCATATCGACGGTTTCCGTTGCGATATGGCGGAAATGGTTCCTGTTGAGTTTTGGGAATGGGCTATCCCGCAAGTGAAAGCCAAATACCCTGCCCTACTCTTTATTGCCGAAGTGTATAATCCGAAGGAATACGGTAACTATCTATTTCGTGGAAAATTTGATTATCTCTATGATAAAGTGGGATTGTATGACACACTTCGTGCAATAGTTTGCGGCAACGAATCCGCTACTGCCATTACACGGGCATGGCAAAGCCTGGGCGGGATAGAAAAGCGAATGCTGAATTTTCTGGAAAACCACGATGAACAGCGTATCGCTTCCGATTTCTTTGCAAGCAATCCGCGTAAAGCCATTCCCGCCCTCATCGTATCGGCTTGTATGAATGTGAATCCCATGATGATTTATTTCGGACAGGAGTTCGGCGAGCTGGGGATGGACAGCGAAGGATTCAGCGGCAGAGACGGACGTACCACTATCTTTGACTATTGGAGCGTGGACACCATACGCCGCTGGCGCAACGGCGGAAAATTTGATGGGAAGATGCTGACGGACAATCAGAAGCATTTGTATGGCATCTATCAACGCATATTAACATTGTGCAATGAAGAAAAAGCAATTTCGCAAGGAGATTTCTTTGACCTGATGTATGCCAACATCAATGGTTGGCGCTTCAACGAACATAAACAATATACATTCTTGCGCAAGTACGGACGGGATTTATTGCTGTTTGTCGTGAACTTCGACCATATATCGGCAGACCTTGCAATCAATATTCCTTCCCACGCTTTCGATTTTCTGCAAATACCGCAAATGGAACAATACCGAGCCGTAGATTTATTGACCGGTAAAGAGGAAAATATAAGTTTATTGCCTTATAAGGCGACAGAAATATCTGTAGAAGGATACAGTGGCAAGATTCTCAAAATAAAGCTATGAAAAAGATAATGCAGGGTGACCCAATCACTCTGCATTATCTTTACCTTCCATTTTATCTTTTAATCTATATAAGCGGGTAATAGCCGGATTATAGAATTCGTCAGGGTAATGGGCGGCTATATCGCTCAAATTAGCCCGTACATACCTTTTTACATCAAATATATTTTCAGCATCGCTTAACATGACCTGTTCAGGAAATGTTGCCGTTTCAGCCCACTTAACCAGTGCATTAACACTTTCTTCATCGTATTTATACTCTTCCATCTTTTATTTATTTTTCCGACAAAGATATAACAAATACTAAAGTTATCCTTACCCTTATGAACAAAATCTGAAAGTGTAACGTTATATAGATGTGTTTTTCATAGTATTAGATATAAGATTAATTAAAGGAGACGTACCTGCTTGTGATAAGTAAGTACATCAAAAAACAGAAGCGTCTGTTTGATTGATAAATGTGTAAGGAGCATCGGTTTACCCAAGCCGATGCTTTTTTTATGCCTATTTGTAGCATGTTAGAAATATTATCCGTAAATTTGGCAGAAATAAGGATATATACGATATGAACATCCCTGTTATATTTCAATTTCTGAAAGAACTATCCGCCAACAACAATCGTGAATGGTTCAACGCTCATCGGGAGCAGTATGAAAATGCCCGGAACGAGTTTGAGAACTTGCTGACAGTAATTATCTCCCGTATCTCATTGTTTGACGAAAGCATTCGCGGCATTGAAGCCAGAGACTGTACATACCGTATCTACCGAGACACACGGTTTTCCGAAGATAAAACGCCTTATAAAAATCATTTTGGCGGCTATATCAATGCCAAAGGAAAGAAATCAGACCATTGCGGATACTATGTTCATTTACAACCGGGCAACTGCCTTTTGGCAGGTGGCAGTTATTGCCCGCCCTCTCCCCTGCTGAAAGCCTTGAGGCAAGCGGTTTATGATAACATGGATGAGTTTCGAGGAATTGTCGAAGACCCGGCTTTTAAACAATATTTTCCCGTTGTCGGCGAGAATTTCCTAAAAACAGCTCCCAAAGGTTTCTCTAAAGACTATCCGTATTTGAAATATCTGCAATGTAAAGAATATACAGTTTCCTGTCATCAGCCTGACAGTTTCTTCTTGGCTCCTGATTTTCTGGAACGTACAGATGATATTTTCAGGCAACTGAAACGTTTTTCCGACTTTGTGAATTACACGATAGACGACTTTGAATAAATTTAAAAACTAATTTAAAAACAATTGAATTATGGTAGTAGACAGACTTGAAAACATAGAGAAATATGCTTCGCTGAATCCTTTATTCGCACAGGCTATTGAGTTTTTGAAATCACACGATTTAAACGCTTTGGAAGTGGGAAAAACCGAACTTAAAGGTAAGGATTTACTTGTAAACGTAGCGCAAACCAAACCTAAAACAAAGGAAGATGCCAAACTGGAAACGCATAAAGACTTTATTGATATCCAAATACCTCTGTCGGGTACTGAAATAATGGGTTATACCGCAGCAAAAGATTGTGTGCCGGAAGATGCTCCTTATAACGCGGAAAAGGATATTACTTTCTTTACCGGTCTGGCAGAAAGCTATATCGAAGTAAAACCGGGTATGTTTGCCATTTTCTTCCCACAAGACGGACATGCTCCCGGAATCACTCCGGACGGCGTGAAAAAAGTTATTGTGAAAGTTAAAGCATAATACAAATACCCAAAAACAATCCTCTATGGAAACACTGAATTTGATTAAGAACGATCCTTGGCTGGAACCATATGCAGATGCCATAAACGGCCGCCATAAACATGCCTCTGAAAAAGAGGCAGAGTTAACCAATAAAGGGAAACAGACATTGTCGGATTTTGCATCCGGCTACCTTTATTTTGGTTTGCACCGTACTGATAACGGCTGGGTTTTCCGCGAATGGGCCCCCAATGCCACCCAGATTTTCCTGATTGGTACATTCAACGATTGGAAAGAAGAGAAAAAATACAGTCTGAAACGAAAAGCAAACGGTAATTGGGAAATAAAGCTCCCGGCTGATGCCATGAAACACGGTGACTTGTATAAGTTAATGGTACATTGGGACGGCGGTTGCGGCGAACGTATCCCGGCATGGACCAACCGGGTTGTCCAAGATGAGCAAACCAAAATATTCAGTGCGCAGGTATGGTCTCCGGAGAAACCGTACAAGATGAAGAAAAAAACTTTCAAAGCTGCTACAGACCCGCTGCTGATTTATGAATGCCATATCGGTATGGCACAAGAGGAGGAAAAAGTAGGCAGTTACAGAGAGTTTCAGGAAAAGATTCTTCCGCGCATAGCCAAAGACGGATATAATTGTATTCAGATTATGGCAATCCAGGAACATCCGTATTATGGAAGTTTCGGCTATCATGTTTCCAGTTTCTTTGCGGCTTCTTCCCGTTTCGGTACTCCGGAAGAGCTGAAGGAATTAATTGACACTGCCCACAGCATGGGTATTGCCGTTATCATGGATATTGTTCATTCTCATGCAGTGAAGAACGAGGTTGAAGGCTTGGGTAACTTTGCCGGTGATCCGAATCAATATTTCTATCCGGGTGCCCGTCGTGAACACCCGGCATGGGATTCGCTCTGCTTTGATTATGGAAAGAATGAAGTAATCCATTTCTTACTATCCAACTGCAAGTATTGGATGGAAGAATATCACTTCGACGGTTTCCGTTTTGACGGCGTGACTTCTATGTTGTATTACAGTCACGGCTTAGGCGAAGCATTCTGTAATTATGGGGATTACTTCAACGGTCACCAAGATGATAATGCAATCTGTTATCTGACACTTGCCAACCGCTTGATTCATCAAGTTAATCCCAAAGCAATCACCATTGCGGAAGAAGTATCGGGGATGCCCGGTCTGGCAGCCAAATTTGAAGATGGCGGCTATGGCTTTGATTATCGCATGGCTATGAATATTCCCGATTATTGGATTAAGACTATCAAGGAAAAGATAGATGAAGATTGGAAACCGTCCAGCATGTTCTGGGAAGTAACCAATCGTCGCCAGGACGAAAAAACAATATCTTATGCAGAAAGTCATGACCAGGCGTTAGTAGGCGACAAAACCATTGTTTTCCGTTTGATAGATGCCGATATGTATTGGCATATGCAAAAAGGCGATGAAAATTATACGGTACATCGCGGTATTGCTTTGCATAAAATGATACGTTTACTCACAGCATCGACTATCAATGGCGGTTATCTTAATTTCATGGGTAATGAATTCGGTCATCCCGAATGGATAGACTTCCCCCGTGAAGGCAATGGCTGGTCGTGCAAATATGCCCGTCGTCAATGGAATCTGGTAGATAACAAGAATCTGGCATATCATTATCTGGGCGATTTTGATTGCGCCATGTTGGAAGTTATTAAAAGCGTAAAAAACTTCCAAACTACACCAATTCAGGAAATCTGGCATAATGACGGTGATCAGATATTGGCGTATATGCGTAAGGATTTGATATTTGTATTCAACTTCAACCCCAAACAGTCTTTCACTGACTATGGATTTTTAGTTCCTGCCGGTAAGTACGAAGTCATTTTAAATACAGATAATCCTGATTATGGTGGCCATGGACTGACTGATGATACAGTGAAGCATTTTACTCTTTCAGACCCTTTATATAAAAAAGAGAAAAAAGAGTGGCTTAAACTTTATATTCCGGCACGTACGGCAATGGTATTGAAGAGAGGCAAATAAAATTAAAACAGAAAATATAACCATGAGAACCAAAAAAAGAGGCAGAGCTTTATCGGTCTGCCTCTTTTCTGTATTATATATGAATTTTATAATTGAGTATTTATAAAATTCAACATTGTATTGGCATTGTCTATCATCTTTTTCTGAGCCGGTTTACTCGGAGAAAGCAGAGGAATAAGTTTTTCCAAATATTCTTTTGCTTCTTTAAATTCTACTTTTGCCTTTTCAGCGTCAGTTTTCAATGTAGTAGCACCCTGACTGTAAAGTAATGTACCTAAACTATTGAGAGCATTAACATTATTCGGCTGAATCTCAAGAGCTTGTTTAAAAGCATCTTCTGCTGCACTATTTTTCTTAGCTCTCTGTGCTAAAATACCTTGATTCACATAATATGTGGCATACAACTTAGTTAATGTCTTATTACCGGGTACAGCCTCCAGACCTTCTTTCAAAGTGGCAACATATTCATCATTTTTCTTCAAATCTTTCAATGCACCTGCCTTGCCTATATAAGCATTTGCCAAGTTATACTTTTTCTGTACAGCTATATCAAAATATTTCAAAGCTTCAGCCGGTTTCTTAATTTTATCAGCGCAAACGCCGCAGTTAAAAGCAATTACCGAATCTTGATTGTTGGTTTGTGTCAGATAGGTGCTGAATTTTGTAAATGCAACCTGATAATTTTTAGATTCAAGTGCAGCTTTACCTTCGTTAACCAATTGTGCCGGATCAGCATTCTGCGCAAAGAAATTAGTAGCTGCACAACAAAGTGCAAGAGATAAGATTAATTTTTTCATATGCTTTTATTATTTTAATATTGATATTTCAAAGTTAGTTGCCTAAAGCGTAGAAGCAAAACCTTTTTACCTTTTTTGAGTTTTTTACGAGAGTAGTAACAAGTGTTATTTTACGTAAACAAAGAGGGATAAAATTTTGGACTGACCCGATTATGAAGTAGAGAGGCTATAATTATCTCAGTTATAAAATTTAAACAAGATTACCTTCTTTTATTAAGGCTATAGCTTAAATTGTATAGTTTCTTGTTAATTGTAACATTGACAGATACCTTATCTTCATTACCTGTATTGACAAACTGTCCCTTAATTACAGGACCTGTGGCTGAGTCTACGGGATATAATACTGTAATATATCGTACGGGATTATTGTCCGGTTTCCGCATGACAACTGCATAGGACTTTCTGTGTTCATATTTCCTGTCTGTTTGGTAGGATATCCGACCACCAAACTCTTTAAAGATAAGATTCCTGCTCGCCTCTCCGAATGTACGAATTAACAGGTTATTGCTATCATCAAAGGTGGTATGCGCACCAAATTCTTCCTTATCCAGAAGAACATTATCAACAGACTTTCCATCACAAAGATGGAAATATAATTTTGCATATCCAGTAGCAGTCCCGAATCCTTCATCTACCAGCACAAAAAAATCCTGTGGCTGTTTGACGTAGAAGATGGATCGACGATGCTTGAAGTTGCTATATCCTTGATTTTCTGTCACAATAAGTTGATATTCATCTTTTTCCTCGAATAATAATAAAGTACCGGCGGCTTTATTGATATTTTCCGTTCCGGTTTCTTCATGGTCTGCGGTTTTGCCTAAAACCATTGTGTTATGTGCTTTGGTCTGACGAAACCATCTGCGTAGCTCCATAACCTTCTCATTATCCTCTGCCATATATGCACAAACACCGGAATCGGGAAAGAAGTTACGTCCGTTACGATATAACTCAAATGTACCGTTATCAAGTTGGTTATGGCTTGAGTCTCCCAATTTTAAAGAAACATTATTACTGTGAATCAGTACTGTAGATTGCGGGTCCCAACCACTACGTAGTACATAAAAGCCAGAAGAAGGGAATGTTTTTATTTGTGTACTCGGACAAGTGCCACTTTTACCATACGTGAACATATATTCAAACTCGGAATCTTTAGGAAACATTTCCATATATTTCTTAAAGTTTTTATTTAGCACGCTTCGGGTTTTAACCCATGAATCATTGAAAGCAGGAGTACAATCTTTGCTGTTTTTTGTAAAATAACTGGGGTAGGTGAAATGCATCACTACTTTGGCGGCTTTTAAAAGTACCTCATTTAGATTTGACGACAGCAAATTCTCCGGAACTTCATTCTGAAGGAGCAGCCGTTTGAGATCGTATAGTCCATCTAATATACCTATATGATAATGCAAAGACAAATCATTTGTCATACCATCATCCAAAAATAACTTTGAAGTTTGGTCATTAATGATGTCACAACCTGTTTTTTGCCATTGCGAGGCATTCTTCAGCTCTGGAAATAAAGTTCCTGCAAACACTAATGCTACAGCTTGGCTTAACAAGATATTATTTCCACCGGCATATTTGTATTGAGATAAATAATCGGCATGCTCCGCAAAATGTATCAAGAAAAAAGAAAGCCATTCCGATGTAAAGTTAGGAGAACTTTTAAAATATTCGAATAACTCCGTTTGTCCCATAATACGTGTGGATACTTGAAGCTGATACCATTTGAACTTGTCAGGGCTACCTTCGGGTAGAGGGTGCTTGGCAATCCAATCGGTATACACTTCTTTCCATGAAAGTATATATTTCTCATCATGAGACTCTTGATAAGATTTTCCTTGAAGCGGCATCCAATTGTGGCGATGTAATTGCTTTTGATATTCATTATCTGCACCTTTAGGTGTAAATTTCCAATTTATTGTTTTATCGCTGTTTTGTAGTGAATAAGGCTTCTTCAAAATCTTATCTTCCAAATAATTATCGTTTACATAGAAACGATATTCATCTATGGCATAGTCTGCATAACCACGCTCTACATCACTGGGAGGGTCTGATGTGACATTGGGATTCTTTATGTTTTTTCTGTTTCTGTAGTAAGCTAACAGTTCTTTTAAAGCAGTAGTATCATCACCAGCTTCATGCAGCGATTTAACAGTACCCAATCCGGGATAGTTTAGATTAAGAATATTGAATAGGGCTACTTCTGTATTTTCATTTGGCGGCGGGGACGGGTTCTCTTCATCTGTGATAGGTGGTTTTTCTTCTTCTTTATCTTTTATGGGCATATCATTATCTGCACATCCAATCAACATAATGATAGAGGATAGGAAAGCATAAATGTAAAAATGGCTTTTGAATATCATCATATTAAGTATTTGGGTTAGTGCTACAAATATAATAAGCTTATCACTGAGTGTCGTTTAGTAATGTGTATATCCTGTTTGAAAATAGAAGTTAATTATTAATTTGGTTGAAAATATTATTAGAATTGTCTTTTATGAAGAGAGAAGAAATACCAAAATAAAAAAACTTATCTAATCGTTGGTATCGGTTTGATAAAAAAGATTTAGAAAAACATAGACAATTATTAATAGTGAATTGAATACGCTGTAACGAGTTGAATCATATTCATATTGCAGCTATCAGAGGTAAAATCCCGATAACAAATATGTCTGTTATAATATATTGTAATGGTAAATATTATTTGCAAATAATAGCTAAGAAGTCATGGCGATATATTATTTTTGCAAAAAAAGGCATTAATAATGATACTATAATAATCATTGAGTAGATATGAAAACTGAGTTAATAGAAAGTTTAGACTTCACCGAGGAAGATTATAATGAAAAAATAGCAGGTGAAGATGTTGCTTCTTTCAACGAGTTTATAGATGCCATTATCGTATTTGTAGAACAAAATGGCGGTACTTTAGAAGATGCAATCATTATGGCTAACGATACTTATTACCAATTATAATATACTATAAGTAATATCAGCCGAGGAGAATTTTTGTAAAAGCAAAGTTTTATTGAGATTTAGCTGATAAGATTTTGAATTTATACAGATTCTTTTGAAATGTGGGTTGATTTAGTTCTCTTTTAAAGAAAAATGTTATGCTATCTAAAGCATTGTATTTCAATAGAACAACTATCTACTTTTCATATATAGGCCTATTATTTTAATATAAATAATAAATATTTTGGGTGTAAAATTTGTAGTTTTCATAAAAAAAACGTACCTTTGCACCGCAATTAAGGATGGTTCCGTAGCTCAGCTGGATAGAGCAACGCCCTTCTAAGGCGTGGGTCTTGCGTTCGAATCGCAACGGAATCACTTTCATAAAACGCTGATTATAAATATTTAATCGGCGTTTTTCTTTTATTTATCACATCGCAGGAATTAAAAAAAAGGCAAAAGCGCTCACTTTTGAGCGAAAAAGCGAACCCAAAACGAACCTTTTATTTTAATTCATTATGGCAACTCTTAAATTAGCAGTAATACCGGACAAGGTAGCAAAAGACGGTTCTCATAAAATAAGAATAGCTCTTGGGCATAAAAGTGTAACACGCTACATTGTCACTAGATTTAAAATCGACCACCTTTCCCAATTCAAAAACGGACAAATTGTAAAACGTCCGGATGCAGCTATAATCAATACGAAGTTACGTAATCTCCTGAATGAATACCAAGAGAAACTTGACAGCATCAGGTGTATTCAGATGTACGATTGCAGGCAGCTACGTGAGATATTGATAAACAGCACAACCGCAGGTCATACTGCCGCTACATTCCAGGCTGTAGCCGGCTCATATATTACTGAGTTAATAGAAGATGGTAGGGGGAATTATGCGAAACTACTTGAACGTAATTGCAGGTATTTCACGGAATTTACGAAAGGAGAGTTTCTTTTGTCAGACATCACCCCGGAGATTATTCACAATTACGCCAGGTTCTTGCGGAACACTAAGAGGGTTGGGGAGACCACAATCGGAATGATGATGTCTCGTACTCGAACGATAATAAATCGTGGGGTGAAAAAACAGCTCGTGAAATATGACGTTTCCCCATTTGCTTACTATTCGATAAAGTCTTCTCCAGTGCGTGAGGTGGATATTACAATAGAGAATCTTCTGAAAATAAAGAATCATTTGCCGAAAGAAAAGAAACTCCGTGTTGCACGTGACCTGTTCATGCTTTCATTCTATCTGGGTGGAATAAACCTTGCAGATTTACTTGATGTAGATTTCCGTAAAACCGATAAGATTGAGTACATCAGAAAAAAAGCCCGTAATCTGAAGTTGGGCGAACAGCGGATTATGATAACCATACATGAGGATGCCAGACCAATCATCAACGACTGGATGAACCGTAATACTGGTAAACTTGATTTTGGTTATAAGTTCACTTATTCTAATTTCTATAGGTATCTGACACGCAGTTTGAATACACTTACCGAAGAGTTAAAGATAAACCAAAAGGTCGTTTATTATTCCGCCCGAAAAACCTTTGCCCAGTTCGCCTCTGAACTCGGCATACCTGACGGAGTTATAGATTATTGTCTTGGGCACTCTGATAAGAACAAGGGTATCATACGCTATTACACCAAAGTACGACAGAAGCAAGCGGAAATTGCAATAAACAGAGTCATTGACTATGTAAACAATCCAGATAAGTACAAGGATTACATCGAGATGCGGGCGGATGTTATGATGATGAAAGGATAAGAAGAAACGCAATCCCCGGTATTCGAGCATATCGGGGATTTTTCATCTCAATTACCTATCATCAGCTCCCAATTATCCATAATAATCATATCCCAATGCGGCACGTCAAATTCATTATTGACCGACACCCCATATACAGAAAGACTCTTGCTGGCACTGTCAAACTCAATCAAAGCCGTTTCCTCTCCTTTCTGGATACGAAGATTCATAAAGTCTGTCATTTGTTCCCAATCGGTAGGACCGATGAATAATGATTCTATGAAACGCCCTTTTACGGGTGCACCAATGGCGGTATCCTTAATGCGTTCCAAATATGATAAAGCCTCGTTGTAAGTCATGGGAGCAAAGAGGCAAATAATCATAAAGGCAAATGTTTCTCTTCTATCTTTCGAAGGTGCTCATTCATTTCCCTTGTGTAGTATTCAATCTCCTTAGAACTTTCCTCGAGTTTGTTCTTCATCGCACGAACATCATTTGTCATACCCCACAATTTGAAGAACAGAATAATTTGCAGAATGCCAAATACTAGTATTACAATGTAGATAATATTGATAATCATCATAGCTATTAATGTTTTGATTTGTAATTTTCATAAGATTTTTGTGCCATATCGAACGTTTGTTCCAATCGGTCGGCGTACTTGAAAATATCATCCAGTGTTTCAATTTTCACCTTTTCTTGCGACTTATATCCTTCTGTCGGGAAATATATGTTCTTCTTTCTGCTTCCAAACGCCAAACGGCATCCCCACCAATATGAAGCATTTCCAACACCTATGGCGAAATAAGATTTGAAATCCTTGTACACAATCTTGTCAGCCTTTATCTTACGTCGAAGGATGCTTCGTATGATATTGTAACCGTCTATCTCCTCCTGTGTTGTGACCACTCCCCGCTCCTTGTCTGCGTACACTATTCCCTCCGGCAAATTATCATCTTGTGGCTCTATTTCTGCCACAGGATCAACCTGTGCGTTGTATGTATCCTCACCCTGTTGGGTGTTTTCGTTTTTTATCGCTACATTTAGCCTATCCGCTATAATATCATTGATAACTGCCGCAATGGTTTTCTTGACAATCGGCCTGTATTGTTCTATTTGCTTTGAAGTTGATTTCCAGTCATTCAAGCAACGAACGAAATACCTCGTAAATTCGTCTCCTGGAGACTGGAAATTTTTTATAAGAATTTCCTTTATCTGTATGGTTATTTGCAGTTCTTGTGCCGTGCTTAGAATTTCCGATTCATTATAGTATGATTTATGGAATTTCTTCATCTGTTCAATGTCTGAATCCGACAAATCCAACATATTCACCACCAAGAATGGTTTTTCATCCATGATATTAGTCTTATCCAGGTCTGCGTAGAATCTGTATTCAATCCCATTGGTTAGCACTCCAAAGCGTGCGTTTGAGGCCGCATAATATTTGGAGAGCTGCGTACTATGCAGGTCGAGTTTCTGTAAACAATGCTTGCACTCGATTAGAAGTATCGGCTTGTTGTCTTTCATAATCGCATAGTCTATCTTGTCTCCACGCTTTGTGAGGTCGCAATCCATTTCCGGAACGACCTCAAACGGATTGAACACATCATATCCGAGAGCCGCTATCATTGGCATGATAAATGCGTTTTTCGTAGCTTCCTCTGTTTGAATGGCGTCTTTTTGTTTTTCAATTCTTTCTGCTATTTGCAGGATATTATCTTTGAAATCCATGATATAGTTGATTTAAGTCTTATGCGTTAAAGTCTTTTCATGCAGCCCAAAACATGGTATATATGCCTAATCATTCGCTTTGGTAATTCCTGTATTCCATATTCAGGAGACTTATTTGTTGGTATCAGTGAATAATTCTCTGGATTTGTTGCCGGTCCAATTCTTTTTATTGTTCTCATTTCATTTGTTGTAACAATAGCATATACTTCACCAAAAGGAATAAACGAAAAATCCTCTATTTTTTTCAAGGCAATCATATCTCCATGAGCTATTTCCGGCTCCATAGAATGCCCGGTAACATTGCACCAGCAAGTTGCCTCGTTATATAATTTGAAATCGATTAGATATTCCGGATTGATGGTTTGGTCATTCAATACTAAATCAAATCCTCCTATGAAGTCAACATTATAATAAGGGACTCCGGTCGTATAATTGATTATAGGGTTAGACTGCTGTGAAAGGAACATATCTCCTTCTCCAGTTAGAAGCCAATCGGAATTCAATTCTGGGAATTTTCTAAGAATATCCGTTAACCCCCTTTTTCCTAAGGAGTCTTTAACTTTACGCACATAACCGTTGGAAAGACCGCAAAGTCTCTCAAATTCAGCAACGGAAAGTCCTTTTGCTGATACAAATTCTAAAATTCTACTATTTACATTCATGATTTAATTGGTTAATAAATGCAAATAATAGGAATTTCCTAAGATTTTCCTATTGCATTCTAATTAATATATCTAAATTTGCAATACAAAAATAAGAAAACAAATCAACAAACTACATCTATGGTAAATAAAAAAATAAAAATGATGCCTACTATTAGAGCATTGGGAAAAGGAGAAGCTGCTGATTTTCCAATAGAAAAGATGCTTTCTGTAAAATCTATCTGCACAAGTCTGTCAACTGCTATGGGTATAACCCTAAGAACCTCTTTAAATAGAGAGGAGAAAATCATTACTGTAATCAGAGAGAAATAAACATAAGATACATCAACTACCTGATTGATATAGTATGATAACAAAGAACTTGGATATATCAGAAAATGAAAAGATACAAATCTATGGAGATGACGCGCACGCAAAACCGCAACAACATGTAAGGTTATCGAAGTAAAGCGACTCAAGGATACAATAATATAAAAGTTCAGTTCTATGCTAAATGAAGATGTTTTAAAAATCGTATTGAACAACAAGACTTTCGGGCGCGATGAAGCTGCCGATATTGTCGGTGGGTTGTCAAGGCTGACGAAATTAATCGGTAGCGGATTAATCCGTGCAGAGAAAAGGACACAGAAGCAAAACGGTAAATGGTTCTGTAATGCCTATGATGTGCTAAGGCATGCTTCCTTGAAATATTGATTATTTGAAAATCAAATAGTTATACTAAGTTAAGCAATTGATTTTAAATGTTTTAACGTTTGGTGCTTAAAGTAAAAACAGTTAACTTTATATCAAATAAAAGAGCTAATAATCAATAAGTTATGAAGCAAAGTTCTATAATTTCCACTTGGGTTCTATCGTTTATTACGATGGTCGTGTTTGCAGAAAGTCCTAATGTGATATTCTACTTATCGTTTATCGTATTCACCCTAATGTCGCTCTGTATAAAAAAGCACGATAAGGAGTTTGAAAATGAAGAATCTGCTAACGATAAATACTATGAATAATCAGCTTAGAGCGCGTCTTGAAGACTTGTATATTGAACTTGATGCAGTTAACAGAATGACTGAACTTCAAGCCGTTTCATTGTATAACTGCGATTACAAGCAGGAAGTGATTAATCTCATCCAAGAAGATATAAAATCAACGGAGAAAGAAGTGCGTGATTATGAAGATGATGAATTTGAAGCAGAACAAGATAATATATGCCGCTCTCTCGGCATATCGAGATATTGTTGAACTTTAAAACATTTGAGCAATGGAAGAAAACAATCAACCAACGGAATTGCAGCTTATCCAGGCTAAACAAGCTGCCGAATTTGCAATGACACCAGTAGGTCAGACTGTAAAACAATTCGAGGTCATGCAGCGCATGGCTAACATGTATACGACAAGTACTATTGTACCGGATACTTATAAAGGAAATGTAGGTAACTGTGTGATAGCCTTAGACATGGCTATGAGAATGGGGTGCAATCCTCTTATGTGTATGCAGAACCTTTACATCGTACATGGCAATCCGGCTTTCAGCAGTAAATTTCTAATCGCAACCATTAATGCGAGCGGGCGTTTTTCTCCTCTACGTTACGAATTTAAGGGTGAAGAAGGCACGCCCAGTTATGGCTGCCGTTGTATAGCCTACGAATCGTCAGACAAAGAGCACAAAGAACCGCTTCATGGAGATTGGATTACCATGGAAATGGCAGATAAAGAAGGTTGGACAAAAAAGAACGGTTCAAAATGGCAATCAATGCCAAGTCAGATGCTTCGTTATCGTGCCGCCGCCTTCTGGCAGCGTGTTTATTGCCCAGAAATATCAATGGGGCTTATTACCAAAGAAGAAGCTGATGATATTCAGGATGCCGAATATGAGGAAATCAAGCCTAAAGATAAATTGGCGTCTTTAGCAGAAAAAGCAGCCGGAGTACAAGATGCCGGAGACTCCCCTACTCCATCCGCGCCCCAACAGTCAAGCCAGGCAGCCGGCAAGAATCCCACCCCTAAATCCTTATTGTAATGGAAGCGCAACACACGTTAGAATGGTATAGAAAACGTCTTGGCAAAATCACCGGCTCCCGTGTCGGTGATTTAATGAAATCCAGCCGGAAGAAAGATGAGATGTTCGGCGACACAGCCAAATCATACATTTACCAACTCGCAGCCGAAAGAAGTATGAATCCTGCAATCGTGGAAGATGATGAGTCTTTTGATATGTATCTTCAACAAGTAGGCTTTTCTTCAAAGGCTATTGAATGGGGAAATATCCAAGAGGAAAACGCCCGCAGATTATACATCAAAATAACCGGAAGGAATATGGTTGAAACTGGTCTTTGCGTTCACCCAAACATTCCAAACTTCGGTTCTTCTCCTGATGGGTATTATTATGGCGAAAACGGCGAGAAAGGGGTTCTTGAGATAAAATGCCCCAATCAAAACACATTTATGAAATACAAGATTGAAGCCACAGATAATGCAGGATTACTATCTGTGAAACCTGAATATTTCTTTCAGTGCCAATCCCACATGATGGTTACCGGTGCAAATTGGTGTGACTTCGTTGTGTACTGCCCGTTTCAAAGTAATCCCATACATATAGTGCGGATAAACCCGGATTATTCATGCTTCGCCATGATTGAAAAGCGTATCTGCGCTGCTAACGAAATCATCAATGAATTAATTGAGGAGGAATAATAGAAAACAGTTTAACGCACGGTCTGCATACTTAGCATGAATTTAAAGAATACTTGACAATGAAACTTGATATTATAATTAAACAGCTTGACAACGACTGCTTTGATGTCCACATTGGTGACAAGAGTACCGACATGCTGTCATTTGATGAAATGCTTGGGGTTGTTGCGCAATTGACTGTTCCCAAAAATAAAAGATGCCTTCAGTGGCTCAAAACCAAAGAGCAACACGAAGCTTTCAGAAATAGAAACTTAAAAACAGAGCAATGAATACACAATTAGCAATCCAAGAAACTGACCTCGAACTGGTCGTAAGTGAAAAAACATTAGGCAGTCTTACTACCAATGCAATTCAAATCAGAGATATGGTAAAAGCAGCTTTGCCAATGTATGATATTTCCAATTATAACGATGAGAATATCGACCAAGCGAAGAAAGACAAGGCAGCTCTCAACAAGGCGGCAAAAGCACTCAATGCCAAACGTCTTGAAATTGAAAAAGAATTTATGAAACCTTTCGGGGAGTTCAAGGACATTGTAAATGAAACCGTGAAACTCATCGGCGAGTGCTCCGCCAAGATTGACACAGTAGTCAAACAGAACGAGCAGCAATACAAGGACAAGAAGAAAGCCACTATCAAAGCTTACTTTGACGGTATGAATGCAAACCTTGTGGACTTCAACAAGGTATTTAAACCGGAGTGGCTCAACAAATCCACAAGTTATAGAAGTGCATGTTCTGATATTGATGCCATATTTGCTAAGGTTGAAAACGAACTCTCCACGCTGAAGGGGTTTGGTGAGGATTTCGATGTCCTCCGTACTTATTATATGGATACGCTCAATATCGCATCTACTATCCAGTATGCCAACCGCCTAAAGGAACAGCGTGAGCGTGCCAAAGCAGCAGAAGAAGCGCGAATCAAGGCTGAACATGAAAAGAAAGCCGCCGAAGAAGCCCGAATGAAAGAGGAAGCGGAACGGGCCAAGCAGAATTCAGTCAATCCATTTGCAAGAACCAGACAGCATGTCACCAATGAACTACCTGCCTTTGTCGAGCAAGCCAAAGCCCTGAAACCGGAGTTTCTGACGAGAACTTTTACTGTTACCACAACTCATGAAAACATAATCGCTCTTGGCGACTTCATGAATGATAATAATATTGATTTCGACAAGATTGAACTTGCAGATACCCTATGCAATACAGATTTAAATTCCATTGTCAGAATGCTTGAATATGGTGCAAATCTGATAGACAAAACCGCTACCAAACCTTGCGAAGCAGATAAGGCAAGGCAATTCAGAAACATGATAAAGAAAATTCAAAAGAAAATAGAACAATGAAAATTACAATCAGCAAACCGACCGAGTTTGAGGCGGTCTACCTGAAAGTAGATGCAGGTGTCCGCTATTGGGAAGATGCAGAAGTAAACGGAGTTAGTGATTCTGAAAATCCGCCAACTATTCCTTGTGCTGAATTTATCCATGCCGATAATGAATACCGCTGGCGACCTATTATCGACATCGACAATGGAGTTATCACTAATTGGAAAAAAGGTTTTACCGCACAAGTTCACTATAAGGTATGCGATGATGGCATTTATACAGTTACTGATAAAGATGGCAACATCATTGTTGAGCATGAGGGTTACGTTCCATCCATCATGTGCCCGGAAGATGAAGGATATGGCGACTACATCATTATGAATATTGACAAGAATGGATTTATTCAAGGATGGAGAAAGAATTTAATCAGTAGAATTATACAAGAAGAGGAGGATTAATTATGCTACATACATGGTTTGAATGTAAAATCCGTTATGAAAAGACAATGGATAACGGAATGAACAAGAAAGTAACGGAACCCTATTTGGTTGACGCGCTCAGCTTCACGGAAGCGGAAGCACGCATCATCGAAGAGATGACACCCTTTATTTCCGGTGAGTTTACAGTTTCCGATATTAAACGCGCCAACTATAGCGAACTTTTTCCCTGTGAGGAAGACAGTGCCGACCGTTGGTTCAAATGCAAGCTGGTTTTCATCACATTGGATGAGAAAAGCGGTGCTGAGAAAAAAACGTCTACCCAGGTATTGGTGCAGGCAGCTGACTTGCGTGATGCGGTAAAGAAGCTAGATGATGGCATGAAAGGCACAATGGCCGACTACCAAATTGCATCGGTAGCGGAAACCGCCATCATGGATGTATATCCGTACAGCGCAGAAGAACGGACTATTGATTCCATTGGAGAAAACGCCAACTCTCCCGTTGTTCGTAATTTCATTCAGTCACTCCCGGAAGGCTGCAAGACAACCATTACCGTAGGAGGAAAGCAGGTCGTAGTTGACAAGACCGGAAAAGATACAGTAGTAACCCCACAAGACAAAGAAAGCGATGACATATGAGGAGATGATTAAACTTGCATCCAAAGCTAAATCATACAAAAAGCCGGCAAACGATGAGCATAGGATACAGTGTGCTTGTGTAAAGTGGTTTAGATTGGAATACCCCAAACTGAAAGATATGCTGTTTGCTGTTCCGAACGCAGCCAGAAGAAGCGCAAGAAACGGAGCATATATGAAAGATGAAGGGATGCTCCCCGGCGTTGCCGATTTAATCCTTTTAAAAAGCAACCGCTTCTATGGAGCTTTGTGTGTGGAAATGAAAAAAACCTGGTGAATACCAAAGACCTGCGCAAAAAGAATGGCAGAAAGAATGTGAAGCCGCCGGAAACAAATATGTAGTCTGCCGGTCTTCGGATGAATTTATGAGAGTTGTAACAGATTACTTAAACGATGTATAATCATGGAACAGGAAATAAAGGAAATTAGTGATTACCTGAACATCGCTTGCTCTAATAATCCGCAAGAAATTCAGGAACGCATATCAACAATAATGGTATATATGATGCGTACCGGTGAAATGCTTGCTAATGCAAAGAAAATGCTTCGCAAGAAAAAGTCGGATGAAATACAGAATACAATCATTCGAATAGCCAAAGAGAATTGCCTTTCTGCTAAAATACAGAATGCTCTACTCGACAGTATTGCCGAAGACGAAGCATTTTTGGTAGACAAACTGGACAGGCTTAACGCCTCATGTGTACATCAACTTGATGCGCTACGAACACTTCTCAGCTTCGAGAAAGAATCGCTTCGGCTCACCAAGACCGGATATTGATAAACAATGTTTAAGTAGCTGATAACAAGATGGATATATTTGTATATCTATTAATTTAAAGTTAATTTTGCTGCATACAATCATTTGATTATCAACAATATGAGTGACACAAAAAAGAAATCGTTTGTTTTCTATATCGAATGGCAGGAAGTACTGATGGAATATCCCACGGAGGTCAGACTTGAAGTGTACGATGCGATTATTGAGTATGTTGCATCGGGGACGCTATCGGAGCTGAAACCGTTGGCTAAGATGGCATTTTCCTTCATAAAGAAGCAAGTCGATGAGAATTTATTACATGAACCTCCAAGCGGAGAAAATCACTGGAATTGGAAAGGTGGAATTACTGATTACAATCGTAGATGCAGGAATTCAAGTGAGTATAAAAACTGGCGGAATTCAGTATTGGAAAGAGATGGCTTCACATGTTGCCGTTGCAAAAAGCACGACGTGGAGTTAAACGTACACCATATCAAACCATTTTCTTTATACCCCGAATTGAGATTTGATATAGATAATGACATTACCCTATGTCGAGAATGCCATATAGCACTACATAAAAACAAATGAAATGGGAAAAGAAAGTTTTTTGATATATAAATCGTTCTACAAGCCTATATCGAAGTTATCGGACAAGCAACTTGGAAAATTATTCCGAGCTATATTCAAGTATCAGCTTGGCGAGATTGTTACGGTAGAGGAGGACATTGAAATAGCATTTGAGTTCTTCAAAAATCAATTTGAAATGGATGAAAGCAAATACCAGGGCATTGTCGAGAGAAACCGTAATAATGGAAGCAAAGGGGGTGCTCCGAAGAGAGCGAAGAGTGATAATCCAGATGAAGTTAGAATAACCCAAACTAACCCAAATAACCCAATGGGTTTTTCAGAACCCAAAAAAGCCGATAATGATAATGATAATGATATTAATAATCCTCTCTCTAACGCACGAGATGGAATTTTAGATGGTAATCCTGTAAACTCCAATTTTGAGCAAGATTTAAATCTTACGGAATGTCGTAGAGAATTACTTGCCAATCAAAGTTGGATAAACCAGCTATCAATGAATGTACATTCCGTAGGCTACTCTTTCTTTACCGAGGACGTATGCAGGGAGTATATAGGCAGGTATTTTATGGAGTTACAGAACCGTGGTATAGAAAGGAAATCAGTATCTGATGCGACATCCCATTTTTCAAACTGGCTGAAAATAGAACTTAAAAAACAGAAAGACAATGACACAAGAGGAGCAACAGCTTTCAGAACGCATTCAGGAGCTTCAAAACAGGGAACGGAAAAAGAAGCTCGGCGAAATGGACATATCCCGGATTCTACAGACGCACGCAAGGATTATTCGGGACATTTCTGAATACGACCTGTCCGACTATTGTGAGTTTGACCATCACTGCGCCCTGATTGAGAAACTTGGCGACAACTATATGGGGCGGGAATTCCGTGAGTTCTGTGTAGACAATTACAACCGCGACGTACTCAGGTTCCTTGTTTATTACTTCAATGATTGCAGGCTTGCAGAGGGCATTTTCCCTGACCGCGGATATAAAATCCACAAGAACCTGCTTATCATCGGAGACCCTGGCACTGGAAAAACACTCATTATGCAAATATTTTCAGATTACCTGAAATTGACGCATAACCCGAATATGTTTTGCAACCTGTCTGTTACAGAAATGATGAACTATTACAAGATTCACGGACATATAGACCGTTTCACCTACAATGAAACAGCCGAAAAGGGGTCAATGGGTGGAAATCCGTTCAACGTCTGCATTAATGACATCGGACTGGAAACGGAGAATCAGAAAAGTTACGGTACAAGTCTTGACAGCGTAATAGACGAATTTTTGTATGCCCGATATGAAATTTACCAGTCACACTTTAAGAAATACCACATCACGAGTAATCTTACCGTTAAGGAGTTCAAAGCCCGCTTTGGTGAGCGGCTGGTAGACAGATTCAAAAGTTTTAATGTCATTCCCCTGCTTGGTGACAGTCGTAGAAAATGACAGTTATACTAAGTTAAAGCATAAAACAACAAGGAATATTTATTTGGAAAACAAATAAAAATAAGATAACTTTACATCAAATAAAAGAACCAATAAAACTAAGAGCAATGAAGAAAATATCTACCCTTTTTTGTCAGAAAAGTATTATTATAGAATACAAACCTGTTTCCGAAAATATGATTTTGGAAGGAAATCAATACAAGATAGCCCTATTGTTCATTCTTCAATAAAGTTGTCGTTTTAATTTATTTGAGTTGCAAATAAAATTGTATTATGAAACCAAGAAAACAATTAATTGACGCCGCCATAGCCAATGGTAGCATTGACAGAATGAACATGTTGCTATCCGCTGCACACCTGCTGAACTGTGAAGCCAACAGTTTGGTGGAAGAAGCGAGCGATTTAATGGCTGAAAACGGTCTTCTGCTTGGAAACTTGAAGAAGCTGCACAACGACTTTGTTAGAGTTGCCGATAAGTATTTCAAAGAGTTTGCCACCCTCGTAACCACCGATACCGCCAAGATGGATATGTTTTCTGACCTTGACGGATTCGTCAGTGCTTTCAGAGAATGGGCGAAAGTACCTAATGACTGGAAACCGAAGGAGATTGAGTTATGAAATCATTGAAAGAGATATTATGCAACTTAGAAGGGTTGTCCGACATTGAATTATTTGTCATAGACCTATTCTGTGGGGCCGGTGGTTTGTCGGAAGGCGTGGAAGAAGCCCATTTAAATGGCAATAGATGTGCAAAAGTCGTTTGCTGCGTGAATCACGATAAGAATGCTATTCTTTCACATGATGCCAACATTCCTGATGCACTTCATTTCATTGAGGATATTCGTACACTGGAGCTTTCACCGATAAATACTATTGTTGAACGTATCCGTGAATTATATCCTGATTCGATGATAATGCTTCATGCTTCTTTGGAGTGTACTAACTTCTCGAAAGCTAAAGGCGGTCAACCGAGAGATGCTGATAGCCGGACGTTGGCAGAACATCTCTTCCGTTATATTGATGTTATAGACCCTGACTATATTCAGATTGAAAATGTAGAAGAGTTTATGTCATGGGGAGATATGGATGAGAATGGGAAACCTATCAGCATGGATAAAGGAAGGCTTTATCAGAAGTGGGTACGCAATGTCAAGAAGTACGGTTACAACTTTGAACACCGTATCCTGAATGCTGCCGACTTCGGCGCCTATACCACAAGAAAACGCTTCTTCGGCATCTTTGCTAAAAAGAACTTGCCGATAGTATTCCCAGAACCGACCCACTGTAAAGGTGGTAGGCAAGATATGTTCTCGCGGCTGGAGAAGTGGAAGCCGGTAAAGGATGTGCTTGATTTCTCTGATGAAGGAACTACCATCTTCAGGGAAAAGCCTCTTGCAGAGAAAACGCTTGAACGTATCTATGCTGGACTTATCAAGTTTGTAGCCGGAGGAAAGGATGCTTTCCTTTCCCGTTACAATACGGTTCGCCCTCAAGACACATGCAAATCTGTTGATGAACCATGCGGAGTGTTGACTACTGAAAACCGCTTTGCAAAGGTACAGGTAAGTTTCCTCTCCAAACAGTTCAGCGGACATCCCGAAAGCAAGAATGTGTCCGTAGAAGAACCGGCAGGTACAATCACCTGCAAAGACCACCATATTTTTGTCTCTGCTTATTATGGAAATGGACATAATCATTCGGTAGAGCTTCCAGCTCCAACGGTCACAACGAAGGACAGGATGGCTTTAATTGAAAGCCGATTTATGTGTTCTTATAACTTTAAGGATACAGGAAAGGATATTAATCAGCCTTGTCCTACACTTCTGACGAAAGACAGGCTTTCCCTTGTATCTCCGAGATTCATCGCTAACGAGTATTCGGGTGGTGGGCAACATGCAAGCATTAACGATGTGTGCCCGGCAATCTTGACCAATCCCAAGCAGAAGTTGATAACGTGCCAGCCGTGGATAATGAATACTGCATTCTCAAATGTAGGTAGTAGTATAGAGGAACCGTCCCAGACCATTACCGCAAACAGGAAATGGCACTATCTGATGAATCCACAGTTCAACAGTGCTGGCGGCTCTGTTGATAGCCCCTGCTTCACATTAATAGCCCGCATGGATAAGATGCCTCCTTATCTCGTAGCAACGGAAAGTGGACGGTTAGCGATTGAAATCTACGACAATGATAGTCCTATGACCTTGAAGATAAAGGAGTTCATGGCACTGTACGGCATAGTGGATATAAAAATGCGGATGTTGCGTATTCCGGAACTCAAAAAGATTATGGGATTCCCTGAAGATTATGTTTTAATAGGCACACAAGCTGACCAAAAGAAGTTTATCGGGAATGCAGTGGAGGTTACACAAGCGAGAAAAAATACTGAAGCACTTTGCAAAGTATTGAGAAAGTTGAGATTGAAGAAATCAAAAGAAATAGCTCAATGGAAAATGAAAAACTCATATTAGACGCCTGCTGCGGCAGTAGAATGTTTTGGTTTGACAAGCATAACCCACTTACCTTATTTGTTGATAAACGTTCGGAAACACTTACGGCCAAGGACAGAGGTAAGACAAGAGTCATAGAAATAAAGCCGGATGTAATAGCCGATTTCACCAACCTTCCATTTGAGGATAATTCTTTCTACATGGTAGTATTCGACCCGCCGCACCTGAAAACACTTGGTACAACCTCATGGATGGCTAAGAAGTACGGTAAACTGCCAAAAGGTTGGCATACACTCATACATGACGGATTTACTGAGTGTATGCGCGTCTTAAAGCCTAACGGAACACTCATTTTCAAATGGAACGAGAGTGAGATAAAAGCTGCGGAAGTTTTGTCTGTTATTCCGTTCAAACCTCTTTTCGGACATACTACCGGAAGACAGAGCAAGACAATATGGATGTGTTTTATGAAACTCGAGAAATTTCGAGCCGGATAAATGGTGTTAAGTTAAAATTGGTGTTTATGAAATATATGGGAAGCAAATCAAGAATAGCAAAGTATATTTTGCCTATAATCCTGAAAGACAGAAAACCTGCACAGTGTTATGTTGAACCATTTTGCGGTGGATGTAATATGATTGATAAAGTAGATGGTTTCAGAATCGCGAATGATAACAATCCGTATCTGATAGCAATGTGGAAATCTCTTATCAACGGCTGGATTCCACCTGTGAGAATTGAAAGAAATCTTTATAACGAGGTGAGAGAGTGCTACAATAGGCATACAGATGCTTTTGCCTTAGATTACATAGGTTGGGTTGGATTCATGGGTTCGTTTAACGGACGTTTCTTTGACGGGGGATATTCCGGGCATAGCGTAGGTGGTAAATGCGGACAACGCGATTACATATCAGAGCAAATAAGGAATACTTTGTCACAAGTTGAGAACTTAAAAGAGGTTGATTTTGTATGGTCTGATTATAAAAAATTATATATACCCGACAAAAGCATAATCTATTGCGACCCACCATATAAGGGAGTAAAAAAATACTCCTATTCCATTAATCATGATGAATTTTGGGAATGGTGCCGAAAGAAAGTACAAGACGGCCACCAGGTGTTTGTTTCAGAATATAATGCACCCGATGACTTTATGTGTATCTGGGAACGACCTTTGAAAACATCTATTAATCAAACTGTAACAAAACATGCAGTAGAAAGGCTGTTTGTTCATAAATCGCAAATATGATTCAGGATAACAGAGTAAAATCGCCACATCAAGACATCATGGTGCAAAATGTGTGTTTCGGAAGACAATCGGGAACGGAATGAAAGGAAGAAATCGAATTAAAAATAATCTATATGATAATAGCATGGTTTTCTTGCGGTGTAACATCCGCAGTAGCTTGTAAGATAGCACTAAGTCTGTATGATAATGTGCAGATTTACTATATCGAAACAGGTTCCGGGCATCCTGATAACACCCGGTTCCTATCTGATTGTGAAAGATGGTATAATCGCCCGATACATACTATCAGAAGCGATAAGTATCTCAACGTAGAGGATGTGTTGGCTAAGAAAAGATTTATTAATGGTCCTACTGGCGCAGCTTGTACATTTGAACTAAAGAAACAAGTCCGTTACAAGCTGGAAAAAGAGTTGGGAAATTGGGACGGTCAAGTTTGGGGATTTGATTTTGACCCGAAAGAGATTAACCGTGCCATTCGCCTAAAGCAACAATATCCGGATACAAAGCCGTTATTCCCGCTTATTGAAAGACAGATAACCAAAAAGGATGCAATGGGTATGCTATGGAAAGCTGGCATTGAAATCCCTGCCATGTACAAGATGGGTTACAATAACAACAACTGCATCGGTTGTGTGAAAGGTGGTATGGGCTATTGGAATAAGATACGGAAAGACTTCCCGGAGGTATTCAACCGAATAGCAGTAATTGAACGAGAAGTGGGTGCAACGTGTCTGAAAGACAAATCGGGAAAAATATTTCTTGATGAGCTTTCTCCTAACCGTGGAGAAATACCAGAAGAAATCATGCCTGATTGTTCTCTTATTTGCCAAATAGAATTCCAAGGAATAATAGACAGGCAGGTAGAGCGAGTTTTGAAAGGAGAAATTCACATTAATGACGTAACATGAAGAAAAGAATAGAAAAAAAGATGCAGAAACACCCGCACAGATACAAATTGCATCAGTATTTGAAGTATGCCCGCCAATGGTGTTTCGCTCTGGCATATAAGGGTAAACTATACACGTTGTTAGACGATGGTAGAATTGTAAAGGGAAACAGTTGGTTATGAAGCATTTAATTGATGCCATTATAAAGAAATGGTTCTGTTGCCACGAGTGGGAATACTTATTTGAAAGGAGAGTTGAAGTTGTTGATGATTGGGGCGATAGCAGTTGGTACACCGTCCGTCACTATTTCTGCAAGAAGTGTGGTAAATATAAGAAAATTAAAAGTCATTGATTATGAAACAGACAGTAGAAGAAGCAGCAAGGGAAGCAATTCATAAGCATTATAATTGTAATGAGACCTATCCATGTTCAGAACGTGAATATTGCGAACATTGTAACGGTCATAATACAGCATTCGATTGTTGCGAATGTGGTGCAGATGAATTTAAAGAAGGATTTATTGCCGGTGCGAACTGGCGAATCAACAGCGTATGGCATGATGCAAGCGAAAGGCCAGACAAAGGGAAGATGCTCATTGTGGAGGATATTGACAGTGCTTATGATTTGGTCTATTTAACCAAGAGCAAGCCATGGGAAGAACTTTCGGAAAAGAATCATTATATGCGCTGGGCATACATCGAAGATTTACTACCTAATATGGAGGATTAAATCATGAAACCAATTTTGCTTCAAGCAAGTTGGAAAAGATTGTGAACTACATAAATCAAAACATTCAATAAGGATAATGAAACAGACAGTAGAAGAAGCAGCCCAAAGCATGGCTTACAATAAGATGCCAGATTGGGGAGGATTGCCAGCATTGGCGAAAAAATATTTTATAAAAGGTGCAGACTGGCAGGCAAGGCAATCTCCGTGGATAAGCGTTGAGGAACGGTTGCCGGAAAAACCAAAATACGATTGGGTACTTGTCATTATACGTGATAAAAGAGATGGCTTTATAGGTATTCCGCAAATTGGAGAATTAAGAAGTGACGGCTTTTGGCATACCGAAACGAGCGACACTTTCAATACACCAAATTTCAGGAGGATATACAACACTACAGATGTTCTTGGGGAGTTCCTCAAACAAGAAGTTGTAGCTTGGTGCCCCATCCCCTCTTTCGATGATATACTCGAAGCCAACAAGGATGTACTGGAACGAATTAAAGAGAAAGGAGATTAAAATATGGAAAGATTGAGTAAACACGGATACAGAGAAGTAAAGAACTATATCCATAACGAACTAAAGTTGACTAAAGAGGATATAAAGGAAATTATAATTCCAATCGTGAAAGAGGAAGTTAAACGTATCTTTCATAACACCTATGGAAATGATGTTGATGTAGAGAGGTGGATTCGCTGCATGGTTTCTGACGAAATACAAAGGCATGGTGGTTACTCTATGTTGAGGAATTTATGTAGGGAAGCAATTAAGGAAGAGATAAGTAATGTATTGTCAATTGATATAAGTATTAAAAAGAAAGAGGGGTAAAATATGCAGAACGAAATTTTTTGGAATGAAAATACTCGTTATGAGATTTATAATCCATATAGTGATATTTCTCCTTTAGAACCGTGTGATGAACCCAAAATGAAAAAATATCGCCCAAAAGATGATAGGTGTACAAACAAGCAGATTGCGAAACGCAGGAAGAAGAATAAAAACCGTAAAACGCATAGGAGAAAATAATCATGGAAATAAAGAACGGAATAATAATAGACGGAGTGCTGCATGAAGCGGTGCAAGATAATATTCATTGCGCCTCATGCTCTCTGTACGAGAAATGCGCAGAGGTGGACTACACAGTATGTATAACCGATTTGTTTAGCTGTGGCGGTTTTATCAATCGTGGCAAAGTGACAGATATTAAGATAGATAAGGAGGAGTGAACTATGACCGAAGAACTCGTAACATTAGAGACTGCGAAGCTGCTGAAAGATAAGAGCTTCAATTGGAAGTGTGAACACCTAATAGACCGTAATAAGGTTATTACAAAATATAACCTTCCGCAAAGTATGTCGTGTTGTACGGAAATAGATGACGAATCAGTTGAATTTTTGTGTCCAACATTGTATATCGCCCAAAAGTGGCTGCGTGAAATAAGAGGTGTGTATGTATATGTAGAACCTGTTATTGGAAAAAGATGGAAGCTTTCTTTTTGTGATTTCAATGTTCCAACAGAAGAAAGCGACTGGATGGAGAACGAAATAAACAAAGGGAATGGCTATAAAGTATATGTCACCTACGAGGAAGCACTGGAAGCCGGAATACAAGAAGCATTAAAACTTATATAACTATTATGAAAAAAGGAATTTACACAAAAGAAAATGTAGGTAATGGTGCATTCATCTTTACCGTCAATAAGAATTTTGTAGAACCTAAATTTTGGGGACTGCATGAAGAAAACGAACAGGCACAATGTGTAGTTATTATCCATGATGGCAATGCTTTATTCTTCTATCCGGAAGATATGGATAATGAAACCCATATTCTTCTTGATTGGGAGAAAGAGCAAACAGGAAAGATATATCCAACCACAGAAGAAGGCATGAAGGATACCGATGGAATAGGCAATACCAAAGCATTGGCTGCATCCGGAAGCGAAATTGCTGAGAAAGTCATAGCATTGGACTTATGTGGATTAAGTTGGCACATTCCGACACTACAAGAGAGTGTCTTAGGGTGCGAACATAAGGTTATGCTGAATGCAGCCTTAGCTATCTGCGGAAAACAACCAGTGAAAGATGACTGGTATTGGTGCTCTACGAGAAAAGAAAACAAACGCAATTTTGTTCTCGATTGGTTCAATGGTAGTTGGTTCAACGGCAGTCAGGACTTTGACAGTTGGGTTCGCCCCGTGTCCGCTGCCTCTCTTAATTCACTTTAACCTTATAAAAGAAAGATACAATGACGAAGATAATGTTCAACAATAAATACGGCTTAACGCAGGCTGTATTGGATGGTCGGAAGACTATGACGAGAAGGGCCTGCAAGTATGACAGACCAAATGAAACTTATGATATTGTATTCCCCGTTTTTGAACCAAATGATTACGATAATGACGGGAACATAGTATCTCCATTAAATTATGCTTTTGGTTGGAAAAACGACAAAGGAGACTTTACAGGTTGGAATATTCCAAAATATAAAGTTGGTGAGGTTGTTGCCATTGCGCAAAGCTATAGCGATTGTGGTAATATGCCTGATTACGAATTGGACGAAGATGGCTATCCTATAATGCCAAAGAGAAGCGGATTTTTTAATAAAATGTTTGTCCGCGCTGACCTCATGCCCCATCATATCCGCATTACCGACATCAAGATAGAACGGTTGCAGAACATATCCGATGAAGATTGCTTTAAGGAAGGAATTTTTAAATGGGATGCTGGACAAAAGGATATTCCTTTTTATTCATTCCATAATGCAGATATACCCGACTACAATGATTCTCGTGACGCATTCGCAGAACTGATAGATAAAGTCTCCGGCAAAGGTACATGGGCATCCAATCCTTATGTTTTCGTATATGAATTTGAACTGATTGATTAAAAACGAGAAAAGATATTGATTATGAAACGTGAAATAAAATTCAGAGGGAAAAGTACTGATACGGGGAAATGGATATATGGATTTCTCTCTTTTTTCTATACTGCCGGAAGGGACGAAAACGGACTTATCTTCACAGACAAGGCAAAGATATATTCTCCGGAAAACTGCCGGTGCGATGACGTATGGGCTGAAACTGTTGGGCAGTTCACGGGAGTTAAATACAATGATAGAGAAATATATGAGCATGATTTGGTTGAATGCACTGGTGTACTATGTGAAGTAGTGTATAGTGATAAAATAGGTTCTTTTGTGCTATTAGAAGTTCTGTCTCAAAATCTTGGAAATAAGCCAATAGGACAAATGATAGATATGTTCGGGATTAGATATGCAGGCAATATTTACGACAGCCCGGAATTATTGAAAAAGCAACTATGAGTAATTTAGAACACGTCGCCACAATTGATTACTGCTACTGGAGATTAAACAAGCTCAAAGAACAGCTTTCCAAGCCTAAATCGACTATGGAGCAGTTGGTTGATAAAGCCTGCGGTTATAATGAAGTAGAAGAAGTGAAAAAGGAAGCTATAACCCTTTTGGAACAGATTGTTGAAAGTAAAAAGGCTATCGGTGTGAATTATTCGGGAGATAGCAAGTTCCTTGATAAATTAAAGAACAAAGAAACGCATGAGTAAACTATACAAAGCAACCCTCTTCGGCAAATCATTCATTATAGGATGGTTCAGTTATGCAGATAAATGGTATCATAAATTTAGTATAATAAAATAATGGATATAACAGAATTAAAAATCGGTGACCGGGTGAGAATAAAACTCCCGTCACCACAAGGAGAGAGACTTTCCATACCCATGCAGGTAATAGGGCTGCTTTCTAGTTTCAACAATCCAAGCCCTAAAGATACGGTATATCTTGACTTTGAAGGAAATGAGGGAGATATATGGGAAGAAGAAGTACAAAATTTAGTGTTTTCAGACAATGAAGAGAAGTCATGAGAAAAGCAGACAGAATAATCAGAGACAAGAATGCCGCACAGTCAGGCCTTCTGATGAAGAATCTGTTGTGCGGCAAATATGTCAGACTGTTCTTTTACTTCAGCTCCGCTTTCACGAAATTGTTAGTCCAGATAAGGTGTGTTCCGGTGTTTCCGTCTACCATCGTTTGCTTTACTTGCAGTTTTGTATCGGTATGCTTTAATACTTCGTTGGTAATTTCGGTTGCCCAAAACTTTGAAGGTGCTTGTTGTCCTGCCGGATAAAACATTCCGTATCCTCCTTCGATGTATTTTCCACCATCCCATTGATAGGTTTCCATCTTTCCCATATCATCGTAGGCATGGCCCATATAGATAAATCCGTCTTCTCCAAAAGCATATAATTCATCCTCTTCACCACCGTGCATCTTGTCACGCGTGATGGTTACGCCCAGCGGATAGTCCGACCCTCCTTCTCTTCCATCTGTAAGGTAAGGATCGCTGCCATCAGCTGTGTATGCCTCGCACACGAAGCTCTCGTACTGCCACACGGATTTGAACTTAGGAGTTTTTTCTTCTTCATCATCTTCGCTGCACATCGAAGAGTTCAGCGTAAGAGCCAGTGCCATCATTCCCAATATCCGGCACAGTTTCCATAATTGGTTCTTCATCGTTTTCATATTTTGTATCAAAAAAAATAAAACTGTACAAATATAAGCGATTGTTGCAAAATAAGCAAAGCGACAGCTATTTATTCATGGGCACCGATATACCTCTACCGGCCAATGAAATGCTTTCCCTATCACCGTGTTCCGTGGCAATAACCCTTTGAATGTCTCAATCAGGTTGCTGTCATGCGGACTCTCGCTCATATTCCCGTCACATCCCCATTCCCATGAATATAACATTTATTTCGCTCCGATACAATTACCCTGATGACCTCTTGTTTTTATTGGCTAAAACTCGTACATTAAGACAATTAATCATTTGAGAAAGTAACTCTATTGTTTCTAATGGAATATAGTTAAACCATGTTTAATAATTTGATAATCAGGTATTTAAATTTTTATATATCGCTATAATGCAGTATCTTTACAATACTAAAAGAAATAATAATACCAATAATTAAAAGATATATGATTATGGCAACATCAGTAATTAAACAAAGAACAATAGAGAAGTTCATCATGTCAGAGTTTGCACAAGACAACTTGAATACCAAAGAACAAGTTAGCTGTATACTTCTTCTGATTCAAAAGAAGCTGGGTATGTCAGTAGAACAAGCAAGCGACTTTATGAGAAACACAATTGGTATTAACGCTTAATACGCACAATTATGAAGGTATATGATATAAATGGCAATGTGATAGCAGAAGGTTACTTAGTACCCAACCCTAATTTCATCCCCAAAGGTGAATACAAAGAAACTGAACTGGACAGATACAAACGAAGCGTTGACATAAAGATAACGGGTTGTGGCAGCAGGTATGAAATCATCTTCAACAAGCCGATAGAACTAAAAGAAACGCGCTCAATCAAGCGTATTGGCAGCAATGAACAATATGCATATCTTGTTACAGAAAGAGCCTTAGAGAGTCTGAAAAAGCAATATACACATGTTTGTGATTTTTGAACATCTAAATGAAATAGCTTATGAACTCAATTAATGAAAACGGTTGCAGCGTATGCCAGCCCGGTAAAGAGAATTACACTACCTACAACACCAGGTTGAGAGGTAAGAGAGTGAGAATGTACCAGTACGACTACCGTACTGAAAGTGGTGAACTCTTTGCTTGTTGTGCACCTACCTTAGAGCAGTGCAGAGAAAGACGGGATAAGTGGCTTACTGGAAGCACAAGTGAAGACAAGAGATGCTCTTATTAATGAATTGAAGAAAGGAAGTATGAAATGAAGAAGTACAGAATCAAAGTAGTGGAAACTCTCTCCAAAGTGGTAGAGGTGGAAGCGGAAAATTACGATTTAGCTTTTGAGAAGGTAGAAGAAATGGTAGACTGCGAAGAAGTCGTTCTTACAGCAGATGATTTTGAAGGTAGAGAATTTTATCCGGCAGAAGATTATGGCAAAGATATATGAGACCCCCAAAGGATTCAAGATTATACAAGTCACTCGTGGCGAAATGATGTGCGTCCTCAGCGAATATGGCTGTATCGGTATTTGCGACAGTTGTGGTTCCTGCAATTGCCAGGATGGATTCTACATCGCAGTCCTTAATTGCTGGTACTGCTCCGATTGCTTTCATGATTGGTATATTAGAGCCAAACGCTATGCTTCCGATGAATATATTGAAAACAAGAACTTTGAATTGTATAAAGCTGTGTTAGGAATTTCTTAGTTGTTTATAATGACAATTTAGTTTGTAATATTTTGATATTCAATATATTATAAGTATATTTACATATACAAAACAACACTCTTGACTATCAGAATATGAGAACGAAAACAGAAAAAGCAATCAGTTTATTCCAATCCGGATGTCTGAAAGAAGCACTTGCTATCTTTCGGTCTTTTCGGATTGGATTCACTAGAGAAGAACGCAGAACTTTACAGATTGCCAGTGAAAGCCTTTCAGGAAACGCAAGTTTCTACCAGCAGATAGGAATTGATACGGATTCCATGATAAGCAAATCGGTTGAAATAATCACAGAAAAGTATTTGAGTAATGAAAAATTTAGTGAGAATAGGATATAAAGCTTGTTTTATTATAACTAATTAGTTATATTTGCATCATGAAATCAGTTGAAAGTAAAACCACCGATATAAGAACCATATATAAAACAGAGGAATTTGAAGAGTTTTACAATGGTCTGAATACAAGGGTAAAGGATAAGTTCGAGTATACATTTGAACTTGTACAAACTGTGTATGCTTTGCCCATAAAGTATGTAAAGCATTTGGATGGAACAGACTTGTATGAAATGCGTGTATCGGTCGGCTCTAATGAGTACAGAACCGTGTTATTTGCAATTGATAACAGCAATGTCATATTATCAACCAAAATAATTCTGCTTAACGGATTTTTAAAGAAGTCTACAAAGGATTATAATAAGCAAATAGCCAAAGCAATACGAATTTTAAAAGACTTAGCGTTATGATACAGTTAGATGAGAAAAAGTTGGCAAAACTCAAAACAACCAACCAGCAGCTTGATGAAAAGTACGGGGAAAATGGCACGGCCACCCGCGAGAAATTCAATGAAAATGCAATGGCATGGTATTATGGCGATATACTCCGTGAACGCCGAAAGGAACTAAAATTAACCCAGAAACAGCTAGCACAGAAAATTGGCAAGGAACAGAGTTATATCGCCCGTGTGGAAAAAGGAGAGGCAGACATACAATTATCGAGCTTCTTCCGCATCGCTCGTGCGCTTGGCATTGAATTTACGCCTACATTTGTTTGAAGTTAATTTTATTGTTCTCATATTCATAGAACATTTGTTTGCATTAAGGCAGGATGGAGAAATCTGTTCTGCCTTTTTTGTATCTGTAAGTAAAAGTTAAATCTTTATTTTTCAGTATTTTACGATGAAAATAAAAGGTGTAAATCATTGTAAATCAAATACTTATTTGTATCTTTACAATATCAAAATAACACCTATTAATAATAAGTAAAAGTAAAGAACAATGAGAACTTTAGTTATTACCCCAAAGAGCAAAAAAGAACTTAAATCAGCGATTACAAGTACATTGGATGGATATAGCTACAACTTATTCGAAGGAGAAATTCGCAAAGGAGATAAGTATGCTGCTATCAGCTATCGTTTCTTTGGAAATAACATTTCAGTTGAAGTTTTATATTGGCAAGACGGAAAAACAAGTCCAGTAGATTATCCTTCACATTGCACAACTCCAACTGGTGTCACCAATAAAGTAGCTAAGTTCCTTGGCTTAAAGTAATGAATAGTTAAATTGATATAGAGCGATGAATAAAACGGTAGAACTAACTAAAGAACTTCAAAGAGCAATGTATTCCACTACATACTCTTTTGAGATAGATACAGAAGATATTGTATTCGGATTCAAGAAAACCATAAGAAAGCGTACCAAAAATTTAGCAAAGGCATTTAAGCTGGAACAAAAGGTAACAAAAGACTGTGGCCGTTTCCTATCCGATACGGTTAGAATAGTATCTGTAAGAATATACAAGAACGGTGATTTGAGAAAAGAACTTCATGCTAAAGAAATAACAGCATCGTATAACGGATAAACCATAGAGCAATGAAAACAACAGGTAGTTTAACCAGCAAAGAAAGTTTTGCTATACTTCACGAAATAGAGAACATGAAATATCCAGCCGAGTGTGGTATTAAATATTCAGACTGGCGAGAACAAAAGGATAAAGAAAAGAATGAAGCAATTAAGAATCTTGTTCCTGAAATTGGACTTGGCTGCACAATATGCTATTACTCTGATAAACGTGCAGCCACAGTAACAAAAATAGTTTCTCCGTATAAGATTGAGGTTACTTTCAATCAAACCAAGTGTATTGATTATTACGCTGGAGAGTACGAAATTTTGCCCGAACTTAAAGGCGATGCAAAAGTATTCACTAAAAGAAGAAACGGATATTGGGTAGCAGAAGGACAGTCGTACAAAGACGGAGTGCTTCTTATGCTGCATTATCAGAATCATTATATAAATCCATCATTTTAAAATTAAGAGCAATGAAAGAAAAAGTAGCTATCTGCAAATCTCCATCAGGGACAACATACGGATACATCTATAAAAAAGATGGTTGTTTCGAATATTATATGTGCGGTTCCTCAATACCCGAAAAGATTGGAAGTTTAGAAGATGTTGAGAATTACGTGAAAACAGATTGGGAACTGAATGTCAAAAGAATGGCAAAGTATAGAAATTTATAAATAATAAGAGCAATGAATACTTATTACAAATTCTGTCCAAACGTGTTTTTGGCAAAGTGCGATGAAAAGCACGAAAAAGGAGAAATTATTGAGGTTACAACCAAGTACGGCAAAGAAAATGAAAGCATCGTTTTTAATCTAATTTTCGAGAAAGATGGTTTCTATTATTACTCCATCGTTCGGGCTGGTGGATTTAATGTACAGGAATGGGCGAAGCAAAGAGCTGAACGCAGGCATGAATGGGCATCATCGGCAGCGCAAAAGAGTAATGAGTTCTTCAATCGTTCGAACAAAGATAGAGATTTCCTTTCTCTTGGAGAGCCAATCAAGGTCGGGCACCATAGTGAAAAACGGCATCGAAAAGCGATTGATGACGCTTGGAACAATATGGGCAAAAGCGTTGAGTTTAGCGACAAGGCTGCCGAACATGAGAGAAAGGCGAAATATTGGGAGAAGCGGGCATGCACTATCAATCTTTCAATGCCTGAAAGTATCGACTTCTACGAGCATAAGCTGGAACAAGCGAAAGAATACCATGAGGGGGTGAAGTCCGGTAAATACCCACGTGAACATGCGTACACTCTCACTTATGCCAAGAAAGCCGTGAATGAAGCGCAGAAGAATTATGAACTTGCACAAAAACTATGGGGAGAGCAAGTATGAGAACAATAGTAAAGGTCTACCTGAAAGACAAGCAAGGCAATGAGGATTGGTTTGTAACTCCAATCAATCTGCCTGAACAAGAAGCCCATGAAAACTATATAGGCAAATGGTTTAATATGGGATGTGAAGCGGATCGCATGATGAAGTGTTGGAAAGTGGAAACTTTGAAAGTCGAAAAATAGTATTTTTCATCCTATTTTATTTGAATTTCAATTAAAATTGAGTACTTTTGAAGCAGAAATGAACGATTTAAGGTTGTTTGTTTCTGCTTAATGTATGAAGTTATACATAACCGAAAGTAGAATGACAAGACCCAAGTATGACTATCTCATAGTCGGAGCTGGATTGTATGGGGCAATGTTCGCACATACAGCCACGTTACAAGGAAAGAAATGCCTTGTAATCGAAAAGAATAACCACATCGGAGGTTATTGTTACACTGAAAATGTGCATGGAATTGAAGTGCATAAGTTTGGTGCGCACATCTTCAGGACTAACTCCAAAAAAGTTTGGAACTTTGTGAATAGCATCTGTGAGTTTGTTCCGTTTATCAATTCCCCCCTTGCTGACTGCCAAGGTAAAATTTACAATCTCCCTTTCAATATGAATACCTTTAACCAAGTATTTGGAACAACTACTCCTGCGGCTGCGAAGGAAGCCATTGAAATGGACAAGGTCGTATTCGACAGCCCAAGGAATCTTGAAGAACATTGTCTTTCAACCGTTGGAAGAAGAATATACGAAATGTTCATCAAGGGCTATACAGAAAAACAATGGGGAAAGAAGTGCACAGAACTTCCTGCATCCATTATGAAGCGTATTCCTATACGTTACACATTCGATAATAACTATTTCAACGAAAAGTATCAAGGTATCCCTAAATGTGGATATACAGAGTTTATTGCACGTCTGCTGCTTGGTTCAAACTTTGCGCTTGGTACGGATTTTTTTGATGATTCTGAGCGATTAAGTAGCCTTGCCCGAAATATTGTTTATACCGGACCGATAGACAAGTTCTACAATTATCGGTTCGGCAAATTGGATTACCGCTCCGTCAGGTTCAAAGAAACCTATTTGCCAGATGTGGATAATCTACAAGGAAATGCCGTAATCAACTATACTGACAGCCATGTACCATATACCCGTATGATTGAGCACAAGCATTTCCTTAAAACCCAATGCAATGGAACAGTTTTGTCCTATGAGTTCCCATGTGATTATAACGAGAACGGTTCGCCATGCTACCCTATCCCAACGGAAGGAAATCTGATGAAATACGCTAAATATAAGGCATTGGCTGATAAAGAACCAAACGTAGTCTTTGGAGGGCGACTGGCTGAATATAAATATTACAGTATGAACGATATTATAGAGCAATTTGTATGAAGATTGAAATTACACCCATGACGGAACGATTCGCAAAGGATAGTTGGAAATTGCGGAACAATCCTGCGCTATGGAAATTCATGAAAAGTGAAGCTCCTATACCTGCAACAATTGAAAGCGAAACGAAATATCTTAGAGCTGCATCCAATAATCCACGCAATAATATGTTTGCGATTCTTGCCAATGGTGAGTTTGCTGGTTATATTACGCTGAAAAATACCGCATGCGGAGCAGCTAAATTGAGCTACTGTATTATGCGCCAGGATTTGTGGCACAAAGGAGTTGTAAGCCGCGCTACCTTGCTTATTTTGCAATATGCGTATGAAGAACTAAAGCTTGATTTGGTCTATCTCTATGTTAATCCCAAGAACATTGCTTCATATAGTAATGCCATTAACAAACATTTTGTGCGTGCTGGAATTAGCTTTGTTAACTCAGAAGTTGAACGATTGGAAATGACAAGAACGGGATGGGAAAAAGTATTGAAGTAGTTGAAATTCCTCTTTCAGAATTGAAAGACGATATAGGTAATCCAAGAAAGATTACCAAAAAGAAAGCGAAGGAGTTGCAGGAATCACTGGAACAATTTGGTGATTTTGGCATCATCGTAATAGATGAACATAACAACATTATCTCCGGGCACCAACGAGTAAATGCACTGAAAGCGAATAAAGGTGAAAATGAGACTGTGCTTTGCAAAAAGCTAATTGGCTACTCGGAAACAGAACTTCGAGCCATTAATATAAAAGCAAACACCCATGCAGGAGATTGGGATATGGATAAACTGGCAGATTGGACTGCTGACTTTAATCTGAATCTTGGATTCGAGTTGCCGCAGACAGACCCGAATACCGATATAAAGATTAAAGACATGGAACTTATCCGGTATGAAAAGTACGACTATGTTATGATTGTATGCCGGAATGAGATTGATTACCTCAATCTAACACGTGTACTTGGTATTGATGGAAAGAAAGTTCTTGTAGCCAAAGGGAAGAATGGAGAACGAAAGATTAAAGCCCGTGCCATTTGGTATGATGAGATGAAAGCGAAAATTGTAGATGCTAAATAAAATTAAGCAAAATGAAAGAGTTCAGTGTATTGTTAACATGTAGTTCTTTTCACGCTATCGGCATAGTAGATACGTTAAAGAATAATCCTGAGAATTGCAGGGTGTCTGTATACGTTGCAAACTGCAACGAAGAAGATTTACCTCCATCATCATGTTGTGACGGGACTTTTGTTGTCCCAAAGCTTACGGCCCCCAATTATATCAATCATATTCTTTTTTTATGCAAAGAATATTCGATAGATATAATTATGCCCACGTCCTCACTTGAGCTTGTTCTTATGGCAAAGAATAAAGATTTGTTCAATAAACATGGAGTTATTGTATCAGTTTCATCTTTAGAATCACTGTCAATAGCCAACAACAAAATTAAGCTATGGAAACATTTCAAAGATGTTATGCCTTCCCAGCAAGTTGTTTTCAATGTCAAAGAAGCCCGTGATTTTATTGGAAGATTCGAGTCTGTATGTTGTAAGCCAGCAGACTTGTATGGCGGCAAGGGGTTTGCCGTGATTGATGATGAAAATAGTATAAATACATCTCTATTTCATGCTTATGGGAAGAAACATTATATATCGCATGAGCAGTTGTATGGAATCGTCGAAAAATCTCCTAATGGTATAATCTTACAAGAATATCATAAAGGAGCTGATTATATGGTTAGTGTTTTAGCTGAAAATGGAAGAGTATTATACTTGTGTGGGTATTGGGGCGATGTTGTGGAATTCGGTGCTGTCGTAAAGGGCCGTATCGCAGATTTACCAAAGGCTTATGAAATAGCTGAGATGGTTGTTCAAAGACTTGGCATAGATGGAAATGTTGGATTTGACTTTATTGTCAAAGATGATGGTACTGTCCTGCTGCTTGATGTTAATTTAAGGATTAATGCCACTCTACAATTCCCGGCGAAAGCAGGATGTAATCTTTCATATTTACGATGTAAAAGACTTTTAGGCGATACTTCAATGTATAAGCTTAATATCAATCGAAATTTAAAAATGGTAAAATACTTTGATTCAAAGTACTATGAATAATATAAAGTCATTTTCAGTACTACTTACATGTTGTACAATGCAGGCAAGCGATTTAATTTTATGCCTAAGAAACAACGAAGATGATGTTGATGTAAAAGTGTATGCAGCCAACAACCGAAAAGAAGATTTGCCTTCAGAATCGTTGTGTGAGAAAACATTTGTTCTGCCTAACATAAGAGATAAAGGATATATTCAGTCATTATTGCAAATATGCAAACAATATAATATAAGTATAATCATACCTAAACTATCTGCTGAGCTTGAATTGCTTGCAAAGAATAAATCGTTATTTGAATATAATGGAATTAAGGTCTCTGTATCATCCCTTGACTCGTTGAAAATAGCTAATGATAAAATCGAATTGTCTCGTAAGTATAGTCAATATATGCCTGTTCAAATTGTAGCAAAAAGCATACAAGATGTAATAGATTTCAAAAATCGTTGTAATACTATTTGTTGTAAAATATCAAACGCATGGGGTGGTAAAGGTTTTGCTGTAGTCGATGATATTAAATGTGACGATGTGTCATATTTTCATGCTTACGGAAAGAAGCACTTTATTTCATTTGAACAGCTGTGTAGGGTTGTTGATAAAAATAAAAACCACGCAATCATTCTCCAGGAATATCACGCTGGCTTAGACTACACCGTAAGCCTTTTGGCTGACCATGGAAAGATTTTATATATGTGTGGGTATGTTGGATATCTATTGGAATTTGGATGTATTTTGTATGGGGAAATTAGACACAACAATTCAGCATACAATATTTGCACGAAAATAGTATCTGATTTAAAGTTAGATGGGAATGTCGGAGTGGATTTCATATTAAATGATGATGATAGTGTGGTTTTGCTGGAAATCAATCCAAGAATAAATGCCACCGTTTCTCTTGTATCAAAAGCCGGATGTAATCTTCCATATCTAAGATGCAAGCAGCTTCTTGGATATAACGTCAATAACGTGAATTGTGAGATTAATGATAAATTAAAAATAAGAAAGCGTTTTGAAGCAGAATATTTTATTTAACATATATGTAATGTCTTATAGAAGAAGCAATAAAATTCTCACCAAAGATTTGCTCGAATATTGCGTGTATGTTGTAAGAGAAGAAGAAGCGGAAGCTTATATGAATGCTGGAATAACAGAAATGCTTGTTATTCCACATAATGCAACATTAAAATGTGGAACTCCTATAAGTTCATTCACTACAACGTTTTATTGGATAATTGAAAACACACCAGAAGATGTGATTTGCATACTCGATGACGACATACAGCAGTTTTGTTATCGTTTAGATACCTATACCAATATCAAGACGGAGTTTGAGAACTATCGTGAAATAGCCACATCTGAGATAGAGCGTATCGCCCAGCTTTTGTATGATTTGAATTTAGGATTCGCTTGTGATAACCCACAGTATGCCCTCTATAACTATACGCAGGAGTTTACGTTTAAAGGTATGCCGGGGGGCACAAGATGGATTAATAAATGCGCTTTAAAAGCTAAGTATATACCTGGCGATTCCGCAATGTCCGACATAGATACAGTGATGCAGGAACTTCTTTTAAATAGGATAATTTTACAGCCAAGGTATTTCCATTCTTTTGCCCAAAAAGATGTTAATGATGGAGGGCAATCCAGGAGCTTATCATCCAGGCGTAAATTCTTGAGTGCGATGAAAAATAAATGGTTAAAATATTTCGATTATGATTTTAATAAAAACCAAGCAAAAATCAATGTAAAGCGTTAAAAGTGTTTGCGATAAAATATTTTCCATAGCGCAAAATTAGATTATAAATCTTTGATTTTCAATAATTTATATGTATATTTGAATAGTAAAATAATCAATAATAACTAAAATTAGTGACGAAATGAATCAAAGACTTACAACACCTAAAGGACATAATATGTTCGATATTTCATCGCTCGTACAGAAAGCTATAAGACGAGGAGATTTGATGTATGCTCTATACGCATCGAATGAAATGGCAGTATCATATCGTGGATATTTATGGAAACGTTTATTAGTGACATCTGCGGAAGATTGTTTTGACCCATTAACACATTTGATAGTGAAACTGAAAGAAAAAGATGATAATAATGCTACAAAAAACAATGCAGAGTATATTTACCAAGCTGTTTATATTCTAGTTAACGCAAGGAAAAATAGAGATGCAGATTATTTTGCATGCAATATTCTTAATTCCAAAGATTTTATACCTTTCGTTGACGGTTTTTCAGGCTTGCTTACAAAAAATGGTCATGATTTGTTTGTTATGAAAGATGAGTTCAAAAAAGCCATCTATAATAATGATAACATTGCAGGATATACAGCTAATGAAATCAGATGTTGGTATAGAAGTTTCTTTTGGGATTTAATTCTTAATATAGCAAGTAATAATGGGTATATTAAGCTTCAAAAAGAGTTTATTGCTTTAAAGAATATAGATTTAGCGCAAGATTTGAAAAAGTCCACATCCATCTATATTGCGAAAGCTATAGTATTACTTATGAAATCAATAAGATTAAACAATGAGGGCTTGTTTTATGAATACGACATCCCTAATGTTGATTTATCAAAGTGTTGTAGTGAAAATAGACTTAAATTACCCGAATATGTATATGATTGTCATACCTATATTGGAAAAGCAAAAGGGAGAACTAAAGAGGATTTCATTGTGTCTGAACAAAACAGCTTACATCCTTTTATAAACGGGTGGTACGATAATTCCTCTTGGGACAGGTATTTAAGTCGTACAAAAACTGGTTTTGGGAACGACTTTAATACCCCTATTGAATATAAGAAAAAAATAAATATTGTATCTGTAAACGGATACCAGCAAACATTATTTTAGCTATACACAATGAAGAAAAAAGATAGACAAGAGCTGTTTTTGAAGCATTTCCGTGACAGTCATGGAATTGTTTCGTATGCTTGCCAAAAGGTTGGCATAACAAGAACTTGCTATTACAAATGGAGAGAGAACGACCCTAAGTTTAAGGAACGCGCTGAAGAAGTTGAGGAAGAAACTATTGATGTGGTAGAATCTAAATTGCTATCTGCAATCAATAATGATGATTTGACTGCGATTATTTTCTACTTAAAAACCAAAGGTAAAAAACGTGGTTATGTTGAACGAGTTGAACAGGATGTAAATGTCAATCCGTTTGAAAGTTTGATGAAAGAATTGCCGGACAAAATAGATAAGTAATGAATTTGAGCGACAAAGCTGCCTTGTATATGCAAGCATGGAGGGACGATTGGTGCAAGTTCTGTTCCGATGTACTGAAAGCGCGTTTGGATAAGGAACAACAAGACATCATTCATTCTGTTCAATACAACCGAATGACTGCTGTTGCTTCTGGTACTGCACGTGGAAAGGATTTCTGTGCCGCTTGTGCCGCTATGTGCTTTATGTATCTTACTCCACGCTGGGTTAATGGAAGATTGGTAAAGAATACCAAAATTGCAATGACAGCTCCGTCCGGTCGCCAAGTCAAGGATATTATGATACCGGAAGTTTCCAGGCTATTTCGGAATGCAGGATTCCTACCCGGACGTTTATTGTCTTCCGGAATCAGAACCGATTATGAAGAATGGTTCTTAACCGGCTTTAAATCAGGTGATGATAATATGGAAGCATGGTCTGGTTTCCATGCCGTAAACACGTTGTTTGTTGTCACGGAAGCCTCCGGTATATCAGAAGTTATCTACAATGCCATCGAAGGTAACTTGCAGGGAAATTCACGTTTGCTTATTGTGTTTAACCCAAACGTAACCACTGGATATGCAGCGCGGGCTATGAAGTCTGACCGTTTTGCCAAATTCAGATTAAGCTCCCTTAATGCAGAGAATGTCGTAAGCAAGAAAATAGTCATTCCCGGTCAAGTGGATTATGAATGGGTAAAGGACAAAGTGGAAAATTGGTGCTCACCTATCCAGCAAGCTGATTTCAATAAAGGCGAAGGTGACTTTAATTGGGAAGGGGGCTTGTATCGGCCAAATGACTTGTTTCGCGTAAAAGTGCTTGGTATGTTTCCTAAAGTAGCTGAAGATGTGCTTATCCCCTACGAATGGATTGAAATTGCCAATGAAAACTGGAAAAGACTGCAAGAAGAAGGCTTTATCCCCAAGAAAAAAGCCAAAGTCGGTGCCGATGTTGCTGGTATGGGACGTGATGATAGTGTATTATGTCCCCGATATGGGAATTATGTACCAAGATTTGAAGCCCATCAATCAGCCGGAACAGCAGACCACATGCACGTAGCCGGAATGATTTCTAAGTACCTTGACAGGAAAGGTACCAAAGCGTTCATAGATACCATTGGAGAAGGTGCTGGCGTGTTTTCCCGTTTACAGGAGCTTGGCTACAACAATGCCTATTCCTGCAAATTTTCAGAAAGCGCACGTGGGCTGCATGACATAACGGGAGAATATACCTTTGCCAATATGCGGGCTTATTTGTTTTGGACTGTACGTGATTGGCTTAATCCCAAGAATGGATTTGGCGCAGCTCTCCCACCCTGCGACAGACTTATGGAAGAGGCTACAGAAACCCATTGGAAGTTTATGAGCAATGGAAGTATTATCATTGAACCGAAAGAAGATATAAAAAAACGGATTAAGCGTTCTCCTGACTGGTTTGATGCACTTGCCAATACATTCTACCCATATGATTATTTGGTTGTCAGTGATGAAGAGATAATGAGAGATATGTTATAATATAGAATCATATTTACTCCTCTACACCTTCAATTTAGTAGTAGTTCACATAGGCAATAGGTTGGAACGTTTGATGTAAAATTGCTTTGACGAAAAAAACTCAAAAATCAAACGTTTGCAAAATAGATTTTGTATATTTGTAAGTATTTGTTATATCAACATATCAAAATATTAACTATATGAGAAAGTATTTGTATTTATTTGCTTTGCTTCCATTCATTACTATATCTATGGAATTAAGCGCACAAAAAGTTTATGCCCCAATTTGCACACCGGAAGAGCAGCAACTGTCTGTAACTTTTATTCAGGAGATTGGAGGATTTTGTAATATATCAAAAGAGACATCTTCTGGTAATTGGTTTGCAAGTTGCAAATCGGCATCTATATCCTGGAAGCCTTTAGACAAAAAATTTGCAGTATCTCCAGATGGAAAGTGCTATGCTCTTATTTCTTCACCTGGCTTCATCAAACTGTATAATGCTGACCCTACTGTTCCTTATGAAGAAATTACCATTGAACAGAATGGACGACGTATTAAAACAAATAGGAAATTGCTTCCCTTTGAATATCCACTTTTCATTGTAGGCAGTGCTGAAACTTTTACATGGGGAACGGATAATAAGTTGTATGTTGAAAGTGAAAGAGGTGTATTTTCGGTAACTATAGGAGAAAAACCTTTGGCGCAAAAAATTCAAATAACACAAATAGGCACCCCTGTTTATTGCCAAGCAAACAACACTTTATATTATAATCGTTATGGGCATATATATGAATACAATATAAAAGACCATACAGAGGTAGAGTTGTGTAGCGGAAGCAACCTGACCGTTTCCGGAGAGTATCTATATTATATGCGGGGAACTGACGAACATAGTGAAATTTGGCGAAGAAATGTTATGGCCGGTAATGAAGAAAAAATCTTGAGCAGCATAGAGCATGCGTTTACTAATCCTAGTATTTCTCCTGATGGCAAATGGATTATTTGCGAAGGAAATGCCATATCTCCATTAAGCAAGAAGCAGAATTTAGATATATTTATCGCCAAAACCGACGGAAGTAATCTGAAACAAATAACCAATCACCCTGCCAATGACGCACATCCAGTGTGGCAGAAAGATGGAAAGCATATTTATTTTATGTCACTTCGAGGCAAAAAATATAACAAGAAATATGTAAGTTACTCATTATTTAGTATGGATATTTCTTCTTTTATGAAATAATTGATGCAAAAATCACATAGGATTTTACTCGCCATTTACTATCTTATCGAATTTAAATTAAACAGAGCATATTTTCCATTTAGAGATATGCTCTGTTTTTTATCTGGAAGGAGAATGTGCGTAGGAATTCCTTTGCAATATTCCGCTCAAATAGAAATGCTTTATTTGTTTTTCAAATAAAAGCATTATCTTTGCACAATAGCATTTGATGCTAACGTGCTCCTTCACGTTGCCGGGCAGTGCGTTTGCGCTACCCGGTTTCTTTTTTTTAGGAGCAATTATTCACAATCAATTACCGTATGAAGGAGTACGGAACGTTTCTCGGACGTAAAGACGTTATTATGAAAACAAACCAGATTATGATTCGCCCGATGGGTGATTTTAAAGTAATTCAGAGAACGAAAGATGCCTTTTTCAATGCGACGGATTTATTAAAACAGTGGAATCAATTAAAAGGTATGAAGAAAGAAGTTAATGACTACTTCGATTTGTCTTCTACTAAAGAGTTCATTTACACTATAATGGAAAGAGAAAATTATGATACGGGTAATTACCCCTATCATAAATCAAGGGCGAATAAGGGTGATAATGCGGGTACATGGATGCATCCACTGCTTTTTATTGATTTTGCAATGTGGATAAACCCCTCATTTAAATATGATGTTCTCAAATTCGTATATGACGAAATGATAAAATTCCGCAACCTTGCCGGTGATGCATACCCATCCATGTGTAAGGCTGTCCGTACTATTTTACCTGATGACCTATTCAAACAAAAAGTTAAAGATTTGGCAAGATCACTCAATATTATAGTCTATGGCAAACATGAATCAGAAATGCGCAACAAGATTGGAGATGAAGCAAAAATACGTGAATTGTATGAGTTGGAATTACAGATAGCCCAATGGATAGATTTAGGCTTTATCAAAGACTACAATAGCCTTAAGTCTACATTGACTAAATTGTATTATCGGAAATATCCTAATGTTTTACCTCTATAAATAAATGTTATAACAACGGTATGAAGCCATACCGTACAATTATACAGCAATGGACGAAATTACCGCAATTCTTGATAGCTCAAGACCTGTCACTGACATTATCAGTGATTTAAGAGAAAAGTCTATAGATTGCCCGAAATGGAGCAATCTGATAAAAGACTACGAACCGACCAAACATCGTATAGTAGATGATAAGGAAACCCGAAAGGATAAAATCAAGTCTGATGGACAAGTGGAAAAGGCATCGCGTATTTACATCGGACTCGAAAAACTACTCACCAAACGTGCTACGGAATTCGCCTTTGCAATTCCAGTAAGACGCGTGTACCATAATACGGAAGACAACGAGAAACGCCGGCAGATAGCCAAGGCTATTGAAGCTATCTATAAATATGCCCGCATTGACAGTGAAAACATCAAACGCGGCAATGCTTATTTCGCTTCATGCGAAATCTTCACCATCTGGTATGCAGTAGAGAAGCCCAATACTCTATATGGTTTCAAAAGCAATTATAAGCTAAAATGCAAAACGTATTCTCCAATGGAAGGAGTTGGATTATACCCCTTGTTTGACGAATTGGGCGATATGATTGCCATGTCCTTTGAATACAAGAAAAAAAATAAAGACAAAGAAGTCACTTTTTTTGAAACATATACAGCCGACAAACACTATAAATGGAAACAGGAAGATGGCGATTGGGTATCTGTCATCGTTCCAGAAAAAATACATCTTCTACTTGGTAAGATTCCAGGTGCTTACACTTTTCGTTTTGAACCTATATATTATGGGCTATCACATATCCGAGAAGAAATTGAATATACATTATCCCGCAATTCCGATGTCATTGCCTACAATTCCGCTCCAGTATTGAAGGTGACAGGAAAATTGGTTGGCGATGAAGACAAGGGGGAAACACGCAGACTGTTCCGGTTAGAGAACGGCGGTGATGTGGCTTATGTTTCATGGACTCAAGCCATAGAAGCCTTAAAATACCATGTAGAGACCTTGCTAAAGCTCTTCTTCATGCAGGCCCAAATGCCCGACCTTTCCTTTGACAATATGAAAAGTCTTGGCAATATAGGATTTGACGCGAGACAGATGTTATTGTCTGACGCCCATTTGAAAATCGGTGATGAATCAGGAGCCTGGATAGAATTCTTTGAGCGCGAATGTAATGTTATCAAGACATTTTTAAAAATGATGAATGTCTCGTGGGCTGATGAAATAGATAACATAGAGGTAGAGCATATTATTACGCCATTCATTCAAAATGATGAAGATGCGCTAATTAATAGAGTCATGAAAGGGAACGGTGGCAAACCGATATTCAGCCAGCTTGAATCTATTAAGATGGCTGGTTACTCCGATGACCCGCAGTCTTCTTTAGATCAGATTCAAAAAGAAGAAGCCGAAGCTGCCAAAACCAATATTGGAAACGTATTCAATGAATCTACTATGTAATAACAATCTAATTTATTCATCTGTAGATACCAATTGAAAAGTGCGCCACCATAGAATAAGATGGCAAAGAAAATACAACCTCAATCCAAATATCATTGTCGTGATTGCCAATACGCATACGATTACTATGAGAAGAACTCGAAAGGAGAATATTTCATGTGTAAGTGTCCCTTTTATCAATGGAGCAAATTTCTTGACCATAGCTATTGTGACAAATTCAAGAAGAAGTAATGTCAAAACCTAAAACTCCCAACCAAAAACACAAGTACAGCGAACTGAACAAGCGGCTCGCCAAGTATGTTGCGCTCGTACAGTCCATATACGACACCCTCAATCTTGAAGCCGCCAAATTGATTGAAAGCTTGGATATTTCGGAGGCAGACTTAAAAGACAGACTGTTTTCTTTTTCAGACTACCCTGAAACTAAAAAGAGAATAAGCGATATTCAGAAACGTTTTGTAAACGACATTGGGACGGTTATTTATCGTGGTACAAGCGAGGAGTGGAAGAATAGCAATGAGGTGCAGGATTTATTTGCCAATGCTGTGTTGAAAGCCTACAATGCGACTGTTGACAAGGAAAAATACAAGGTCTTATATCAAACCAACTCCGATGCACTGAAAGCCTTTCAAACCAGAAGAGATAAAGGCTTTAATGTTTCTGACAAGCTCTGGAATCAGTCCATGATTTATAGGAAAGAACTGGAAGATGCTATCTCATGCGCCATAGAGAAAGGATACAGTGCCGTAACCCTTAGCAAGCGTATATCCAAATACTTGCTCAATTTCCCAAGTCTGCAAAAAGACTACAAGGAGAAATTCGGCACAGCCAGCAAAGCCACTGATTGCGAATACCGTTCGCTCCGTCTTGCTGCATCGGAAATAAACATGGCTTATCGCACCGCTGAAAACAAACGGTGGGAACAGATGGATTTTGTTGTTGGCTACGAAATTAAATTGAGCGGAAACCATAACTGCAAAGGAGTTCCTAAAGGACGATATTATGACATTTGTGACCAACTTGCAGGCAAGTATCCAAAAGATTTTGAATGGAAGGGATGGCATCCGGTCTGTCGTTGCTATAAAATCCCCATCCTTAAAACAGAAGAGGAGTTTTGGGCCTGGGACGGACGAAGTGTTGCTTCTTCTGATAGCGTAAACCGAGTGAAAGATGTGCCTGATAATTTCAAGAAATGGGTTATCTCCAATCAGCAAAGGATTGATGATTCCAAGAAACGTGGGACATTGCCATATTTCTTGAAAGATAATCCGTCTTATTTGAAAGATGATAAAAATAAATATATCGCATCTGTTACTAAATATACCGGTTCGTACTATCCAAGAATAAACCAATATTTAAGAGGTCAAAGGAGGCAGCTTGACAACGAGTCTTTATCTGTAATTAGCGATATTAGCAAATATATCAGCCTTTCCGATAAGTATGTTGGTACAAGTTATCGAGGCATTGCTGCCGACAGAGTAATGTTTGACAATTTGAAGTCTTTAAAGAAAGGTGATGATTATATAGAGGATGGCTTTATGTCAACATCTGCCAATAAACTTGTTGCAGATGATTTCGCTGATGGTGCGCAGTATAAAATTATCTTTGAAATCGAGGGGAAAAACGGAGTTGATATATCATATATATCCGATATGCAGGAAGAAAAAGAAATATTGTTCGACAAATCTTCCAAGTTTAAAATTACAAAAATCAAAGTTGTTGATAAGAAGATATTCGGCAATTTATATATCTATATGGAGGAAATATAAGATGCTATATTTCGCCAAATCAAATAATTTTCTTACCTTTATATATAAATAATACCAGTATGATTGGAGCAATAATAGGCGATATTGTAGGTTCTCGTTTTGAATTTAACAATATCCATACGAAAGATTTTGAACTGTTTGCGAAAGATTGCAGCTTTACTGATGATACCATTTGTACTGTTGCAATCGCTGATGCCATTTATCGTAAGATAGATTATAAAGATGCACTACTTGAATGGTGCAGAAAATATCCTACTCCCAAAGGTTCTTATGGCGTATCCTTTGAAAGATGGTGGAGAAGCGACAACCCACAACCATATAACAGCTATGGAAACGGCTCCGCTATGCGTGTTAGCCAAATAGGATTCTACTATAATTCGCTGGACAAAGTTCTTGAAGAGGCAGAAAAAAGTGCAAAAGTTACTCATAACCATAAAGAAGGTATCAAAGGCGCACAAGCTATTGCAGGTTCAATATTCTTATTGCGCACTGGACGCACTAAATACGATGTAAAAAAATGGTTAGAATCTACATTTGGATATGACTTATCACAAACAGTTGCTTTCATTCGTTCATGCAATAAGTTTGATGAAAGTTGCCAGGTAACTGTACCTCAAGCAATAATCTGCTTTCATGAAAGTAACGGGTTTGAAGATGCTATTCGAAATGCAGTATCAATAGGTGGAGATAGTGATACTATTGCCTGTATTACTGGAGGACTGGCAGAAGCATTTTACGGAGTTCCAGATAACATCTTTGATAAGGCATATACATATCTACCATCAGACATGAAAAAGATTATAAAGAAATCTTTACGTACTAAATTTCTGAATAGAGTTATAGAATCTTATTGATGTTTTTATTCTCTATTGCATTGTTGAGCGACTTATTAGTCGCTCTTTTTTTTATCCGTTAAATCTTGCTTAACTCGCTGATAATCAGAAAATAAATAGTTTTATAAATTTGTATATATCGCTATAAATCAGTATCTTAGCTATATAAAAGAAAAGCAAAGTATAACAATTATAAGAGCAATGAGGACAAATAAAGAAAATCAGAAAAAGGCATTCATCAAAAACATAGTAAATTCAGCCGTTCATTTCGGATTGGACAGCATCCAATGCCAAGTTGCAATGAGCGTTCCTCAAAGAACCTATGGGTTCAATGAATTAAACCGTTTTATTGGAGAAATGACAATTGCATTACGTAATGCAGGAGTTAAGTTACCTGGTGATAATATCTAAATTAACAGAACAATGGTAAAGAAAGTAGTCGAATACAAGCTATCCGCAAATAAATGTGAGTTTGAGCAAAAGAAGATAATGTCCTCCAGTGATGTGTATGATTACGCAAAGCAGTTCTATTCCGATGATTTGCTTATATATGAAAGCTCATTCATTGTGCTTATCAATAGAGCAAACAAGGTTCTCGGTTATGCCAAAATATCTCAAGGTGGAGTTGCAGGAACAGTTGTTGACACGAAAATAGTAGCAAAGTATGCGATAGAAAGCTTATGCGCTGGTGTCTTTTTCGTTCACAACCATCCATCTGGCAATGTGAAGCCATCAATGGAAGATAAACTAATTACCGACAAACTAAAGAAAGCACTTTCGCTGTTTGATATAAAACTTGTTGATAGTGTAATCATATCCGATGGTTCGTTTTTCTCTTTTTGCGATGAAGGTTTATTATAGTTCTGATAATGAGATAAAATATATTTTAGTTTATTTGTTTTTCAAATAAAATTAGTATATTTGCATCCAAAGCATGTGAAGCTACATGCCACGGAACTTGTCGTAAAAACTCATTGCTCTAAAAGTGTTTTTAAGTTCTACGGAATAGTCTGCTGGCATGTGTGCTGCGCAGACTATTTCTTTTTAGTAACTTAAATTCATTCTACAATGGACAGAAAACAGCAAGTTTTGTTAAGATTGAAACCGAAAGTGAAGGCGTTCGGGTTCAACAAGAAGGAACTGATGAGTGTCGCCGCCAAGATTGCCGACAATCTAACTTCCGCAGATGATGCCTCCGACGAGGATGTAAACGCAGAGATTGATACAGCGATTGATGCGGTTCTCCCCTATCTACAAGTCAGCCAGTCTTTTGCAAATCGAGTAATCGAGGAGAACCGCAAGAAGAATGACGACGATGACGAAACCTATGACGACGATGACGATGAGTCATCGAATACAACCAATCGTCAGACGGGTTCAAACAAGAAAAATCCCAAAAACAAAGGAAAGAATGACAATGCACCGGAATGGGCTAAGGGAATGATGCAGACCATCGAAACCCTGACCGATAAAATTTCTGCATTGGAAGGAGACAAAATCACGACTTCCCGAAAGGCGAAGCTTGAGGCTCTCCTTAAGAACGCTGGCACATTCGGCTCCCGTACTCTGAAAAGTTTCTCTAAAATGAGTTTTGAAAGCGATGAAGAGTTCGAAGAATTCTACTCCGAAGTTGAAGAGGATTTGAAAGCTTACAATCAGGAACGCGCAGATGCCGGACTTTCCACTATGGGAACTCCCCCTGCTGCCGGTGACGGTAAGCCCAAAGAAGAAGAGCCATTCAATGATAATGAAATTGACGAAATGGCTGATTTATTGTAACATTTAAAACCAAATGAAAAATGGGAGCAGTAGATGTAGGTACTATTGAATCTTTCGGTTTCGGAAATGACCCGATTGTTATCCGCAAATACGTAGCAGGTATTAAGGGCGGTAAAGTTCTGGATGTAAGCAATTTTAAAGGAGAGTTTATCCGTGCAGGGCATGTGATTATTCGTGATACGGAATCCGACATATACAAGCCTATGCCGATAAACTCCAACGGAGATGCCTATGAGGCATTGCCAGGAAAACATGAGTATGCAGGTGTATGCTGTGCAACCAAATCGGTAAAAGAGCCATTCGTGTCCATTATGCACACTGGAGTGGTAAACGATGCTGCCGGTCCTTATCCTTTGGATACAATCAAAGCGGCTCTGAAAGCAGCTATTCCGACACTTGTTTTTGAACACGACTAAAAATGGAGGTATAATTTATGAATGAGTCATTATTTCAAAAATACGTTGCCAAATTCTTCCCTAAACTGCAACGGTTAATCGAAAAAGTAAACGGCAAGAGAAACAAAAAGCTCACCTATCTTCACAAGGGAGATAATGCCATGTTGCGTACGGAATATTCTCCGGACAACAAATGGGAAAGCACTTCTGTCAATACGACCTATGTGGCCGCTGACTTCGTGGCTGTAGATTCTGAACTGCCGGTTAAAAGCCGTGATAGCATTGCATCAGCCAACGGAAAGCTACCCAAAATCGGTATGTCCAAAATCCTGAAAGAGTCGGACATTAACAACATCAATGTGATGGAAGCGCAGGGTGGTAATGCAAAAGTCATCGCTGGCAAACTTGCCAATGATGCTGTCGCCTGCTCAGTCGGCATTGATGAAAGGAATGAATACAACTTCCTGTTTGCTCTATCCAACGGATATGTAGCCATTAAAGACGAGGATACCCCGAATGCCCTAATGCGTTTGAACTTCAACTATTTGAAAGAGAACACCTTTGGTGCTACCGCAAAAGATGAAATTTCTCTTGAGGACATCAAACGGGTTATTGCCAAAGCTGATGCAGATGGTAATTCAATCATCGAGATTTGCATTGCCAAATCCGCTTACGACAAACTAAGACAGACGCAAGGAGCAAAAGAACTTGTAGCCAATTATACCGGACAATCATTCACTCCGGATACGGTTCTCCCCACCCCTACCGGCGCCAAATTCAACGAGGCCTTTGCAGATGATAACGGTGGCGTCACGTTTAAAATCATTGACCGCTCTGTCATTTTTGAAGAGAACGGCAAAAAGCGTTCTATTAAACCCTGGAACGCCAACAGACTTATTTTCATCTGCAATGAAGTTGTCGGGACTTTGGTTTATGGGCGATTGGCAGAGCAGACCAATCCCGTCAAGAATGTTATCTACAAGCTTGTAGACATCTTCAAGCTGATATCTAAATACTCGCTCGTAAACCCTTTGCGAGAGATAACTTCCGGTCAGGCTTTTGTAGCCCCTATTATCGAGGATGTTGACCAGATTTATGTTTACGATTTCTCCGAAGCACAAGAAGTTGACACCGCAGCAGAGTCCAAAGACAGTGGCGATGCGAAAATAACCATCTGGGGGGCTACCTATAAGAAACCGGAATTTATTGCAGCTTTGAAAACCATCAGCAAGGATCGCATTGCTTCCAACATCAGCGATGCCAAACTGATTGAGAAAGTCAATGCCTTAAGTGACGAAGAGGAAGAAGCATTGAAAGCCGCTGTAGAGTCCCATAAGTCCGAATAGCGTATGAAAACAATTCTGCAAGCGTTAAAAGATGAAGTCCACTACAAATTAAGTAGTGGCTTCTTTGAAAACCGTCTGCTTGAAAGGAAACTTAACGGCAATGATGACTGTACAGCGGAAATTCTTACCAGCAAACCCTTTAAGGGGGCTGTGGCAGATTGCCTTATCAGTCTTATTCAAGCTCCGAACTTTTCAGAAGGTGACATTTCTTTCAGCCAGTCTGAAAAAGATAAAATCTTCTCTTTAGCGAATAGCATTTACAATGCCATTGGTGAAAGCGAGAGGATAGTCGGAGAACCCGCCGTTTATATAGGAAGATAGCAACCATGATTATTGACGATAGGCCCAATAGACTACAGTACCTTACCATCACTCCCGGATATGAAGACGGAAACGGAGATTACCATCAAGGCGAAAGCAAATGGGAAGGTGATATACCATGTCGCAATGTTCCGGCAGGGAAAGCCGAACAAAGACAGTTTGAAGACGGTGTCGTTCGCACCTATTCCTCTGTTGTCCGTCTGGACGCTGATTGCAGGGAGTTTTCCATTGGAGAAAAAGTGAGGCTGTTTCTTCTTGGGGGTATTGTCAGAGAATGTGAGGTTAAAGGATTCCATCGTTATCAACTTTGCGCAAAGTTATGGGTATAAGGATGACAACACCAATGAGCGAAATCAACGCTTTTATCAATGCTGAAAAAAAGCGCACTGAAAATCTGATTGTCCGCGCACTCTCCTACCTTGGAGAACTGTGTGTGATTGAAGCCAGAGACAGACCGCAAGAAGTAAGCTGGATAGACCGTTCTGGAAACCTGCGTAGTTCGATTGGCTATGCTATCGCCCACAATGGGAAAATACTCCGCTACTCGGATTTTACACAAGTAAAGCAAGGTAACGATGGAGTTAAGGAAGGCAAAACGTTTGCAGAAGAAATTGCCAGGAAATTCACGAATGGATATGTACTTGTCGTTGTTGCAGGAATGAATTATGCCGAACTTGTGGAAGCGATGGAAAGCAAAAATGTCCTCGCATCCGCCGAACTGTTCGCAAGAAAGAAACTGCCGGAAATGATGAGTAAGCTTAAAAGCCAACTTGCGCCATGATGAAGTCTGATATTGATATAAAAGATGATATTTACAAACACATCAAAGGGTCTGCTTTGGAAAAGGCTGTAACCGGAAAACTTTGTAAAGCATCTAAAAGGGCCGCCAACTCAAACAAGGAAGATATAATCATATCAATCCTAGACAATGGAAGCGGACAGATGCAGGAAGCTTTTGTAAATGTAAACATCTATGTAAAGAACAACATTCGTGATGGCGAAGCAGAAATGAATGATATGCGGTGCAGGGAACTCTGCAAAATCGCCATTCAGGTTTTGGAAACAGGGCGTGGAGAAAGCTACCGCTTCACCCTGGATAAACAAAGGGTGCTTGAGGTGAACGGGAAAAACGAACACCTCATAAACAATAAATTGTTTTACAAAGTAAATAACGAATAAAGTATGGAACTATCATGGGGGAAACCCACTATTAAGATTGGTAAGTTAGGTGATGGCGGCAAAGCTCCATCATCTTGGATTGACATCCCTACCCCGGTTGAGAATTCAACAAAGTTAACACCTACAAAAGGTACTAAGAGAGAAGCAAAAATAGAAGGTGGTGAGAACGAGGCTGTCAAATATACAGCCAACACGTATACCTTTGAATTTGAACTCCGTGCCGGCAAGGGACGTGCGAAGCCTGTTGATGATGTTGACGGTATCATTTCCGGTGAATATGCTGTAAAACTCCAGCCGGAAGACCCTACTGTTGAAGGTATTGTCATTGACCGCTCCACTATGTCCATGGAAGAAACCTTCGACACCGAAAACGGCAAGAAATGGAAATATACCTTTGATGTGCTGAAGCCGGCAACCGGCAATCAGGTAAAACACGAAGTTGTAAATTTTAGCGGTGCCGGCAGCCTGAAAGTAGTCATCTCTGATGATGGTGGAGCCGGCATGTGGAAGCTATCCACTGAAAACGACTGGCATAAAAGCGGAGTGCAGGTATTTGCAACCAAAGGCAGTGTTACCATCCAGTATAAGGATGTAAGTGGCAAGAACAAACCTACACAAACGTCTACCACCATTAAAGAAGGTGAAATCGTTGAGGTCGCAGCAAAGTACACTGCTGCCGATTGATGGATTTTCAAACAAGTGGTGGCAGGCGGAATCAGACGCCCTTTGCAGGTTGGTGGTAAAACCTGCACCATGCAGGATTGGTGTAGTGAAAGCATACATATTTATATATGTGGCGATGGTTTGAATCCGTCATCCTGCCCTATGAACCTTTTTTTGTTATGGAAAATAGAGAACGTATAGAAATGAGTATAGCCGATGCTATTATGGAAAAGCCGATAGGCTTCACTGTTGGTAACCGGCATTTTTCCATATATCCTCCTACCCTCGGCAAAACATACCTGCTCGCCAGATTGTTTACTGGGCTTGGTGCGGATGATAAGATTATAGCTGCTAACCCTTACATGGAAGCCCTTAGGCTATGCAGCACCAAGAAAGAGCTTGTTTGCAGAATATTATCCTATTATACGTTCAATAAAAAGACGGATATTTTTGACAATGACAAGATTATATGCAGGCAAGAATTCTTCGCAGCTAACTTGGACGTGGAAGAACTTGCCACCTTGTTTGTAATCATACTAAGCGGAGATGATGCCGAATTATACATTAAGCATTTAGGTATTGACAAGGAACGTGAAGAACGGAAACGTATTGCAGACGTCAAAAAAGATAGCGGAAGTATCACGTTCGGTGGCAACAGTGCCTACGGCACGTTAATAGACTTCGCCTGCCAACGTTATGGCTGGTCCATGAATTATGTGGTTTGGGGAATCAGTTATACCAATCTTAGAATGTTAATGGCTGACTCCATATCCACGGTTCATCTGACAGCTGACGAAAGGAAACTGCTGAATATATTCGACCCCAAAGAACGTATCAATGCAGACGACCCAAAGAATAGAGAACTGATAAAAAGCATGCTTGAAGATTAAAAAAAGACTATTTTCTCGGGTGTCTGTCAGAAAATTTACGAGCATTATAATTTTTAATGGTGAAAAACAGGACATAATCCATGTAATATTACATGGCACTTTATAAATCGAAAAGACATATGGCAGGATTGCACTTTGACATAACCGGAGACAACTCCAATTTTCTGCATAAACTCGAAGAAACGCGCAATGGAGTACGCACCACATCCAAACAGATAGAAGAAAGCGGTATGAGCATCGAGCAGATGTTTGGACGTATGACTAGTGCCGCAGCAGCATTCGGTATCAGTTTAGGAGCTAAGCAGCTCATTAGTGATATTACACGAGTACGTGGTGAATTCCAGCAATTGGAAGTTGCCTTTAATACCATGCTTGGAAGCAAAGAGCAGGCAAATACATTGATGTCCCAATTGGTTTATACTGCTGCAAAAACACCTTTTGACTTACAAGGTGTTGCCAATGGCGCCAAGCAGTTGCTCGCTTACGGAACTGCCGCAGAAGATGTCAATGAAACCTTAATCAGACTCGGAGATATAGCTTCTGGACTTTCCATCCCGTTGAATGACCTTGTTTGGCTGTACGGTACTACCATGACGCAGGGGCGGCTCTTTACCCAGGACTTGCGCCAGTTTATGGGACGTGGCATTCCATTGGCAGACGAGCTTGCCAAACAGTTCGGAGTGACTAAAGATAAGGTTGGCGAACTTGTAACAGCCGGAAAGATTGGTTTCCCCGAAGTACAGAAAGCTATCGAAGCTATGACTGATAAAGGTGGCAAATTCGGTGGACTAATGGAAGAGCAATCAAAAACCATCACCGGACAGATAAGCAATATTGAAGATGCTATATCTACCATGTTTAACAAAATAGGCAAAGAGAATGAAAGCATTATCAATAGCGGCCTTTCCGGCGTTTCATATCTTGTTGAACATTGGGAAGCTGTAGTGACTGCCATAGAATCCGCTGCTGTTGCCTATGGTACCTATAAAGCCGCTATTATGACCGCTGCCGCTCTGCATGGTGTAGAACAAACATTAAAAGTTGATACTGAAATAGACGGATTAAAGACTCTACTTGAAGTTAAGAAACAATCCAATAACGCCGATATTGCCGCAGCAGTAGCAAGCGGAAGACTTACAGAAAGCAAAGCTGCTGAGCTTACCATGCTTCGCGAAGAGCTTGCATTGAAAATATCATCCCTTGAAACAGAAAAAGGATTGGCAGAAAAGGCGTATGACAATGCCCTTCTAAACTTTAACACCGCAGAAAAAAGATTGCAGACAGCGCAGGATGCCGTTGACGGAATGGATGATTGGATTGCACGTGCAGAAGATTTGGGGAATACAGAGCTTGCCAATACATACCGCACAGAGCTTGCAGAAAAGAGCGTCGAACTTCAATCTGCCGCTATTGCCCGTAATTCTGCACAAAAAGCATTGAATGATGCGGCAACAAAGAAAAAATCCGCTTCGGAAGCACTGAATACAGTCACAACACAAGCTAATACCGTTGCCAACCATGCAAATACAGCTTCAATGAATATCATGAAATTGGCTGCCATACAGTTGACAAACATATTAAAGGGGATGTGGGCTACCTTAATGGCTAACCCTCTCCTACTTGTTGCAGGTGCAGTTGCCGGACTCGGATTTGCATTATATAAAGTTGCTACTGCTGAAAGTGAAGCTGAAACTGCTACTCGTATGTATAATAAAGCTATTGATGAGCAGCAGAAAAAGCAGAATGAATATAAAGACAATATAGATAAACTCATCAAAGCCATCGAGGATAATAATAGGTCTGAGGGAGAACGTCTGCAAGCATTTGAAGCATTGAAAGCCGAATATCCTACTATTCTGGATAGTCTTTTGACCGAAGCCGAATACCTGAAAGAAATCGCTAAATACAAAAAGCTCATAGCAGGCGAAGATAACAATAGAGCAAGACAATCCGATGTTGAAATACTTGAAGAAGAAAAGCGAAAACTGAAATATTTCCAAGATGTGCGCAGGGAAGGCACTTCTACTACTCTCGTTGACATGGATGGCAATGGATGGGCTACTGACAATGTTGATGATGCAATCAAAGCACAGCAGGCAATAGTCAATAAAGCTATCGCAAAAGTTGCCAGTCATGACGTTACTTCATTTCTTGGAAATATCCAAAACATGAAGGACAACGACATTGTTTCCGTTATCAACGCCATTAACCTATCATTAAAGGCGATAGGCAAGAACGGAGATAATGCTATTGCCATAGTTGCAGAACTTGGCGGAGAGTTTTCCAAAGCTCAACTCTCGACCATCAAGAATGCCCTTGAAACTGAACAAGCATCCCGCTCCAGTGAAAAAAACACAGGCAAAGAATGGATTGAAAAATATAAGAATAACTATTTGAATGCCAAGAAAGAGCTTGATAATTTTCTCAATACCGAAAACGAACTGACAGAATTCGAGTATGAAAAGAAATTAAAGGAACTCACTGAAAAGAAAGATGAAGCTGAAAAGAAATATAAAAGCGTTGGCGGCGTAACTGGGAGTAAGGCCGATAAGCAACAAGGCGACCGACTTAAACAGCAAGAACAACTTGCCGAACAGCTTCTTTCCCTCCGCCGTAAGAACCAGCAGGATGAAATCAACCTGATGAGAGAAGGCACGGAAAAGAAGTTGAAACAGATTG
>ERZ791865.281-NODE-281-length-79065-cov-8.970118_pt1 | contig 79065 bp, 97 predicted proteins | sample MGYA00509942_ERZ791865 | MGnify/ENA primary metagenome ERZ791865 (study PRJEB30046, sample SAMN00792098) | human gut metagenome | study: EMG produced TPA metagenomics assembly of the A metagenome-wide association study of gut microbiota in type 2...
GTGCAGAAGTGCCGCTGCACATTACTCCGCATATGTTTCGTCACTCTTTTGCAACTCTACTGCTTGAAGAAGATGTTGACATACGCTATATTCAACAAATGCTGGGTCACAGCTCCATTACCACAACGCAGATTTACACGCATACGAGTATCAACAAACAGAAGAATATTCTGTCTTCCAAACATCCGAGGAATAAACTTGAAATTGGGATATAATAAAAGCCTTGCGGGATTTTTTAACTCACAAGGCAATCAGAATACTTTATTCACTTTTATCAAAATCATTTTCTATTACATTGGAAATGAGATTTGAAAAATCGACGGCATTTTTTGAAGTAATCACAGGTTTTCCTGTTCTTTCCTCGATATCTTTTCGTGCATTTCCGGCGACTTCTCCGCCCTCTTTTGCAACACTTCTGTTTTCAGAAAAAGATTGAGGATTTTTCTCTTTGGAAATCTCAGTTGTGGTAGCTTCTGCCAACATATTCAGTACCAACTCAAGCGTACTCATATTATCTCTCAGGTTTTCCTTTTTCAATCCTTTGAGATTTTTATACTGGCGGGTTGTCATTCCTGACCACGCTTTTGTAATTTCATCAGTCAGAATTGCATATTCTACACCCTGCTTAACGCCACGAGAATCCCATTCATCAGTAAGCTCTTTTCTTACCTGTATAGCCTGAAGTCTTTGATTTATCCACTCTCTGCTATATCCTTTTTTCAGGTATGTTTCAAGAGCTCGCTCTATGGTAAGTTCGGGATCAATAGTTTCATCTATTCTTTCTCTGCCAACTTCTGCAAGCCACATTTTAAATGGTTCTGCTTTTGGTGACGGAATAGATTGAATTATTCTCAAAAGTTGCTCTGTATTTGCAACATCCGTCTTGTAATTTTTACCATCTTTAGGAGATGGCATTTTCAGTTGGTGACAACTTGACACCAACTCACTGCCTTCGTCCTTTAAACGTTGTTTTAGCTTATTCCAATATTTACGAGCAATATCGTAACTTGGCTGGTCGGTTAATATTTGAACAACATCAACTATGGAAAAATACCATTCTTCCTCCGACTCATTCCACGCAGTACGAATCTTTTTATCTTCAAAAATTTGTATTTTATTTTCTTCACTCATATATGTTCACCCACTTCTAAGCTAAAAATATTATAGCAGACTGAATTTGTAAATTCAATCTATTAGTCTTTATAGAGATAAGAATTGCTCATAATTAAGGTCGAAGATAATCTCAATTTCATAACCTCGTGCGACTTTAACCTCTTTGATAAGCTGACAGGCTATCATTTTCTTCTGCTCCATTGTTGAATTGTCAAATTCGTCTGCCCATGTTCTGAACTGTGAATAATAAAAATCAAGCTTGCCCATTGCATTTTGCAGATTGGCAAGCTTGAACTTTATATCACTTAATTCAAATTCTTTTTTATGGAGTAAATCGTTTGTATTGTCAATAGAAGCTGACAGTATGTCTGGAGTAAAGCGGCTTTCGCCGAGTAAAGAGCGTCCTATTTCGGCAGATAATTCAACTACCTGTCTTTTCAGCTTTTCAATATCCTTTTCAAGCTTTGTATGCTTTCTCCTATACTCCGATATTTCGGATTTGTAGCGTTTTTCCAGTGCTATATCTTTTGGCGTTGATTTGATTTTGGCGAGATAATCTCTCAAAGTTGCAAGCACAGCACCGTCAATTCTGTGCGCTACATAAGCCGACTGACCGTCACAAGCACCTCGTTTCATTGCTTTATTTGTGCAAATGTATCTCTGCCTGCGAACCTTATACTGACTGCCATCTGCTCTATCATATTTATCAATGTAACTTGTTGATACCATCTTTTGACCGCAATGAGCGCAATAGATATTTCCGGAAAGTAATGTACTGCCTTTCGTAGTTCTTGCAATTTGTTTCTTCTCTTCATTTTTGTTAGAACGCTGACTTAATATAAATTGTGCTTGTTCATATACATTTTCATCAATGATGTGAAGTCTTTCTATGTATGGAGATTCAACACCGCCTGATATAAAATAACCGCAGTATAATCTGTTCTTAAGAATACGATTAACCGTATTACATTGAAATTTGCTGTTATTATGGGTTCTGATTCCGTGACTGTTCAGATAGTCAGCCATTCGATATGAACCATAACCCTCTTAAACTGTCATCTCAAATATCTTCTTGACTATCGGAGCTTCATCATCGTCAACGACTATGTCCATAAGCTCTTTTCCCTTTTTGTTGATTTCACCGCTTTTTATAAGTTTGTAACCGAATGGTGCAACACCTCCGGTAAATTTGCCGTCCATCGTCATCTGGTTAAGGCGAGTTTTAACACGAGCTGACGTTTTCTGGCTTTCACCGTTGGCTTGCCAAAATCGTATGTAATTCATAAGTTTGTCCACATGATTATCCATACGCTGTTCGCCCTCGTTGGCACTCCATACCTCTATGCCGTGCTTAATAAACCATTCGACGACAAACGGGGTTTCGTCATCAATTCTGCCTATTCTGTCAAACATAAAGACAAGGAGCACATCGAATTCTTTCTTTTCTGCGGCGGCTTTCAAATCCTGAATAGCATCTCGGTCGCTTGCCGAAACCTTGAATCCCGATACGCCTTTTTCCTGAAACTCTTTCAGAATTGTCCAGCCGTTGCGTTCAGCAAATTTTCTGCACGAGGTTTTCTGCATTGGAATATCATCTTTATCGACCTGACCTTTGGTTGATACTCTGTACAAGCAATATACTCTTTTCATTTTATCACCCTTTCATACGATTTTTGCAAACCAACAATACTACATAATTTCTATAATATCCAGCGAAATCCAAAAAATAAATTGAAATAAATTCAGCATCCAATCTGAGTTTTCATTCTGTTCTCAAATGTATCCAAAAGATTTTCGAGAATATTCCTTTCAACATGGTTATTTCTGTTTTTAGAAAAGCAGATTGTGACCTTACAGTCATTTATAACAGATTCTATTCTGTGTTCTGAATCAATGTTATTTTCATTTATATAGTTTTCGTTCAAATTATCACCTGTTCCTTATTTTTTGTCATCTATATTATCCTTCATCTGCTCATCAGCTTTTGCCGCTACATTGCACAGGCACATAAAAACTACACCTATAAAAGCACCGACAAAAAGTCCAATAATAAAACCTATCATTTAAACACCCACTTTCTCGCTATTTATCTTCTACACCGACAGCAGAAATAAACATAATTTGCTTTCTGCTGTCGGTTTAATATCAATCGTTTTGGATAACTCTAAATTTCACGCTATCCTTTTGTCGCTATTTATCCTCGATACCCTGCGACAAGGAACACATCAAACGGCTATTGCATATAGCTCCATTGGAATTTCACCACCGTGAGGATCTCCCACAGCCGACCTCATTGCTTGCGACGGTTTTATCACGCTCGACTTTTGACTTGACGGAAGTATCATTATCCCCTCTGCACGTCATCGCCGTCATTGAATTTGCCTTTCAATGTCTGAGTCCTGAAGACCTGTAAAGGTGTTCGCTCATGTGGCTTGTCCGTACCGAACAGCAGAAGGAAAGTATCTGATGTGCTGATATTTTATTTTCAAAGAACAATGCCTGCTCTATTTTTGGCGAGTGTAGAAAACAGGCAAAAGAGAAATAATCCCTTTCACCTGTTTCCTCACTTAAAAGCTAAAACACACCCCTAATTTATAATTTTTCTAAAATATTTTTTATTTTTGCCACTGCACGATATACAGATCTTTGAACGCATTGATATGTACATCCTTCTTCATGAGATATTTCTTCAAAGGTTTTCTCCTCAAAATAGTACTTTTTCAATCTGCGCTTTTGCACATCGGGTAATTTGTTTATTGCAATATGCAAATTTTCTGTAACCTGAACATTTTCAAAGTATTCTTCTAACGACCATCCACTTGAATCTTTCTTTTTATGCAAAGTATGTTCATATACTTCGGAGTGCTCCAAATGTCTGTCGTACTCATTCATTTGAGAAATATCTTCAAGTTCAAACTTATTAAAGCTATCAAATATTTTCTTAGACACCTCTACTTTCTGAATATGGTTATTAACATCAATAAACACAATATAGTATCTTTCATTTTCCTTATGTAATGTATATGGATTGTACTTATCTTTTCTTCTTTTCGGACGTCTGTCCATTAATTTTTCCTCCAATCAATCTGAATCTTTTAGTAATTCAGGTTGTTTGGAGGACCTCTGTTTCTATATTTCATCATGCCCTTCCATTTTCATGTAAAAAGGGCATAAAAATACCGACAAGTATAGAAAGCTATTACTTGTCGGTATTCTATCACACGCTATTAAATGTCTTTATCCTTCTTGCTATCACAAAATTCATTAATTATATAGTTATTAACATAAAACTTGCCTTTGACCCCTATTTCTTTTCTTATATTACGGAAGCACTTCTCAGTTTTCACTCGTATATTATCATAAGCAGTTACAGAATTTGAACATTCCTGACAAACTTCAACAATATCCCAAATTAAACTTATCGAAATTGTATTTGCAAGTTCAGAATAATTGTCTTTCAAAAAATCTTTTAAAGGCCTTACAACATTTAAGGATTTTTCAGCTTTAATGTTACTGTTTGTATTCTCTTTATGAATAGAACTTTCATTTACTAATAATTCAACTAATATATTGCTAAGCCTTGCATATAAAGCTTTATTTTCCTCAAAAAGCGTTTTTCTTAGCTCTTCCTCTGTTTTTCGTTTATCAGTTATATAATTAATAAATATTGGGACAACAACTACGGAAAGAATTCCACCTACTATTGATGCGATCCAAACTCTAACATCCTCAGGGCTTTGCCAAAATACAATTGCTGTCGGCACAATAATCATAAGTAAGGCTAATACAATCATAGCTATGTAACTCAATATCAATACTTCATTAAATAAACTGAAAATAATATTAAAAATTTTCCTTAGTTTAGGATTTTTACTTTTTATCTTATTTATTCGGTTAATCATACTTATATTCTCCAATACTATAATTTTAAATTCACTTTATTTTTTAGTTTTAATTCTATAGTCTAACAAAAAGTAACATATAACAAAATTCCAGCTAATCAAAAATATTATTGTCAGCCACAGTGACACTGTAAATGTTCTTGAGAACAGATTTACAAGCATTGGATTTCCTGTTAGGCTTTGTGAGTTTAGTGTTTGTGCATTATCGACAAGCACATTCAGGTAATTTGAAATGTCGAAAATGTTATCATTCGGTATATATTTTGAGGGGATAAAAATGCTGAAATCACAAATATTAAACACAATCAAAAGCAAGGCAGGTATTCCTGCAAAAACAAGCACAAGTGCAACATATTTTAGCGGAATATTTTTTAGCGATTTCAGAAAGTAGTTTAATTTGAGATTTTCTTTTATCTCCTCAAAAAATTTTCTACTGAACCTATACCACAACTTCAATGCAATAATGCTAAATCCGATAAATATTGCAAGGTATAAAATATGTTCAAATGACGAGAGCGTTTGATTTTTCCCATTCAGATTAACCGAATAATACTGCGGCAAATCCATTTGCTCAACAATTGCTCCCGTATATACCGAGTTATCGTAAACAATCATATCAACCGTTCTGTCGCCATAATTTTCGGCTGTTGTATATGGAACATACACTCTCTGTTTGTCATCAGCAGAAAACTTATTTATTAAACTTTCGTTTTCACATATCACACCGCAAATTGTATATTGATTTCCGTCAATGCAAATCTTTTTACCGACTGCATCTGTTGTAAAAAACAGTTTGAGAGCAAGAGAACTTCCGATTATTGCAACCTTATCTCTGTTATCTATGTTTTTGGACGAAATATTTTCGCCGTTAATTTCGGTTTTATAATCCGAAAACCAGTTTTCATTCACAAGTACCGTAGTTACGGTTTCTTCCTTAATTTTTGTTTCTTTACCCTCGGAACAAAAAGCTATGCCTTTGTCAGTAATCCGTTCAAACAGCTTTTCAAGTTCAGAAACCGTTTTTGGAGCAGTTTCGGAATTTTTATCATAAGTTAATTGAGTAACATCAGGTAATTGCCCTTTTGCATTTTCAATAATTATAATATTCGCAATAAAAACGCTCACAGTCAGCAACAGCAGTAACAGAAACGAAACAATTTTTCTTTTGCTCACACTGTTTCCTCCTCAATATAAACACTTGAACCGTTTTCTATACTCTTGGTTGTTTTATATACAACTTGACTGTCGCCAAAAAGTGAGTCCGATGTCACCTCACAATACAGCTCATCACTGTTACATATATCCACCGAAACCTCTTCAACTGTTGCATCACCGTTTTCGGTTTTATTTATAACAAATACTATTCCCGTATTGCCTGCCCCATCCACCGATGAAACAGGCAAAAGATAATGTGTTTTCATATCATTTGAACCTGCGGTATCGTCAATTACACCTGTTTGAACCGAAACCACTTTGACCTTTGGAAGAAGCATATTATTGATTGTTTTTGAAAAATATGTAAGTAATGCAATCACAATAAAAAATACAATTGAAAATTTCAACACTACGCTCTTTAGCTTATCTTTTTTCATAAAAGCCTCTCTCCTATCCCTTATCAGTTCCGACAAACGGCGAATCAATATCCCTATGTCCGTAAAGATAAATAAGCAATGCAGGAATCATAAATATAACTCCGCAGGCAAATATTATGCCGTAATCCGAACTACCGACATCAGTAAGCGTTACGGAAAGCGGATACATACCCTCATTATCAAAATAAATCAGCGGTTGTTCAACTACATTCCAATTATCAATAAAGCAGAGCAACGCAAGTGTTATGAGTCCGCCCTTAATCTGAGGAAGAATAATATTAGTAAATATCTTTAAATATGACGCACCGTCAACTCTTGCCGCCTCAATTGCGGAATCGGGAATGTATTTTATACTTTGCCTCAAAAGACAAATTCCGAATGCAGAAAAAGTTCCGGGTAAAATTACCGCAAGAAAATTATTCAGCAAATTTATATTTTCAAGAATCATATAATCAGGCACAAGAGTTACCTGCAACGGCAGAATGAGCAAAATTATGTATATGAAAAACAGCTTGTCCCTGAACGGGAATTTCAATTTTGCAAAAGCAAAAGCCGCCAATGATGATACTGCAACCTGACCGATTACTGTCGGAAAAGTACAAACAACCGAATTCCAGAACTTCAACAAATATTCGGGTTTTCTGAAAAGAGTCTGATAAAACTGCTCCAAAGTTGCCATATTCGGAATCATATTGAGTTCTTTATATTTCCCGTCAGAAAAATTGAGCATTTCGCTTACCTGTGAACCTGTCATAAATGAACAAGCAAGCATATAAATGACAGGAAACAAAAACAGCACAGTTACAGCAATCAGCAAAATATATTTTAGTATTTTCATAACCGTATCTTTCATAACAAACCTCTCAAGAATAGCTGTGTTTCCTTTCAAAGCAGAAGAAAATAAACAGCACAATAATTATAAACAGCGATAAGACAATTGATGCCGCCGACAATCTTGGATAGTTAAGATTGTAATAATTGTTGTTGATGAAATTCTGCAAAAAATACACATTGGTGTTTGGATAATCGCCAAACAAAGCAAATACCTCACGGAAAATTTTAAATGAATAAATAAGCTCCATCAGAAAAACAAAAAATGTAGTTGGCGCAATCATAGGTATAGTAATTTTAGTCACAAGCTGATGAGCTTTTGCACCGTCAAGCCTTGCACTTTCGTAGAGAGATTGTGAAACATTGGCAATGCCTGCCGTAAAAAGAATCACACAAAATCCGCAGTACTTCCACACATAAATAAAAACGATCATCACCATAGACCATTCCGAATTGAAAAATTCAACAGTATTAAATCCAAGTGAATTAAGTAATCCGTTGATTGCACCGTAATCATCAAAAACTAATTGCCACACGCAAATCAGAGATGCAATCGGAACTACAACAGGAATAAGCAATGCACTTCTGAAAAAGGAAGATATTTTATTAAAAGAATTAAGAAACAACGCTATCAAAAACGAAATCACCATTAACAACGGTATCGCCGTAACTGTAAATATGCCCGTGTTTTTAAGTGCAAGCAAAAATGTGTTGTTTTGAAAAAGCTGTATGTAATTTTCTATGCCCACAAAAGTATCGCCGACATACAGGCTTTTGGTAAAACAAATTATGTACGGCACAATATAAAACACCGCTATGCCTAAAAAAGACGGTAATATAAACAGGTATGCTGCTATATGTTCTTTTCTTTTTCTTGTCAGTGTTTTTCGTTTCATAATATCATTCCTATGTAATACTCTTATCTTGTCCATTCCAAAGTTGATAATAATACCCCCTTTGCTTTAGTAAATCGCTATGATTTCCATTTTCAACTATCTGACCATTTCTAAAAAGAAAAATGTTATCACAATCCTTAATTGTACTCAATCTATGTGCAATAATTATCGTTGTCATATTATTAGAAAACTTGTTTATTGTATTTTCTATACTCTTTTCAGTTATAACATCTAAATTGCTTGTTGCCTCATCCATAATCAAAATTTGAGGATTTCTCAATAAAGCCCTTGCTATTGCTAAGCGTTGTTTTTGACCACCGGATAAGTTTTTGCCGTTTTCCTCTATCCTGGTATTATATTTTAATGGCAAACTATTAATATATTCTTCAAGTTCACACATTCTGCAAACTCTTGATATATCATCATTATTTGCATCAGAATTACCAAACAACAAATTCTCCTTTATCGTACCACTGAAAAGAAAAGTATTTTGTGATATGTAAGAAATATTATCTCTTATCTGCTTTATTGAAAACTCTCTTATATCAATAGAATCAAGTTTAATGCTTCCCTTTTCCTGTTCATACAACCTTACCAATAATTTAGCCAAAGTAGTTTTTCCTGAACCGCTTTCGCCAACAAATGCTATTTTTTCTCCATGATTAATTTCTAAATTAATATCTTTTAATACAAGGTCTCGTGTTCCATATCGGAAATTCAGATTCGAGATTATAAGATTGTCAAACTTGATTTCACTATCATAAGCTGTGCACATATCATTGTTTTCGTATTCCGGAGATATATCAAGAATTTCCCCTAATCTATCGGCCGCTACAACTGCCGTTTGTATTTGCGGTTGAAGATTAATTAAATTTTTTATTGGTTCGATAAAATATCCTAATAACGCATTAAAAGTTATTAGCTCACCAATCGTCAGTTCTCCTTTAATAACATAAGTAGCGCCAATCCATAAGATGACAAGTTCTCCTACAACTGCAACAAACATAGTTACAGTCTGCTGGCTAAGAGATAATACGCCTCCGTTAAATACCCTTTTTAAAAATTTCCTATACAATTTGTCCGTTTTTTCTTTTTCGTTATCTTCCTGATTAAAAGCTTTAATAATTTCAATACCATTTACAGTTTCAATAAATTGAGAGGTAACCTTAGAATTCATTTCCATTATTTTTCTGTTGTTTTTTTTAATTGGTTTATTATATACAAAAACTATTATCCCATATAAAAAAAGCATAACTACAGATATCAAGAATAATAGCCTGTTGCTGTTAAATAAAACTACTGCACCTACGACTGCCATAATAGTATCCATCATAATTGTTAATGACGCTTCCGATACAATATCTCTTATACTTGAAGCGTCATTAAATCTAGATATGATTTCGCCGGTATCACGCATAGAATAAAACTTCATGGGTAAAATCAAAGCGTGGTTATAATATCCCAGCATAATAGGAATATCAATATTCTGCTCTAATTTTACAATTAAAAATCCTCTTAAAAAATTCAGTCCTATCTGCACAAAGAATAAACACAAAGTAATAACTGACACATAGTTCAGCATTTCTAAAGAAGAGCTCGGAACAATATCATCCATTAAAACTTGATAATAAAAAGAAGTAATAATACCTATTGAAGTCAGAATCATTGAGAGAATAAATATTCTTAACAACAGCCATTTTTGGGAAATAAGCAAACGAAAAAAACTTATTAATGTGCTTTGTTTTTTATTTCCTTTTTGAGAGTTGTTTGTTGGTGCAATAAGAATTAATATCTTAGTCCAAATTTTAAGGAAATTTTCTTTTTTATACTTTACAATTCCCTTTGCAGGGTCGGAAACTACTACAGTATCACCCTTAACTTTAGTTATAACTACATAATGCAATAAGGAATCGTCAATCACTACATGTGCAATAGCAGGTATAGGTAATTTAGAGGTTAATGATTCCTTATCAGCTTTAACAACCTTTTGCTGAAAGCCATAGTGTTCAATCGCCTTTACAAGTCCATATGCACTTGTACCTTGTCGATCTGTACCTGCAATATCGCGAATTTTTGCTATAGATACTTTTAAACCGTATTTTCCAAAAATTGCGGCCAGACAAGCCGGACCGCAATCTGTTTCATCGTTTTGTAATATACATTTAAATCTAATCATAATATACCAGTTCATTCTGTTAAATAAATTTCCGTTGCCGCTGTGAGCTGACGAATAAACTTTTCTTTTGAAATATCTCCGCTTAAATATTTATCTACAATATCACCAATTACTGACGAGTTGTAATAGGTGGTTTTTAAATTTTTATAATTATATAAGGTACACCCGCTTATATCATCAATTATACCCAAATAATCTTTCCAAAATATTGAATCCACATTTTCTGAAAATTCTTTTTCTTCTTCATCAAATTCTCCGTCTTCGTTGTAATCCCACTCCTCGCCAGTTTCAACTTCAACAGCATAGTCAAAAGCTTTATTATTCACCGGCAACGATATTTCATTTGTGCCTGAAAATCCCTTATCGCTCCTACTTCCGCACCAATATTCTTGAACATCTTCACTTAAACAATATTCAATAAATCTTAATGCCTTATCTTTTTTATCTGAATTTTGATTTATAGCTATTCCGCACTCAACATAAGCTGTTATTTTGTTCTCATAGCTAAAATTTGGCAAAATAGCAGGAGTTTTGTTTTGCAAAAAAATATTGTAATAAGCTGTTTTTACACCTCCCATTGTACCGCCAAAAAGTAACTTAGGAGTAGACAATATACAACCATTGTTTTCTGAATTATATAAATTATAATATACATTCTCGTTGGTGTTATCATTATTTATCAACTTCTTAATATAATCTATATTTTCCAAAAAGCTATTGGTGTCAAAGTTTGCCGTTTTATTATCAAAATTTACATAGCTATCTATAAATGAATACAAAAAGCTATAGTTATCACTTTCATTTCCAAAAAGCGAACAGGAAACTTTTTCTTGTGAAAGTTGTTTAGATAATTCTTTATAGGAAAAATCAGAAAAATTTAAATCATATTCTTTTAATTTTTCTTGAGTAGAAATAAATATATTGGGACAATAGAAAAAAGGCACAAAATACCGTTTTCTGTTAACTATTCCCGATTCCATTACTTTTGTGTTATAATCATTAAAGTCGATATTAGAACCATATGTATTTATAAGCTCGTCAACATCCGCAAATGCGTGATTTTCAATAAGTTTTTCAAATGGCAATGGTTGATCTAACGAAATAATATCCGGTCCATCGCCTGACATAATTTCCGTTGCCATTATTGTGTACATTTCTTCTAACGAATCATACTCTACAATTTCTATTTGATAGGACTCATCGAGGTTGTTTTTACAATACTTATTATACCTTTCAATAATCTCTGTTATATCGGTACTCTGATATGGGGTATAATATTTCAATTTTTCACCGTCACTGCCATTATTAGTATCAGTGCATGAAGCCGAAAATATTAGTATCATTAATAATACAGTTAATAAAGCAGAACATCTAAATATTTTTTTCATAATTGCACCCTTTAATGTAGTTAAATCATACGGATAAGTGTTAAAGACATAAATATTATTTCTGCTTCAAAGCTTTGCTTTTACCAAAGCAAGTAGCGTTTACACTGCAAATATAGCAGGAGAATGTATCTCACTGCTGTATTTAGATAAGATACACCGCTTATAAAGGCGGGGACATTATCAGTTATGTTATACCAATAACTATAATAATACTAATTAATAATAATATGCCTTATATGTACCCTTTTTTAAACCATTGCCATTATTCTCAGCTTTTGCTTTCGCCAGTGCATTGGTTCTATGTTGACTGACACGGTAACATGGATTTACTACTTTTCTAAAATAATATCCACCGTTTAGACAGCGACCGATTTGTATTACACATGTTCCTTCGCAACCTCCATTAATTTCTTTGAGTTTATCAATTGAAGATTCGATAATACCATTTTCTGAAATAAATTTGTTAATATCTATCTTATTCATAAAAACATCTCCTTTTTGCTTAATAAACTTATCCGTATGAATAATATATAGAAAAACCTATATAAATTATTAGGTGTTTCTATCCTAACAAATAACTATACAAGAAACAGTTCTTGTAAATTCATATATTGGTAAACTTATTACATCTGCGTTACCTAATTCGAAAACTTTGAAAATAACATTACCATCATTAATACTTACTATATGTAAAAAATCAAGTGCATTTGGTTGCGTATTTTTAATTATAGCAATTGCGGGTGTTTTCATGTCTTTTCCATTATGTATTTTGTATAAAGATATATTGTCATCAAATTTTTTAAGATAGTTCAATATACCTTCTACCATATTGTCATATTTCGCAATACAATTGTTCACTTCAGAATAATTAACAATTACATTTCTTGTATTTAAAAAGCTCATGACAGCCCACACAGCCGTAGGTGTATTTTCATAACTATTAATTTCAAAAGCTAAATCAATAAGTTTGCTATACACCACGCTGGATTTGTTTTTTATCTTATCAATAAATGACATACTTAACTTGTTTAACTCAAGCTTTATTTTGCACATTTTATCAATTGGATTATAAAAATCACTGTTTTTCAGATATGCATTTACATAACATTCTCCACCGCAAATACTTTTAATCTCACAATTTTTACACTGCGTTACACTTTCAATAGTAACACATTCAAATTTTGACTGATTTTCTTTATTTATACCGTTATATATGTTGCCAATCCTATAATCATTGTTTCCATTCATAACGCTGCAAGCAAAAATATCTCCTTTATTGTCGACAGCAATACGACTCTTTCCTGCATCACATCTGTAAATTTTATATATACCTTTAAAAAGATTTCTATAAATCAGTCCACCAAAATAGTCCCCGCCCTTCATAAGCTTTTCTAAATATTCAAAATTGCCTTTTTCTAACTCTACAAGGATATTGCAGCACAACCTATCATATCTACTAATTAAATATGAAATGTCAAAATTATCAAAATCATACTTTGATCCGTCATAGCACCTAATAAATTTCATGCTAACACAATCAACATTTGGTAAATGATAAAGACAGTCATAAATCAAATCAACATCCTGATTTAAAGGAGTAATAGTAACAGCAAGTCCTAATTTCTTATTTTTAAACATTCTGAGACCTTTAACTATATCATCATATGTCCCCTTATCATTTGCATATACTCGATTATTATCATTAGTAATCCGATCACCGTCAATGCTTGTTCCAAGAATGATAGCAGGCTCATTATCCAAATACTCAACTATTTCCGGTGTAAGCAGAGTAAGGTTTGTACAGAACATTACTTCAATGTTTTTGCAAATCTCGTTACGCTTCTTTTTACAATATTCTACAATTTGTTTTATTAAATCAATCTGTAACAGAGGCTCGCCCGAGCCCGACAGATCGACAACATATTTACTTGCACAAGGAGCATATTTATCAACAAGAAAATCTATTGCATCTTTAGCAACCTCAAAGGTAAGTTGTTGTTCTCCAAGATATTCTGATTCCCTAAAACAATATTTGCAATTTAAGTTACATTTTCGAGACGGATGCAAACATAAAGTAAATTGCCCATAAGATGATTGTTCTTTTATCTCTTCAATATCATAAGTTTTTATCTTATTCAAGCGTTCTTCTATACTTGTGCTTACAAATACTTCATACTCTTCAGGATCATTTTCTTTTGCAATAGCTAAAATCTGATCTTCACTAAGTTCATAATCCCCAAGCTTTATATTAAAATCATTTTTTATTCCAAAATAGTAATTGACATCTTGGATATACATAACTTTTTGATTCAGATATTCAAAAACAGATACTTTTAACTTCATATTCTACTCACTTTTTAATCCTCATATTGATAATTTGAATTTTTCTCATTAATAATACCAATGCGCTCATTACAACTCCGCATATCATAGAACTTCCTATATTTATATACCCCTTAAAAAAACACAATGATGATATTATGAATATAAGAATAGTAATAATGGAAGTTAACATTCTGTACATTTTTTTCTCTTGTCCAGTTAAGGGATTGTTTTCTGTATCAAGAGGGGATATCAATAATATCAAAACAACACAAAGCAATTCAAATATTATAAATATAAAAATAAATAAAGTGTTAATACTGCTAAGCCACTTAACTAAACACAATATTATTATGTTTGAAGCAAAAGAGAACAGATAACACCTTACTGGCGTTTTTGCATGATATCCACCCGCAAACTTACGAATAGCTATAAAAGAGAAATAAAACACTAAACTTTCAACTAATAAATTAAAGCACAATCCTAAAGTAATAACAGTAATAACATGGAATGCTGATGATAAAATAATATATACAGCATATTCATATAAATCAAAATTATTTTTTTGTCCTTCATCTTTGCATAAAAAGCAAGCAAATTTATCAGAAATTAACTTTATCATTTGAACTTCTTAAATTTCTCTAAATCCTTCGGTACTTTCGGCTGATAAATTACATAACATCCTGAAGAATTTGCATTCGATTTTAACGCAACAAACAATACTTTTTTGATTCCGTTTTTCATCTTGTTTGATAATCTTTTTTCGTTTTTCATTGTAATCAACCTCCTTATTATAAATTTATCAAAAAAATGCTTGTAAATGTTGAATTTTACAAAAATGGTAATAAATTCGACAAAAAATGCACTTTTAATCTATTATACCCCTTCATCTTACAACTATATAAAAACTTTTAAATATTACAATCATATAAGAATATTATCTTTTTTAAAATTTATTAACAATATTGCCGATGATTGATAACATTTTATTGGTTGATATTAATGTATGTAGACTACAAAAAAATAGGAATTCGTATAGCACAGCGTAGAAAAGAAATAAAAATGAAGCAAAATGTTTTAGCAAAAAAAACAAACCTTTCAAATAACCACATATCAAATATTGAAAATGGTTACTCTGTACCAAGTATCGAAACATTTGCGAAAATTTGCAATGCATTAAATATCACACCTGACTACCTCTTATTAGGTACTTTAAAAATTAATAACATTCCTCAAAATATTGTTGACAAATTAAATCTCTGCAACGACAAATCGTTAAGCCTAATATCAAAAATAATAGACATAGTTTTATCTGAACAAGAATAAAACAGATGACAAATTTACATTTTTGAGTTATAATCCTAATTAAGGAGGTATAGCTCTATGAATATACTGATATGTGATGATGATTTGAAAATCGTTCAGCAAATCAAAAATTTTCTCCTTAAATTATCAAAACTGTCAACCTATAATTTTGATATTACCTGCTTTTCAAATGGGGATTCTATATTGGATAAACAAATTAAAACTGATTTTGCGTTTATTGATATAGAAATGCCCGGTGTTAATGGACTTTCTGTTACAAAACATCTTCAAACACTAAATCCGAATATTATTGTTTTTATAGTTACATCTTTTCAAGGATATCTTGATGATGCAATGGATTTAAAGGTTTTTAGATTTTTATCTAAACCCATTGATGAAAATAGATTTTTTAAAAGCATGGATGTTGCTTTAAATCTGTATAAACAAAGCACAGAAAAAATTATCTTAGACTATTTCGATGAATGTCACAATATATTTACAATTGACATATTGTATTTAACTATAGAAAATCGCAAAACTAAATTAGTTACGAAAACACAAGAGTTCATTTCAAATAAAAAGTTTGATTATTGGAAAAATCGCCTAAAATCATACGGTTATTTTGCGCAATCACACTATAGTTACATAATTAATTTAAAGAATGTAACAGACTTTAATAAAAACGAAATCACGTTATCGTTTAATTCTAAAAAAACAACAGTACCTATATCTCGTAGTTTTTATGCATCATTCAAAAAAGCTTTTTATGAATATATGGGAGGTACAATATGACTTCAAATATATGTTATGCTGTGGTATATTTTATCGAATCTCTAATATCTCTTTATTATTTTGATTTTAAATTCAAAAGAAAAATTGCTAAAAAATTCATATTTTTATTTGCACTAGGAAATTTTATTATTTTATACATACTTCATTTTTGTGAAATCCCCATTATAAATCTTTTGGGATTCTTTTTCTGTAATTTTCTAATTTCAATATTATGTTATAATACAAAATTAAAATCCGCTTTATTTAATAACTTAATTCTTTTATTTCTTATGATCGTCACTGAATTAATGGTATTTTATTTTTCTTCAATCATTTTCAGTATAGATTTATTTGAAAGCTATAATGATGATTTTGTATTAATTATTCAAGCTACAATTTGTAAATTGCTTTATTTCTTATCAATACATTTAATTATAAAAATATCACAAAAAGAAAGCATGGAAACGAATTCTAAATTTGCTCTTATTCTTTGCATTCTGCCAATCGCTTCTATCATTTTAATGCACACTACTGTATATCTTTGTATTATCTATTCAGTAAATGATAATTTTAAATTATCTTTAGTTATAGGGAACTTACTTCTATTGTTTTCTAATATTATTGTTTTCTATATAAACGAACTAACAATAAAAGTTAATCATAAATACACACAAATACTTTTAGATAAGCAGCAAGAAAAGGATACGATAGATTACTATAAGCTGTTAAGCGAACAGAATGAAAATTCAAAAGTGTTGATTCACGACATAACTAAGCACTTAAATACAATTAAACAATTATCAGAAGATAAGGATTCAAATATAGCTCAATATATTTCTGAAATTGTTAATGATTTTAATATTATGAATCCTATTGACTACTGTAATAACCATACAGTCAATTTAATTACTCATAGGTATTATGAGATATGCAAGAAAAATAACATCAACTTTACAATCAGTATAAAAAACGCAAATATTGATTTTATTAAAGAACATGATATAACTGCCTTACTTGACAACCTTTTAGAAAATGCAGTTGAGTCAGCGTTAATGACAAATGAAAAATTTATTGATTTTTCTATTAGTACAAGAAATTCCAATTTTGTAATCATTAAAATTTCAAATTCTTGCAATAAAAAACCTAAATACATTGATGGAACTCTCGTATCTTCTAAAAGCACATCCGGTATGCACGGAATTGGCACTAGAAGTATTAAACGAGTAGTTGAAAAATACAATGGAAATTTAGAAATGAAATTTGATAGCAATACAAATACATTCACTTCTACTATTGGAATAAACTCTAATACACAAAATTACGAACGAATATAATCTCTTATTTTTCTTCCATATATTTTTTCGTTATTTACTTATTTGAAACAATAAACTGCTCTTACCGCCCTGTTCACGATAACGTTGTTTAGTTTCTATTAAACCTACTTTCTTTAAATCTTTAATAGCTCTTCTTACTGTAGCAGGCGACAGTTTTATGTCGCCTGCTATTGTATTTACGGAGGGCCAGCATTCGCCATTTTTGTTTGCTCGGTCGTGGAGGTAGGTATATACGGCTACGGCTCGGTGAGGCAAGTCCATTTGATACAGAAAAGTTAATCTACTCATTGCTGTTATTCCCCTGTGGTGGTCGCTCGGTTCTGATGACTACTTTTCTTTGCTTGTCTGCGTTCTGTTCAACCATTGAATTTCCGGGTTCTTCTGTTGGCTCATCTTGCTGTGCTGATGTTGGTTCATCCGCATCAACAATATCTTCACACTCAGTCTGTTCTGCATTTGGCGAGGTCTTAAGATTTTCATTTTTCTTCTTTTTCTGACCGCTTGATTCATCAAAACCCGAATCATTTACTGGCTGTTCAAGATAGTGAGGGCAGTATGTTTGGATTATGTTGTTGAACAACTCCGAACGGTTTGCATAGTAAACTTCACGATTGCCATTTTCCATGACCTCATACTTTCCCTCAAATTCAATACCCCACTTAAAAAACAGCTTTAGCTTAACTTTCATTGGATAAAAACCTGTTTTCATAACAACAAATGTGCCTTTTGGAAGTGACTTCAACTCATCGGGAGTCATCAAAGCTCTTTCTATCATCTGCAAGGATTGCGACGGATCATTTTTGCTCCTGCTGACGGAGCCTGACATAACAGTTCTTGAACCGAGAACTTTTGATAGCATCTCTGCACTTGTGCTGTTCGGCGCAAATCCACCGAAGATTGTCAGCTGTGCGTTGTCGATGATAACATCAGCGCCCTCTTTGCCGTAATTTTTCTCAAGTTGTGCGAAGGATTGAATTATTGGCACTATCTGTAACCGCCTTGAACGGGAGGCAGAGAACATCATCTCTGCCGAATCAATCTTCGGCAAGGTTCCGAATTCATCGCAGAAGAATACACAGCGGTTTTTCAGTACACCGCCGTTTTCATCTGCAACTGACAGTATTTCACGGTAGAGCTGTTGGATAATCAGCGAAACCATAAAGAATGTGTTAGGGTTTTCCTCAGGCATTACAATGAATATCGCACACTTTTCATTACAGAATTTTTCAGCGTCAATCTCCGTATCAAAGCACAAAAGCTGTTCAAGCTCGGAGTCGAGAAATGCATTCAGCCTTGACAATGCCGTACTCATAACGCTTGACATACTCTGCTCATTCTGTCATTTCTCGGCGGCAGTTCAAAGGGTTTGTGACTTTTTTCTATTGATGGTGAGGTTATGATTTGACCGCCACCGTTATTCAAAAGCATTTGAACCGCTTCGGCATAGTCCTTGTTATAAAATCTGCGGACAAAATCAACTGCATCTCCGCCTTTCTGTTCATACTGATGATACCAGAGGTGTCCTCTGATTGTTACCTTTTGCGAGCCGTCAAGCCATTCATATTCTGACCCTGATTTCCTGACTTTCTCGCCTTGACTGATTAAAAAATTTGCAAGGTCTGTTCGCCTTGCCTGTTCTCGCTGTTCTTTTGCAAAATGAATGTAGGTTGATATTTTAATCACTTTCTTGTATATATTTTTCTTTTCTGCTATAATATCTTATAGTGGGTAGTTCTTTCTCCTATCACTGTGACAAGAAGCACCTGTCAGTGTTTGGGTGCAGTTGCTCTTTGGTGGTAGATGGATTTTTTGATAGACAATTTTATTTGTATGTGGTATGATAATTTTAAATAAAAGAATGACAAATTTAAATTTGACGAGGATACTTTATGGATAGATTTAATGATAGTGAATATGCAATTTTAATAGGAAATTTGTTGCATGATACTCAATACATAGAAATATCTAATATGGGAAAAATGGCTGGGCTTAGGAAACATGCAGAAGTGATGGTTAGAAAAATCTTGGATATTGGCAGTAGTCAGACACTAATGTTAGGTCAGGTAAAAAGGTATTCAAATAATTCTGCGGTAAATAGTGGAATGGACAATCTAGGTAATGAATTAAGTGATAGATTGATTGAAATAATAAGAAAAATAAACCCTCTTGGGAGAGATGGCACTCACACTCAGCATACAGACGAATTTTCTAATATGGAAGTAGAAAGTGTTGAGGACGCTATTTTAGATTTGTATGCGCTAATTTTTATTAAATATTTTTTAGATATACAGGTAAGTATATATTCATCACCTCAAGTGTTACGCATGTTTTCATTCTTGCCACCGATTATTAGATATAAAACATGGAACTATTTGTTTGAAATAGATAAAAATAATATACAAGTAGTGAATAAGTTATGATTATCTATAATTAAACTTTTTGATAAGGAGACTGCTTATGAATGGCTGGAGAATAACAGTGAAACGATAAAAGGCATACCTTATCCAACGGAGCATGAAATAGAAAAATATTATAAAATTCACAGTGTCGAAGTATTGCCGGGTGTATACCGAGCTTTTGTAAGTCTAAATTTTGATAAATACAGTAATATGTATGATTTACTGCGTGATAAAATTAGTGATCCGAGAACATCAGTTAATGAATCAGGAAAGATGTATAAGAACTTTGAAGAGGCTGTTGGGCATTACAATAATTATAGAAGTAGTATGATACAAAATAATTCGGCTGAAATGAAATCGTTCTATCCTCTTATGGATTTTGTTTATTTGGGAAGAAAAACAAAGAGTGAACTGTTAGGCTGAAAACCAAGAGATTACAATTTTAACAAACTTACACCATTCAAACTATGGAGAATAGATTTGTTTATAAGATTAATTCCTAATAGTTGGCTATGAAACAGTAATGTGTAGGATAAAAGTCAACTTCAAGTTTATTCAACTTACATCTTCAACCCCTGAGCCTGCTTTTTATCATTAATCTTCTGCTGTAATTTTTTATCCGTCCTTTGTGCTTTCTGCTTTTCTTCAAATCGAAGTTGATTTTGAATCATATTGCTGAGGAAACGCAGGAGATAGAGGGAAGAAACTGCAACACTGTTGCGGTTGGTTTTAATTGAATAATGAGGATACAGAACACCTCTGTCTGAATCAAAGACTGATTCGGCAGAGGTGTTTTCTTCATATTCAAAGGGATTTAAAACAGGTTCTTCATCTGTATTCTCGTTTTTCTCAACTTCATCTTCAGTGAGATTTAATTTCAACGCTTCCTTGATTACAGCATTCTTAATTGACTTAAATTCCTTGTTTTGGGCAAGAGGAATCCTGACAGAAATTTCATCCGTGTAGGTACGAATTGTATTTTCCTTTTGTTCGTACCAAAGATCATATAATTTTTTAATCCTGTCATCACTTGCAAGTTCTTCAACAATAGAATCCACAATCGCTTTTACATCGGGTTTCAGATAGCCGTAAACCTTTTTGCCTTTCGTTTTTGAAAGCCTGTCGGCAAGCTCCAACAGCTTATTCTGAATTGACGCGCTGATATATATTTCAGAGTTGATTTTTGAAACTAAATTCTCTACAATGTCACGAGCCTCAGCACGGAGCTTATCCCTGTGTTCGGTTTGCTTTTCATAGATGCACAATAAATCTTGCTGAAAAATATCTTTTGCAAATGACGAGCGCAGATTTTCAACTCCCTTTTGCGTGAGATAGCCTTCGTTCTCCACAGTTGAATACGCAATCAAATGCACATGAGGGTGGTGCGATTCATTATGAAACGCCGCATACCACCGAAGATTTTGGATTGGAATTTTAAGATTCTTAGCAAGTGCTTCTGTCTGTGTACGGAGCATATCTCGCCTGCGTGTAAGGTTGAATTAAAAAGACGGAATTCAATCGTACCCTTGTAGAACACACTGTGAAGATTCAGTGCGTGGTAGCGTGTGTCATCATAGTGTCGGTAGCTGTAATCCTCTCCGTCATACCACATTGACTTGAATTGTTCCATAGACATAGGAGGGCGGTTATTGATTTCATCAAGAAAGCGTGTGTCCATCTTTTGACAGTAATGTTCCCTTGACACATTCACTTTCAATGCCTTGTAGAGCAAATCCTCTTTAGCCGCCATAATGTTTACGATATTGCGAAGTGTTTTCGGGGTATGCGGAGCCGCATTAATATGGCAATGCAAACCACAGCTTGAGTTGACTCTCGCTCCTGCGCCACGAAGCTTTCTGACTAACTCCTGTATCGTTTCTATATCGTCATAGTTGCAAATGGGAGTGACAAATTCAACCGAGTACAGTGAGCTTGCATTCTGTCCTGAACGGTTTTCACAACGGACGCTTACGTCACGCATAATCTTCCACATCCTGCCGTCATCATCTCGAACAGAATATGCATCATAACAACCGCCGACATGAGTTGCTTCTGTATGAAAATAACCGGCAATCACTTTCGCCGCAGTACTGCGAGTGATGCCGGTCATCTCTATTTCTATGCCAAAATTTTGCGACCTCAAGTCTTTTCCTCACTTTCAATCTTTGGTTTTTTAGGCTTTGGTGGTTTCACCTGTGAACCTTTCATATCAATAAACTCTCTGACATTTGCAGGAACATATTTAGCGTACAGAGAGTCCACAGATTTTTCAAGTTCTTCCTTGAAATCTAAATCACGCTGTGACATATACAACTTGATTGCAGACAACTTTTCATCGTCATACATAATGCTGATACTTGATTTTTTCAATTCAATCACTCCTCACTTTTTGTTTTTATCAATATATTTGATGTTTGGAATCTTCAGCCACTTAGTCCAACCTCGACCGTTAAGCTCTGTTTTGACAACTCCGTAGGCTGTACCTTGTGCTTCAATAACTTCACCGTTGCCGATATACACTCCGATGTGTCCGTCCATCCAGACAGCAAGCCCGGGTGTTTCCGGCATACTTGAAATCGGACCACTTTCTGTAACATTGTTCCAAATAGAATTCGCACCGCAATCCGTAAACCCGTTTGAACCTGCTACAATCTCTCCGCTGTCAGAGTTGTACCAAGCATATGATTTTATCAAACCTATGCAATCACAAACTCTCTTGCCGAGCCATTTTTCACCGACCTTTCTCATCTCACCGCCTGCCTCGTTATTTCCGGGAAACAACGACGCCTGTTGGTCAAGATATTGCTTGGTGCAGATCTGACCGTAACCGCCGTACACATATCCCCAGCCGTTTTTGTATGCGTTCTCACACCACTTGACAAGGTCGAGATTGTTCTTCGTGGTCTTGTCAGTAAAGCCTGCGGTACTTATTTCCGCACCCTTGATTGACTGCATCATCTTTTTAAACTCGTCATAATTAATTTCTGTTCCGAACTTCTGATTGACGGCATTTATCAAATCCTCATCGGACTGATTCTTCTTGAAACAGGAAACGAAGTTTTTTACAAAGTCCTTGTCATCTGATTTATCGGACAGGGAGAACAGATATATAACCTCTGCCTGCGTATTATAGTCGGACAATTTTTTGCTTTTGAGTTGATTTTCAACCTCAGTCATTGTGTCGTTGATAAGCTGTAGATTTTCCATCTGCTCAGCTGAGATGTTTTCTTGTATGGACTGATTGAGCTTGTCTGTGTCAATATCAATACTGCCGTTAAAAATTGACACAACAGCAACAATCGGCATAACCACAATTATGATTATGCCGATTATTATACCGCCTATTGTTTTTATTACCTTTTTATCCGTAAGCAGAGCAACTGCTATTTTCTTCAGTGCCGCACCTATGGTTGCACTCATTGAATCACCTCCTGAACGCAAAAGAGCCGATTGAGATTCATTTGAGAAAATCAATCGGATTATATTACTTGTTTAAATTGTAAAGATATTCTATACTTTTATGATATCAGGATTTTTAATACTATTTTCCATTATAAGATACTGAACATTACTTTCCTGTTCTGCTCCCCTTACATAAAACTTCCAATATGCATTTGAATATCTTTTATTTAGATAACTAAAATAGTCAAAATCAATTGCACAAGAATGACCATAAACAATAATCTCTTCAATTTTACATTGATTCTTATCCAGAAAGTCTTTTAATAAGTCAATTCTCATTTCTTTGTAAAATGATTTGCACTTATCAATTAACTCTGTATATGCAGTTCTGACATAATAGTCTTCAATGCCGTTAATATGTTCTTCTATTTCAGTTTCAACATAAGGACCTCTTCCTTTTCCTCTTGCATCATAAGTATATTTTTCAGGTTTAAAATTTCCTTTTGGATATCCTAATTCCAGATTGTCTTCTCCTACTTCACCATGAATATGTAAAATCTGTTCCCATGGTATATCATAAATTTCTTCCAAAGTATGCGTATAGTTGAAAGTAATATAATACCCATCTGAATCAAGAATTTGTTCTAATAAATCATTAGCTTGTATATTACACAAAGAATCATCCGCCTTATCCGCAAATTCATATAATGCATTCTTTAAATTTCCATTCAATTCCACCTGATAGATAATGCTATCACGGTCACTTTCTCTCTCTGATAAGTAATCTGGCGCATAGGCATCAAAGATTTCCTCAAGAGTGTTAAAGTCTGGACATCCAAGCAGATTTTCAAAATCAGACCAAATATCATTTTCACGGGATTGATACAAATCCCAAAAATTATCCTGTTCATATTTTCTGGCAATATTCTTAAAGTCTGGATCAAATCTGGTTGGAAGATTATGCGCCAAATCAAATCCATTTCCTATAACAAATAATTTGTTTTTCATAATGTATCTCCTTATGTTTACTTTTTTACCATAGTAGTTCTATTAAAACTATGTAGGCACAAATAATTTTAACTTATTTATCATATTAACCTGCCACCCACCAAATTCCGATTTATCAGCCAGTTATTTTTAAATTATTATATCAATTTTGAATATAAATGTCTATAAACTAATTTCATCTTCCGCCTGCACTACCGAAAATTTCAGCTTTGTATTCGGGAGTCTGAACAAGAAGCAGATACCTTTCGTTACCGCACCTATACAGACACGTGCCACGCTCGCCGAATTTTATTAAAGCGTACTCATTTGGTTCTACCATTAGGGCATCTTCAAAGTCCTTCGGATTGATGTTGCCGTGGAAAAATAAGAAGTGGTGAGTCGAGATTGAAAACAGTGGCTTGGTATATTCCTTAACGCTTGAATCCAGTCCGAACTGCTGTGCAATTCTCGGAACTTCGTTTGATGCAAGCATTATTCCAAGTCCCAAAAGCATATTGCCGGGGAAGGTTAGCAACCCGAGGAACAGCAGAGTTGTCTGCATAAATGCCGTAAGGCACAGTGCCGCTATCTGTTTCATCCACTGATTAAAGCCGTCCTGATATCCTCTCGGAACGCTGAACATATACAACGCACCTACCGCCATTTGTATGAGCAGAATTCCTCCACGCTTGATGTTCGCAAAAAATATTTTTATTACGCAGTAGACAAAAGCAATCATACATAACAGATTCAGCAAACCAAAATTCACTTGAACAGAAACTGCAAAACTACCCTCTAAAACGCTTGTGCTTTGTCCGGCTAAATCAAGGCTTTGCTGTCCTGCCATTATGGACGACAAATCCTTTGAAAATGTGTTTTGCAGGCTGATGCAGAATTTATAAAGCTCAACAGGTACTACGCCAAACAGCGAACAGGCAAAGAACCCTTTAAGCACATTTATGGCTGTTGTCTTGATGTTTGCTCTGCCATTTTGATATTCAATAGCCACATCAAACACGGCGACGACCGTTCCAGCGGCAAACAATGCCCAGCCGAAAAGCGTAAACAGGTTTATTGTCGCCTGCACCCATTCAAGGTCAAACACATCTGCACCAATATTACCCATCATCGTAAAAAAGTCTGCAACAGCGTTGTAAATCGTTTCGTAGAACCACTGTAACATCGTGTTCCATATAGCGTTTGAGATTTGCTCACCGAGGAAGTCAAACACCTCGCCTATGGCACTTCCGATTCCACCGATGAAATCTCCTAACCAGTCAAAAATATAAATCACCCCTTTGAAAATGGAAATTTGAAAGTTGAAAATTGAAAATTAAGGTGTGCGGCTTTACCGCAATTTTAAATACTGTCGGGCAATAAAACTTTCCGTTATCGCAAGCTATCTTGCCGACCAAAATTTTCCATTTTACATTTTCAATTCTCAATTTTAAAGTACCGTCCAGATGTATAGCGGTGCAGTCAGCGAGAACACAAGACAGCCGAAAAGAATTGCAGGCGCCGTAAATTCAAACTGACCGTGCTTGCGGTAATCGAGATAAGCAGTAGCAAGTTTAACAAAGAAAAGTATGGCAAGAATCATATCTACCGCAGGAAAGACAACATTGTTTACAACATTTTTAATCTGTGTTTGAGCCGATGTCCATGTGCTTTCGATTGCTGATGATACATCTCCTGCGGCAAATACTGTTACTGCCGATATTCCGAGCATTAACAGTATTACTGATACGCCTGATAACCATTTAATTAACTTAGTTCTTCTTGATTTTATCATTTTTTACCTCCGATTTTCTTAGATCATTCTCCGATATATATCTGACCTTGATATTCAGCTTTTCCACAAAACGGATTTCCTTTTTCATACCATCTGTAATTTGATTGCCGAAAACCCAAACCGCATCACAAACCCAAAGCATAGAAAGTCCCGCAAGCATACCGAGGTTTCTTTCTTCTTTGTTGCTGTCATCTAAAATCAGCGCATAAAAATGCGGTATGAACGGAGCCATACCGTTTTGTTTTAGTGTACGGCTTGCAATTCCCATAAGATTGAATATATTGCCGTCCTGACCTATCAACGCACAGTCAGGTTTGACCTTTTCTGCTTTGATTTGCTCATCGGTAATAAATCCACCGAGCTTGTTTTCCACATAGTCGGAAAGCCAAGTTCCGGCAAATGCTGTGTATGACTGTAATCTCCACATTGCAATCTTGCCTACGTCAAGGTGGACATCTTCAAAGGGATAGAGAATACAGGTTACGCCATCACTCTTGAACACAGAAACATTCTCAAACTTTGTGTCGTCAAGAAGTATTCCCTTATCCGTGAGCATTTTATTGATGCCGTCCATCCATTCTTTAATTTCACCTCCACAGCCCTGCAAGATGAGTCCTTCCTTGCCGTTCATACGGCGTAGATCTGTTAAAGTTATTTGGTTTATTTTCATTGAGATCAGTCCTTTCAAAAAAATAACAGCACCCGATTAAGAGTGCTGTCATTATAAAATTTTAAATTGTCCTTACAACGACCTCAACTTGAGTTATTACATCACGAAGCCTGTCACCACCGACAATATATTCCAATATATCATCTGCCATATCTCCCCACATTCCTTCTATGTCAATGCATGGTTCATTGCTGAGAACATTATAATTTTTTCCATCTTTTATATAGTAGCCCTCGCCAATGTTAATTCTCCCATCAGGATGTGTGATAGAATAAGATTTGCCTTTCCATTGAAATTCAACTTCTCCACCACAATCTACACACCATTTAAACTCGCTAATTGTTTTAAATTGATCTTCTTCGTTTTTTACAATATTTTTATTTACTTTCATCTGTGTGTTCACTTCCCTATAATACTTAAATTCTGGAACTACATCAGGATAATTTATAGGTCTCTGTGGCAATGGATTACCACGATTAGGATCCCAATTTATCATATGATCATGCGGATTTGTATGTTTATCAGGTCGATTATGGAAACTGAAATGTCTTTCCTTGGTTGCACGTCCATCATCACCAATTTTCGTTACCCTTCGTTCGCCATTCTTATCAAATGTTTCCTTGATTTCGCCCGGTTTTCCTAAAAATCGTTCATCTTCAGTCTTTTTTGGTTTCCACTTACCGCCGTAGGCACTACCTGAACCTTTCAGTGAATACATTTTATTGAAGTTCTCTGGCTGAAGCATTGTTTTGTTAACAATTATACCCTTTTTATTATGCAATGGCAAGTCCAATGATTCTTTATTGAGATATTTCCAACCGCTAAGTTCATAATCAACATAAATTATGTCACCTTGCATTTCAGGAAAAGGTTCGCTGTAACATATAATTTTGCTCGGTTCTATTCGCCTGAGCATTTCTTCGTAGCCTTTCATAAAAAAGTCTTTTTGGTCTGCATGATTGTTATGTTCACGCACCATATATGTTGAAACCGCTACTATACTACCTTTTGGAATTCCATCAAAACAAAACTCAAATGTATTTTCATCACCCCAATTTACCGTAGGAATAACCTTTATATCTTTGCTTGCTAGATAAGCACCACACCAACGGTTACGAAAAGTATTATAGAGTTGCAGTGCTTTATTCATCTCTATATACATACTAAAATCAGGAGATAAAACAGCTTTGTATTTTTTTAACTTTTCCACATACTCATCAGGCTTTTTCCATATATTTTCAAACTTGTAATCATATAAGAAAAAATGCACCATACGCTCATAATTACTTTGGTCTGAATTGATTTTATCAAACCCAATTAGCAATAAATTTTCAAGTGTATCATCAGAAAAATTAGATTTAGGAATTTCAGGTATATCAAATTTTCCAACCCCATTAAATTGATTTCTCAGAAACAAATCACTTGTCCTATATTTATAATTTTCTTCTGTCATAAACAGCCTCCTAAAAGTATTCTTCACTTATAGTTCAAAAACAAAGAAAATTGCATAAATATATGCAACTTTTTAAAAATTATTTAAATTTTTCTGCCCCCCCGGCAGAGAAAGATGTAAAAGTGCGTTTCTCTGTTCTTTCTCGGACAGACCGTCAAGGAAATCTTCAAGGATGAAATTCTCTTCGAAATCTTCTTCAAGGCATTTGCAGTTATCACAGATTTTTTCTTTCCTGACAACTACCGAGCTGTCATCAAGCTCCGTAAACGACAGCACGTCGTTGTATCTGAATCCGATTCGTTGACGGATTTCAAAAGGGATTGTAATTCTTCCTTTTTTACCGAGGACTCTGTATATTTTTAGCATTGCTCGTCCTCGCTTTCCGCAAGCTCTGCTCTGCACTCATCACAGATGCAGTCGCAACAATTACACTCGTCATCAAAATTTTCGCAATCATCATCGCACCTTTCAATCAAAATTGCTCCGTCCACAGCTGAAATCTGCACAGCACAGTCGGATGTGATTCCTGATACAATAAGTGCGTCAAGCGGTATGCTTACATAAATTCTATTTTCCATGATTAATAATACACTCCTTCAAAATTTGTTCTAAATCAATTTGTTGTTCGGTTGTCAAGTCAAGCAGACTTAACTGCAACGGCTTGTTCTCTGCCGTTCATACATATCGTAATTGCCGATAAGCAATTCGGAGAATTGTTCGCCTGCGTTTATTCGCTGTTTCATATTGTGCAGTCTTGTAAAATCAAAGAAAGAACAGCCGTCGTACAAATTGCGTATTTCCTCACAATCATTGTATGACACAAGCCATTTGACTTTTGCTTTTGCAAGTGCGTTTTTCAGCCTTATATGGTCATCCCAAGTGAAACCACACTGATAAACATACTCACTTGAATAGTACGGCGGATCGCAGTAGAAAAAGGCATTATCTCGGTCATAATGCTTGATTAAAACTTCGAAATCCTGATTTTCAATCACAGTATTTTCAAGCCTTTTACAGACTTGCTCTATCAGTTGAAAAAGGCTTACTACTGAAAATGGCTGACAGGCAAATGATTTTCCGCCACTTGAATAACTGTATCGTAAGAGTTTAAGAAACATTACGGCTCTGCGCAAATCGTAGTCCTGTTTCATTCTGACATATAGCTCTATGATTTCTTCTGCTTTTAATTCAGGCAGGATAATCTTCGTCAGTTCCAATTCTTCATCAAGGTACTTATCCTCAAACTTCTCCTGTCTGAAGAAATCCCTGATTGCATTAAAATCATCCCTTGAATTTAGCGGATAAAATTCGAGTTCTTTTATGAATGCCATAGGTCTGTCACGCATACAGCGAAAAAGGTTTACAAGATTATGGTTAAAATCATTGTACACCTCGAACTTATCAGGCTTTTTCTTGCCTAAAAGTACTGCTCCCGAGCCTCCGAACGGTTCAATATACCTTTCGTAATTCAGAGGAAAGAGGGCGTACAAAATATGAAGTATGGAGGTTTTGTTACCCATCCAACTCACAGGGGTTTTGATATTCTCACTTCCTTACGGCGAGCCGCCGTTGGCAATTCCCCACCGCATAACATTGCAATAGAGGAGAAATTGTCAACGGTGGGGAGCTATAACTCTCATCTCGCCAAAAAATTCTAAATACCAATCGCCCTGAAACGACAAAAAGCCGTTGATTAAATTAAAAAATCTAATCAACGGCTTATATATAAAAACCAATACCAGTCGTTCGGAACGATTGATATCAGTTGTTGTTATTTAATTTTTATCATTTACTTTTTTGATAATCTTCCCGATTTCAGAGATTACATTTACTGTCACAGCATTTCCAGCCATCTTGTAGAGCCTGCTGTCGGATAGTCCTGTTGCTTTTGCTTTGTCGAACTGATCGTCCGTGAAGCCTTGTAATCTCCAGCACTCCCTCGGAGTGAGCTTTCTGATTCTGCCGATATGGACTTCGCCGTTTGGCTCAATAAAGGCTACTGCAAACTTTTCATTGTCATCAAGAACATCTGAATTTTCTACAAAAACTCCTGAATGCTCGGTCTTGCGGTTACTGATTCCCGAATCGTGTCTTGCCGTTATGCACCTTGCGATTTCTGTTAGCTTCGGATTGGGGTTCAGGTCAATGAAATAATACGCCTGTGTTGCGGAAGTTGTCAGAGTATGTGCTACCTGACTTCCAACTCTGCCACGCCTTGAATTTTGTCCCGAAAAAGCAGTATCAATGCTGTCGCCGGGATATGCGATCTGATAACCGTCTTTGGTCTTAGCTTTTATCAGCAATCCGAAATTTTCAGTATCTTCAATAAGATACAGTCCGCTATGACCGCCGAAACCACCCGAACCGCAAGTGAGCGTACAGCTAAGTCCTTTCGATGAGTAGATTCGTTCACCTTGCGTTGGCTTTTCTTTGTATAAGAGCTTTTCCGCTTGTTTGCGTGAAAGATAGTACTTCTCCGGCACATTGTCCTCGATGATATCCGATAATGTACACTCGATTTCGTGACTGCGGTACTCCGACATTTTTGCTGTTGTACCTGCCAGCATACATCATACCCCTCGTCGGCACAAGCTCCGCTTACTCGTTTCGACCGCAAGCGGTCAAAAGCTCGTTCGATATGCTGCGCCCCCTCTCCACAAAAAGCTTATAGCTTTTCGGGGACCCCGTACGGAGGATTGTTTCAAATGTTTTGCCTGAGTCATGGTTAAGGAGACCGGGAACATTTTCAAGGAAGAGATACTTAGGTTTTTTAACGGCAGCAATTCGAGCAATCTCGAAAAACAGCGTTCCTCTTGTGCCTGTCAGAACAGGTGCGTAAGAATCCTTCATACTGATAAGCTCAATTCTTGTACCCAGCTGATACAATTTCTTTGTGCTTTCAGCTATTCTGCGCTGTCTTTCGTATTTGTTCAAGTTATCTTCTCCAATTTATTTAGTTTTGATTTAAGTAATAGCTTTAGTAGGACTTCTGATTTTTATTGTCATAAAATCAATCTCCTTCTTTTTTTCTGTTTGTATTGACATTTTTGTTGTCAGAGAAATGTGCAATCTCGCTTTCATTGTTATCATCATTACGCCTGTCAAAATTAGGCTTCTGACGCATCTCTCTTTCAAACTTCCAGAGTTCAGGGGTGTCGGTAAAGTACATTTTAATCATTCCTTTCAATTTTTTGTAAATAAAAAAAGGCAACCGTTCTAATCAAAAAAATTAAAACGATTGCCAAATAAAAAAAGAGCCAATTACTATATCTCTAAAATAAGAAATATAATGATTGACTCATATATTTGATAATATTAAATTAAGCAGATTAGCGAAAGTAATCAGTTTTCTTTACCTTTAACTAAATTTTGTAGCTTTTAAACAACTTCATCTTTAGTTTCAGAATCATTTACTATTTGGATAATTGAGTTCATAAGAACATCAAATTGTTTGTTTGTCTGTCATATTTTCGAACTCCATATCTTTTCCTTTCCGATAAATCAATTATCACTTCTACCGGAAATAAATTTTGTATATAAATAATTGAGGCTCATAGAAAAACTATGAGCCTCTTTTGGCTCCCCCAACTGGGCTCGAACCAGTGACATCATGATTAACAGTCATGCGCTCTGGTGAATGTAGGGGAATAATTATCTGTCATTTATATTTGTTTTGTTGTGACATTTTACCTTAGGAAACGTACTAATCAAATAGACCTGCTATATATCTAATAAATTTACTAACAAATGGATTTGTACTTATATTCTCAATCACTATAACAGCCACAACAAAAAACAGTATCCATAATGCAGAAAAAATTACAATATTACGAATAACAATTTTTTTACATTTTTTAAATACTTCATCGTTATTAAAAATTTCATTCAATTCTTCTTCTGAAAAAATATCCTCATAATTTCTTCGCAATAAGTTATATGCGTTGTTTGTCTTTTCATACTTATAAATAGTTTCCAATAAGCAAGCTAAAAAATATATTGCAGAACCAAGAAGAATTAATTCAACCAACGCTGTTATATCTTTAGTAAATATATTATCCAACGGATTTTGTGACACTATATTTACCAAAACCACTGTTAATAAAAAGCTAAAAATAGCCAACACATTGTTTTTAAATCTATTAAATAATTCTAGTGCGTTATCACCCAATTTGGCTCCTATGTCACTTATAAATTCAGAAACTTTTGTTTTGGCCTCTAAGTATTTAGAAACATTTTCTTTTAAATATATTTCATAATTAGATGTAATTGAAATTAATGTTCTCGGGTCAACATCCAGTAAACTGCTATATTTACAATGAAGACTAATTATGTTTCTAGCTATAATTGACTTATCAACAGGATTTCCATCAGTATAAATCCAATCATATATATTATATAAAACTCCATTGTTTTCAATATCGTCAATGTCATATTTAAATGATACATTTCTTTGACCGTTAATTGTACATTTTAAACATTCGCTATCAATGGAAGAGATAGATGAAATATATGAAATAGATAATGTTGTATTTATTCTTTTAAATATCTTTACATATGGATTTCCCTGCGTATTAACCTTAATATCAAAATCATCAGGTAAAATACTCAATTCCATACCGCTTTGAAAATAAGATGTTATCTTACATAACTCTATCCTCTCAACTCTCTTAATTGAGGGTGAAAAACAAGAATTCAAATCGTGGGAAAATATCATAGTTTTAGTATTCCAATTTACATTTTCATCTAAAACATTAAATATAATATACTCCAGACCGTTCAAAATTTTACTAAAAATTTGCATAATTTCAAACAATGAGTTATTCAATAAATCCTCTGTAAATTGACTATAGTTATATATGGTAAAATGGTTCTTAATTATATTCTTTTTTATTTCTATTTTCATTTCCAGTGAATCATCATTACACAAATTTGATATATAATTTTTGTATTCTTCTTGTGATGATTTATTTTTAAAGGAAATAGAAAATATATTATCATCTAAATCAACGAAAGAGACTTTTACATCGTTTCCAAAACTAATATTATCAATAAATTTACATAACGTAATATAATCAGGAAGATTTTGAACTAGCGCTTCAAATAAAATTTCACAAGTAAAAATTCTCTCTGAAAAGGAGATTGTATCAATTAAAAACAACTCTTTTATTTCATCCTGTATATTCAAATAATCTCCCCCCTTTTTTATATCATTTTATCCTATTTAAAGCATTCGTATGTATCTTTATCTGTTATTTTTATTTTCAAATATCTAAATCCATCTGTATCTTGAAAAGCTTTAATAACATCTTGCAAATCTGGTATGCCATCTTTAACTTTGAGTTCAATACCAGTATTGACTTTATATACTTTGGCTATTCGTGCATTAATAGCATTAGGTACGGAATTAAATTGGCGATCAAATTTGTTTTTGTCTGGCAATTCATATAACTTTTCCTTTAAATTAAGGAATTTAGTCTCATCAAGCTCATAAGGAGAATAATTTCCTACTACACTATCAATCATCGTTTTGTAATCAACATGTTCATTACTCTTAAAATACGAAATAAACGTATTTCTTATGATTGTGTAATCTTTTTTGAAATCTTTTTTCACATTTCTACTAAGGATATTATCTATTGCTTTAAATGCATTAACAGTATTTAATTCATCACTAATTACTTCTTCTAACTCAAGAAATTTTTCACTCCAATACTTTGCCTTTGTATCTGAATAAACTTTGACATCAAAAACATCAGCATCAGGATTACATAAATCAATTAAACAAGATTTCCATATGGTTTTTTTATCTTTTGAAAAACCAGTTTTAAAACTAAAATCATAATCATCTATAAAATCGCTATGTTCAACCTTAGCAAGTAAATATAAATATGTATTCTTGAACTCATCAAATATTAATGCTTGAATCAAACTACCTTTTTTTACATTAATATTCATATTACTCACACGGGTTTGGGCTTCTTTTTCTGTCCTTAATAATCTCTGTGCAATTATATCATTTTTGCGTATTATGCAATCCTCATTGCTTAAATTCTCATTACTTATAGTACTCAAAATATTAAGTACACAAGAAATAACTTCTGTAGAATTAGAAGTTGTTTTGTATGCCCTGACATTTTCATTACTATTTATGTGTGTTATAAGGTCCACCACATACTCATTAAAAGTTTTAGGTATGTTTATGTTATGTATTTTTTCATTAATATAATCAATAACTCTAATTGAATTGAAAATAATTTTCACTATAACACTTTCTTTCAAAATTAATTATAAATAAGCACCAACTAGAAATGGTTGGTGCTTATTTTTTGTTATTCTAACAAGATTATCACCAATAAAGGATAATATACAGTTATATGTTTTAAATATAATTTCCAGATGTTTAAATAGGAGAAAAATAATATGACAAAGGAAGAAACTTTTGCAGTATTACTGGGAAGAACACATTTTGATCAGTTTACAAAAACTCGTATATACCATATTTTAAAAAGCGGCATTGATTGGTATAGTTTTCTGAATATATGCATTATAAACAAAACGCTGTGTTTAGTTTACAGAAGTTTGCAAATTCTCGAATTATTGCCCCTGTTACCGACAATTATTAAAAACAACATGGAATATCACTATAAATGCAACTGTAAACAAAATAATTATTTTTTAAAGGCATCGGAGCCTATTATTTCTTACTTTGAGCAAAAAAGAATTATGGCTACACCAGTAAAGGGACTGCGATTTTTAAAAACCATTTATTCAGCAGATTGCGGAGTCCGTATTTTAAGTGATATTGATTTTATCGCATCAGATAAAGATAAATCAAAGATACATTCTTTTATGACAGAATCTGGGTTTAACACATATTTGATTAATAACACAGACTCTTTATGTTCAATAAATTCAACAGTAAAAAGTTACTTCTATATAAAAATCGAAAAGAACGAATTTCAGGATAAATTAAGATTTGATTTCGATTTTTCTTTTGCAGATGATTTAATAAATCAAATTAGAGAAAACCAAAACCCATTATACGAATTTTTGTTTTTATGTCAGAATTATTTTTTAGATGTACATTCAAAATCCAACGCATCTGCAAATAAAAAATATAATAATATAAAACTTATAGACTTACATGAATACTATCTTAAATATCTAAAAAAAATAAGTTTTAAAGAAATCAATGAGTTATCTGCGCATATGCAACTAAAAAAAGAACTTGAATACACAATAGTATGTTTGAAAGAGTTATATACCGATATAACTTTTTAAGCGCACATTAAAAGCAGTATAATGTTTATGAGTAATATTTATTGTATTTAATTACAAATTTAACGAATATATTCTTGCTCTAATGAAATCTGCATTGGCATCCTAATTAAAACAAATCTTAAATTTATAACAGTAGATGATATATCTCTATTTCAACAAAAGATACAGCCATCTGTTTAGCTATAAAAGGTATAAATTCAATTGCTAAATTTAATATAATTATTTTAAATTAGTTAATGAGTCCAAAAATGAACGATATTTAATTACAGTATAATCAAAATCAAGCCATTCATATGAACGCCTTATTTGTAATAGATTATGATATTCCTCAGTCATAATTGAAAGAGGTAATTCAAAATATGAATATACTTGAATTTTTTTTAGTATATCTCGAATTATGCGCAATGTATTTTTCGAGATATGGTGAGATACCGCATATTCATAATATGCATTAGCCATATGAGCATAAAGCTTACCTGCTAAATAGCCATCTTGTTGATTTAAATAAAGACTTTTACGGATGTATTTTCTTGCTCGTTTATACTTTTTTTTAATTAACCAAGCAATAGCTAATGAATAATAGATTTTACCTTTACTTTTTAAATCATTAAAGGCATTGCTCAATGTTAAAGCTTCTTTTTGAATAGATATAACTTTGTCAGGATTAAAATAACAATTAGTTTCACAAAGGTTGGTTAATATATATACTTTTTGCAGTGAAGTTGCTAATGTGTTCTTATTATAAATTAAATCACTATACAACTCGTCAGCCTTGTCCATCTTCAAATTAAATCGATATCCGTGTGCAATATGTCGAACTACTTGGAACGAATGATTTTCTTTTCCGACTAAATTTTGTAATTTTTTTTGGTATTCCGTTAATTCATTTAGACCTTTCTTAAACAATCCGTAAGAAATATAACAGTCACCTAAAAATATTTTTGTTTGACCGTAATACCATTCATTTACTTCTGAATCAGAAAGTTGAGAATTAATCTTTATAACTGTACTTTTTAAATTTTGCGCTCCGTCACAAAGTCCGCAAAGATATCCTTTCATAAGTTGTAAAGATTTTATATGTTTTCCAAAACAACATAAATCCTCATTGATTTTGTTCAACCATTTAAGTCGACTGCTACTATTAGCTCGTTCCTCACTTACAGCTCTAACAAAATTAAAAAGGTATTTAAAGTTGTTATTTGTGTTAAAGTCAATAATTTCAAAACAATTGAAAGGTATGTTGGCTTCTTTAATTACAAAGAAAATGTCAAGTAATGCCTCATTGTATTCTTGGGATAAAGTAATATCAAATTTAATAAATAGTGTGAGAACATGCTTAAAAAGCATATTGATTTGAATATCACTGTAATTTTTCAAACCAAATAAATGAATGTAATTCAGGTAACTTTTTAACACTCTTTCCCTATAGGGCGGCGTTGCTACAGTTGAGATATTATCACTTATAATATCGTGTATCTTATAAAAATATTTGTCATTCTCCAGATTCCTTATCAGCGTACGATTACAAATAGTTTCGTATTCTAATACATCAATTTGCAAATTTAAATCTTTTATCAAATATTCAAAAATTGACTTGTCAAATATTTGGACAATTGACAATATCATTATGGATTTTTGTTCCTGTTCACTTAAATGGACCAAAAATTGATGAATAATATCATCTTTTTCTTTGAAATAAATTTGATTTTTAGAGATTTTTTTCTCGCTCATTTTAGCGACTGTTTTAATAGCCAAATCTAAATAAATGGGGATACAATCAGTAGTCGTAATAATGTTTTCTACAAGTTCAGGGTATTCTTTATATTGCTTAAGTAATTCATCCCTAACCTCATTTTTTGGTAATTCAACAATCTCTTTGCAAATACTGTATTTTTCTAAATTTCTCGGTAAATTTATTTTCTCACGGCTTGTAATTATAAAAAAACCATAGTGTATATTTTGGATTATAGAAATCAACCAACTTGATGCATCATTTATGTTTTGTGAATAATTTTTGAATGCATCAACGACCATAATTAATGACTTATTAAGGAAAACTCTTTGTATGTCTTTTCCCAATAAAAACGGAAGGCTTTTAAGCAAATCGTATGTTTGCATATTGTTTATATTATCCAGTATCTTATTTACTTGATAGCTATTATAAATTTTTTTAAGTTTATCATAGGCTTTAAAAAGCAGTTCAATAATTGATGCTATGGACAACCCTGTAAACCAACTTAAGGAAACATCTAAAGTAGTCTTTAAAAACTCTACAATGTTACTTTTGGTAAAGGTTAAAAATTCGTCATTTAATTGACTTACATTCAGATTATTCCACAAAATAAGCATTGCGTAGTCAAATAAAGGATAAGAGTATTTTTTAGGCAAAGCTTTCCTGAATTTTATGAGTATGTCAAGCAAATCATCACGATGTGTTATTTCCAAAGTAATATATATTGGATTTGCCATACTATTAATATTTTCTTTTAATATTCGACTTTTACCTATTCCGCCTATTCCGTAAAGACATAATATTTTAAAATATGTGCTGTCTTTTGAACATTCTTTATATGCATTTCTGATTAATGAACAAATTTCTTTTCTATCAATGAAATTAATTTTATCAATATCTTTATTATAATCTATCAAGGCACTCTAACCCTTTCTATAAACTATATTTTCAGGAGGAATATTATGATAATTTCTTTTTCAGGTCCAGATGGCGCAGGAAAAACAACACAAATAAAAAAATTACTGTCATACTTTAGCAAAAAAGGATTAAGTGTTGGCGCAGTACAGGATATTAATTCCAATATCCGCTATACTATAGGTGATGATTTAACATCTTATTACGATTACTTGAAACAATTTGATGTTATACACACCCGATTTAGATTGCACTCAAAGGAAAATGTTGAAATAATGGATCTTGTACAATTTATTTCAACAGGAAACAAATGGCTTACATCCTATTCCGCTTATACATCATTTTATGACTCTGAGCAATGGTATAAATTTGTAACTAAGCCATTACTGGATGACAATAAAATTTTGATTTTTGACAAATATTTTTTTGATGATGTTGCATTTAAAACAGCTTATGGTTGTGAATATTCATGGCTTAAAGCATTACATAAATATAGTCAAATTCCGGATATAGCATTATATTTAAAAGTTAACCGTGAAACTATATTAAAACATAATGAATCAAGGAAAGATCTTAAAAACATACTTTATCAAAAAGAAGAAAACACAAAAAACTTATTAAATTCTTTTGAACAACTTACGAAGGATTATCCTCTTCATGCTATTGAAGCAAACGGTACACCAGAGGATGTCCATAAAAACATTATGATTTACTTAAAATCACTGCCTCAATTTAATAAATTATTCAATTGATCCTTAGTAAAGAAAGTACAAGAATAAACAGACTTGCTTTATAGAATATAACTGTATATTATCTTTTCTTCGTTAATTTTTATCACAACCATTTGTGACTGTGTTCTTTTTTTATATTGATAATATAAAAATATTTATATACTCCCTCTTATGATATTAATTGTAACATAATCCGACAAATATTTAAATAAGTTTTACGCAAATTAGTGGTAAAATTTCACAGTGTATTTTTATGCAGTATGCATAATATAATGTTGTTTGTTCAGTTACAAATAATGGTTTCTAATAAATTTATATAGGCATTTAAATAGACTTTCTTTATTTTCTGTTGCATAATAAATTTATTAAAAACAAGGAGCTATATGCGATGGAAATAAAAAATGTACAAGCAACCAACTTGACAACCGATTACCTAAAATTCTGCGTTTCAAGGAAAAATCTCGATCAAAAAACGATAAAATCATACACTATTGATTTAAGGCAGTATTTTGAATTCACTATGGAATCTGCTATTGAATGGACAAACAAAAAATCCATTGAGCAATACATTGATTTACTGCATTTTAAGTACAAACCCAAGAGTGTGAAGCGTAAAATCGCTTCGCTAAAAGCATTTTTTCACTATCTTGAAATTGAGGAACTTATTGATATTAACCCTTTTCATAAGATACAAATCAAGTATAAAGAACCCTTTATTCTCCCAAAAACTATTCCCATAAATAATATTGAGCAAATTATTAGGTTTGCTTATCTACAACTTACCAAAGCTAAAACTGACTATACTAAGAAAGTTACTCTGCGGAATGCACTCATACTTGAGTTACTGTTTGCCACCGGAATGAGGATTTCAGAATTATGCACACTCACGACTGAACAAATTGATTTTAATGATTACATAATCAAAATTTACGGAAAGGGCTCAAAAGAACGCCTGATTCAAATCTGCAATAAAAATGTTCAGGAATTGCTCAAAAAGTATAATCAATCATTTAAATTTGAAATAGCAAACAACAAATTTTTCTTTATAAATAGACTCGGCAACCGTCTATCTGAACAATCTGTTCGTAATATGATTACCAACTATGTAATCGGTGCAGAAGTGCCGCTGCACATTACTCCGCATATGTTTCGTCACTCTTTTGCAACGCTATTGCTTGAAGAAGATGTTGACATCAGATATATTCAGCAAATGCTCGGACACAGTTCAATTATGACAACGCAGATTTACACGCATACGAGTATCAACAAGCAGAAGATTATTCTATCTTCCAAACATCCGAGGAACAAACTTGAAATTGGGATATAATAAAAGCCCTGCGAGCTTTTTGGACTCACAAGGCATTAGACTAAATTTATTCACTTTTATCAAAATCATTTTTTATTACATCGGAAATAAGATTTGAAAAATCAACGGCATTTTTTGAAGTAATAACAGGTTTTCCTTTTTCAACCCTTTGAGATTTTTGTACTGCCGAGTTGTCATTCCTGACCATGCTTTTGTAATTTCATCCGTCAAGATAGCATACTCTACACCATTTTTCACACCATGAGAATCCCATTCATCGGTAAGTTCTTTTCTCACTTGAATTGCTTGAAGTCTTTGATTTATCCACTCTCTGCTATATCCTTTTTTCAGGTATGTTTCAAGAGCTCGCTCTATGGTAAGTTCGGGATCAATAGTTTCATCTATTCTTTCTCTGCCAACTTCTGCAAGCCACATTTTAAATGGTTCTGCTTTTGGTGACGGAATAGATTGAATTATTCTCAAAAGCTGCTCTGTATTTGCAACATCCGTCTTGTAATTTTTACCATCCTTAGGAGATTGCATTTTCAGTTGTACGATATTTTCGTACAACTGGTTTGCTCCTTCAGCTTTAAGCTTTCGCTTAAGATCGCTCCAGTAACGACGAGGTTCGTTACTGTCAGTCAGAACTGAAATTACATCAACTATGGAAAAATACCATTCTTCTTCCGACTCATTCCACGGAGTACGAATCTTTTTATCTTCAAAAATTTGTATTTTATTTTCTTCACTCATATATGTTCACCCACTTCTAACCTAAAATTATTATAGCAGACTGAGTTTACAAATTCAATCTATTAGGCTTTATAGAGATAAGAATTGTTCATAATTAAGGTCGAATATAATCCCTAATTCATAACCTCGTGATACTTTCACTTCTCTTATGAGCTGACAAGCTATCATTTTCTTCTGCTCCATTGTTGAATTTTCAAACTCATCAGCCCAAGTTCTGAATTGTGAGTAATAAAAATCAAGCTTACCCATCGCATTTTGCTGATTGACAAGCTTGAACTTTATATCATTTAATTCAGTTTCTTTTTTATGGAGTAAATCGTTTGTATTATCAATAGAAGCTGACAGTATATCGGGAGCGAATCGGCTCTCACCAAGTAAAGAGCGTCCTATTTCAGCAGATAATTCAATTACCTGTCTTTTTAGTTTATCAATCTCTTTTTCAATCTTAGTTTGCTTTCTCTTATATTCCGATATTTCTGACTTATAGCGTTTTTCGAGTGCTATATCTTTTGGTGTTGATTTGATTTTGGCGAGATAATCCCTCAGCGTTGCAATCACGGCACCGTCAATTCTGTGTGCCACATACGCCGACTGTCCGTCACAAGCACCTCTTTTCATCGCTTTATTGGTACATATATACCTCTGTCTGCGAACTCTGTACTGACTTCCGGCAAATTTTTTATCGCCATGTGCAAATTTTCCATATCCTGAGTATTATCCAAGTATTCTTCCATACATTCAACATTTATAGCGCCTCTTTAGTGTAATGTGCTTTCGTATATTCGTATTCATTCATCTGAGAAATATCTTCAAGTTCAAATATATTAAAGCTATCAAATATTGTCTTAGAAACCTCTACTTTCTGAATATGGTTATTAACATCAATAAACACAATATAGTACTTTCCTTTTTCCGTATGTAATGTGTAAGGATTATACTTATCTTTTCTCCTTTTCGGACGTTTGTCCATTTAATTTTCCTCCAATCAATCTGAATTTTTTAATTCAGGTCGATTGGGGGACTTCTGTTTCTATAAATCATAAGTGCCCTTTCCACTTTCAACGCAAAAAAGGCAAAAATAATGCCGACAGGTAATAGCATTAAAAGCTATAACTTGTCGGCATTTAAATTCTAAAATTTGACTTTATTTAATCTCCGCAAATATAATCAGTCAACTATGTTATTCAATTCTTCAAATGGTATGTCATGTTTGTTTGCATACTGTTCTGCATAACTACCCTTTATTCCATAAATTGTGAGCTTATCGCAACCTTCAAAAGCGTTATCTGCAATATATTCTACCTTATCGTAAATGATAATTTTCTCCAACAAGGTGCAATTTTCAAAAGCACCCCATTCAATGCTCTTAATATTTTTAGACAAAACTAACTGTTTTAAGGATATGCAATTACTAAATGCATATCGTTGTATTGCAGTAATATTATCGGGAATATTTATACTTTTTAGTGATGTGCAACCGGAAAAAGCACCGTATGCTATACCACGATCAGCAATATTATCCGGAATTACAAGCGTTTCTAATGAAGAACAGCCAGAAAATGATAAACTTTCAATTTCTTTTACATCACCATTAAAATTAACATTTTTCAGACTTTCACAATTCGTAAAAGAGAATTGTTTTATAGTACTTGGGAGTTGTATGCTTTCTAATGAAATACAATGGTAAAAACATCTGTTAAATATATACTCTATCCCTTCAGAAACAACAATCTCTTTTACTATATCGTTATCCTCAAACATTCCTTTCCTTTCTGCTCCCCACAAATTGTATCCTGTAACATATCCGCCTAAAGCATTTACTTTATGGAAAAATATTGTTGAAGGAATTACAACTTTCTCTGACGGGTAGTTTATCTTTACAATTGTTGCCGATTTATTTGTATATCCATCGGTTTCATATGTGTACCCAAACCACCAATGCTCACTTGAACAGCTTTGCAGCAATATAAGTATCACTAACACTACGCACAATATCCCGATAGGTAGTTTATATTTTTTTATTTTTTTCATCATATTAAAATTCTCTCGTAAAAAATATAGTTTTAATTATCAACAAACCGATAATTATTAATTTACAGACTGAATTGTTGTATCCAATTTTTCAAATGGTATGTTATGTTTTTTTGCATACTGTTCTGCATAACTACCCTTTATTCCGCAGATTGTAAGTTTATCACATCCATCAAAAGCGTTGTCCGCAATGTAATCACATTCATCATAGACATTAATTTTCTCTAAAGAAACGCAATCCCGAAAAGCTCCGTCACCTATTTTTATTAAGTCCTCAGGCAAATTCACTATTTCAAGAGATTTGCAACCATCAAATGTCCAGCTCTCAATAATCCTGACCTTTGACGGAACATCAATAGTTTGCAGAGAAGTACACCATTGAAAAGCGTTTGAACCTATTTCTGATAGCTTGTCGGGTAAATCAATATTTGTAAGTGAAGTACATCCTTGGAAAGCCACACTCTCTATACAATAAACATTTTTTGAAAACTTCACATTTTTTAATGAATAGCAACGAGCAAAAGCATTAGTGCTGATTTTGTTAATTTGCTTCGGTAAGTATATTTCTTCAAGCCCGGAACAATCGCTGAAACTAAAGGATTCGGTAATAGTATCTCCGTCAACAATGTTCACTTCCTTTAAATTATCACACCGCACTACGTCAAATGTCGTCATTGTGCCTGGTATAGTAATTTTTTCAAGATTATAGCAATTAGCTATAGCCGGGCCATAAGTTTCCACTACTCCTTCAGGTATTATAATTTCTTTTACAACATTATTTCCCTCAAATACACCTGTAAGAGACACCCCAACTAATGCAGCTTCTTCTACACAACTTAGCTTTTTGACTTTATATGAAGAAATTTCCGAAGGAATTTCAATGGTTTCAGCCAATATATCGGTTTTTATCAATGTAGCGTTTTGATTTTCATCAATTTCAAATGTATATCCTTCAGCAGTTTTTGTTATAGGGTATAGCTCTTTACAACTTGAAAACATTAAAATAAAAACTGTACAAAAAGATATTGCAAATACTATATTTACTCGTATTAATCTAGTTGTTTTCATATATAAAACCTTTCAAAAGTTTGTAGCACTAATTTCAAAGATGAATGAGCAAACATAATTGCTCATTCATCTTTAGAAATTTATAATGAATCAGTTAATCTGGTTCATATGTTGTCCAAATATTATCCTTAAACCACACATCTTGTGTAACCAAATGCCCAGGTTGCAATACACCAGGTATCTGTTTATTCTTCGAATCATTGAATATTACTTTAGGATTATCTACACCATAGATAGTATAGGTTAACCAATTATCATACATTTGACTATTCATTAATGCACCAGGCCATGACATCAGAATATTATTATCTTCATAGAAGTAAATTCTTGTGTCCCAATACTCCCAATCAGCCGGACGATAAAAATGAACAGTAATTCCCTGTGGTTTTTTGCTATATGCAGTTTCATTTACTACCCACATTTCATCTTCTGTTATTTCAATTCCGGGTTGATTGATACCGGGATGTTGTTGTCTGGTTGCAGGATCAGTAGTGCTATTATTAAAAATAACTCTCGGATTGTTCACACCGTAAATTGTGTAAACATACCAGTTATTACCACCATCAGGAGACATTTTCTCTCCTGGGAATGGAAGTTCTTGGTCATCATCATTATAATAATAGATATGAGGCTTTGTCAAGAAAAGTGTGTAAGTTTTTTTTAGATTATAAAAAATTGTGTTAATGCCTTAAATTATGTGCTCGTATTTTTTAATACGGTCACTGATTTTTTCATTCGCAGCCAGTTAATTTCTGACCATAGCCCAATTTTGAACCTTACTGCCATTCCACTTTTGTAAAGCTCGGTTGTGCGTAAATAGAGCAATTTGAGTAGTGCATTTCATTTGGAAAGCACCCTTTTTTGTAACTTTTCTGAAACTTGAATTTATGCTTTCAACCGCATTGGTTGTACACATAACCTTACGAACAGCACTGCCGTAATCAAAAAGATGCTCGACATGGTTGAAATTTCGTTTCCACACATCAACTGCTCCGTGAAATTGTTTGCTCACGCAAACGGTGAAATGCTACATAACGTATTGTGAAATTTTCTGCTAACGCAGAAAGTAAAATGAAATAAATCAGCTCACGCCGTAGGTATTTCACATTCAGAAGGAATATTTCACATGCAAAGCGTATTTCACAAATCCGTAAGGATTTATTTCACTAAAGAACAACAGGTAAAAACCGGTCGTTTTTTCGGGTTACCCCAACTATTGACATTGAGCCGAAATTTTTTTGTAGGCTCTATTCCTTACCCCAACTTTTATTATAGAGCCGTAAATTTAGATAAAAAAGAAAACAGAGTAGTCAAAAGACTACTCTGTTGTGGCTCCCCCAACTGGGCTCGAACCAGTGACATCATGATTAACAGTCAAGACGTCTATTTTAAAAAAAGTCAGTGTTTATCGGCATTTTCGGACTTTCAGAATGTTGTCTGTAGTAAATCTGTAGTAACTGTTTGAATTAAAAAAATATTTTTAAAAAAGCACTTGACATATCACGCAATGCGTGATATAATGTAATCAAGATAAAGGAAGGGGATATCACAAATGACAAGAACAGGCGATAAGTTTATAACTGTAAAAGATTGGTTCGCTGACAAGGTAGCAAACGAGCTTGGCAGGAACATCACAATGTGCTATGTGTTTGCAATCTTAAAAGAGACCGAAAAAGCCGTATATGCAATGCTTAATGTTGGATGTTATCAGCGTAAGACAATGTGGATTCCCAAATCCGTGCTTGTTGAAGAAGACCCGGCAGAACACGGTGATAATCGAGTAATCTATACAGATGATTACGAGCTTGCTGTATCATATTTCAAAAACTATTGGTCAGATTTTGTTTAATCTGTTTAATTAAAATAAAAAGGAGAAATCAAAATGACAAGAAAAATAAGAAACAACAATGGTGAGTTCATCGGAGAATATGAGGTTCTTGTAAAAGAACCCAGACAGATTTACATTGACGGTAAAATCGTTAATGACTTCTCAAAACTCGACTACCCCACAGAAAATGAATTGAACAATGTCATTGATGACTTTGAAGAAGGATTCAATGTCATTGAAGACGGCTACGAAGTCTTGCACACATCGAAATTCACGGTTAAAAGAAAAATTGCAAATATTATTTATTATTAATTCAAAAAAAAGGAGCTGAAATCATCTCTTGAACACTATCTACATCGAAGAATCCGCCTACTCTTATCTTCGAGAGTGGGCGGAAAATGACAGGTTGAAATGTTCTTTAGCTGAACCGTTTTTCAAAAAATGTGAAATACGCAAAAAAGATAATCCTGAATGCGTGCTATATGTTGAATCAAAAGGGCTCCAACGAAAATTCTCTCTGAAAATCAAAAAGAAACTTTTCGCAAAAGGCGAGTTCTTTCCTACTCCGGAAGGTACGAACGATTTTCAACTGCACTATAAGCTAGCCAAGGAAACTGAAACAGGACAAGAACAGCTTGATGTAATGATAACCTTAATAACATCGTATGTTCATACGAACGCTTTCCTATGGTATGGAAATTTTCTCGATCGTGATAAGCGAGAGTTTTCCGCTGTCGGAACAAATCAAAAAGGCGACAAAACAATTGTGTTCAGACCTTTTCAAAATCAACTATACGCTGCATCAGTCGGTCGTCACAGAAGCCCCGAAGGTGTGTTTCAGGTCAGAGGGCACTTCCGCCGATATCAAACTGGTAAGGTCATTTGGATTGACGGATACTTGAAAGGGGTTGATACAATTGACAACCATTAAAGAGGCAAGGCTCAGCGCCGGATTAACTCAAGCTCGAATGAGCGAGATTCTCGAAATCCCCAAGCGAACAATAGGCGATTGGGAAACCGGCAAAAGAACGCCACCCACATATGTCGAAAAACTTGTAATTCGTGAGCTCGAAAGGATTGCAACAAAAAATAATAACAAATAACAAACTCCCCTCACCCACTTTTTACGGCGGATGAGGGGAATATTTTTGCAATTATGTGTTTGTTATTTTGTTATGTAGTTTGTTTAATCGCTGAATTTATTCTTTTCTCAGCTATTTTGTAATACTTTTTGTCAAGCTCAACACCGATAAAATTGCGGTTTGTATTTATGCAGGCAACTCCTGTTGAGCCTGAACCCATAAAGCAGTCAAGGACAGTTGCGTTTTGTGAAGTAGTTTTTTCAATCAGAAATTCAAGGAGCTTAACGGGCTTTTCGTTCGGGTGAATTAACTTATGCGGTGGCACCCTTGGGACGGAAATCAAGTCCTGTGGTCGCCCACTTTTGAATTTAAAATCATCGTTCGGTATCCAAATAATGCTCTCGTATCTGCTGCCAAATACCTTTTTTAAATTGCCCATACTGTTACCTTTTTTGTCCCAAATAAGAACATTTTTCGGTTTTAAACCGTTACGAATAAACTCATCAATGAAAATCTGCTGAACATCCCAACGAGTGAAGCTTAAGATACCTCCTGTTTTTGCAATTTTGGACTTTATCAACGGGATAAAATCTGTAAATGGCTTTTTATCATTTAAGATTTTAGACATTCTTTTTGTTTTGTCTTTGCGCATGTTTGACTGATAATCAATTCCATAAGGCGGATCTGTCAGCAACAGATCAACACTGTTATCGGGAATGTTTTTCATTAATTCAAGGCAATCGCCTTGATATAAATTTACCATTTTCGTCACCCCATTTCTTTATTTATGGCATCCGCACCGCCACACAAAAATTGCAACGGTGCGAAATATTTAACATCAGCCAAGTGCCTTTTTAGCGTTGGCAATTTTGTTGTCTTTTGCTCGAATACCGTCATTGATAAGATGATAGATAGCGTTGATTGTCTTCTCGCCGACAATACCGTCAACCGTGACCTTACCTGCTCTCTGTGCCTCTTTTACAGCTTTCAAAGTGCCGTCACCGAAACCGTTTGAATTATCGACTTTCGTCTTGATGATACCCATATTGTAGAGTGTAATCAACTGCTTTTTGAATGCGAGTGTTGCTGTATTGTGTGCGCCGTATTTAATCATTTCCTCATTCTCCTTATTTGATGTTTTACCGCCGAGCTGTGCGGTTACTTCGTCTGCAAGATTGCCGAGCCTGTTATAGAGCCAATCGCCCGGACAGGACTTATTGGCAAACCACCTATGTACAGTCAAGACCATTTCGCCTGATTTTGGCGAATAGTTTAGTGTCTTGTCCTCGTTACCAAACCAAAGCAGTTTAGTCTTGCCGTTACGCTTGCAGATGTCAACACAGAGTGCAACGAGTTTGTTATACACCTTGCTGTTCATGGTGTACGGAGCTACCGTGTCGCTTGCACATTCGATTGTGACTGCACGCTGGTCATTTGCGTTTGATGAACTACACCAAGAGCGATTGTCCTCATCAACACAAAGCAACACTCTGCCGTCATAGCCGATTCCGTAGTTACAGCTTGCCTCACAGGCTGTATTCATAAAGATATTGCCGAGAGTTTCGACACTGCACTGACCTACTACGCAATGCGGAGTAATGCGGTCGATACTGTGTGTACGCTTACCGCTGTGGTTTGGGCTTAATTTTGTGTAATTAACAAGTTTTGAATTACTCATAATTTAATCATTCCTCGCTTTCTGAATCTGTTTTCGTTTCGACTGTTGTCTTTAATCTTTTAACGATTGATACCAAAAATTTCGGCAATGGAATACCAATTTCCGAAAGGTTTTCAAGGATTGAAATTAATTCGTTGATGATAAACCAAATCGTCACAATCATTCCGATGCAGTAGTTAATCTGCAGGTCGATTCCGCAGTTGACAAGTGCCGAGCTGATGAGATAGTCGGCAACAATACCGACCGCTACGGCTACGATATAGCCTACCTTTTTGATAATGCCTGTTACACCGACACGGCTGTTCAGCGTGTGGCTTATGTATGCCTGTGCCATTCCTGTGATATAGTCGATAATCATTACCGCAATCATCACAGCAAACGGCACAAGTAAGATGTTAAGATATGCGACAATTGCTCCGCACACAGTGGCAAATAATGCTTGTAAAATGTTTTCTTTCATCGCTTACACCTCACTTTCCACGATAGGCTCGTCAATGGTTGGATTATCGCCCCAAACCGCCATAACGGCGTTGAAGTATTCGTCAGAGAGAACCTTTCTCAGCTGTTCTCTGCCCGATTTGCTGTTCATGTAGGCATTGCGGATGTTTCCGCCGACCTGCATTTCTTCACCGTTAAAGGTCAAAAACTGCTGTCTGAGTACCGACACGCTGTCCTTTGTGAGCATATCAAGTGTGATTTTTTCTTTAAGTTCCATAATTTTTACCTCCGTTATTTAATTTTGTACAAGCAAATTACATTAATTTGCTCGCCGTCTGCGAATGTATATGCGGTCTTATCCTGAGTCGAAAACTGTAGCCAAGTGTTATTTTTCGGAATGGCAAATTTAAAGAGCTTGCCAAGGTTTGAAATACCGACACAAAAAACATTGTCCTCGGAAATACATTTGTACGGCAAATCAATCAGCGGACACATGCTGTTGCCGGCAAGAGATACTGCGTTCATTTTGACCGTTGCACTGACGATTACGATGTCACCAATCGTCTTATATGTACAGTTTGCACTTTTGATTTTATCCGCAACGGTTGAATAAGGTGTAAGTGTTGATGTTCCGCTTTCAATATTTGACGAATCGTACTTATTCGCAAGAAGCTTGTCCGTTTCTTCTGATGAGTAGGCTTCGCTCGCATCGTAATAAAAATCGTTAAGATATTTAATGCTCGGATAATTGGTACTGCTGTCTGTAATGTCCGTTTTGGAGCTCACTTTGTTTGAATTGTCTTCTTTTGATTTAAGTGCATTGGCTACATCTGTTGCGTTTGCCTTGCCTGTAAGAGCTTTCTCTGCCGTCTGCATTCGTGCTGATAACTGACTGACCGTGCTTTTTTCGGCTTTGTTGGTTACAGCAGAATCAATCCCGTTAAGCCTTGCGTTGAGGTTATCATAATCACCCCGTGCCGTGGCAACCTCTCTACAGATTTCAGCGGTCGTGCCAGCGCTGTCTTTATTGATCATGCTCTTGTCAAGAAGACTTGGAGTCACTTTAACTTTTAAAGCAAGCGGTGTATTCAGCACCTGTGTTTCGCCGTTTGCAATCTTAATTTCGATTGCTAAAAAGCCCGACATAGACTTGAAATTTTCGAGCGGAACAGTAATAACATCTGCCGTGCTGTTCAGTGTGCAAGCGACTGAATCTGAGATTAAATATCCATCAGTTGCAAAGGTTGCAGTTACTGTGCAATCTGCAAAGGTCAATTTTTCACCGCTTGCCGTTAAAGTAACATCAAGATAGCGTGTTGCTTTATCGTTGACATTGACAACACCAACAACATTCGGTGCGTTGCGGTCATTTACATCAATTGTAATTGATTTATGTTTCATACTAATTGCCATTATCTTTTAAACCTCCTTTGAATTTTGAGCAAATCAGACATTGACATACTTAAGTCGCCGATTGTAATTTCTTTGTATTTCTGAGATACACTATCGTAGACCGTTTTTGAAATTCTTCGGCTAAGATTAGTGCCGTCCGGCATTACAACCGTCACTTCGTCATAAAGTTTGATTGCGTGCATTTTTGTAAGCTCATTTTCGAGAGTTACTTTTATGCTCAGTGTTTCCGATGTTTGTTCCGTCGAATAGTTATAATTAGCGACCGCATATCGCAAGGCATCTCTGACTTCTTCGTAGTTTTCGCCTGTGCTCTTATTTAAAGTGAATTTTTTGATTTTGCTTGTGCAATCATACAAATATGTGTTTTTAATGCTCCGTTTTAAACCTGTTTCATACGGTTCAAAACTTGAAACAACAACCTCGTCCTTGTCTGTCGTGCTACATCTCGCATAAGGCATCACATGTGTGTAGTAGTTGCCGATTTCAGCAGATTGTTTAAAATCTGACACATTAGCGCCGAAAGCAATTCGATAGCCGCTTTTCGCTCCTGCTGTGGTAATTTTTTCAAAATGAATATTAAAATTATTAAAATACAGAACACCGTCAAACTGATTTATCAACCCTTCGTCATCGTCTTTGAAAATATCTTCAAACTTTACCGCCTGTGAATATCCTAAGTAAATTCTTTTCTTAGTTGTGATTGATGAGCTGAAGCTAAACCACTTATATGGAGCTTCAGTGAACCACATATATAAGGGCTTTCCGCTTTGGCTGTAATCGCACATAAAATGGTCAATAAGCTCTTTCGGTGTGCCATACATTGAACCGTCTGTCGCACGAGGGATTGTTCCGTTTTGAAAAAACATTCTTGATGCATGTTCGCCCGAAACGGTCAAGTCACCGTTTTTGTCAATTTCAATTTTGGTCACATAAAAAAGCTGTGGTTCAGACACATTGTTTACTTTCGCTTTTATGTACGATGTTATTTTTATTTTTGAAGCAAGCTTATCCGTGCTTTTAATCTTCGCACTAAAGCTGTACGCCCCATTATGTTCCATCGTGGTCAAAAACTCGGTGCATTCCGTCAAGAAACCAAAGCCGTTAGAATCAAACAAGGGTGTTGGATTCTTGTAATAGTCAGCGATGTTATACAGAATAGGATACATCACAATCTCCTCCAGTTCGGCTTAATTTCAATGTCAGTAAACGCATTTGCGTTTTTTCCTGAGAGTTTTATTTTATTCCAACCGGGCAAAAGCGTCGGAAACTCTGTACAACTTATGCAATTGTTTGCCAAGCTCGTGCCATTATCAAAAGAAGCGGACTGTTGTTCAGAATCAAGTTCAATATAATCCTTATCCGATGATGTCTTAACCGTTAAAGTTTGATTATCATTAACCGTCAGTATCAACGGATTAACTTTTGCACCTTTGTTGATGATTTTTATTAAAGGCTCTGCTTCGTAATTTTCAGGATTATAGACTTCGATTTCTGCGTTTTGTGTCGAGGTCAATTTGGGTCGGATAATTTCCTGCCCTAAATCGCTATACCAGAACGGCACTCGGCTGAAATTTATTGTTGTTGACAAGCAAAGAGGTGCAACCTCTTCTATTGGCTCAATTCCTGTACAAATCGCTTTTGTAAAATAGCCGGGGTTGTATGTGTCCTTAAAGATTTTATATTCGCCGTCCCAAACAGTAAGCCATTCAGCAAACGCTCTTACAAGCTCTGCATTGCTTTCATTCGGCACAATGTATGGATAACTGTTGACCTCAAACGGCATTTCGACATTATCGAAAACACCATTGTCGGAAATCACTCCGCCATTTTTGCCATAGACTGAAGTAAAATCAAAATTACGCTTTGCGATTTGATATTTGGGAGGTGTAGCTATAAAAAAGCCTAATGTCCTTAAATTGGTGCCGTTATATGTAAAACTATGCCTCATTTTTAACCTCCCCATTTCGATACTTCATCGTCAAGTGTCTGCACGATCGCATTTGATACACGGCGGTTAAAATCATCAACATCCATGTCATTATTAATTACCACATCCCCAGCAAAATTAATTTCAATCGTAGGCGAATTTGTAACAGCTTTCAACATTTGACCGTTTACTGTCGCATTTTGGTTTTGCATGCGAATATCCGCGAATTTATTATTAATCGATCCGATTGGATCACCTTCAACTGCTGACAAAGCCCTCGATGTTAAAGACCTTACTGTTTTTTGCGTTTCAGCAATTTCATCGGCGATTCCAAGACGATAACCCTCACCGAAGTAAGCTCCAAGTTTTCTCGTCTTTTTTGATGGTGAGTGTGAATCCTGTGCATTTGCAAGAGAAATAAGACCTGTTTCGGCAAGTTCTCTTGCCTGCCTGTTCGTTTCGGCGTGAAGGCTTCCTGTAGGTCCGCCTTCGCTCAAGCCTTTAATATAACCCTGAGTAAAATCCTTACCTTTTTGATAACCCTTGTTATAACTTTCTGAAAGACTGTTTTCGGCTTTGCTAAGAACCTTTTTGCCTGATTTATCAACTTTTTCGAGGGCATCTTCGTTTTTCATGCCGTCACTTACGCCCTCTGTGCCGTTTTTACCGGCGGTTTCGCCGTTGCCCTCAAGTTTGTTGAGTTCACCGGTAGCCTTATCTACGAGGTCGTGAGCATTATCAACCATTTTTTGAGTTACACCCGGTTGATTTTCGTCCATTGCAGTTTTTAGCAGCTCGTAGTTTGCGGTAAAGTTTGCAAGCTGATTTTCAAGGCTCTCTCTTGAACCTGTTTCAGCATCAATAAAACCGTTTTTGATTTTCTGCTGTTGTGCGTTGATTTCGTCAGCTTTACCCGTTGCGATTGCGGCAACCGTGCCGTACATATCGGTGTACTTAGCAAGTTCGATTTCTGCTCTTTCCTGCAACTCTTCGGCTTCTTCGACCTGGTCTTTTGTTACGCCTTCAACACCGTCTTTGTATGCCGTTTTTAGGTTCTCGGCATTTGTCTTAAAATCATTGACCTGCTGTTCGAGAGCAGCTTTGTTACCGGTGGTATAAGTAACAATGTTGTTAGACAAGTCCGACATAGCGGCTTTAATTTCTTTGGTGTTACCTTTAGCAGTTACCGCTGTGAGATTCTCATAATTTTGAATTGTGGTGTTATAATCAACTACTTTTTTCTGATATTCTTTATACTTGCCATCTGCTTTGTCAAACTCTATTTGTTTAGCCTTTAAATTGTTTTTGGCTTCATTTTGCGCCTCGCTGTAAGCTCTTCCGACGGATTTTGATAAATCTTCAAAATGTTTATACATATTTTCGCCGTTTTGAAAATCTTTGAGTATTTTTGAATAATACTGCTGAGATATTTTGCCGTTTTCAAAACCCCAGCCTGCATATTTCAAAGCCGTTTGACCTGGCGAAAGTCCAGTGACACTCATTTGTGTAACTTTCGCCTTAGCTAAATCTACATCTTTTTGTGCGCTTTTTTTTGCTACATAGCCATTTGTAACATCATTTTTTGCGCTTTTTAAGCCTGATACAGCAGTTTGATAGGGCTCTTCAAGTGCCGATAACATTGCAAGCGCTTTTTTTGATTCAAGTGCATCATCAATTGAGCCTTTAAGGTCTTTATAGGACTGAATAACATTGCCGTTCCAAGTGATTTCATCGCCTGTAACGCGGCTCAATTCATTGGTAATAAATTTTGCTCTGTCCTCGTAACCTTTTTTGACTTTGCCGTTTTGGTCTACAATGCCCTGTAATTCTTTCCATAAGTCATTATAATAGTCAAATTCGTTTTCAACTTCTGATGCAGCATCTTTTTTGCTCTGCACATATTCATCGTTGGCATCTTTAAGCTCTTTGATTTCTTCTTTTGCTTTTTCCTGAGCTTCGTTAAGTTCTTCTTGGGATTGTTTTGCACTGTCGTTAGCCTCTGAAAATGCCCAAATTTCGCCTATAGCACCAACAACTAAACCTGCAACTAATCCCCACAAATTTGCTTTTTGAGCAGTGTTAAGTCCCTCTTGTGAAATTTTAGCGGCATCTGTTGCCGCTTTCAAAGACTTGTAAGCTCCCCACAGATTTTTGATTTCTGTAACTATTTTAGTGGCCTTTTTACCCGACCAAATAGCAGTAGTTAAAACACCAATCTGTTTTAGCGTTGGAATAATATCATCTGTATGCCTGCTCGCAAATTTACAAAGTTTTTTTACCTCGGGGAATAATGATTTGCCGATAGGATTAATGACATCAGTTTGCACCGTTCTGCCAAGGCTTGCCCAATCGGCTTCAACATCATCGTATTTGATGTCTTTAATCTTTTTCATGGTATTTTTGGTCTTGTCAGCAGAGCCATTAACTTTCATTAAGGCTTTTACGCCGTCGATTCCCAAATCTTCCCACATCGTACCGAAGAGGTCAACGCCTGCCTGATTCTGCTTGACCTTATCGTCCATCTCAAAAAGAGCCTTTAAGACTTCTGATGTTGCGGATTTTGCGCTGTCTCCGCCTTTTGCAAATCTTGCCTGCAAATCCTCAATACTACCTTTTGCGCCTTTGCCTGCTGATTCGAGATTTGCAAGATTTTCTTTAGCAGTTTTTAGCGCCTTTGAATATTGTTCAATTTTATCGGCATTCTTTTGCTTTGTTAATTCGCTCGTCGAATTGTTAAAGCCTTTTTGCTCCTCTTTTGCATAGTAAAGATTTTTTTCGAGCTTTGCGACTTCATCTTTGGCTTTTTGAATGTCCTCAGCCGAGGCTTTTACACCGTAGCCGAGAAGAGCAAATCCCTCCTGCGTACTCGAAGCTGTGTCCTTAGAGCGGATTCCAAACTCTTTCATGGTATCGCCGAGCTTGTCAACGCTGAAAGTACCTGCTTTAGAGCCATTTTCAAGCGAATTAAAAAACTCGTTCGCATCGTAGCCGAGTTGCTTGTAATGTACAGAGTATTCGTTGATTGTGTCGAGCAAATCTCCGTTTTTGTTAAGGCCTTTTTGACTGCCCTGTGCAATGAGATTAAAAGCCTCTTCGCCTGTTATGCCAAACTGCTCCATAAGCATGTTGACCGCTCTCAAGGTTTCAACAAAATCGTAATCGTATGTATCTCTCAATGTAAAGAGATTTTCGGTCATATCTTTAAGCTTACTTGGATTGGTCTCGTTCGTTGTCTGCTTAATCAAAGCAAGAACATTTGCAACTTCTTCCTGAGATTCGCCGAAATTTCCTTTGTAAACATCTTCAAGGACATCTTTGTACTTTGTCATCTCCTCGGCGGTCAAGCCGGTTTGAGCCTGCAAGGAATTTAAAGCTTTTTCTTCACTGTTTGCACTTATGACAGTTCCGGTCAACGCTCCGCCGACCGCTGTTGCCGCTGCACCTGCTTCTTTTAATGCATCACCGACAGCGGATTTGAGATTGTCAGCAGAGGATTTAACATCATCCATTTCTTTCTTAACTTTGGATAAATCAGTTTTATTTGACTTATTTTCAATATTTTTAAAGCTGTCGCCGACTTCATCAACGCTTGTTTCAGTTTTTGACATTTCAGTCCGTGCTGATTCAAGGTTTATCTCGTTTGCCTTTTCTTCGGTTTCTGCAAGCTGTTTCTTAAAAGTTTCGAGTTTGCTTTTTGCTTTTTCAACCTCACGCTGATAAGCTCTGTACTGTTCGGTTGAGATTTCGCCGTTTTTTGCCTGCTCTTCAACTTGATTTTGTACCTCAAGCAAGCGGTCAAGAGCAGACTCACTTTTAGCAATCTGCTCTTGTAATACCTCTTGCTTTTGAGCAAGCAAAACAGTGTTTTCGGGGTCAAACTTTAATTGTCTATTAATAGCCGACAATTCGCTCTGTAGGCTCGCCGATGAGGACTGTACAGCTTTTAAGGACTTCTGTAAGTCCATTGTGTCACCGGCAATTTTGACGGTAATACCCTTAATTGTAGATGCCATATCTATCCTCCAACTTTTTGTATCTGTTCATAAACTCGCTATACTGCTCTTCCGAAATTTCTTTGTTTTCAAATCTTTCTTTAACAAAAGGCAATACAGATTTCATTTTCAGATATTTTTCTTCATTTTCGTGGATGTTCTTATTGTTTCGTAATGCGAAATAGGTTTCGATATAATCCAACACAAAACCTATTGTAAACCTTTGTAAATCTGCGACAGTCAGACCACTCCTGACGGCATAAGATAAGACTTCTTTGGCCGTCAGGAAAGTTTTAAATCCGTTTAGGTCGCTGTCGCTGTCACTTTTGGGCTGTCGCTTTTAAGGCTGTCAACGATGAGTTTGATAATTGTGTCGGTCGCTGAAATAGCGTCCTTAATACTCACATTTTTTGACCAAGCCTTAAAGTTAGGAATCGTATCGTCTGCCGTCTTTGCCGCTGCCCATAAAAGCTTTACAGCAGAGCCAAATTTAACATCATTGAGGTTCTTAACGAGAATACGGTCGGCATCACGCAAAAAGCTGTGACCTTTGAATGTGTCCTCGTAGATGAGCATTGTGTAAGCCGTAACCTCAACCTCAACATTTTTATCGTTAATAACAACTGTGTCTTTCATTAGCTCTTAGCCGCCTTTGTAGTGTCTGATGAGGCCTGATCTGTAGAAACTGCCGATTTTGCAGCCTTTACAGCCTTTACAGTAGGAGTTACAACGCTTTCGGGCAGAGTATCTGCATATGATGTGTAGCGCACAAAGTCATTGTCAGGGCGTGGTTTTGACGTGATTGTAAATGTTGGGAACTGTGGATCAAAGTTACCTTCTGAGGTCTTGTCGTTTCTGCTTGCTCTTGCAGCTACGCAGTCAAAATATGTATCAATCTCGTAGAGCTTGTCACCTTTGTATGTTTCCTTTGCGGCGAGGAGGGCAAATCTCGGCATTACCTTAATGCCACCCTTTTCGACGATACCGCCCTCAGTTGCTTCATCGTTGCCGAACCAATCTTTTTCGATGTTGTCAACAGCCGAAATAAGCTCAAGACTGATTGTGTAGCCGCCGTTCGCACTTGCTACAATAATAGGCAAGCCGTCAGCGTAGATCGTGTTCGAATCGCCAATAGGCTCTGCACCGATACTTCTGCCGCCTGCCTCATCAGATTTAAACCAAATCGGTGTTCCGTATGTAATTTCGCCTGCGCTGCCTTCTGTCAGCACAGCATAACCAACTTTTCTAATAGTTTTGTTCATTAATAAACACTCCTTATGTTTTTAAATTCTTTTAATTCCGCTCAAATCACCGCCACCAAAAGCTTCCGATGATTTAATAAGCTTTTTTATTCCGCTTTCAAATTCGCCGTGAATTTTTTCTGTTGCCGGAGCAATATGCACCTTTGGCTGTACCGTTCCGCCTTTTTTACCTCTCTTTTTACGAGCTTTTTCAAGAAGATGTGTAAGCCGATACTCAGGTTTAGCGGCATAAACCGTTTTTTCATAAAACCTGAATGTTTCATTCGTGATTTTTACTCTGAATGATTTGCGATATTTTTTTCTTCTGCCGACAGGTGCATTTTTCTTGATTTCGTTTTTAAGTTCTTCGGCTTTTTCGTCAACCAACAATCTTACGCCCATTTGCACATCAGCCGAATAGGTTGACAGCTCTTTCGATAGGGCGTCTCCGAGGCGGTCGATGCCGACTTTTTTGTAATCACTCATCAAAAGTCACACTCAAATTGTAATAACTCACACAAAGTTTATTCGTTATGTCCCACGCTCGGTTCGGCTTTTTCCAACCTAAGCCGTTTTCGTTGAGCCACTCCTCAAACTTCGTCTCGCTCTTGTGGTCATCTCTTGCGGTGTAGAGTTCTATGATGATTTTTGCAGTTTTCCAAAGGCATTTACCGTCTGCGTAAATGCCTGTTTCCTCGTCTTTAAAGTAAACAAGATATGGAGCAGGGGTTGACTTGTTGTAATCTGCCTCCACACACTTAAAACCACAAGACTTTATGAGTTCAACAAATTCATCGTAGTTTTTAAAAAACATCTGCACCACCCTCATACAGTCCCCTCTGCGACAGGCTCAAGATTGAGCAAGGGGGATTTTTGCTTTTATCGTGCTGTATTTGCTCAATCTTGAACCTTGTGCCGTCAATGATGACCGCCATATCCGTTCTCAAGGTTTCATCTTTGTGGATATGGATAACCTTTGACAGTTCAATATCGTTCTGCTTTGCTCCGTAAAACCGAGTTACTCCAATTTTTTCGTTGCCAAAACGATACTTTTTCAAACTGTCGGTGATGATGTCATCGTTTTCATCCGTTTCATAGATTTTTGCAACACCGTCATTAAAGGTTAAAAAATCAATGTTATTCTTCGGTATCATATATTCGCACCTCATATTCCTGCCTTAATTTCAGAATTTCGCTTTCAAAATTATGGTCGAACATTTCAACAGCATTTGAGTATGCGTATCTACAATAGTCAAACAACAAACTTCTGGCCCTTGTCGGTCGTTCAAAGTCCTCATCAGTAAGCAGAGGGTTATAATCGCGGAGATGCTGTTTTCCATTGGCTATAATTAACTCAATTTTTGACTTTGTGCCTTCATCTGTTTCAATGTGTTCGCGATCAAAATCGAGCATATTAACTACATCGTTCATAATTCCCATTGTTCAACACCTCCGCGATAAATTAAACTGTCGTTGTCTGATTGAGAGTTACCTTGATTTCAGCAGGATTGAGCGCTGAAATATCGAGCTTAAGAAAATCGTTTGTGTGAAGCGAAAAGCCTGTTGCATAAGCTTTAACGAGGTAAACTCTGTTATCTTCAAGAAACTGGTACTGGTCAGAGTAATCAAGCTTACCTTCCTTGCCTGTTGAGAGGCAGGCTTTATATCTTGAAAGCTGACCAATAACGGCAGTACCTTCTGTAACCATTTCTGACGGATAAACATTCGTCGGGAAGGGGAAGAGGTTGTTTTTATACGAGCCGTCGGTTGCAAGCACCGTAGTCGCAGGAATAATCTTTGTGAGATAGTCCACAGGATTAACGATGAGGTCAACCGATGTGATGTTGTTTGTCTTACCGCCCTTGCCTTTTGCGAGCTTTGCAACAACATCCATATACGACTTCACATCAAGGCTTGTGAGCTTTGTTGCTGTCTTTTCTGTGTAAGCGTTTGCCTTTACTGCTCCTTCCGGATCTTTGAGCATACCGATAGGTTTGCCGTTACCGTCGCCGTTGATAAAACCGTCCTCAAGGGCATATGCAAGAGCGTCTGCAAGGATTCTGCGGACATATGCGTCGATGTATACAGCGCCGAGGTCAAGTATATCTTTTGGGACAGGTACAAACGCACTTACCTTTGTTGCCGAGAAATCCTTTTCCTGGATTGTGCCGGCAAGCTCCTGCGTGATTTTGGAGTTCAGTGCGCCCCAAGCGGCAAGCTGTTTTGTGTCCGTGGCAAAGATTGCCTTAACAGAGCCGTATGTGTTTTCAATGCCGATTGCATCAAGCAGAGGATGATTGTTTGTAATATCCTCAAGCACGGAATCAAGAATCGTCTGGGGAATTGTAACATCAAGACCTGTAAGAGCCTGCTTAACATCGGCAGATTTTGCCGCTGTGACAAAATTGTTATAAAACTTCTGCTCTGCGCTTGTAAGCTGTCTGAATCCTCTCTTGGCAAGAATTGTGTTATCGGCAGTTTCGCCAATTTCCTGTGCGACCTCAATGATTGACTGCTGAATACTATCAGCATAGGCGTTGAGAGCCTCGGTCATTTTTGCTTCATCTTTGGAATCAATGGCAGTTTTCAAGTTCTGCGCAAACTTTGCTTTTGCGTTTTTAATCGCATCAAGATTCTTCATTTTTTAAATCTCCTTTACAAATAATTTTTGTTTTTGAAGTATTCTTCAATAAAGCCAAAGCTGTCCTTTTCTTCGGAATTTTTCGGCTTGGGCTCAGGTGGTGTCTGCGGTTCAGGCTTTGCACCAAGCATTTTTGCAAGTTCTGCCGCTGCCTGTTTTGCTTTTGGATTCTTCTTTTGCTGTGCATCTTCAACAATCTCTTTTGATTCGGTTAAGTCAACCGGATCAAGGATTTCGTCACACAAGCCGATATTGAAGGCTTCCTCTGCCGTCAAAAATGTTTCAGCATCAAGAAGCGGCTCGAGGGTTTCTCTTGTGAGCTTATCGCCTGCATGCACAAGGTAAGAGTTTGTACTTGCTTCACTGATTTTGTCAAGCTGAGCTGCAACTTTTCTATGCTCTTTCGCATTTCCGTAACAACCGCCGATCGCATGATGAATCATCATTGTTGTGTTTGACGGCATTATAATCTTATCAGCCGCCATTGCGACGACAGAGGCAATTGAACAAGCCATACCGTCAATGTATGCAGTGACTGGCACACTCTGCCTTTTTAGCAGATTGTAAATCGACACGCCTTCATCAACAAATCCGCCCACAGAATTGATGTAGATTTCAATGCCTTCAATTTTGCCTGCTTTTTCAATCGCCTTGCGAATGTATTCGGCGCTTGTCTTGGATTCTACGAGGTCGCCCCAAATATTTAAATAGCTCGGCTCAATTTCACCGTAAAGATAGATTTGCAAAACATTCTGATTTTCTGCAATTTGCTTGATGTTGTAATTTCTGCTTTTCATTTATTCACCACCCTTCAAAGCATTTGCTATTGTTTGGTAATTTTTAGTAATGTAATATGTATGTGCCCAAGCCTCCGAGCAAGGGAGCATATTGCAATATTTTTGAGCCTGCGCAGGTGTCAGCACACCGCTGGCAATTGACTTGTCGAGGTTGTTCGCCTGACTTACGGCATCAATGTGTCTGACTGTCGTTGTGTCAATCAGTAGATAATTACCTTTGCTAAATTCGGTGCTACCGAATCTCTTTTTTGTAATCTCTTGCTCAAACATATTTGCAATCGGATCAATTGCGTTTCCGATAGCGCAATCCATAGCGTCTGAGAGCTGAGAGGCTTCACCGCTTAAAATTGCCGGAGGAATATGCAAAGCATTGCCAACAATCGTGTATGCCTCAGTTTTTAACTTCTGAATATCGTTAATCTCGCTATTCGTAGTCTTTCCGGCATCGGTTGAGGGCTCTGAATATTTCATACCCTTAAAAATTGGCATAACAGCGTTTTTGTTTGAGTAAAATGATTTAAACTGCTTTGACAGCACTTTGTTGTAAGTTTCAGCGAAGTTTTCATCGCCAAAGCTGTAATTTTCAAGCTCCAAAATGCCTTTATGTCCGACCGCTTTGTTATATCTTTCTTGAGCTGATAACATTAACTGCTCATAAGTGTTGCACATATCCGATAACAAGCCGTTAAGAGCAAAGTTGTTATATCTGAGGTAAATAACCTCACTTTCAAGAAAAGTGCGTTGGTATGTAAAATTACGACAAGTAACGCCGCTGAAAGAATCATCAATCAAAGCGTGTTCCGTTCTCGAAAAGCTATCAGCAATCATAAGCTGATTATCGGCAGTTTCAACAATTAAAAGCTCGTTGTCAAAAATCAACTTTGCAACAGCCTGCGTAAAAAATTCGATTTTTGTTTGATGTTTATTCGGCGAATAGTTCCAGAGATAATATTCAGCTTTGCGACTTTCTCGGTTATTGTTTACTGTCACAAATTCGCACTTTGCCAAACTTCGAGCAATAAAATCAATTGCAGTAAACAAGGCAAGTTCAGTCAGGTGAAACCTCTGTTCATCAACTGTCGAGCCGTCCTCGCTAAATTCCGCTGCAACGGCATCTTTTTTTAAGAGATTTTTCACCCAGTTTATTACTTTCATCTTTTCACCTGCCTTTAAAATACAATCGCATTAAAGCAATTTTTGAGTTCATCAACCGTCATCGGCTGATTTTGTTTTAGCAAATCAAGTTGCGTATACGCGGAAACAAATGCCATAAATCCGTCTGTTTTGCGTGATTTTGGTTCGATTTTGCCGTAGATAATATTGCCGTTTTTATCCTCAATTGCTGATGTATTGTTTGTGTACCAGCGCATTAATGCCGAATCGCCCCAAACAATACGATGATTAGCGAAATCCGAAGCAATCAGAGGAGCAACAAGCATTTTATCAGACGGCCTTACAAGTTTTAGATTGTTTCGTCCTTTGCGGTCGCATTCAAAACCCAACTGCATTAACGGCTCCTTGAGCAAAGTATAACGGTAACTGTCCAATGCTCCACCGACGATGTTGTAATGCTTTTTTTGCTCTCTCAACCAGTCGGCGACAATTTCGGGAGGTATTTCCGCTCCGTCAACCCTTTGTAAATCAGGCTGTCGAGCATAAGGAAATTTAATTCTGCCCAAATCCGCAGATTGTGAACAATACCACGAAAATGGTTTCCATGCGATTGAGCCGTCAATCAAAAACATTAAACCGATCCCCAAAAAGTCAGTAGTTTTGGTGTAGTCAATGCCAAATATGCACGGCTTGCCCTCAAGGTTGGGAAGAGGTCTGTTTGTAGCTTTGATATTGTCCCAAGAAGTAACAGGATGGGCTTCTGTGCCTTTTGGAATATTCATTCGTTTAGTCATAAACGCTGAATTATTGATTTTATCTTTTTTCCATTCTTCAAATTCTTTCTTTATTTCTCTTTGTAAATCAGGGAAATATTGTAAAGACGGATTTGCTTTATACCAGTTTTCGGGATTATAAACCTCTTTTTCATCGTCTAAGCGACAAATGAAATAGAGCGTCCCGTTATCCGAGGCATCGCCATTTAAAACTTCAAGCCCTTCCGAAAGTTCGTTATCAAGCGGCCCGTCACGAACATCTCCCATCGTGGTTATTGTCGTCCTACGTGGTAAAGGCTTTTTGCCTAAACCTGTAGTAAAAACGTTAATGAGGTCATAATTTTCGTAAGCGTGTTTTTCATCAAAATCTACCTTGCCCGGTCTGCCGCCGTCTTTTGTTTTACTGTTTGATGTTCTGTATCTAATCGTCGAGTTTGTTTTTATATTAGTGATTTTGGTTTTATTCCACTTAAAATGCCGCTGCATTTTTGACGCATTATTTTCCAAGATTTCATAAATATCATTAAAACTCGTTTGTGCTTGTTCTTCGGACGTTGCGCAAATATCAATGTCGTAGTTTCGCACACCATTGACCGGAGTCACCAAAGCAAAATCTTCAAAAGCAAGATAACCGTTTTTTCCCGTTCCTCTTCCGACTACACAAACCAAATCAGGGAATCTTAAAACACCGGGAGCAGAGTAGGTGCAGTTATGCAAAGCGAAGCAAAATTTTTCCCACTCGAAAAGTTTATAAGGAAAATATTTCTGCAAAGCCAAATACTTTTCAAGCTGTTCTTCGTCAACATAGATTTCTTCATTCTCAAAGACGTTTTTGACAAACTTTATTAGCTGAATTTGTTCACGGCATACACTATATTTACCGCTTTTAACAAGGGCTATGTACTCATCTATGACTTTACAGTTCGTCATCAGATTCACTCTCAACTTTGTCAATCGACAACCCCATTTGTGAGAGAATCGCTAAGCGCTGTTTGTTGTACATTACTGCATTTTTTACCGAGGGGTTGTCCTTAATATACTCTTTACCTGTGGCACTGATAGCTTTGTATGTCAAGCCATTTTTGCGGATGTCAATTTGCATTTTACGCTCAAGCTTCGTGCAAAAAATATAGCTGTCGATTAAATCTCTATAGACTTCAATGTTTGCACCTTTCAAGGTCAGTTGTTCGATTAAGCTGTCTTTGATTTCTGCAATTTTAATCTGTGCCATTTGCTTCTCCTCTCTGAAAATTTCTCGTGTGCGTGCGCGAAGGTGAACTGTCGTGCCTTTACACCGTTATCCATTGACCTCGGAATTTTTCGATTTTTTACCCGGGGGTATGTCTTTTTTGACTTACCACCTCTCAGCAAACTCATCTTTTAATTTTTTCGATTCGTACTTGTGATGTTCTTTGTAATGGCAGTCCTTGCAAAGGCATTCGAGGTTGTTGATGTCGAGAGCAAGGTCAGGTCTTACTTTGAGATATAGTTTGTGATGCACTGCCTCGCACGGGCTGTATTTACCCACAGCACGACAGCGTTCGCATTCGTAATGTTCTTTTGCTTTTTTTGCATCTCGAACTCTTTGCCAATCAGCAGTTAAATAAAACCTATATGCCTTGCCCTCACGGATTTGGCGGACGATCCAGTCCGTTGTTACTTTTCGTTTAATCATAATTTTGCTTATAAAATAATAAATAGAGCTATAATGCAATAGTCCTTTTGCATCATAACTCTATTTTAAACTATTTTGTGTCCCAAGTAAGGGACTGCTTTTCTAATCCACTAAGCCGAGCAACCAATCTGCCGACGTTGATAATGCCAGAGCTATGCGCTTAACATTGTACGCTGACGGTTGACTTGTTCCGGCTATGTAATTATAAATATTTGACCGGCTCACTCCGGACTTACGCGAAAGGTCCGAAGGATAAATATTCCGTTCGGTCATTACTTGCTCGAGCCGTCGAGCAAAAGTTAAGTCGAAAGTTCTCATCTTATCGTCCTATTTGGCAAGTAATTGTTATCGGTTTAGCTGTCAATCTACTTCACGCTCCTCATCAAGCATACCAAGTTCCTGCGCCAACGCAACAACAGCGGTTACAATCAAACGCAAATCCTTACCTTTGATGTTACACATATTAAAGCAAACATCGCCCTCATCGTTATCAAGTTTACCAAAATCAATAACAAGTCCCTTTGTAATCGTCTTGCTTTCATTGTTATCGTAATTAACGGTAATGTTTTTAATATCTTTCATTTTCTTCTACCTCATTTTCAAGCCAATGTTTTGTGCAATCAATACAACTGCCATTGAATCGCTCTTCCATAGCGCAACCGACATACGGAGTGCCGTACGGGCAACTGAAAAAGTCCATACAACTCCGAGCCATTTCATCAATTGACATCTGTTTGATTTTTTCAAAGTTAGTCATTGTGTTCACACCTCACTTCAACAATTCATCTGTTGTGATGTTAAATAAATCCGCTACAGCTATTATGGTTTCGATATTAGGCTCAAATTTTCCCTGCTCATAGTAAGATATACTTGTCCTGCTCAAATAGAGCTTTTCACCCAACTCATCTTGCGTTAATCCATTTTTAAGTCTTAACGCTTTTAGCTTTTCGGGGAATGCCATTATTTTTCACACTCCTTATCCATTTTGGCACCGCAATAAGGGCAGTATGGATACAAATCAATGTCCTCGTAAAAAGTGAGAAAGTTGCCACACTCAGAACATAAATAATTTGCATAACCGACACCCTCGCTGTCATATTCCCAACTTCCGTGCTTAATCTCTTGCATATCACACACGGTTGCTTCGTTGGGTTTACTACCGTCAACTTCGATAATATGCTTAACTGTTTCGGCATTTCGTTTTGAATTAAAGTATATCGTGTTTACACTACCGTCTGCGAACGGTATATCCAAAGCATAATCACCGGATACCTCACGGATTTTTAATTCTTTTTCAATCATTGTTTTCACGCTTCTTTCTTTCGGCAATAACATGCAAGCTTTTGTAACAATCATCACACAGATACACTTTTATTTTTCTCTTGATTTTAACAGGAATTGCAATCCCGATAAGGTTAAGGCAATCAGTATCAACCCCTACATAAAATTCCTTCATTTTAACTGTGTACGGATCTGCGATAACTTTGTTACAACAATCACACTGATAGATTCTCATTCACTTTCACCGTCCTCAATAGAAATAGGCTGATTCCAACAACTATAACAGCTAATATACAAGTCACCTTTTTTTGTTTTTGCACAACCCGAAACAGCTCCTAATTTTTTTAGGCAAACCTTTGGTACTCCGTGATTAAGCTCTGCGTTCGGATAATGTTTCAGAAATTCTGTAAGAAATGTCTTTGGCGGATGTTCATCGCTCCACCGCTGAACAGCTTTGATTGCTTTTTCAGGATAATACATTTCAAATTCTAGACACGGTAAACCTTCACCGTTATTATTACTGCACAAAGGACAGTTGCTACACTTAATTTCACACAGTCCATTCTTTGTTCTTTTCGTCATCCTTAGCTTTTCAGCGAAATAATTTTCGGTTTTTGCACAGTCAATCATTTTCTTCACCTCTCAACGATTTGGCAATTCTTTGTTGATTCTTGCAGATAAGATCATTTATGTTACAAAATAAATAATATGTCAACCCTCTTATCTCTTCTATATCATCTGTGACCATAATGCGATTGAGTTCACCGTCAATCATATCACGGGTGTTATTGATTTCCTGTCTGAGTTTCATTTCTATCACTCTCCTTTAATTTTTTGGTTATTCTTTTGGTTAAGCCGTTTTCGTTGGTTAGGCATTCCAAGGCTTGGAGGGCATTGATTACGGTTTGCTCGTTGGTTTGGGACTGATACATCTTACGGACGAAGTCGGCGCTTTTCTTTACATTATCCATAATTCTTTGTGAGAGCATACGGTATTCGTCTGCGTCGTTTCTGTCACGCTTATACTCCGTTCTGAGCTTGTCCTGCCATTCAAGGCAGATGTTTATGTCCCAGCCTTTATGACGGTTGTTGTAGCCAACCCTTGCAAGCCTTGAAAAGTATTTGTATTCGGGCGGTGGAAAGGATGAGTAATCAAGCTGACCGTCAATTGCTTTATCCTCAAGCTGTTCAAACACCTGTGGATTGTTAAAATCATATTTTTTCATATTACCTCCTGCGGAGGCTTGTGGTGGGTTTGGGGCTATTTTAAAGAACCCTTTCTATATATATAATATTAGTTTATTTTTCTTATACGAAAGGTTAGAAAAACCCGTAAACCCTCCTCAAGCTACCACACTAAAAATCTTTATAAATTGAAATTCCGTTGAAATAATTGAAATTTCTTCCCTTTACCTTTTCAAATCGTTTGGCAAGTTCGGTGCTGAATTTGGTATTTGACATACAATATTCGTTGTTATCCCCTGCCCAGCTTGTATAGGCAGCATAGAGCGTGCTTGCCTGAACCGAACCCTCTAACACACATCTGTCCTCGATAAAGGCGGAAATAACATCCATTTCACGCTTGTACTCTCTCACGCTCTGAAGAACGGCGGACGGCATTTTCAAACCCTCTCTCTGCCACAGAATACAGCCGTCGATACACCATTTGAAAATTGCGGTCATTTCGGCTTTGAGCTTATGCGTAAGGTTCTTATCAACCTTATCCTCGGGAATCTGAACATTGAACGGTATCATATGTATTCTTCGCCATATGCCCGTGTCGGTGCCTCTGATAATCGGTTTATGGTTTGTCGCCATCCACAGCTTAAACTCTGGCTTGAACTCAAATTCCTCGCTGTACAGCTTTCTTGCCGTTACGGTATCGTCACCCGTAAGCTGTTTGAGAAGTCCCTCATTAATTCGCACGCCCTCGTTCGGCTCAACCGAGGTGACAAGCCTTGCACCCTTTAACCGTGCAATGTCGCTGTTTATGGCACTGCTCTGCGAATTTCTCACCATAATTGTTTCAGGCTGAATGTTTGCGGCATAATCGCCGAATACATCACGGATAACATCAATGAATGTACTCTTGCCGTTTCGTCCCGTACCGTAAAGGAAGAATGCGCATTGCTCGGCTGTTGAGCCTGTCAGACTGTAACCGACCGCCTTTTGAATGTAGCGAATAAGCTCCTTATCGTCTGCAAAAATATCGTCAAGAAATGCAAGCCAACGGGGACACTCTGCCGTTTGAGAACAGTCAACCGAAGTAATCTTTGTGAAATAATATTCGGGATTATGCGCCCTCACTTCGCCGTTTTTTAGGTTGATTATTCCGCTTGGGGTGTTTAATGCCATACGGTATTTATCCATTTGTGCCGGAAGTACGGGGATATGATGTTCGACCTCGTTGAGCATTGCTTTTTTTGATTTGTTGGAACGGCTTGCTTTCATATGCTTTTCAAATGCTTTTGACATATCTCCGCCATTCTCTTCATCAGCCTGCAAGTATAGCTTTGCCTCGGCTTTCATAGCCTCAACGCTTTTGTCTGCCATTCGCAAAACTACCCCGATATTGTCAACACACCACTTCATTGAATTGTAGTAATACCACTTTTTCTCAGTGTAACAATACCTTACATTATCTCCGAATAAATCAACGAACCTGTCGGCATTGCCCATATCGTCAAAGGTGTAGGCACGCATTTTTTCTTCGTCAACCGCTTGAACAGCCTTACCCTCACCGATTGAAATTGAATAATCGTTATGCTGTTTTGGGTTATAGGTCTGCGTACAGCCCGACACAGCCTTTTGCAGGGTTATAATGCCGTAGGTTGTGCCGGACTGCTTTCTGTCCCACTTATCACGCATTAAGCCTGATTGTCTGAAAATCGAATCCATCTTGTCGGTGTCACATCCGCACCAGAACGCAAGCATATTGCAGAATGCCATATCAGCCTCGCTCTGTGACGCATAAGCCGAAAAATCACCGCTGTATAAGGCTCTGAAAAGATTGCCGTTTTTGGCATTGCAGGCAGCTTTTACAATATCGTCAACCGTATTGAGATTAACCTCAATGTTACGGAGCTTAGGCTGTGGCTCTGTTGCCTTGCCGAGATATTTTGAATGCAGCGGCTTTATGCTTTCGGTGCAATCGTTTATGTACGCATATGCAGAGCAGTAATCGCCTGTCACAACGAAGAATCTGCCGTTTTCGTACATTTCAAAACCGCCCGAATCATTCTTCGCCTTTCTTCTGCCCTCGGGAAGAGTTCCCTTGCAGATTATGTGAACGCCTGCCTTGCTCTGCGAAAACTCGGCGTAGCTCTGCAAAGTGTTCACGAACTCGCTGATTATGTTGTCAGCTCCGCCGTTTTTGTAGTCCTGAATGTCATTCGGCATATCGTCAAGGTCAATACCGAAAAACGGTGAATTTGAGAACATAAAGCCTATGCCTGAATATTTGGCGGATTCTCTGACTGCTGTTTCAAAGTCTGACCAAGTGTCTGAGTTATTCGGCATTGCAAAGCCACCCGTTCTTGGATTTATCGGTTTCTTTGAAATTCCGCTGTGCGATTTCGGATCGGGATATGACTGCCAGCACACCCAGTTTTTGTAACCTTTCAATTCCTCGGGAACTGCAAAATATTTATTTTTATTTGGGTTTAAATTTGTAAAGCCCATTTTTACACCTCCATATATAAGGAAAAGCACGGTGAAAATTGCACTGTTTTATGCAATTCCCGAAGAATTTCTTTAAAATCAGAACGGCAAATCATCGTCAATCGGCATATCAACAAAGCCCTGATTTGCAGGCTGAGCAGACGCATAACTCTGCTGTGGCTGTGCATAGGTCTGCGCCGTTGAACTCTGCGACTGCTTAAAAGTATGCTTTACTGTCGGAAACTTAGTCGGATTGAGCCAGCTGACTTCTTCTCTTTTTTCGCCGTTCCATTCGCCGTGCTTAATCGTTACACGAACAGGCTTTTTAATGAGTTCTTCAAGAAACTGTTCAAGGCTGTCGTAATCCTTGCCGTCGGGAAGTCCTGCCGCTTTGCCGAGAGTCATAACCTGATTAAAGCCGTAGCCCTTGACCTGCTTGTCGTTCTCGGTAGGCTCGTTTCGTTTCCAGAGGGTATGGAAGATATAGCCGTTTTTATAGTTCTGTTCAACATCGTTTCTGATTAAAAATCTGATATTAAGACAGGTTTTGTCTTTGCCGTTTTTAGTGTATGTGCGTTCCTCTGCTCTTGCAATAAGGCATTCGTAATCGCCTGCAGGCTTGATTGAATCGGACTGAGTTGCTGCCGCCATATTTGTTTTAAATCCCATAATTTTACTCCTTTGTAATTAACTCTATCGCCTCATCGGCACTTCTGCATACTCCTGCAACAGCACCGTTGAGTTTCATCATCTGTATAAATTTCTGCTGTTTTTCGGTAGGTCTGCCCTTGGGTGTTTTAACCTCGATAAAGACTGCTCTTCCGTCTGATTTTCTGACACCGAACAAATCCGAAAATCCGGGCGGAACTCCCGTATTGAAATATCTGCCGTCCTTTGTAAAGCCTGCACCTACATTTATACGGAAAATATCGCAGTACGGTGCAATTGCAATACGAATTTTGTTCTGAATTGCGTGTTCTTCTGTCAAGCTATCATACCTCTCTTTCGTGCCTGAAAATATGCCCAGCCTGTTTTGTAGCCGTGGCTTTTTGCGTATGCAAGCAAATCCGCATAGCTGTGGCAATCGTCGGGTGTGCTGAAATCAAGCTTGAATCCCTCAACCTTAATGAGCTTTGCGGTGGTATCGGTTTCAACGGTCCTTTCGGCTGTCGGGAATACATAACCGCAATGCGGACACACGGCTTTCTGCCCTGCCGGCGGTGCTGAAAATGTAAAGAAACATTCGGGACATTGTCTGACCTTTTCCTCCTGCTCCTTTTCGATTTTTTTAACACTCAGCTTTTTGCGTTTTTCAAGCGTCCATTCTCGGTTGTCATCAGGCATTCCGTGCCTTGCATAGTTGCCCACATGGTCAATGATTACAGCCCTTTTGTTTGGCTTATAGCGCATACATCGCATTGACTGCTGAATGTAAAGCGTAAGGCTGTGAGTAGGTCGGAGCAGAATTGTACATTCGCAGTCAGGCACATCAAAGCCCTCTGAAATCAAATCCACATTGCAGAGGATTGTAATTTTGCCGTTCCTGAAATCGGCTATAATCTGTTCTCTCTGTGCCTTTGGAGTAGCTCCGTCAATATGCTCGGCTGAAATTCCTGCGTCACGGAATGCCTTCGCTGTTGCAAGACTGTGCTTTACCGAAGAACAGTAACAGACGGCTTTCTTACCGTCTGCAAGCTGTTTGTAATATTTGATAACATCACCGAACACCGTGTTTTTAATCATTGCCTTTTCAATGTCGGCGGTGACATACTCGCCCATTTTGGTGTGTAAACCCGTAAGGTCGGCAACACTCGGAGCATAGTAATCATACGGGGCAAGGCAGTTATGTTCAATGAGCCATTTTGTACTCACCCCGACTATGAGCTTGTCGTTGACATCGCCCAAACCGTCACCGTTTAATCGGACAGGTGTTGCGGTGACGCCAACCCTCGGAACATCCGAAAAATGTTCGTAAATGCGTTTGTAGCTTTGTGCAAGGCTGTGATGATTTTCGTCTGTGATGATAAGTGCGGGTTTTGGCAGTTTCTTCAATCTTCGTGTAAAGGTCTGCACCATACCGATTTGACACAAGTCCATAAGCACACCCCAGCGGACAAAGGTTCTGAATATTTGGTCAACAAGCTCTCTCCTGTGAACAAGGAACAGCACCCGTTTCCCGTTCCAAGTTGTTCGTCTTGCAATTTCTGCAACAATGCAGGATTTTCCGCCGCCGCAACCGAGAACTATGCAAGGGGCTTTGTAACCCTCTCGCCAAGCCTGTCTTACCTGTTCAACAAGGTCATTCTGATACGGTCGAAGCTGCATTGCCTGCACCCTCTCTCTGCTTTTCCTGTTTCTTCTGCTTTATTAGCTTTGCAACACACTGCATACAGAGCTGTCTGCCGTAATTTTTTGTTGTGCCGTCAATGATCTGTTTAACGGTGCGTTTACCGTCCGAAAGTATCGGTGCTTTGCACTCATCACAATATTGTTCGGGTTGCATTGAATAGTATGTTCTCAATGCTTCATCAACAATTTTAAGGTCATTTGATATGTACATTGAATCAAACAAGCCTATCGGACTTTTACAGGTATCGTTACCGTCCGTTTGTGTTGCAAAAAGATACTTGCCGTCAACGACAACGGTTTTTAAAACCGTGGTAAACATTCCCTCAACCGAGATTTTTTCGTCAAGCAATTTGCCGATTGTTTTGGCTTTCTGTCTGCCGTTTTCGTCGGTTTCAATATGGCTGAGAAAATAAACAATCGTGTCATTCGGGAGAGTTTCAACCTCTTTCACAAGCTCCCAAAAATTTTTACCGATATCGGTAAACTTCTGAAAGCCTGTTTCCTTGGCTCTTCTCATATATTCGTTAGCCATGAGATACTGTGCGTCATCAACTGCAATCGACTTGCATTTCTGCTTTTTGATAAAGTCCTCAATATCTATGTAGTTGTCGGAATTGATTGAAGAAGTAAATTTTGTTCTGAACGGGAGTGATTTTCCGTTTACATTCACAAGAGCAAGTTCATTTGCTTTGAAATTTCTTAAAGAGGCAGATTTTCCGCTGCCTGAATATCCTAAAACCAATATAGGTAATCCCATAAATAACACCTCACTTAATACTTAATGACTGCTTGGCTTCCATATGTACGAAGGGGATTTCTTCGCCCTTTTTGCAGAGAGCCTTGACATCATTCTTTTTCACTTCGGGCATACTGTACTTTAAGAGGTGGTCAAGATTGTGTTCCTCCGCCCACTCAACGAATGAAATTTCATCATCAATAACAAGGCTCGGAGCATTCTTTTTAAGCGACATAACCGCTTTCGGCATATCAATCTTCTGTCTGCCGAGTGCCTGCATTGACTTAAACAGATAGGTTTTAAGGCTCTCCGCCTGTTTTTCTTTTTGGGACTGTCTTTTTGCAATTGCCGCCTTTTCGGATTTAAGCATTTTAGCCTCGGCAAGAAGCTGTTTGTAGTAGATTGCAATACTCTCAGCTTTCTCGTCAAATTCGCCCTCAATACCCGTGAGAGTATCGAACCACGCTGTCAACATCTTGTTGCGGTATGCGTCCACATTGGCAATAATGTTGCCGTCATCATCAATCGGCATTCCGTCTGCATTCGTATCGGGTTCCCATTCGTTGATAGCGTCAAACTGATTAAATAAATCCGAGTACATCTCGGTAAGCTCGTAAAGTTTCATTGTTGTTCCCCCTTAAAGATTTATGTTTTGTGTGGCAAGTGCCTCTATTAAATGTTCAACCTTGCCTTTGAAAAATTCCTTGTCCTGTGACTGCTTGGCGAAATCGAGCATACGGATAAAGCTGTCATATGCAATTGAAAAATATGCCTTAAAGACATCCTTGTCATCTGATGGACCGTCGGCAGTCTGAACATTTTTCAGCCTTTCTTCATACTCCTCTTTCTGTTTGCGAAGAGCCTCCTGTTTTTCATCTTCAAGCTGTTTTCTGACAATTTTTTCGTTGTTGCGGTATTCTTCTTCGAGTTCGTCATAATGCTTAATGTTCTCCCTTTCCAAAGCCTTAATCGTTTCATTGAGTCTGCGTTCATTGTCGCTCGGCTCTGCAACGGCAACCTCAATAGGACGGCTTTCAAGCTCCTGAACTTTATTCGTCAGCTTGAAATTTTTGTTCTTTTCCTCTGCAAGCTGATTTTCAATATTGCGATAGCTTTCTTTTGAAGTGTCCGCCTGCTGCTTGTAATAGTCGGCGTCTTTCTTAGCGTTATTGAGCTGTCTGCAATAGTCAATGCTCTTGTCGGTTGCCTCCTGCTTTTCAGCTTTAAGGCTGTCAATTTCAGCCTTTAACTGCTTAACCGTTGTGTTTTCAAGGTCAAGCTTTTCGGCGATTTCAGCCTGTTCGGGTTCGCTTATGGTGGCAAGAAGAGCAAGTTTTGTCATTCCAATTTGTCCAATCGATTGGACATTTTCAGGATTTATTTTTTCTACAATAGAAATATAGTTATATGCGTTACTGCGTTTCATGCCTACTTCATTCTCGCAATAGTCCTCAAAGTTCTGATATCCAAGCTCCTTATACAGTTTGTTGTCACGCATTGTTTTAAGTCCGTTGCACATATCCCATATATTCTGCTGTGCAAGGTTAGCGCTGACAATTATCTTCTGATGTAGTTCAATTGCCTGCTTATGCTGTTCGCTTACTGTTATTTCTGACATTTTTTTCAACCTTCCTTCTTGATTTTTTAATCAATAAAGGATATAATCAAAGTGGTTATATTGTTTATATCCTTGCTATCCGTTGAGGCTTTGCAGAGCTTCAGCGGATTTTTCTTTTTTAGTTGACATTTGAAACACCCATACATTCAAAATTGAATGCTTCGGATTCAGGCGTTTCAAGGGCTTTGAGTTTGCGTTTTAGCTCTCGGTTTTCGTGACGATAACCGCTTGACGCTGTTTTTTCGAGCGCAAGGTCCGTTCTTGCGTTTCTCAGTTCAATGCTGAGATGTCTGTTCTCTGCTCTGAGGTTTTCCACATCTTTGAGCAGTTTTCTGCGTGTCGGGTAATTTTTTAAATGCCACATTTGTTACACTCCTTTCGCAATAATAATATTACATTTTGTGGCGTAGTCTATGAGCCTTTCAAGCGGAATGTTGTACGACCATTTACCGCCTTTGAACAGGCAAGCCGTGCCTATCGGCAACCTCTGTTCACGCAGTCCGTTATAAACAAATTCCGGAGTAATGTCAAGGTACTGTGCAGCCACTTTTGGCGGTACATTTTTGTACGGCTCGCCTGTTTTAGGATTGATAAGGATTTCGTCAATCATCTTTTCTTACCTCCTTTTATGCTGATTTCTGCTGTTCGGCTATCTGCTTGCCCACGACCATTCCTTTCATCATTGCGAAAGCAACAGCCTTTTCTTCATCTGTCATATCAATCAAGATTTTCGCAAGCTCTGCGCCGATCGACTTGATGTCCATCTCTTGTTTATCTGTCATTGTTTTCACCTCCTTGATTACTTTGCAACTTTATTTTAACTTATTTTGATTACAATGTCAACAGTTTTTTGCAAAAAAAATATTTTATTTTTAATTTTTGATTTTATTTGTTGACAAATTCATCATTACCTTGTATAATAGCAACTGTAAGGAGGTAATCTAATGAGTAATAATATTGCAAAAAGAGTTATTGAAGTTCGCAAAGCCGTACATCTTAATCAAACTCAGTTTGCCGAAAAGCTCAATTTACAGAGGTCAATAATTTCTCTTTGTGAAAGTGAAAAAAGAGAGTTTTCAGAGCGAACACTTAGAGATATTTCGGCTATATTCAGTGTAAACCTCGAATGGCTCAAAACAGGCGAGGGAGAGATGTTTGACGAAGAAAGTGAAGATGTAGTGATTGATGCTCTTAGAGCAGAGTATGACCTCGACGAAATCGACATTGACATTATTCGTACATATATAAGTATGGCTCCGCTTGAGCGGCAAGTGTTTAAGAACTTTATTAAAGGAGTTTCGGACAAAAACAAAGGGGAGCGTTAAGCTCCCCCGTGACCGTTCAAATTACGACGATATATGATTTTTATAAATTTCAGTATAGCCACTAAGGCTTTGTGATTTTCGATTGATTCTATGTATTCAATTATTTCTTGTCTAATCGCTGTGTTCTTTTTCATGAATTAATTTCCTTTCATTCATAAGATTCGGACGAAATTCCTATAATTAAATTATAGAAACTTTGTTCGACAATTTCAAGTGGGAAATGTTGTCAATATATTACAAAGTCCCATAGAACGGACTTTGCAACCAAAAATAAAAAAAGACCGCACACAGCTGGCACTATGAGCGGTCAAAAATAGGGATGAAAAGGCGCTAACCTCTTCAATATTATTTTAATACACGATATATATTTTGTCAATATATATATCAAAAAGAGGAGGATTTATAAATGAAATGTCAAAAATGCGGCACTGAGATTCCTGCCGGTTCAAAGTTTTGCAACGAATGCGGAACAAAGATTGAACAGATCGCCTTGTTCAAGGACAGCGAATCTGAAAGCACGGACCCTTACAAGTGCGAAAAATGCGGTAATATGATACCGAGCAATTCGGTATTTTGCCCTGAGTGCCATGCCTATCAAAAAAACAAATTTGAACCAACAAGCAATACTGAAAAAACTTCTGACAAGAAGCCTATATACCTTCAATCAAAATTTTATCTTGCTATACTAATTTCTGCTCTTTTATGTTTTACAGTTGTAGCGTTCATCTTGCAAGGTAACCAACCTAAAACGCAGGAAACAGAAACCACCGTTGAACCAACAACCAAGAATAGCTATTATAGTGATAACGAAGAAGTAAAAAACACATCCTCCAAAATGGCTTCGTACACATTAAGTTATATAGATTATAAAGCACCTAATAACTGGACATTAGAAAAATCAGATGACGGTATGCATAATTATCATTACAATTCTGTAGGAGATTTATTTTTTGTTGGATGTACCGATGCAGGTGTTAGTGAAGAAGCGCTTGACGATGACCTGATAGATGCTCTAATTGAATCAGACAAAGACACCTACGAACTTTATAGGCAAAAAAGCAAAGAGATTATCAAAATTGACGGTCATAAAACATTGCACACAACATTTACATATGTTAAAGATAATGAAAATATGTTTTGCAGTTCGTATGGGTTAATAATCAAAGACCAACTATATTTAATTTCATTTGGAAACGAAGGTCTAACACAATCCACTATCTTCGATGAATACGAAGAAAAAATAATGAACTCAATAACAACTAACAGTAGCAGTTATGAAAATGAAACAGAAGCACCTACCAAGAAGCCGACAGAACCCCCTACTGAAAAGCCTACAGAATTTGAAGATACTTTAACTGAACTTTATTCTGATAATGATATAACTGTATATTACAGCGATACAGAACAATATCCGTATTCAGATGATGAGGCTGATGTTCATTTTTACATTAAAAATAAAATGGATAAATCTATAACTATACAAGCTGATACCGTTATATTAGACGGAAGGGGCTATAACCAAGTTGTTTGTAGCAATCCAATTTCAGCGCATAGCGAGGGAATGATTGAAGTCAGCATAGATAATTGTAAAAACTTCAATCCGTCAACCGTAGGAGCTGACTTAAGATACTTTGATAGTGATAATTTTGATAGCACTGTAAAAATGAATCTTATAAGCAAAAAGGTTAAATAAAATAATAAACAAAAATAAAACCGCCCTGACCTGTTGGCGCAAGTCGGAGCGGAAACCACTACACAAGGGTGCAATGGTACTTATTAGAGCAATAATATTGTACCACAACCCTGTGAAAATTACAACATTTTACAGGGGATTTTTGCGCCCATTTTTAGGAGCGTTAAAATGAAAAAATGTACAAACCGACGGTGTAACCGAGAATTACAGGACGATTTTGTGTTTTGTCCGTATTGTGGCAAAAATCAAACCGATAAACCTAAACGGCAACAAAAGAGAGCAAACGGCACGGGTTCTATTTATTACCGAAAAGATAGCAAGACAAAGCCGTGGTATGTCGCATCGACAATAACAGGCAAGCGTGTGTATGTTGGAGGATTCGCAACACGCACAGAGGCGGTCAAAGCCTTAACGGACTACGAATCAGCCCCCACAAGCAACATTAACATTACATTTGCACAACTGCGAGAACGCTGGTTAAAAACTAAGGCGTACCAAAAATTGAGCGACGATGCCAAGAGCTCTTACAATGCCGCTTGGGTTAAACTACGATCGTTATACAACCGTAAGTTTAGAGAGTTAAAAACATTTGATTTTCAGTCAATCGTGGATTATTATGAAAACCCACATCATGAGGAAGGCGCCGGAGGCAAGCTAAAATATCTCTTGCCTAACGGAAAAGGTACATATAAGGTCACGAACAAGCCAAAAATGTGTGACGGTCTGAAATTTTCAGCACTGCATAAAATTAAAGTGTTTTTAACTAAAATCTATAAATACGCTATGGAGCAAGACATAGTAGCCAAAAATTATGCCGAGTTTATAGAGCTTCCTGAAGCCGAAGAAGTCAATGCTACAAGATTCACCGAGGTACAATTGGAACTCATTCGGCAAAACATAGGACGAGTACCGTATGCAGACTACGCTTACATTATGTGCTATTTAAATTTCCGTGTATCGGAGTTTTTGACACTCACAATCGAGCAATATCATGTCAGCGAACAAGGTATTCCTTATTTTATAGCAGGCATAAAATCAGAGGCAGGCAAAAACAGACTAATTCCTATACATCCCAAAATACAAAAAATGGTAACCAACTGCATAAATCATCACGGCGAAACTATCTTCTGCCGACTTGGTGACGACTTCGGCAAAGCGATGAACAAAGATTATTTCTTAAAATACGCTTTTCGCCCTGCAATGCAGGCTATGGGCTTAGGGAATGAGTTTACTCCGCATAGTTGCCGCCGAACTTTCTCAACGAGAATGTCAGCGGCAGGAGCAAGAGAAGAGGACATCATCGCACTTATGGGACACGCAGAATACAAAACTGACATCAACCATTACATTATTCAAGAGCTTGACACACTCTATGATGCCGTTAAAAAACTCGCATAAAACAACAAAAGCCCCCGAAATCAATCGGGGACTATTTTTTGAACTGTCAATACTCTGAAATACCCTGAAATACCATGAAATCCGTAGCAACATTGTAGCAACCCACAACATCTTGTGCATTCCTCAGCGTTCTGAGAAATCACAGAAAAATAGCAAAAAGCCAGTAAACAAGCCGTTTTTGGCTTAATTACTGACTTTCTTCGTGGCTCCCCCAACTGGGCTCGAACCAGTGACATCATGATTAACAGTCATGCGCT
>ERZ791865.284-NODE-284-length-78635-cov-10.954734_pt1 | contig 78635 bp, 120 predicted proteins | sample MGYA00509942_ERZ791865 | MGnify/ENA primary metagenome ERZ791865 (study PRJEB30046, sample SAMN00792098) | human gut metagenome | study: EMG produced TPA metagenomics assembly of the A metagenome-wide association study of gut microbiota in type 2...
CAGTCAGCGGCAACCAATACCGGAAATCAGTCAGCGGCAACCAATACCGGAAATTGGTCAGCGGCAACCAATACCGGAAATCGGTCAGCGGCAACCAATACCGGATATCAGTCAGCGGCAACCAATACCGGATATCAGTCAGCGGCAACCAATACCGGAAATCAGTCAGCGGCAACCAATACCGGAAATCAGTCAGCGGCAACCAATACCGGAAATCAGTCAGCGGCAACCAATACCGGATATCAGTCAGCGGCAACCAATACCGGAAATCAGTCAGCGGCAACCAATACCGGAAATTATTCAGCGGCAATTGTAGAAGGAAAAGAAAGTATTGCATTAGCTACAGGAATTAATTCAAAAGCTAAAGGAAAAATTGGATGTTTTATTGTTTTAGCAGAGTGGAAAGAGATCAATCATGAATATCATATTGTAGATGTTAAATCAGCAAAAGTAGATGGGAAAAATATCAAGGAAGATACTTTCTATACGCTGAAAGATGGAAAATTTGTAGAAGCAGATTAAGTGTCCTGGAAGGTGCGGACACACCAACCAGGACGGTATCTAACTAAGAATGAGTTAGTTAAATACAGGATTATTATAACACAACCTCCTGTATTTGACAAACAAAAATATAACAGGAGGATTTTTTATGCAAAAAAATGGAGAAAATCAGCCACTTTCCAGTGAAATCATTGCTGATCTGGAAGAAAAGCTGATGGCAAGAAATGTAATTATCGCTATTCTGGCAGCTGCACTTGCAGTAACCACATACAGAAGAAAGTGAGGACAAAATGAAAGAGGTGGTAAAGACAATAGGAGAAATATTTGTAGGGATAGGGGTGTTTACAGTAATCTTCTCAATCACATGGATGCTTACATCATTTGATGCTATCGGGGTGTTCTTTGTATCAACAGTCTTATTCTCAATGGTGTTTCTTCCTATTATATTAGAAATGGAGGAAAAGTAAATGCAAAGATTAAATAAAGTAAGATTATCCGGTAGAGCCGGGGAAATAGTATTCAGCCACGAGCATTACGGAAGATACTATTACAAATTCATGCTGACAGTCATTCGTAAAAGCGGTGCAGTGGATATGTTTCCAATCGTTATAGAAGATTCCATTGTACGTGACAATGATTATAACGGAAAAGAAGTTGTGGTAACAGGAGCAATCAGAAGCATGGACACTTCTAAAAATCCAAATAAGCACCACAATGTTAATTATATCGCAGCTGATGAAGTGAAAATCCTGGAAGAACAGGTTCCAGAAGGTGATATAAACGAAGCAGAGTTTATTGCCAGAAGTTGCACGAAAGAACCATATGCAAAACTTACATCAGTAACGCACAGGAAAGTTTCAAATCTTTTCGTAGCAATTCCAAGAGATCATTCGGAAAGAGCAGATTTTATTTGCTGCAATTTATGGGGAAAAGGTGCTGATCTGGCGGTAGAGGTTAAAAGAAATGATTACATTAAAGTAACTGGCAGGTTAATGAGCCGTGATGTTTATGTTAATGGGGAAGAAACGGAAAGTGTATATGAGATTTCCGTAAAAGAAATGGAGAAATTGGAGGATGAAGAATAATAAGAATGAAGTTCAGATATATGGCGTAATAATGGATATTCAGCCAGGAACGTTTTTCAAGGACGGAGAAAAATTCGTAAGATTCTATATTGGTGCAAAGCGTACCAGTGGAAACGTAGATTTGCTTCCAGTAGCAATACCAGAAAGAATGGCAGAAAACTGGAAAATTGGAGAACACATCTATATTGAGGGAAAATACACTTCATACAATAAAAAGGAAAATGGAAAATCACATTTAATATTGGAAGTTAAAGCAGAAACATTATTGGGTGGAGACGGAAGCGCGGACGATGAAAACAAAATCATTCTGGAAGGTTATCTTTGCAAACCGCCTGTGTACCGCCGAGCACCAAGAGGAAAAGAAATCTGTGATTTGATGATTGCTTGCAACGAATATGACTTACGAAGAACAGATTATATCCCATGTATAGCATGGTGGAAAGAAGCCAGAGAAGCTGCTGATTTCAAGGTTGGAGATTTCGTAAAAATAATCGGAAGAATCCAGAGCCGGATTTATCATAAAAAATTATCTGGTGATGAAGTAGAGCTTAGAACTGCATATGAGGTATTAATAGGGAGGATAATCGAGCATGAAAGTGGAAGTGAAAAAAATTTCGCTAGTGAATTACAAGAAGTTTCCGAGTAAGTCTGTAGATTTGTTTCCAAGAACAGAGATTTCCGGCAGAAACAGAGAAGGAAAATCCACATTACAGGACGCATATTTAGATGTCCTGACAGGAAAGATGGCAAATGGTACAGAACCGACTTCTATCCGCAGAAAAGAAAATGGCGTGGAAGTGCCAAAGGTTGATGTTGTAAGAGAACTTACACTTGCGATTGATGGGAAAGAAAAAGTAATCCGCAAAATCACAAAACAAAAGTGGAGAAAACCGAGAGGACAGTCCGAAGAGGTATTCGATGGAAATGAAACTTCTTATGAAATTGACGGATTCCCGGCTAAATCAAAGGATTATACCGAGTTCATCCAGTCAATAGCAGAGCCTTCAACGCTTCTGATGTGCAGTAATCCAAAACCGTTCCTGGACACATTGCAGAAGTCAACCGCAGAATCCAGAAAGGTATTGGAAAAAATGTCTGGTTTTGATATTGCGCAGTTTATGGAAGAAAATCCACAGTATGCACATGTAGAAGAAATTACAAAGGGGCATTCCGTAGAGGATACCTTAAAGAAGCTCCGAAAGGAACTGAATGCACAGAAGAAAAAGGTTGATGCAAAAAATACAGAGATTGCTTACGAAACCAATCGGACTGTTGAAGCAGAAGATACTTCTTCCCTGGAATCCAAAAAACAGGAGCTTAATGCGGAACTTTCCAAGCTGGAAGAACAGGAAGGGATTCTTGAAGATTCAGCAAAAGGCTATGACAGCCTTTCATATGAAATCCGTGGTTTGAAATCTTCCAGGGATGGTCTGGTTAGCAAAGCGAATGAATGGTTAAGAGCCAGACAAAAATTCATTTCTGATACAGTTTCCGAACTTAGGTTAAAAAAATCAGAAAAGGAATCAAGCATTCGTATTATTGGAATGGAACTGGATAACCACATAAGGGAAGCACAACAAGCAAAAGCTGACTTGGATAGAGCCAGACAGGACTATCCGAGAATCAAAGAAATGGAGTGGGATGATTCTGAACTGAAAGCTATTGAAGCTGAAACATTCAATGATTCTGATACCATTTGCCCGACCTGTGGACAGGAACTGCCAGAAGAACAAGTTTCCAAACTGAAATCTTCATTTGAAGAAAAGAAGAAGTTCAGAATTGAAAATGAATTAACCAAAAAGCAAAACTGGGAATCGGCAAAACAGAACCAGTTAAAAGGAACTTGTGATCTTGGAAATTCTGCTTCTGCAAAATTAAAGAAAACTAACGAGGAAATCAGCAAATTACAGTCAGAAATCGGCGTAGCACAGGATGAAGTTGCTGAACTTACTAAACAGATTGAGGAAGAACAGTCCAAATTTACGGAGCTTCCAGAATCTGTAGATATAACAAATGATGAAGAATATCTTGCAGTTACAGCGAGAATTGCAGAACTTGAAGAGAAATTAAAGTCATTTGATGATGTTCCTGGAAAGAAACAGGAATTAAGAATGCAGATCAGCAATGTTATGAAACAGATTTCCAATGTGGATGCAGACATTAAGATTGCACAGGCAGCAGTCACAGAGAAAGAAAAGCGAGTAGCCGAACTGAATGAGGAACTGAAAAGCCTTGGACAGGTACAAGCTGATATCGAAAAGAACATTGATACCGTTCTTAACTTCTCAATTCAGAAAAATAAGGCATTGGCAGAGAAAATCAATCCACACTTTAAACATTTCCAGTTCAGTTTCCTTGATTACACGATTGAGGGAAATCCAGTGGAAACTTGCAAGATGATCTGTAATGGAATCGACTACAACAGCGGATTGAATCATTCCGACAAAATTCTTTGCGAGGTTGATTTGCTGAATGGGTTACAGGAGATGAACCATCTGAATCTTCCAATCTGGATTGATGATAGCGAATCCGTTAATGTTGAGAGAATCCCTGTATTAGACAGACAGATGATTATTCTGAGAGTTACGGATGGGGATTTGGAAGTAAAAGAAATCTGATAATTAGGAGGGGAAAATGCTAACAGCAACATGGGGAAAACATTTTTTCAAGGCAGATGCTACAAAATGTGCATCTGAAATCATGGAAATTTGCGATCAGATGGAATCAGCTACACCACAGCAGATTCTTGAGAAAGCAAGGGACGAAAGTACAGAATTACATAAGTGCTTCACATGGGATGATTCCATAGCGGCTGAAAAATACAGAATCCACGAAGCCAGATTGATAGTTTGCCAATTAAAAATCGTGGAACAGGATATTGATAACAAGCCAAAGCCGACAGCAATTCGAGTGTTTTACAAAACAGATGGAAAAAGCGGATATAAGCCAACACAGCTTATTTTGAAACAGCCAGATGAATACGAAGCACTTTTAGAGCGTTGCCGAAATGAACTTCTGGCAGTGAAGCAGAAATACCAGAATATTTCCGAATACGAAGAAGTTTGGGAACTGATTAATTAAACATGAATGCCGTTACTGTGCTGATATGCCTGCAAGAGTGGGAACATAATGCAGAACATGACATAACAGGGCACTACAGAACAAGACAGAAAAGAACGTTACACCTTATTCTTGCGGGCTTATGAGTGCAGTAGCGGCGAAATTCCTACGTTGATATGCCTGTATTGAAAAAATTAAAAAACATTTTATTAGAATATAAAATAACAGAAAACATAACATTACACCTCAGTTCAATACAGGTTTATGACCGTAGGAAACCACAGCATTTATCAGTCTGCATAAGTAGAAGAATATGAAAGAACAAAGCAAAACAGCATATAACAGGATAGGATAGATTACTTATGCAGAGTGACAAGTGTTGTGAACACTTAAAACAGAATAGGAAAGAATAAGACAGATAATAACAGCAAGAAATAGAACACAACAGGACACAGCACTTAGCGGATGGGCTGTTTTACAGGCGGTATAAATCGCTAGGAAAGTATATCGAAACATAACGCGGTAAATTAGAGCACAGTGAAATATATCTAATTATAGATAATTACACCTAACTTTTATATTGCCTATAAAGCGGCTCATCCAAACAAAATTGTCTCCTGGGTAGGTGGCATGAGATGCCATAGTAAAGGATACCATAGAATATTGCAGAATATAAAAATACAGAATATTTCATGTTACCTACCGAGCAGATAAGCCACCAAGTGTATTTAGTTGGCAGTAGAAAACTGCTAAGAAAATTATATCTTCGCACAATAGAGAACAGCACATGACAGTAAAATATAGCTCATTCTACTGCTTGCTAAGTACATTTGGAGTTTACACAAAGATTCAAGCGGATTAGTTTCGCATAATAAGATATCACAGAACATCACAGAACAAAACAGTATAGGACAGATCACTAATTATTTATTGCAGATTAATCCGTTTGAATGTTTGTGCAAACAAAAAAACAATAAAAAATCATTTTATTTTAGGAGGAAAGCAACATGGCAAAAAACATCACAATCGAACCATTAAAGGAAACCACATTAAGAGTTGAGTTAATCGGGGACACAGACCTAATTCTTCACAAGAGAAGCCGCTACTACGAACAGGCTGAATGTTTCAAGCAGTCCAAGGACAAGGGCTTCAAAATGCCAGCTATTTACAATCAGCCCAAAAATGTTTGGGAGGGCTTAATTACTGGTATTCACTGGGAGAAACCGATTAATTTCCATGATGAAGATATTTCCCTTTACACAGAAGAAGAGTGGAAAGATTACATGGCAAACAACAGACCTTGCATTCTTACCCAGGCATTCAAGAAATCATTCACAGAAACATTTATTACTTTCTTCAAGGATTCCACAGGAAAGAAAGGAACAGATATAAAGCGTTCTCTTTCAATCGAAGGTTCTATTTGCCCGGTAAATTTTGAATCTGTTGAGATAGTAAATAAGATTGTTCCGACTTCTTCAATCGCTGGAAGCCCGGTTCTTTGCAGTAGCAACGTATTTCATAACTGGCGAACCACTATTGAGGTATCTTGCCCGGATATTGTATTTCCGTACGAGACAGTGTTGCAGTTGATTGAAACCAGCGGAAAGTACATTGGAATCGGAACACAGAGAGCAAATGGAAATGGAAGATACCACATCAACCCGGACAATGTAACTATCATTTAATTTGGTAACTATCGGTGGTATATGAATCCGGGTGAATGCCCGGAAATCACAACAGGACATAAAATTTTAGTAAAGGAAATAACAGGACAGGACACAACACTTCATCCTGTTTCATATGCCACTGAGCATATAAATAAAGAAAAGGAGAATTAAAATGGCAGAAAACACACAGGTAGCAAATTTTAACACACAGCTTTCCTATTACACAAATCGTTATGTCGATTTAATGGAAAGAGATTTGACTTCAAGAGGAATGGAATTTGATTCCTACTCAAAAGATTGCGTAGTAGCAGCAATGGGATCTATTTTCCAGATGGTGCATGAGAGCGGAGTAAGTTTTGAAGCAATCAATGGTTCTAATCTTAAATTTATTCTGAGTAAAGTAGCAGCATTAAAGCTGAACGCAAATGCACAGCCGAGAGAGTGCTATTTCCAGATCAGAAACGTAAACGTAGCAGGAAAAGGGAAGCCGGCACAGTGGGAGAAGAAAATCGAGTTTGCGATTGAGGGCGATGGAAATGACGCTCTTGTAAGTAGATATGGTGTCGATGTAGCTAAAGTATTCCCGTACTGGAAAGTCAGAGAAGGTGATAAGTATATCCCACCAAGACATAAAGGTGTGGAAATCACACCGCCAGAATGGGAAGAATCTGGTGTAGGTAGGGTAGTCCGTATCGTATATCCGATTCAGTATAAGGACGGACATATTGAATACCTTTCTTGCGAAAGAGCAGATGTACTGAAGAATCTTGCAGCACACATCAAGAACAATCTCCAGAATGAAACGTTTGGAATTTGTGCAGACAGATATAAAGCTACAGATGCGCAGAAAGCTCAAATTGAAGCAAAGAAAAAAGAGATCATGAAAAAGGTCGCTGACATTGGAGAACTAGAAGCAATCATTGACTGTGAGGAATTAAGACCGTATATTTCACCGTCTTATTACGAAACACAGTCCAGAGAGTCAATGATTATTCGTAAGATGCGTAACAACATTATGAAGTCCATTCCTAAGAAATGGGATAATCCAGTGCAGGCTTACGAATACAACATGATGGACGCTACATACAGAGAAGTACAGGAAGAAATCGAGCAGAACGCAAACATAGAAGAATTCATTCCACAGCCAGAAGCAATCGAAGAAAAGCCAAAGCAGCCAACCGTAGCCGAAACTGTAAAGACAGCTGAGAAAGAACCAGCCCCGGCAGCAGAGCCAGTGGAAACAGAAATTCCGTCATTTATGAGCCAGGAGGAAATGTAGGATGGAAACTTCCACAATTGTACTTATTATTTTGCTTTCAATAGCACTTTTGGGATGGATAGTAACTTTTATTCGAAAAAATGAATACAATCGAACCAATTTAATTATTCTTTTAAATGTTATTACATATGTGGTACTCATTATAATCCAACTTACAATGTAAAAGGAGAGCCAAAATGAAGCATAAATGTATTAAGACAGCAGTATTAATCACAGGGATTACAGCAATCACAATGTTTAGTGGTTGTTCTTCCTGTAGCAGATCATTAAAATCACTGTCCAGTGATATTGACGGTGGTTTGAACCGTACCGTAACTGTTTACGATTACAACGGCGGTAAAATCAAGTCCTGGTCTGGGAAGTTCGATGTTTCCGAATCCGAAAATGAAGTTTACTTTGATGATTCGGACGGAAAGAGAGTTATTATCCATGGCGGTATTGTAGTGAATGAGGAAAACTAGGAGGGATAATAGTTATGAATGAAATTTTAAAGAAAGCAAAAGAACGGGTTGAACTTTTAGAGAAGCAGGAGAAAAGTGGGAAAATCAAATTATCAGAGTTGAACCCTGGTGATGTATTCCAAACTACAGGTAAAAGAAAATACAAAGTGTTGGAACAGTATGAAAATACCACCAAGATAGTTTCTTTTGACCTTGTAAAAGAAAATGTAAAATTCGGGGATAATGCAGATTATTTAGAGTCTGAATTAAAAGAACTTTGTGACACGGAAATTTTAGCGAATTTTGAAGAGGAATTTGGTGCGGAGAATATTGAAACACATGAAGCAGATCTTATTACGGTCGACGGTCAGAATACAGGCGTTTCGGTGAAATGTAAAATCAGACCTCTTACATTTGATGAAGCAAGAAAATATACGGAATTAACTCCGAACAAAAAACTTAATGACTGGTATTGGACATGTACATCTTGGTCAACAAAAGAACGCGGATGGAGTAGCGTTGCCGTTGTTTCCTCCTCGGGTAACGTCGACTACTATTACTGCTACTGTGTCTTCGGTGTTCGCCCAGTTTGTATCTTAAAATCTAATCTCTTTGTATCTAAAGTGGAGGAATAAAAATGAAAAAAGATTTGAAATATTTTGAGACAGAAATAAAAAGAATTACAGAGGAATTCGAGGATTACAAAAAGAAACACATGGGCACTCCGAAACCCGGGAAAGTGGTTGAAATTTCCGGTATGGAATGGATAATACTGGACAAGCTTCCGGATGGATATTTTGCAATTTTAAATAGTTTTTATGGTAAAACAAGAATGTTTGATTCAGATTCCAGCAATTGGAAAGAAAGTTCTTTAAGAGAAGAATTAAACACATCATTTTTAGAAAAAATTAATACGCCTTTCGATGGAAATGCAGTTGTTGAATTTGACCGTAACCTGTTGGCATTGGACGGGCAGACTGAATATGGAACTTGTAGAGATAAGATTTCACTTTTAACCGTGGATGAATACAGAAAATACAGGAAATATTTGCCAAATATGGATAAATGGTGGTGGCTTATTACACCATGGAGTACACCTTACAATGATTATTTTAAGAGCGGAGTCGTTGTTTCCTCCTCGGGTTTCGTCAGCATCAATGACTGCAACAATGACAACGGTGTTCGCCCAGTTTGTATCTTTTCCTCTTCAATCTTTGAATCAGACGAGGATTAATAATGGCAAATGAAGATTTACAGGTGATAATAAAAGCCAAGCAGTTAGCAAAGCACACGCTTATAGTAACCAGTAACGCGAGGAGATATCCTAAGAAATTCAGATTTTCTTTAGTTGATAAAATGCAGAACAAATCGCTCGAAATACACGCTAAGCTCTTTGAAGCCAATCGAACAGATTTGAAAGATTATAAGAGAGAAAGGCTAGAATTACAGACAAAAGCAATTACATATTGTGATGAACTTCTCTTTTATATAGAGCTTTCATACGAGCTTAATATCATTAATTCGGGAAGTATGGAGACATGGTCGAAAATGGTTACAGATATTAAGCATATGGCGATTGCTTGGAGAACAAAAGACAGAAACAGATGATTTTTATAGGTTATGCGTTGTAGAGCCGTTGTTTCCTCCTCGGGTAACGTCAACAACAATAACTGCAACAATGACAACGGTGTTCGCCCAACCTGTATCACAGGCAGACAGAGTAAGCAGAAAGCTGAAATCCGAATAGATACAAGCAAATGCATAACCTTTCCGCAATGGATAAATATAAAGGAACAAAATAAATGGATAAAGAAATTGTGGCAAATTTTGAAAACTTGTATTCATCTTACAAACGAGTTAAGGCAGATAAGAAATTCAATTCCGGCACTGCCAGGTTTTCTATTATGGCGTTGGAAGGAATCCAAACATTGAAGGAACAATTGGAAAATCAAACGTATTCCATAGCACCGTATAATAAATTCAAAATATATGAGCCGAAAGAACGCATCATAGAATCGTGTTCTTTCAAAGACAAGACGGTACAGAGATGCTTTTCAGACTACATTCTTACGCCGAAATTAAATAATATTTTTATAAAATGGAACACAGCAGGACAAATCGGAAAAGGTCATTATATGGCAATGGATGGTCTGCGAGATCATATGTTGGAATTTTACAGTAAAAATGGTTTAAATGGCTGGATTGTAAAATGCGATATTCGTAAATATTTTTACAGCATAGATCATGAAATCATGAAAGACGTGGTGGATTACTATTTTGATGATGAATTTACAGTATGGTTAAATCATCTATTTATTGACAGCGCCGAAAATCCAGGACTTCCACTTGGAAATCAAGTTAATCAGAAATACGCTTTACTGTTACTGCATTCGTTGGATCAAATGATAACAATTGAATACGGAATACAGCATTACGGAAGGTATAATGATGATTTCTATGTGATTTGTAAAAGTAAAGAAGAAGCCAGAGAAATACTTGAAGCTATCCGGATTATGACCGAAAGCCTTAAAATAAAATTGAATACTAAATCACAGATTGTGCCATTTAGAATGGGATTGTGCTATCTTGGCTTTCACCATTATGTAACCTCCGATGGGAAATATATTAGAAAACTTCGAGGAGATAAAAAAAGAAAAACACACAGGAAGATTCGAAATTGGATTAGAGCTGTGAATAATGGCGAAATGACAGAAGAAAAATTTCAAGAAAAATATAATGCGTGTAAAAACAATATGCTGCATGGGAATTGTATTAAATTATGCCACAGCATGGATTTGGATGTTAAGAAAAGAATGAAAAGAGGTGATGAAAAATGTTCATGCGAGTAGTAAACACAGGGAGTACCCACGGAAACTGCTATGTTTTGAAATCCAACAGCGGAGAAATGCTTCTTCTGGACTGCGGATGCAGATACAAAGATATTTTAAAAGCTATTGATTACAGAATAAGTGATGTTTCGGGCGTGCTTCTTACCCATGAACACGGTGATCACCGTGAATCATTTAAAAATCTGATGAATTTAGGCATTCAGATTTACACCAATGATGAAACAGTAGAACATCTGCAAATCATCACTGGCGAATTGATGAAAGGAGTTCCAGAGAAAAGACCGTTCCGGGTTGGCTCGTTCACTGTAATACCGTTCTATTTGCCACATACTACAAGGGACAAGGACACAGGGCAACTTATTTCATGTTTCAATTATGGTTATATCGTGGAGCATGAAGAGATGGGAAAGCTGTTGTACATGACAGACTTTGAGTTTTGCCGATACAATTTCAAGGCAATGCGATTGAACCATTTAGTTATTGAATGCAACTATTGTGGAGAATTGGTTGACAAAACAGCTGAAAATTACACGCACAGGCTTAAAGGGCATTGTTCCTTAGATACTTGCAAAAGCTTGGTAAATACAAACCATACGGCAGCATTACGGACGGTAACATTGGTGCATTTGAGTAATGAATCAGCTGACCCGGAACAGATTTTGAAAGAAATAAAAAAAGCAGTGGTTTGGGATGATGCACTGGTGCAGATTGCCAGACCGGGACTTGAAGTTAATTTGGACTTATGTCCGTTTTGAAAGGAGAAATAGATGGCAACAATTGGTTTGAAAGATTGGAAAGAAGTAACAAAAGGAATTTATGTAAATCCAATTTCTGAAAATGCAGCTTATGAAATTCATATTAAATACTGGGACATGAAAACAGATATTCTTTCTGCAAATGCCGAACTTTATATAGTGAGAGATTGGCATGAAAAAGACGGAAGAAACATCAGAGAAAGAGAAATACTGCTTGATTATGCATCTGTTATGGATTGTATTTGGAAAGCAGTTGAAGATGATAAGGAAAACAATTCGACTGAATAATTGAAAGGAGAAAATTAATGCCAAAAAAATTTAGAAACTATGTAATTAAAGGACAGGAGCATGTAGACCGTAAAGCAGGAAACACAATTCCTTCACCTAGTGCATGGCGCTCAGTAAGATATATGCTTCCAGAAGCTCCAACTGATGATACCGCATGTTTGTATTATGTAAAGCTGAAAAACTCTGAAAGAATCATCATGCTTGCATATACTGGAAATGGCGAATGGACTGACACAGAAGGAAAAGAATACAAAGGTATAGAGACATGGCTTGAATATATGCCAAAAGAACATCCGATAGTCGAAAGAAAAACTTTCTTAAATGAAGATATTTTGAAAGCTATTGTTTCTGATTATATGGAAAAAGCTGAAGGAGTTACGGTTAATACAAATAATGTATTTTTTAAAGTAGGAAGAAAATCTGTCGGCTATGGAATGAGTGAACATGAGGAATTGGTATTTATTGGATGTGATGTGATAGCTATGGAGGAAAAATAACACATGAAAATCTTCTTAAAAACACTTGACAAACTGAAAAAGTCAGAACCTTCCGAACAGGAATGCAAGTACGATAAAGGATGGAATGATGCAATCAAGAAAGTTGAAGAACTGATTTGTTCCTACAGCTCTGCGGATATGTGGATTCCAACAGATTTAAAGTTACCGCCAGAACCAAACAAGGAAGAACCCCAGGGAGATTGGAAAGAATATGCAGTTACAATTAAGGGAGCTGTTCTTCCAACAAGTCTTACATATTTAGGGGACGGTAAATGGGGAAGTGTAGAAGCATATGGCTTTGCGTATTACCCAGTCATTGCATGGCAGCCAATGCCGCCAGTCTACAAACCAGGGAGGTAACAACATTGGAAATAACAATCGGAATCGGCGAAGATGAAATTAAAGAAATCATCATGGAGCATATCAAAACAAAAGGATTTGACGTAACAGAAGATGATATTTCCTTTGTTATCGGGAAAGAAGAAATCGTAACAGGGAATACAAAGAAAATCAAACACGCACTTATCAGGTGCGACATTCAGATTGAGAGGTGATAAATTGTGAATATTGTTATTCTTTCTGGAAGATTAACCGCTGACCCAGATATTAGAATGGGAACGAATGACACCAAAATTGCAAGATATATTTTGGCTGTCGAGAGAAGAGTGAAAAAGAATACAGAAAGAAAATCTGACTTTATCGCTTGCGTATGCCTTGGAAAAAATGCAGAATTTGCAGAGAAATATCTTAAAAAAGGCACGAAAGTAAATGTGCGTGGAGAATGGCAGACTGGAAACTATACGAACAAAAATGGCGAAAAAGTTTACTCAAATGATTGTCTTATTGCAGAACATGAATTTGCAGAAAGAAAGAGCCAGTCACCACAAACACAGGAAACAGATACACGACCAGTACCGCCACCAGAACCTAGTTTCATGGATGTGCCAGATTTAGGCGGTATGGAAGATGAATTTCCGTTTAGTTAGGAGAAAACTATGGTAGAAGTTGCTGTTTATGATGCGCTTAGAAAAATGGTTACTGTGATGATGGTGAAGATGAGGATGAAGATGAATGGGAGTGATTAAATGAAACCTATGTTAAAGATGAATGCAAGAAACTCATTGACCAGATTGAAAAGGGAGTGATGCCGGTTGAATTATAAAAAGCTTAGACAGGCAAAAGCTATTGAAGTAGCGAACCGAAAAAGGCTTCTGAAAATCAATCCAAAGCTTGATGATGGCAGTGGAATTTATTTTTTAACCAGAACTGATGAAAACGAAATCCCATACTTTTATATAGGACAGGCAGTACATATAATTCAGCGGATGTGTTCTCATCTTACTGGGTACCAGCACATTGATTTATCAATAAAGAAGAGAGGATTTTACAGTAAAGAAAATCCGTATGGGTGGAAAATAAATTTTATCCATTATCCAGTAGAACAGCTTGATAATATGGAACAGTATTGGATATTGGAATACACAAAAAAAGGGTACCAATGCCGATACAATAAAACATCTGGAAGCCAAGGAGAAGGAAAAGAAAAAATCAATGAATTTCGCCCAGCAAAAGGTTATAGAGATGGACTTCAACAAGGCAAGAAAACACTTGCAAGAGAGTTAAAACACATCATTGATACTCACTTAAATGTATCAATCAGACCAGAAAAAGCAAATAACAAAGTATCTATTAAGGCGTTGGAAAAATTCAACGAATTACTCAATGAAGAAAACTATCACTGATTCTAACACACCAGTAGTTCTACTGGCTAAATTCCAAAGATAAAAAATAAAAAAATGAAAGGAGCTTGCCTTCAGCTGACGTAAGGGTGCACCGGGCTTCTTTTGAAAATGAAATTAAAGTGTGAAATATATCGTGATTCTATGCAGAACTATAAAAAATACGCAATTCCAAGAGCGCAACTCGTAATTGCTGATGTTCCATACAATGTAGGATGTAATTTCTACGGAAGTAATCCTATGTGGTACACGGGCGGAGATAACAAGAACGGTGAAAGCAAATTAGCCGGGAAAGCAGCATTTAACTCTGATTTCAATTTCAATCTGTATGAATACTTCCATTTTTGTTCAAAAATGTTGAAGAAAGAACCGAAAAAGGCAGGAACAAGAGGAAGAAGTTCAGACGCACCATGTATGATAGTGTTTTGTTCATTTGAACAAATTCAAACTCTGATCAATGCAGCTGCGAAACATGGCTTTGTTCACTATATACCACTTGTGTTTATTAAAAACTACAGCCCACAGGTGCTTAAAGCAAATATGCGTGTGGTAGGTGCTACAGAATATGCACTTATATTCTACAGAGATAAACTTCCAAAATTCAGAAATGGAGCGCAAACGGACGAAAACGGAAAGACTATTCGTGGAACTGGAAAGATGGTTTTTAACTGGTTCCAGTGGGAAAAAGACGGAAAGGGCATTCCGAAAATTCATCCAGCGCAGAAACCAGTATCAGTTCTAAAACGACTGATTGAAATATTTACTGACCCTGGGGATGTAGTGATTGACCCTTGCTGTGGAAGTGGCAGCACATTGAGAGCCGCCATGGAACTTGGCAGAAGTGCATACGGATTTGAAATTGACAGGAACTTTTATAGCAGAGCAAAAAACGAAATGCTTGTTTTTGAAAATGATAGCCAAATGATCATAGGAGATTTTATATAAGGAGCATGATTAAATGTCAGAATATACAAACGAATGTGTAATTGAGTGGATTCCCGGAAGAGATTATGTAGGGGTTACTGCTAAGAACGGAAGTTCCTGGAAGAACAGATGTGAGGAATTAGAAAAGGAATTTCCAGACGATGTGAAAATTCTTGCCAGAAATAATGATGGATCTATTTTCGCTCACTTGCCATATTCCTACATTAAAATCAATCCACCAAGGAAATATTCCGATGAAGCGAAAAAGAAAGCTGCGGAAAGATTAAATAAAATGCGTGCAGAAAAAAGCAATACTGCGGAAGAAAATCCGTTTTGCCTATGAATTACCGTCAGAGGAAATATAATGAGGGGCAATCCTCCAGAAATGATATTTACAGATTTCTGGTTGAGTATTTTGAGAAACACGGATATATGCATTCGTACGAGGAAATCATGGATGGAACAGACCTCACAAAGTGTACCGTCCAGAGACATATGCGGCAATTGGAGATGGATTCTCTGATTGCCACAGAACATCCGGGAATATCGAGAGCGTACCGTTTGACGGAATACAGATACGAAAGGAAAAAATATGGGAAGCAAATTAAAGATGAAAGCACCAAAGAAAAATAGGGTGTTGGAATGCGATAATCAAATGTCACAGGCTTTCGGAAGAGCGATGAAGCAATCGTACAAGGAACTACAGGAAATGCGAGATCAAGCCTACAACGACGGCTTTGATACTGGCGATAATTGGGCGACCGTAGTCAATACTGTAACAATTATGATGGCTTTGAACAAGAAACATAAGTTTTCAACAGACAGGCTTCTGGATGTAGTTCATCTTGCTAACGAGTATGTGAGGATGGCAAATAACGGAGAGAGAAGCTTTATGAGCATGATGGAGGAAATCGAAGAGAAGACGAAAATTAGATTTCCAGAAGAAACTAAAGAATTGGTCAGAAGATTTGGAGCGTAAATAAATGGTTTATTCCTTGATGAATTAGAACCAGATAGAGGAAATATTAACACAGAAATCATGGAGGACTGCACGATAGCGTGCCAGTTGCTTACATTGGAAAAGTGAGGATGGAAATGGGAAAATTAAATCCGATAAGTAAAGATGATTTAAAAGTCGGAGACGTGGTTGGAATTGCAAGAGAAGTGTGGAGTGGATTCGGAATAGGGTTTAGGCATGTCATGGTGTATCCCGCAAAGATCGTTCGTATAACTCCTAAGCGAACTAAAATTGAAACTGACAAGTTTGGAGAGCACGGTAAATATGAAGTGTTTTATAAATACGATTCTGATGCCATAAAAGAAAGTGAAATGGCGAAGCAGTTTAAAGCAATCAAAGATGGCGTATATGCTATCGAAGATTTTAAGTCGAGACGTGGGCTGAGAGCAATTAAAGATGAAGATTTAGATACACTGTCAGAGCATATTAATGCAGTTGCAGAAATTTTGAGAAGATATGGAAAGTGAGGACACAATGACAGAGCAGGAAAAGAAGGAACTTCTGGACGAGCTGGAAAAGCGCATTGACGAAAAATACAAAGGTTGCCTTACCAGAGAAGATGTTGCAACCAAATTAAAAGCGCCGAGAGAAAAGTGGTTCATAGACGACAACGGAAACGGAAGAGATTCTCTAATGACGGATGCTTTTGGTTCCACCATTATTTCGTGGCAGGTCTGGGAAACAATCAGAAAGTTGACTTGTGTTATCTGTGGTAAGCAGTATGTTAGACAGCTTTCAAATGTAGAGAACGCAGACGAGATTGCAGAGGAACTTTGCCAGTTCGTTTATGATTTGAAGATGGATTTCAAGAAACAGGAGGACATAAAATGCTAATCAGAAGTCAGGACAAAACAGTAATAGTAAACATTAATAATGTTTTCAGTATCGCAATTCGAGACATTAACGGAGCAACAGCAATGTATATCGGAAGTCAAGGCAGTTGTTGCAATATGGCTGAATATTCTACCAAAGCAAAAGCCATGAAAGTATTGGACATGATTCAGGAAGCCTATGGAGATTCGGAATACACAAAATATGTAATTCCAGAAGTATGTAGGATATTAAGCATGAAGCCAAAAACGGAAGAAAACAAAGCACATGCAGAAGAACTTGGAGAAATGCTCAAAAAAGGAATGACGTTCCAGATGCCAGAGGATAGCGAGGTGGAAGCATGAAATATAAGTGCGTAAAGGCGTTCATGTTAGATAGCTATGATGGTGATGGATTTTACGTTGACGGATACATGGAAATTGAGGTTGGCGAAGTTTACGAAGTAGGAAATGAAAAAATTATTGATGGAGAAATCCATCTTGACGGAGTAAATGTTAACAGATGGATTGAGATATCACAAGAAATACTAAATGAGCATTTTGAAGAGGTGGTTGTATGAGCAGAGTACGAACCAGATTAGAACAATACAAAGCTGAGATAGAAAAGAAATCACAGTATAAGCATGGGCTTCCAGGGAGTGCGCTGGATATTGTGAATACTCTTCTAAATGATTTTGAACAGGACGAGAAAGAAAATGGTTGGATTCCGGTCAGTGAGAGATTGCCGGAAGAACACGATTCCATATTTGCAAAGTTTAAAGGAACAGATAACTGGAAAAGAGGAATGTTCGAAAAAACATCTAAATATGTAATTGCTACAGTTGTATTTGACGATGGAACAGTATTGGTAGAGCAAGCACATACTACTGATGGAATTTGGAGAACGGATAAAAAAGTTTTAGGGGGAACAGTAGTTGCATGGATGGACTATCCAGAGCCATATAAGGAGGGATGAGGAATGCGGTTAATCGACGCAGACGAATTAATCAAATACATCAAAATATGGGAGATTGGAACAAGTATTAGTTCTGATCAGAAAGAGTTCATTGATTGCATTAATAAACAGCCGACAGCTTTTGATGTGGACAAGGTTGTGGAGCAATTGGAGAAGCTGGCGAATGAAGCAAATGACAAAATTCTGGAAGCTGGTGGACTACAGCTATACTACGATGGGTATGAGAATGCCATGCGAACGGCGGTTGAAATTGTGAAAGGCGGTGGAGTTGAATGAGTAAATCAGTATTGGTGATTGATACGCCAGAATCTTGTGAGGGTTGCTGTATGTTTTGCTATACATATCACGGATTTCAGTGTTTAATAACTGGTAAAACAATTGAAAATTCAACTGATAGACCTGAGCGGTGTCCAATGCGACCGTTACCAGATAAAATCAAAACACCAAAACTTACAAGCGGTTATGACCTTGGATATAAAGATGGATATGATAAGTGCTTGGCTGAGATTACAGGAGAGGTGAAATAGATGATTGATCTAGCGAATAAATGTGTATTAGTCATAACACATGAAGAGTATGAAAATATTCTGAAAGCAGCAAAGGAACAAGGATATAGATGGTACGGCGGAAAAGAAGTGTATCCATATCCTTTTGAAGAACAGCAGATCCCGGATATATTAAAGTTCTATAGCAATAAAGAACTAACAAGAAATGCCAGTCTTATGCCTGGATATGAATTAGTAGAAGCATCAGACGTAACTGAATATGAAAAGAAGCTCAAAGATGCCATAAGCCTTGTCAGAACATTAGTTAAATACTCAGACAGAACAGCATTGACGAACTCATTTATTAAGTCCTTGAAGCTACTTGCAGATACTGTAGAAAGTCAGATGGAAGAGGTGAAGTAGATGGAGAGATTAACAATTGACGATATGATAAAAGCACTTAGATGTGTTGCCAGTCAAGATACAGAAGGCGACTGCTATAAGGATCACGAGAATTTTAAGCACATGAAAGACGATAAATATAAACGCATTGTCTGTGGAACTGGCGAGAACTTAAAAGATTGGATTAGTGGAAGGGATGCAGTTGGATGCCCATACCACCAGAAAACGTATGGGACTTGCTACGAAGATGGAGAATTGTATTGGTTGAAAGATGTCGCAGAGCTGTTAGAAGAACTGAAATCTTACAAAGGCTTAGAAGAGCAGGGCTTGCTTGTGAGATTACCGTGTAAGATTGGAGATGACTTATATTGCATTGTTAATGGAGAAGTCAAGAAATTAAAAGTGCATTCTTTTGGAGTACAAGATTTTGAAATTACTGGTATTGAATTTAAATACGTAGACGGGTTTAAGATAGTAAGATTTGTAGGAGAAGTAGGTAAAACAGTATTTTCCACCCGTGAAGAAGCTGAGAAGAAGTTGGAGGAGATGAAGAAATGAATAAATGTTGCGCTAGTCAAGATGGGATATGTCGGAATGCCATTCTTTTTGGAACAATATGCGATGGTTACAAAGAAAGATGCAGATTAAGACAAACTTATAACACTATCGAACAAACAGTGAAGAATTACCAGAACAATTTAAGAAAAATATTTGGAGCGGAGGATTAATCATGAATAAGAAAGAAATCGCAGAGATCAAGAAACAGTTTACACCAGCAAATTGTTCCATTACACGTATTTGTGGCTGTTATGTGGATGCAGAAAAGAATAAGAGAACCAAAATTAAAGAAGCGTTTCTGTCTCTTCCAGAGGAAGAAATGTTTAAGTATTTTGACATTTTCAAGAAAACCATGTCTGGCAGACTTGGAAAGAACCTTATGAACTTTGATTTTCCATTAGAACAGGAAAAAGAGGGTGGAACACAGGAATTTCTTATGCGGATCAGAGCAAGTAAACTTAAAGATGATGAGCTTTTGGACGAGTTCTACGACAAAGTGATTGAAAATTACGATTATAACGAAAATTACTACATAGTTCTCATTCATGCAGTATATGACATTCCCGGAAAAGCTTCTGATAGAACCGAAATGCACGATGCATCAGAAGAAATTTATGAACACATTCTGTGCAGCATTTGCCCGGTGAATCTTTCAAAGGCAGGTCTTAGCTATGATGTGGATGAAAATAACATCAAAGACCGTATTCGTGATTGGGTAGTCTCAAGACCAGAAACAGGATTCTTATTCCCTGTATTCAATGACAGAAGCACTGATATTCATGGAACTTTGTATTTCAACAAAAACATAAAGAATATTCATATGGACTTTATCGAAAATGTTCTTGGCACACCAATTCCGCGTATACCGGGAAATGAGATCAATGTCTTTTTAGATTTTATCATGGATAATTTCAAAGGATGCACAACATTTTATTTCACTGAAAGCCTGGTTGAATCGTTACGGGAAGTAAGAGAACAGAAGAAAGACAGCCCAGAGATGATAACTGTATCATGTGATGAAATGGAACATATTTTTGGATATTGCGGAATTCCATGCGAGAAGTTATCAGATTTTAAAGAAAACTGGGGAATGTATTTCAACAATGAGCCTGTTGCCCTTGATAATATCCATAATTCAAAAACTGCAAAAATTGTAACACCAGATGCAACAATCTGCATTCAGCCAGATAAAATTGCTCTGATTGAACTGAAAGAAATAAACGGCGATCCATCCCTTGTAATTCCAGTAAATGGAGAACTGAAAATCAATGGAATTGAAGTTGAATTAAAATAAACACTTTTGAAAAAGCCAGGAATTGGAGAAAGGAATTTCAAAATTGGCAAGCGATGTAAAATGGATAAAAATATGTTCAGACATTTTTGATGATGAAAAAATAATGCTAATTGAAAATTTGCCAAGTGCGGATAGCATTATCGTAATCTGGTTTAAATTGTTGTGCTTAGCCGGAAAAAATAACAACAGCGGTGTTTTTATCCTAAACGATAAGATTGCATATACTGATGAAATGTTAGCGACAGTATTCAGGAGAGATATTAACACAGTTCGATTAGCGTTAAAAACATTTGAGAACTACGGAATGATCGAAATTGTTTCCGGTGTTTATACAATTCCGAACTGGGGAAAATATCAAAATCTCGATAAAATTGAGCAAAAAAGCCAATATATGCGAAACTATATGCAAGAATATCGAAAAAAGCAGAAAGACAAAATAGAGTGTAAAACTAACAGTAAACTTTACGGTAAAGTTAACAGTAAAACTAACGTTAGCTCGGCAGAAGTATATAATAAAGAACTAGATAATAAAGAATTAGATAATAAAGAAAAAGAAATAGAAGAAGAGAATGATTTAATAGTATCTAAAGATACTATTCGTCAGACTGACGTCCAACGAATCATTGATGAATGGAATACTCTGGAAGAATTTGGTATTAACCCTGTAAAAAGAATGACATCAAAACGAGAACAAGCAGTGAAAGCCAGAATCCGTCAGAACCATATGGGCGATATATTAGAAGCCATTGAAAACATTCGCCATAGCAGCTTCTTACAAGGGCAGAACAAAGAAGGCTGGATGATAACTTTCGATTGGTTCTTAAAGCCCGGTAACTTTGCAAAGGTATTTGAAGGGAACTATCTTGATAAATCCGGCAACAAGCCTCAAAGCTACATGGAGAAAATCCAAAACAGGGTAAGCGAGGTGGACAATTGGGTATGACAAGGGAAGAATGGGCGGTACTGGTAAAAGCAATGAAAGCTGTGTACACTTCTCCATCGTTTCTTCCAGATCAATATGCTTTTGATACTTGGTATGGTCTCCTTAAAGACCTAGATTACAAGCTTTTAAGTTTCGGATTAAAGAAATATATGCAGACTGAATGGAAAGAGCCATCAATAGCAGCATTAAGGAAATGCGCACAAAGCCTTGCGCCACAGTCTGACGAACTGAACGAAACAGAAGCTTGGAATCTGGTATCAAGGGCAATTTGGAACTCTATATACCATGCGGAAGAAGAATTTTCTAAACTTCCAGAAATAGTTCAGAAAGCTGTATCAAGTCCGGGGCAGTTAGAAGAATGGGCGAAATCAGGGAATGTAGATGGAAAATGGCTGAGCGTAGTCCAGTCAAATTTTCAGCGTACATATCGGGCAGAAGTGCAAAGAGAACAAGAACGAAGAAAACTAAGTCCAGACCTTTTAAAAATTATAGATAATGCCAGATTGGGAGGTGCGGAAAATTGCCAGATAGAAAACCATGGAGAGAATTAAAAAGCACTGAAATTATAGGCTTAAAGCGGAGACAATGCTCAAAATGCGACTATTACAGCAAGAGCGAAAATGCATGGAGTACAAATGCAACCTGTGATTATATCTTGATCGAAGAACATAGCAGAGGATGTGATCCGAGGGATTGTGTTAAAAATGGTATCTTCAAGAAGAAAGCGAGAGGAAAGTCAAGAGTAAAGCGAGTGATTCTATGAGGAAGATAAGCGAAATGTATAAGCGATCTGGCGGTACAGCTTATCAGCATACCTGTTCGGAATGCAGATTCTTCCGTGGTGGTAAGCATCCGCAGTGCTTGCAATACGAACTGGAAGTTGCTTGGAACCCAGATTATATAGCTTGCAAATTTTACAATCTGGAAGAATCTCAGATTGATGGACAGGTCAATATATTTGATTTGTTGTGAAATATGATAATTGTTTTGACCAAAACGGCTAAAATTAATTTTTATGATATTCGTGAATATTGTTATGGTTAAAACAAAATAAGCGCTTAAAATCAAAAAAACAGGCTATCAATAGAAAGGAGGAACAGGAACCGCCGGCCGGCAAAAGGAATTCCCGGTTCCTCCTAAATTTTATGGATGAAATATTGAAATATGCTATTGAGAATGGTATTATAAATCCTGCACATGTACTTGAAGAAATACAAATGAAGAAAAATGAAGAAATATTAAAAAAATATAAAATATGGCAGGGAAAAAACAATAATTGGTATACTTATATTTATACAGAAAAAAATTCTAGAAAGCTAGTGAAAAGAAGTAGCCGAAAGGGAATTGAAGATTATATTATTGCTTTCGAGAAAGAAAAAACAGAAAAACCTAAAACATTTATGGATGTTTACGAGCATTGGATAGAAATTCAAAAAGAATTTGTGACGGATAACACTTTGTATAAGTATTCTACAGATAGAGCACGTTATTTTGAAAAAAAAGAATTTACGGAAAAAGAAATTGAGAAAATGACAGAAGAAGATATAAAGGTATTCATTGTCAGAACTGTAAAAGATCAAAAACTTTGCAAAAAAGCGTGTAAAACTTTGTTTGGATATATCAAAAACACAATAGATAGTGCAAGGTCACAACATTTATTGAATTATGATCCTATGGAATTTCTTTCACCTAAAATATTTTATAAATACTGCACGGAGATAGAAAAGCCTTCAAGTCATAATACAATATCAGACCATGAACTTAAACTAATTATTAATCGCTGCAAAAAGGATTTTGATGAACAGCCAGAATACATTCCCTCATACGCAGTATATTTTGCAAGTCTCACAGGGATGAGAGTTGGAGAAATTTCGGCTTTAAAATGGGAAGATATAAATGAAAATTATATATCTATTAATAAATCAGAAAAATACAATAGAAATACAAAAGAATACTATATAGGAAAAACAAAAAATCAAATGAACAGATGGTTTCCTATGACTGGCGAAATTCGAAAACTTTTAATGAAATTAAAATCAGCAGAAATCAGCAATGGGTATATTAGTGAATGGTTGTTTTCAAACGAAAATGGAAGGGTTCATGCTCCTGTAATATCGTCATGCTTAAAAAACAAATGCAGGCAGGAAGGAATAGAAGAAAGAGGAATTCATGCATTTAGAAGAACAATAAATTCTAAACTAAGATGCAATGGAGTATCTGCCACTGTTGCTGCATCGCTGCTCGGGCATACCGAAGAAGTTAATGAAAAATATTATACATTTGATGTTAGCTCTTTGGAAGAAAAAAATAAAATTGTGTCAAAAGTGCAAAGGATTGGATGAATAAGAACATAGGTTCTGATTACCTTTTTGGTTACCTTTGATTACCTCAAGTCTGGAAAGCCTTTAAAATCAAGGGTTTACGGATTAAAACGCGAGCCGTGAGGTCGCAGGTTCAAATCCTGTTGCCCCGATTAATGCAGCAAAATCAAGGGTTTGCGGACTTGGTATGAACGAGTGTTCTGATTACCTTTGATTACCTTTTACAAAAGTACATATGAAAGGAAAAGTACATGTGCAAAACAATAAAATCGCAGAGATGCGATTATTTTTTTGCCTTTTTTCGGAAATTGTGTTATGTTCAAGGAAATGGAGGGCGAAATATGCAGATACACACAGCTTATGACGTAATGAAAGAGTTTTTAATCACGGATGCAGAGCTTGTTGGACAGTACGGAATCCCTAAAATTCCAAAGACTTTTATTCATCCGGGGAAAGACACTGTAGACTTTGCAGAGAGCTTCAGCAGGAAGATTAAAAATCACAAGGAACTTGATGTAAATTTCTATGTGGACGATGTACAGTTTCAAAGATTATGGAATCAGCCGGACAAGTACATGGAGCATTTAAAATGTTTTCATGCAGTCATTATGCCAGATTTCAGCATATCGGTTGGCAAGAATGGAATGCCACTGGTAATGTGCCTGTGGAATAAATACCGGAATCATGCGTTGGCTCACTACATGATCTTGAATGATATTTCAGTAATTCCGAACGTAAGCATATTACCGGAATACTGTTGGGAATGGTGCTTTGATGGGCTACCAAAGGGAAGCACAGTTGCCTGTTGCACCAATGGAAGAGTAAAGAGCAAGGCAGCACGGTTGGAATTTTGCGTTGGTTTCAAGGAGATGGAACGGAGATTGAAACCGCTTCGAGTTATCATTATTGGAAGAATCCCGGAAGAACTGGAAACAGACACGGAAATTGTAAACTTTGAGACTAAGAATCAGAAAATTAACAAGGAGGGTATGAATGGGAACAACGACTGACAATTACCAGAGAAAGAAAAAACTTTCAAAGTCCCAAACAAAGAGGACGGAACGTTTAGAGAAATCATCTCACAGAAGATATGGAACACGTAAGAAAGAAGGATTAAATAAATTGTGAATTTTGAATCATTCAGAACTTTACGCTATAGAAATATTTGTGCAAAATTAAAATTTAAGTGGTAACTAGAAAATGTGAGAAATTTTCTGATTGCCACTTTTTTTCTTAATTTCCGTGATTTTTTGGTTTCCAAAATGATGTTTAAATTTGGAAATCGTTTACAAGTTAGTTGCAACTATTGAAACCTTGAACAGTTGCGACTTTTCCGCCGGCATAAACCAACCAGGGATAGCACCTGGAACCGATACCGCGCCGAAATGATGAAACCTGGACAGAACCGGGAACGATTGAACACCAGTAAAGCCGACCGTCAGCCGTAGCTCTGACAGATCAGAACCAACAGCCCGCAGATAATAGATCATAACAGCAAATGACATATAATGCAGTAATAAAAATGCAATAATACTCTTGCAAAATAAGCCTTAAATGGCTTGTAGCGTATTTAGCCTATACTTTATTGACTGCGATTATAAAACGACTTAAAAAGACAAATGCGGCGTATATAAGCATATCACAATATAGTTGTATAGCCCTAATTGATATATAGACCGGACAGTTGCGACAGATCACCGGGAAGCCCGGACAAGCTACGCACATAAGCGGACACAATGCGCCCCATTTACACGGTACGCAAATAAAGCATAGCCGCACATAGCTATACAAGATTATTATACACCTATAGCCGCAAGCAGTCAATAAACCATGTAGTGCACTATAAAGTGCTTTAAAGGCTCATAATCGGCTTAAAATGCAAACGTGGCATAAATCACCATTAACAGCATAAAAAACGATTTACGGATAAAATAGCGCGTTAATTGATTGACTTATTATATTAACTTTGCAAGGTGTATCTGGCAGAATGCCAAAAAAACCGCTTGCACGCCGTGAACGTGCCGCCGGTCTGGAAACCGGGAAGCGGTAAAAAATCAATCAGTTATACCTAAATATTCCATAGTTTTTTTATCAATCTCTTTCCCAGTAATAGTCGGGGAATAAATACTTTCTAAAAATTCTATGTAATTGTCTAGCTCATCAACAGAAAGTGTTATTAATTTATTAAATATTTTATCACTCATGTTTTTATCTTTCTTCCCTTCACCCTGGGAGCCAGGATATAAAAAGACGCGCCCTATTATTTAAAAGTCATTTTTGTAACAGCTGGAAGACTGCGGAAAAATTCCCGGCGGTCGTAATCATCTTTAATATTAAATTGTCTGTCGCTTGTGGGGATGATCTCGCCGCCGATAAGCTCCATACAGGAGAGTTGTAAACAGTCTTCTTTTTTCGTTGATCTGTGCAGTGCGTACCGCATTACAGACTTTTTACCGTCACGGCGCTTTATCGGGGACATATCCCAATAAGCTAATTTAATAACGCCACCAGCAACAGCTTTGAAGATTTCCATTGCTTCCTTTTCAGCTTTTCTGTTGATTGTATCAACTGTGGAGAAATCGCCGCTTTTTATGGCGGCGATTGTCTGCGCTTGCGTGGCTTTCTTGATTGTTACCATTTTAAAGCCCTCCATAAGTTTTATTTTTCTTGTAACACTTGTTCCAAAAATCAACGACTTTTTCAGCTTCTTTTTTTGTGCTACAAATATTTGCGGAAGTAATGCCGGGGACTTGCAATGAAAATAATAAATTGTCAGAGTTTGAAACCCGAAGCACAGACGCAAAGTTTTTGTCATTTGTGCGTGTTGAAATTGCTATGTAATGATATTTCATGTTTTAGACCTCCACATTATTTTTCCCATTTATTACGCTCAATATCTTTTTTAAAAAAAGCATTCGGATTTTCTTTTTTTAATTGTTCAAAATGCAATAACGCTTGTTTTCGCTCAATTCCAGAATATTTTATAAAATTTGTCAATTCCTCATGACCGTCATTTAAATTAACATCATAAAAATTTATATAGTAAATAACGTTTTTTCTATAGAGCTTTTCTCTTTTTAATTCTATCTTCTTTTTTATGGGAGAAGTTAAAATATAATTATAACGTTTTGACAATTCTATTTGATAAGATTTTAATTCTAATAACATTTCTTCTAATTCTTCAATAGTTCCTTTTGCATGACTGAATCTTTCTAAAATTTCCTTTTCACTGTGTAAGTTTTCCGGATGTTGTTCGTAAATATGTATTGTTTTATTACTCATTTCTTTCTGTACATATCCGTAACGAGTAAAAAGCTTTTCAAATAATCTTTCTTGTGATCGTTCACAGGTGCCATATTTTTGGCACCTGCAACAATTTGTTTTACATTCTATCATGCGATTTTTACCTCTTTCAAAATTTCGGTAGGATCATCTTTAAAAATAAAACTATGTGTAAATCTCGAATAATAGCCGCCTAACTTTTTAATCTGGCTATTTAATTCTTTATAGCTTTCTCTGCTGAGAGTATCGAGCCATTTTACAAGATAAATCTTTTCGCCTGTTTTTGTGTGCTGGCTTTCTTCCACTGTATAAGCTTTTCCGCTTGTTTCAATTTCTGCGGCGCTTGATTCTTCTTTATTTTCTTTTGCTGCCGGGGCTGTATTTTGCTTTTTAATTCTGGCGACTTTTGGAACATATTTACAGTTTCTAAAATCAACTTCTCCGCCGTAGAAATTAACATCAAAATAATCCGTCATGCTGTCGCTGTCATCGTAATTATAAGAAGCAATAAAGGCGTTTACATCATCAACAACGCTTTTAAAATATTCAGTTTGTACCCCGAAAAATGATTTGTTTTCCTCAAAAACAACTTTTTCATAGCATTTCAATAGATCGTCATCTGTCCAGCTGTCAAGTGTAAAAATATTATTTCTATTTAATTTTCTCCACATCTCGTTTACTTCTTCCGACATGGTTTTGTAGCTCTGAGTTTTTCCGTCTTTATCTATATACGTGTTTTCTGTATAATAGTTTTCTTTAAGTTCCGCAGCGGTTTTATACATCTGTTCCGGGAATTCCAGCAAATCAACGCTTAATGACTGGCACATACTTGCGTAATGAGTGCGAATGCTAAATTTGCAAGTTGGGTATTCTTCTTTTACATAGGCTCTTACAATTTTAGCAATCTCTTTTAATGACAAATTAACATCGTATCTTGAACCCTCCCAGCCGTAAGCACTGTAAAAATGGCGTCTTGTGCTTCTTGCGGTTTCTGTTTTTTCTTCTTCTGAAAGATTATTTGCAACAGCTGCGCGATCTTTCCAGATTTTAAACATTGCATCGTATTCTACGTTGATTTCCTGCATCTGTTCCAGGTCGCCGCCGTTGTCCGGGTGATTTTCTTTCAAAAGTTTTCTATACTGATCTTTCAAATCTTGATAACTTGTTACGCTCTTAAAATATTTACTCATTGATTTTCACCCTCACCCCTGTTATAATAGGGTTGCCTTTCTTTTTAGTTTGGTGCCCGGTTTGGTTTGGAAGACTGCCGGGCTTTTTTTATTTTGCCTAGGAACTAGAATTTTTCAATTAATCGGTGCCGGCTCCCTATGTCCTCATTGTGTTGAGTGGTTCGGGCGGTTCCAGTTGTTTGTTTCTTTTGTTCCTTTGTTGATGTAATTATAATATCACTAAAATTAGAGAATGTCAACATATAATTCACAAAAAATAGAGAAAAATATTCTTGACAATCAGCATTAAAAAAGCTACATTATATATAAAGTAAAAGATTAGGAGGAAAACAAATGCTACAATATAAAATTAATGTTATAGAAGAGCTTGCAAAAGTCGGTATAAATACCACAAAAGCTAAAAATACAGGGCTTTTCGGACAAGCTACAATGCAAAAATTTAAAAAAGGAGACACAACGATTTCTTTAGACAATTTGAATAGACTTTGTGCCGTTCTTGAAATGCAACCTAGAGATATTATAAAATATGTTGAAACAGACAACGATAGAGAAAAAATAATCTCTAAAATATGTGAACAAAATATTGACAATCACTAAAAATAGAGATATAATAATACTTGTAAGGAACAAAGAACCTTATAAACCACAGAAAGGAGAAAAAATGGAGAACATGACAGACAAACAGTTACAGTTTATTGCTTGGTTGATCACAACAGCGACAGACAAATGCGAAACCATTGAGGAAGTCCGAGAAATGAACAACGAAATCCGTAAACACTCAGCCGGACTGCTCAAAGAAACCACGAAGGAAAACGAATAACCAAAAGGGGCGAACAATCGCCCCAACCAAAAGAAAAAGCCCTTGGAAATCATCCCGGGGCTTTTAAAATGCTTATTTGTGGCGGCGTAACGACAATCGAGGGGTTAACAGCCCACCGCCGAAGCTGTTAAGATATTAATAGCACAGGTTTTTAATTTTTGTCAAGAAAAATGTTTTTTATTTTTGGCTTGACTTTCTGGAAAACTTACAGTAACGTTATTATCAACGATGGTTGCGGGAACTCATGGAGGGGTGGTTATTGTGAAATCGTTTGCACCTGAACAGAATAAAGTAGCAGTTAACAAGCCAGATCATCCAGGCATTAAAGCTCGGTAATGGTCTGGTTTTTATTATGTCTAAATGTATTATATATAATATATCTTTTACCCCTCCATAGATTCCTAAGGCAAGAGTTTATTAAAAGATATTCTATACAGTACCGTATAATAACATATATAATATAAATATAAATGAAGATTATAATATAATATGCCAAATATTATTTATTAATTACTGACAAAATAAAGGGTTTTATTTTATGCAAAATTAAATTTGACAAGATATTAAAGACTGTGTTAAGGTATCAGCAACAAAGAAAACAGAATATTTTATTTTAAGTTTTAGAGAATGTACCCGAACACCCGGAAATTTTCCGGGAATAAGCTTTACCTGGTGACATTCTCTTTTTTATTTACAAATTAACGTGCTAAAGTGAGGTGATAACATGAAAGATAATACAGTAAATGTACAAGACGTAGATATCTATTTAGATAATATTAATATATATGCTGATGAATATATAAATACTGTATTATGTATATCACCAGATAACGAAAACTATAAGAAAGAAGTATCAGATAGCTTTGTAGATATGATTTTTTATATTGCAGATCATATACAAAAGCCAAGTAATGACAATATAGAGCTATTAGATAAAATGTTTAATACTTATGTGAGATTATGTAGTAAATATCATGTATTACCAACTTTAGAAGTATTTAGCTTTTTAGTTGGGATTAATCGTACAACGTTTACTGATTGGATGAATGGAGTGTATAGAACAAACTCGTCACATGGTGACACGGCTAAAAAATGGTTTGATATTTGTAAAAACTGCGCAATCAATAGATTGCATAACCAGACCGGAACAAATGCGAATTTGATATTTGTTGCAAAAGCCGCATACGGCATGGCAGAAACTGCACCAGTGCAAGCCGCGCAGCAGTACGGCGTACCACAGCAGACCGCGCAGCAGATCGCAGAGAAGCACAAAGCCGCTTTACAGCTTCCAGAGATGGAAAAACCGGAATTGTAAAGCTCATAAGAACACAGAAGCAGTAAAAATGTACATGATGGACGGACAAAAGGCAGTAAACACATGGAATTATGCAATATGTACAGTAATAACGATTATAATTGTGCATGATGTATAGGATTTTAGAGGCATCTATATAAAAAACAAGTGTTTATCAAACAGACTGAATATTCTGACAATATAAGACGCTGGACGGTTCAGCAGGACGCCCCGGGAGGGGTATATATAAAAGCCATCCAGGGCGTAGTCAGTTGCCCGAGTTTCTGAGAAAACAAAAAAAGCCTCTTTCACCATAGAGAAGCAATACTTAACGGAGCATGATATGAGAAAATGGTTGAGTCAAGAAGAAAAACAGAATATTGGTACTGTCTGTTGCAATTGTGGCGCAACAGAAGATATTGAATATCATCATATTGTGCCGCTTTTATTAGGCGGTAATGATGTTAAGAGTAATATTGTTCCTTTATTATAAATGCCATAAAGCAGCTCATATGGGACAACACATTAACCATTACAGAAACAATAGCCGTGGCGGAAGACATTCAAAATCAAGTATTGAAAAGAATGCTCATGTATTCGATCAATACATCAATGGAGAAATCGGATGCAGAAAAGCACAACAATTACTTGGATATTCTAATAGAACAACAATAGTTGGGCTTCCAGTTTTTAAACGCTACATTCAGTCTATTGGGATTAAAAGTGTCAGAAATATTGTTGATGTAACAGCTACAAATAGTGTGGATGGGATTTCTGATGGCTCATATGTTGGTGAAATAATTTACCTAGACGGGAGAAAAGAAAACATCTACTACAAAGACACTGGCGCAAATGATATTGAGTATGTAAAACGCCAATGTTCATAGAAAAGGAGACAGAACATGGGAAAATCAGAAAGAAAAGAACCAATTCAATCCGAATCCATCCGCATCCGATTTTCCGAAAAACAGAAAAAAAGGCTCCTGGAAGAGAAGAACCGGACAGACAGGAGCGCATCTGATATTGTAAGACAGGCAGTTGATGAATATTTCGGGAGGAAAAGACGTGCTTAAATTTTTCTCAAAAAATAAAAAAGGTGTTTCTGAATCCCAAGGCTTTAGTTCAGAAGAAATAGCGCATGGCGTGTTCAGAGTTGAAAAGAAAACAAATTATTTTCATAAAAAAGCAATTTGTAAAGACGGAAAGTTATACAACACCGAAACAGCAATAAAAGTTATCGAACTTGATAAAGAAAAAGTGAATTTGTTTGGTTCATACCGGATGAGAACGTATTTTATAACGGATAAAGGAAACTGGTTTTCTTGCTACACGCTTGTTGAAGCCGGAATACGTGAGCATATGAAACAAGTAGGCGACATTGGTGTAAAAGTCGAGGAAACAGATGTTTCCTATTTAGATTTGAAATTGGAAAGCATTCAAGAAGTTAAGGAAAAATTAGGTTTTGCCGATATCGACCTTTACAAGAAATATTTCGGGGAGGTGGAAGAAGGATGAGCGTCGTAAAAATCACAAACCCCAACCCCTATGATTGGCGTGGAACAAAATATTTTATTGATGGAAAAGAAGTTCCGAGAGTGAGATCAATAGATTTTCATGTAGCTGTAGATGAAATTCCGGTATTTGAGTTTGAAATGATGGCTGTCCCAGACATTGAGATGGAGTGCTTGGCACAAATTAGTGTCACTTCTCAATCAATTACTGATGCAATTTTAGTTTTAAGGCACGAATTACTACAACATGGAGAAATTTACAATGGATTCAAATCAAGCCTAAAATCGGCTTTAGAATCCTACAATTACTGTGGGATGCCGTTTGAGCCAGAAGAAGAGATTGCAGAAAAAATTCTGGACTTTTTAATTGGGGAGGAAAAAGGAAATGAATGCACTTAATGTAATTGGAACAGCTGTAAATCTTGCATTTTTCGTTCTGGTTCTTGCCGGCACTTTGGCTATACTGGACGAAGAAGGAAAGACAAACGTAATACAGATTTTATTCTGCATTTGTTTAGAAATATGTTTTGCACTGAATATTTTCTTAATTTGCACGAGGTGACAAATGTATTTACCGATTCCAATTGGAATTATCCCGATCGAGTTAATCGAGAGGGTTAAATTCATAAAAGCACCGCTTCGGCTTAATCCATGTAGGCTCGGGAAAGCCTATGAAAGTGATAAGTCGAGGCATCCAGAGTAGCGAAAGCTCTTATTGATGAATACGCCAGGAATTATTAAATATTTGGAAAAGAAAATTCCCATCCTGGAAAAGAGTAATCGGTAAGAGCGGAAAATTTATATACTTGTTTAGCTTAATATCACGACTTCCCCGGTCTTAATGGTGCGCCGGGGTTGATGGGCTATCGCCAAACGGTTAAGGCATAGCACTTTGACTGCTATATTTGCTGGTTCGAATCCAGTTAGCCCAGTTTGCGGTTTTGTTAATTCCGCAAGTGTTCTTTTTGAAACACTTTTTACTCCGGTCTTCTAGCCCAACGGGGCTGATTAAAGGGGCTTCAAATGTCCCGGAAGACTTTCTGAAATCTAAAAGCGTTTCAGAAAGCCTTTGTTGCGGCTGGTGGTCAAGAACTGCAACAGTGCCGGATTGTTTGCCATGGCGGTCAAATAATTCGGTATCTTAGGAAGCTTAGTTCAGCGGTAAGAGCAACGGCCTCATAAGCCGTAAGTCCTGGGTTCGAATCCCAGAGCTTCCATTTCTTCTAAATGCCATTCATCCGTAATATGGGTGGAAAAAACTTCCAGTTGAGCGTGTGGATTAGGTAAATTTAGGTGCGATACGGCGTAGCTTAAATGGATCTGATTTCCCGGCTGGTATATCTCTGAGTTAAAAATATTAACGCAGCGCACGTTAATAAAAGGAGTTTTCAAGAGATACCGTCCAAAGACGCATAAAAATATCCAGTGAATCTACAGCACTAAAACTTGTAGATAGTGGAAAGCATAACACGATAAACCTATTGCTAACCCGGTTCTTCCGGGTTCCGGCAGGATAGAGAAGCGGAATCTCGCATGGCTCATATCCATGAAAACGGCGGTTCGAATCCGTCTCCTGCTATTTCATCTACCAAGTGTAGATAGGAAATCTGACTTTAGCATAGCTATTGTTGGTTTTTAGACGAGGTAGCTCAATTGGACAGAGCGATGAGAATATTAGTCATGTTTGTGACTATAATAGCAATTTACTCCATTACAAGGCATAGGTTGGTGGTTCGAATCCATCCCTCGTCACTGCCCCGGTTATCGGTTACGGAAAACCGACGGAACATGTCTGTGTTCTTTACTGCAAACAATTTTATAGGTTCAAATCCTGTCGGGGCAATTATGTGGTGCTTACAGCAATCATTTGGACATAACTGTTAATTATGAAAACCAAAAGCATCATGAAAATTTAGGGGACACTTACAGCAACTCACTTAAATAAAATCTAATTCGTATATTTTATATTTTTCGTGTCCTGAAAGGAGAAGAAACATGGATTTTGCAAATGCAATGAAAGAAGAAAGCAAGTTTACAAGAACCGAAAACGGAGCAGTTGCGCTGAATACTACAAGCGATGCAAGACTTGACCTGTTCGGAACTATTGGTGCATTGAGAGAAGCTGATGAAAATAGAATCACCACTTTATTCTCAGAAGCATTTGCACAGGATAAACTCTTTGCCACAAAGATTGCTTTTTATGCAAGAGATATTCGTTGTGGGCTTGGAGAGAGAAAAACTTTTCGAACCATTATCCGTTATATGGCTGAACACCATCCAGAAGCACTTAGACCAAACCTCGATTTAATTGGAGTGTTCGGAAGATATGATGACATCTATGAACTGATTGGAACACCATTGGAAGATGATATGTGGAAAACCATGAAAAATCAGTTCGAGGAAGATTTGAAGAATCTTAATGAAGGGAAAGCAATTTCTTTGCTTGCTAAATGGATTAAGACTGCTGATGCAAGTAGCAGAGAAACTAGGAAGTTAGGAATCTTGACTGCACAGAAGTTGGGTTATCCAGTCTACAACTTTAAGAGAATTGTTCGTAGCATGAGAAAACAGATCGGTGTTGTTGAAAGCCTTATGTCTGCTGGTAAATGGAATGAGATTAAATATTCAGAAGTTCCGAGCCGTGCAATGATGATTTATCGCAAGACCTTTGCAAAACATGATCCAGATGGATTTAATGATTTTATTAATAAGGCTGATAAAGGAGAAGTTAAAATCAACGCTTCAACTTTGTATCCTTATGACATCGTGGAAAAAATCCTTTACGGACGAGAGAACAATAAAGTTCTTGAAGCACAATGGAAAGCACTTCCAGATTATATTGAACAGGGAACAAATGCTTTGATTATGGCTGATGTGTCTGGTTCAATGTATGGAAGACCAATGGCAACATCAATCGGATTGGCAATATACTTTGCCGAAAGAAATGTTGGGGCATACCACAATTTGTTTATGACATTTTCGAGCAATCCAGAAACAGTTGTTTTAAAGGGTGAAACCCTTTCACAGAAAATCAATAATGCTAAAAGGGCTGACTGGGGCAATAGTACAGACCTTAAAGCTGCATTTGAAAAGGTGCTTGATATAGCAGAAAAAAATAATATTTCACAGGAAGAAATGCCGAAAGCTATTGTCGTAATTTCTGATATGGAAATTGATTATTGTGGAAATCGAAATTGGTCGTTTTATGATAAAATGGCAAACAAGTTCCATAAAGCCGGATACGTTATTCCAAACATTATTTTCTGGAATGTTAAAAGAAGACATGACGTATTTCATGCGGATTCAAAAAGAAAAGGCGTTCAACTTGCAAGTGGTCAGTCGGTAACAGTTTTCAAACAAATCTTACAGAATCTTGGATACAATCCAATTGAAGCTATGGAGAACACGATCAATTCGGAAAGATACAATTGTATTACTGTCGAATGAAACAAAAGTAAAAACCATCTCAGTTCCTTTGAAAAGAACTGTCCGTGACAGGCGGCAATATGAAACATAGCTTAGTGGTAGAGCAATGATACTCAATATCATGTGACACAGGTTCGATTCCTGTTGTTTCTATCTGGCAAATTGCCATTGCCAGAAGTTGCATTTTCCCCCTTAAAGTTCCAGTGTTTCTCGTTGGGAGATTCATGCCGTTCAAGTCGGCGCACTGGATTTTTTTAACAAGAGGTGTTTATGGAAGAAAAATGTTGTAAGAATTGTAGAAAACATGATGACTTCACATGGGTTTGCTTCAATGGTGATAGCAAATATTGCGCAGACTTTAGATGCATGTATGATAGTTGTGAATGTTGGGAGGAGAACAAGCATGAGTGATTTGTCTGAACTTATAAATAGAGGTGGTTTAATCGATGATTTTAAGATAGAAAAATCCAAAGATGAACCACCTACACAACCAATAAAGTTAGCTGATTGGCTGATTGACAGAGAATTGAAAGATGGAATTCGTCTGTATGGGAAAAATGATCTTAGAAAAATTGCAAATTACTTATTGAATTACTGTGGTGATGAAAATGATTGAAGTATGCGGTAAAGAAATAAAAGACGAATGTTCCAACTGTGGAAATATCCTTGAATGCGAATTGTTCCGCCAAGGACATGGCATAAAACAGGAACGTGAAAACATAGCTAAAATGATCGCCTGTCAGATGAAGCATAGGGAGGAAAGAGAGAAATGATTAAAAAACTTTCTAATTTTTGGCTCAAAAGAAAAACGGACAATCTTACAAAAATTCCTTTATTCATTATGATGTTCAATTGGAGAAAGTTTCAGAAAGACGGGAAAGAGGGAAGCTGCTTACTATATGCGCTTCACCCAGATATTGCAAAGGACACATTTTTGAGAGAAAAACTGCAAGAGTGTGTGGATTATATCCGTGACAACTACGATATGGAAACATTTACTAAGATTTGAGGAGAATGCCATGAGAATTGAAGATTTAAAGAATTGGACTGTAGATCAGCTAAAAAATGAAGTTGTTCTTTTATCTGATGAATGCGAGAAGAAACAGCATATAATCCTGGACTATAAAGCTTTATCGGAGACACTTAACCAAAAGCTTCTTGAAAATGATAACTGGAAGCTTCCAACTGATGAAGTTGAAAATGTAGATACTGGTCATCCATCTATAGAATGGTATGAACAACGCCACCAGGATGACTGCATCAGAATTAACGAGTTAACTGTTACTGTTGACAAATTGGTTGACCGATACGCTAATTTAAGGAAAAACAAAGGAATGTGCTGATATGGGTGAAAAGGAGGAATTAAAGCATTTCTTTACAAGCAATGGTGAAGCGATTGAAGAAACACCAGAGATTTCAATTTCGGATGGTGCTTTTGTTATCGAAGGCGGTATTCTTCACAGAAATGAGGACGGTACACTTTGTAGCATAGGCAAGCCGTTAAGTATTGAACTTGAATGTAAATTAAGTAATGAACTATTTTGGACACTAGTTGCCCCAAATCGAATAAACCAGAATAATTTCCGAAAAAAGCATGGCATTCCGAAACGGAGGAAAATTAATGGATCAAGAAAAAACAAAAGGTTGTCCAGAATGGAAGACACAAGTACAACAGGCACCTGCCAAAGAAATTGTTGACTTTGCAAAAGCACATCCATGCGATTATATGAGAAAATGCTTAGAGCAATATCCGTATTGGGGAAACCAAGACAATGGTTTTAATAGGAAGAAATTTAAGGAGATTTTTAATGAGCATTAAGTCAGCATTAGAATCCGAAGGGATAGATTTTTCTGAATACATGAACCCACCCGAGCCGTGGAATGGACAGGCATTATTGAGGAATATCAATGGAGTGAAATACGCCTGTTGCCCTTTTTGCCAGAAGAAAGCACTTTTGATTAGCCCAAACACAAAGATTCAGCATCTTAAATTAAAATGCAAGGGAAGCAACTGTAAGAAAGAATTTGAGGTGAATGTATGAAGAAATACAAAAATATCCCAATAACAATTTTACAAACAGGTGAAACTGTAGCAGCTTCAATTGAGGTCTGCGTAGAGGATGGAAGAGAGGTTGCTTACTTCTGCGCTAATGTACTTGGACGATATGATTATGAGGAAACATTTATGGTGCAAATAAAAGGCAGAGAATTTCCGTTCATTATAAGACATTTAAGCGGTTTTACAGATACGTTTCCAGTTCGCATGGAAATGTATGCGAAACAAGTAGGAACATACACTATTGGAAAATGGGAAAAGATATTGAGAGGTATTTTGAATGAAAATAAGTCTTAAACGAATTAAATGCATTCTGACAGGTGGTTGCAGGTTCAAAAGTTCAGATACAGAATCAAAATGTGACGATAAGGAAAAGACTTGCACTATTACAGAAACTTGCTACAAATGTGGGAAGAAGTACACTGCCGTATTCACTTACAAACAGTTAGGGATTACAGATTGAGGTGAATGTATGATATGGAGCGAAGAAATATCCTTTGATGGATTCCAGAAGAAGATTGATGAGTGGTACAAGGATAAAGACTTTGAACTGTGCGACCCACCTATCAGTGCTCAGTTTGCTTTAGACTTGATCTTCAAGACATTAGTAGATGATAGAGAAGATTATCCATATCTCACAACTATGTCAGAAAACGTAGAACAGACAAATAGCATTATGCTCGATTTAATTCTTCGTAAATACAGTCGCAAATACAGAAAATACTTGAAATCAAAAAGAAAGATGGTGAGCAAATGAACAAAATCAGAAAAATATTTTGGATAATTGCGAATTTCATAATATTCAAATGGGTAGCAGATTATTTGATAGCCACAATTCAAATGATGATTGAAAATCATTGGGGATTTTCTGCAGTACCATTACTGTTTATGGCAGTATTCGCAGAATGGAAAGTAATTGAAAATATTTTTACGGAATTAAGAAGATGATTTTATCAAGAAAGGATATGTATGACAAAACAAGAAGCCGTAGTAATTGAAACCTATACAGGAATTTGTATGCTTACAGGGGATGACCGAAGACTTGCATACGAATATGCGGAAAAGCTTTTAGGTCATCCGATATATACGCATGAATTTCCAAAGTATGCTGATAAGTTGAAAGAACTTAGTAAGCCAGATTTTATTGAAATTTGCAGAAAGTTAAGTGATTAAATGGTATGGTGCAAATTAAGGAACATTCCGTGTATACATCCAGAACCAGATGGATTAGAAAATTGTATATATTGTGAAAAATATAGTTTTGAAAAATATTTAGAATACAAAAAAACAAAAAGAAAAGTCAAGAGAGCCAGAAAGGAGCGCCATTATGAGTGACTTGAAGATATTTACAGAAAACATTGAACCAGAAGCATTAAATCAGATTTATACATTGATAAAGCAGCCTGCATTTTCTGAATGCAAAGTACGAATCATGCCAGATGTTCACGCAGGAGCAGGATGTGTAATTGGTTTTACTGCTGATCTCGGAGATAAAGTAATTCCGAACATTGTTGGCGTAGACATTGGATGTGAAATGCTTACAACACAAATTCCTGCTGACGTGGGAACAATAGATTTTAAAATTCTCGACGAAGTAATAAGAAACAATGTTCCGGCAGGAAGAAATGTACGTGACGAAATCATAAATTTTGAAGAATTAGAAGAACTTCATTGTTTTTCTCGACTCAAAAATATTGAATGGATTCGCAGGAGCCTTGGTACGCTTGGGGGTGGAAATCATTTTATTGAAGTTGACACTAATTCAAAAGGTGCAAAATACCTTGTAATTCATACTGGAAGTCGCAACCTTGGGAAGCAAGTAGCTGAAATATATCAAAAAATTGCCATAGAAGATATGCAGGGCACAGATAAACTTGAAACTGAAATACAGAAATTAATAAAAGAATACAAGTGCTCTGGCAGGCACAAGGAAATTCAAAATGGTATTGACGAATTAAAACGAAAATGGAAGCCAGACAAACTTGGCATTCCGAAAGAATTGTGCTACTTGACAGGAGAACACAGAAAACAATATCTGCATGATATGAAAATCTGTCAAGAATTTGCAAGAATAAACAGAAGATGTATACAGTCGGCTATATTCTACAGCATGAATTGGACACTTCAAAGAGATACATGGTTTGACACAATTCATAATTATATTGACCACGATACAAATATTGTTCGGAAAGGTGCGATATCAGCTAAGTATGGTGAAAAAGTTCTTATCCCCATGAATATGCGAGACGGATGCATTATTGCAGTCGGGAAAGGAAACGATGATTGGAACTGTTCAGCCCCTCATGGCGCAGGACGTATTATGAGCCGGTCAAAAGCAAAAGAAAACATTTCGTTAGAAGAATTTAAGGAGTCTATGGATGGAATATATACAACATCCGTTCAGAAATCTACAATTGATGAAAGCCCTATGGCCTACAAACCACCGCAAGAAATTATTGATAACATCAAAGATACTGTAGAAATAGTTGATATTATCAAACCTATATATAACTTTAAAGCAAGTGAATAAGCAGTCAAGAGAGCCATATGAGAGCCAGACTAAATCCTAAAAAAGAAAGGAGGTCTGGCTCTATTTTTATGGGAAAAATTACAGAAGGTTCGCTTGAATGGTATCGGACAGTCCTAAATCAGATTATCAGTAGCGACATGACAATCTATCAGAATCAAAAAGATTGCCTTGATTTGCTCTTAAATATGAATATTGACCTTCCTTTCGACAAGAACCAAGAAGCACGGAAAATGGCTATGAAAGTAAGTCAATACTCACATAACATAGCAGAGAAGTGTGCTGCATTAACTGGTAGTGGTGACTTTGATGATATCTACTGGCAGTATTTGTTACTGGAAGCGCCACATTTATTTGAAAGTTACTTGCTTTATATGGAGAAAAATAGACCGGACAGCAAGAAATTTTATATTCCACGAAAAAAAACACTACATGTAGTAGCCAAAGACCTACAAGATTTGGAAGAAAGAAAAATAGAGTTTTACGGTTTATCACTTCCAAGCCGTGTTGGAAAATCTACTATGTGTATTTTCTTTATGTCATGGATAATGGGGAAAAGACCGAATAGTCATAGTGCTATGGGCGGTCATTCTGGAAAACTGGCAAAAGGATTTTACGGAGAACTTCTTAATCTCATTAATACACAGGAATACAACTACAGTGAAATTTTCCCGCAATCGAAACTTCAAAAACAGAGTGCTGATGATTTTGAAATAAACCTGGACAAGCCAGACCGATTTGCAACAATGACTTGCCGTGGTATTGAAGGTACTTGGACAGGTGCCGTTGACATTTCTTCCGATGGGTATTTGTACGTGGATGACCTTGTAAGAGATAGGCAACATTCATTAAGCCCTACCCGATTGGAAAATACATATCAAGAATATCTGAACAAGATGGTTGACCGTAAGATTGATGGTGCAAGAGAACTTATGGTTGGAACCAGATGGAATTTATATGACCCTCTTGGAAAAATTGAGAAGCTAAATCGGGATAATCCAATGTATCGGTTTAGAAAAATTCCAGCTTTGAACGATGATGGTAAATCGAATTTTGATTATGAGTATGGCGTTGGATTTTCAACAAAATATTATGTCGATATGAAAGCCAGGTTAGACGCTAACGAATGGGAAGCCAAATATCAGCAAAAGCCCTTCTTGCGTGAAGGAATTGTGTTTGCAGCTGACGAATTAAGATATTATAACGGCGTTCTCCCAGAAGGTGGATTTGTTAAAAATGTTTCTGCTTGCGATGTTGCGTGGGGTGGTGGCGATAGCTTATCAATGCCAGTGGGTGCAGAATACGAAAATGGAGATGTATATATTTATGATTGGATTTTTAGCACAGCACCAAAAGAAGGAACATTGCCATTAGTTGTTGGAAGAATCATGGGAAATAATATTCAATCCATCAATTTTGAAGCAAATAATGGTGGAGATATGTATGCCTATTATGTAAATGAACGCTTGAAAGAACATAAATACGCTTGCAGCACGACAAGTACAAAAGCACCTTCAAAACAAGCAAAAAAAGAAAAAATAAATCAATATTCCGGGGATGTTAAGCAAAATTTTATATTTTTGGCTCCGAAATATCAAGATAAACAGTATCAAAAGGCTATGGATGAATTAACTACATTCGTCTATATTGGCGATAATGAACATGATGACGCCGCCGATGGAGTTACACAGCTTGCAATAACGCTTGCCGGCAAAAGATTTGCAGAAGTAAAAGCAACCAAAAATTTTATGTGGGGAAGGAGATAGAGTATGATGACTACAGCTCAATATTTACGCCAGATTGAAAATTATGATAACAGAATCAAAAACAAGCTTATCGAAGAAGAACAGCTCAGTTCTCTTTCCACAAGTGTATCTGCAATTCCTGTTGGAGAAAAGGTACAAACTTCTGTAAAACGTGATCCGATGGGAGATATGGTTGCAAAGATATTTGATCTGCGAGAAGAGATTTCAAAAATGATATCCGAATTTTTACAAAAAAAACAGGAAATAGTCCGAACCATAGAACAGGTTGAAGACCCGTTGCTATACGACATACTATTTAAGCATTATGTTGAGTACAAATCTTTGGTTCGCATTGCAGACGAGATGGGTTATTCAGAGATTCACATTAAAAAAAAGCATTTAAAAGCCATAGCAGAAATAAAAAAAATAAAAGGTTTCGAAAGATGATACCGAAGTATACTGAAAGATACTTTTAATATGTGTAGAATATAAAGTAGAGCATTGGATTAAAACATCCAGTGCTTTTTATTTTGTAGAAAGGATGGTTCGGCTCGTGAGAAATACAATGAATTTTGTAGATTTATGCCGAGGAGAATTCGGTAGAAAAGTAGCCTATACAGGCGTTGACCGAATCACTCCACAAAATGTAGTAAAAGTAGTATCAGATACAATTGGCATACATAATAGAAACCGAACATTAATTGATTACTTGTATCGGTACATGAAAGGCGATCAGCCGATATTATACCGAAACAAAATAGTCCGTCCAGAAGTTAATAACAGAGTGGTTGAAAATCACGCATTTGAAACTGTAAAATTTAAAGCTGGGCAGATTTGCGGGGAACCAATCCAATATGTATGCAAAAAGAAAAATGCAGACAAAAAAATAAATGAGCAAGTTGACCTTCTGAATGATTATCTTGATGAAGCCAATGCAGATGCAAGAAACATCCAAAGGGCAATATACCAGAGCGCAACAGGAACTTCCTATAAGGCTATTCTGAAAGAAGAGGATTGGACAAAAAACGGAGATTTACCACCGTTTAGAATCTTCATTCCGTATCCAGGTGATTGTTACATTGTATACTCACAGAGAAATGGGAAACCAATGCTTTCCGTACAGATTTTAAAAGATGAAGATGAACAGCAATATTATTTATGTTATTCAAAGAACCAGTTTTTTGAAATCAAGAATGGGAAAGTAACTAACTACGGCATCAATGGTTTTGGCGGTATTCCAATTGTTGAATGCCCGAATAATCATGACAGGCTTTCAGATGTTGAAATTGCAATCACATTATTTGATGCAATTAACAAATACCAGTCTGACAGATTAAATGGCGTGGAACAGTTTGTGCAATCCTTTATGAAGTTTAAAAACTGCGAGGTAGACAAAAACGAGTTTTTGGAAATGGTAAAACTTGGTGCTATCTCTGTTAAAGATACCGGAAATGGCTGTCAATCGGATGTTGAACTGATGACCGCTGAACTGAATCAATCAGAGAGCCAGGTTGCAAAGGATGATATCTACAATAATATGCTGATTGTGGAAGCAATGCCAAACCGACAAAGCAATAGCGGAGGAGATACAGGAAATGCTGTATACCTTCGTAATGGATGGGATTTTGCAGAGAGAGATGCAAAATTGGTAGAAGCATTCACCAAGGAAGCTGAAAAGGAATCTGCCAGAATTATTCTGAATATTATCCGTGGCACATCAAAAGATGTTAATATCTCAACACGAGATTTCGATGTGAAGATAACCAGAAACCCAACAGACAATATGCTTGTAAAAGCACAAGCGCTTGATTATCTGTTCAAAAATAAAATTCATCCGCTTATTGCATTGATTACTTGTGGGCTTTTCAGTGATCCGCAGAAAGTCTACGAAATGAGTTTACCGTATCTGGGAACTATTTACCCGGAACTGGCAGACCCGGAAGCGGAAATGCAGAAAGCACAGCAATTACTTGACGGAAAGTTTCAAAATCCGTCCAAAACAGAACCAATGGCAAATTCTCCATCTAACGAAGAATGAACCAAATTTCGATTATTTAAGGAGTTTTAGAGAAATCTAAGGCTTCTTTTTTAATACCCAAAATCAAATAAATTGCAACAGCCCGTGAGCGTAAATCGGGTACAGACCATGTGCGGAGCGAACCGTGTTGAAAAAGCGTATTGGACTGGAAGAAAGGAGATTTCAATGACAAGAGAACAGGCAAAACAGGCACTTATCGGTATGGGAGTTGCAGAACCTTCCGAGGAACAGGTTTCTAAGCTTCTTGATTCTATTTCTGCTGAAACTAAGAAAGAGAAAGACAAAAATGTTTCTCTGAAGGAAAAAGCTGAAAAAGCAGATTCCCTGGAAAAAGAGTTGGAAGAGTTGAAAAAGCAGAACATGACCGAAGCAGAACGGCTAGAAGCTGAACGCAAGAAAGAAAAGGAAGCAGTGGATAAGGAGTTAGCTGATTTGAAAGCTGCGCTTGCAGAATCCAACAAAAAAGCCCTTACCAGTGAAATTACTTCTATGTTCGCAAATGCAGGACTTTCAACCGAAACATACGCGAGTGCTATTAAAGCATACGCATCTGCACCGTATGAGAAACCAGAAGATGCAATGAAAGAAGTCGAAACTTTTGTTAAGGGAGTTTCCGAAGCAAATAAAACAGCACTTGATAACGCAAAAGCAGCTTGGGAGAAAGAAGCATTGGAAAATACTCCTAATCCAGGAGGCGGTAGTGGTAGCAAACAGGAAAAAACTAGTAAAGCGTCTGAGTACGCTAAACAGTATTCAGCACGTATGAACCCAGAAGTAAAACCGGCTGATGATAATGCACCAGCTAATTTCTAAGAAAAGGAGATTTTAAAACATGGCTTTCATGAAAATTAAGCAGTACGAATCTACCCCGAATATCCTTGAATCTGAGGTAGGACTTGTACTCAAAACCTACACAGCAGATCAAACAAATGCAGTTGCAGTTAATGACAGAAAAATTATTAAGGCAGGTTCCGTATACCCAACAAACGCAACCGGCGCAAAAGGTCTTGTGTTTGAAGATGTGGATATGACAGACGATGAGAAGCGTCCAATTTCCGTTATTGTTGCCGGACGTGTCCTAGAAGACCGACTTCCCGCAACTGTTGACACAACTGCAAAAACTGAATTACAGGCACTTGGAATTGTGTTTGTAGAAGAAACCGAAGTTGTATTTTAAGGAGGATAATAAGCAATGGCATACAATGTATTAGAAGCAATCAGCGAGGAAGAAAGACTTAATTTCTCCCAGAATTTCTCTGTTAAAAGACCTGGAATCCTTGATACCATTTTCCCGGATGTAAAAACAGATTACTGGAAGGCTGAATACTACAGACTTATGAGCGGACAGCGGCTTCCGGAAATCGCATTTGTACATGCCCTTGACACCGAAGCAGAAATCGGTTCCAGACCTGGTTTTGAAAAGGTGTTGACCGAGAAACTTCTCATTAAAAGGAAGCTCAATCAGTCCGAGAGCTTACAACAGGCTATCGAGAACGGTGTACCAGATAATGAGGAACTTACAGACTTTGTATTCGATGACGCGACAAACCTTTTTGAGGCCGTCCTTGCCAGAACCAAAGTTATGAAAGGACAGGCACTGTCTACTGGAAAACTTGTTATCAAAGAAAACAAAGTGGACATGACTATTGATTTTGGAGTTCCGTCTGAATTAAAAATTACCATTACAGACTGGTCTAAACCAGATTCTGATATTATGGGTGATATTCAGAAAATGGTTCAGCTTGCAGAAGATGGCGGCTATGTTGTCAATAAGGCAATTACCTCTCTTAAAATGATTAACAACATGAGAAACAACACCGGAATGCAGACCGCAGTTCTTGGAGCTGCAAATAAACGTCTTCTGACGAAACAGGAGCTTGCGAACCTTCTCATGCAGGAGTACGGAATTACAATTGATCGCTGTGACGAAAAATTCCGTTACAGAAGCAAAGGCATTGTTAAAACAGGTAGATATTTCAAAGAAGATGTATTTACCCTGTATGAATCTAACCAGGATGGTTCTTTTGGTACTGGACTTTGGGGCGCAACACCAGAGGAAAAAGAGTACCGTCAGTTCATTCAGCAGCAAAACCGTTCCTTTATTACCATGTCCATGTGGGCTACGCCAGATCCAGTTGCAGTATGGACGAAAGCTTCTGGAATGTTCATCCCGGTTGTACCGAAAGCAAACGGCGGTATCGTGATCGGTACCAAAACGGGGGAATAACCGGGCATAGTCTCGATGAAAACAGCCAGTCACCATCTGTAGCAAGTGTGAATGATACATCAACACACAAGTATACAGAAAACGAGTTGTCTAATATGACTGTATCTCAGTTAAGACAACTTGCAAGTGACAACGGCTATGCCCTGACAGCAACGAATAAGGCTGGAATAATATCAGAGATTTTATCTCAGCAAAGGTAGGTGATTAAATGGACGAACAGCTTATAGAGGATTTGACAAATTATCTTGAAGATGATGTAGAAACTGCGAGGGTGATTCTTTCAGTAAATAGGGCTATTCGTTCATTTAAGAAGAAAAGGAATTATCCTTCATCTTACAGTGATGAGAAAATAAATTCCGATATGGAAAACTGCTATGATTGCATATTTGATTTGGCTCTTTTCTTTCTGGTGAAACAGGGAGCTGAATTCCAAGGATCACATTCCGAATCTTCTGTAAACAGAAATTGGACTTCCGAAACTGAAATCTATGTAAATCATGGTGTATTTCCATTTATCGGATTCTAAGATGGTGTGTGCGTGATACGTCAATCCTCCCACGTATCGCAGGGGTGCTTCAAATTAGGTGGGTAGAAGCAATATCTTAAAAATGGGAGTGATGGAAAGGAATAGCGATGGGATGTGAACACGAGTGTATCAACGAACACCGCTTGAAAGAATTGGAAAGTGCCGTCCATGAGATGAAAGAAAAGCATTCCAAAAGGGATGAAGGCTTTTTTAATCGTATCAATGCGCTAGAACAGAAAATTGCTTTATACAACAACGATCTGGGACACATTAAGGATACAGTTGACGAAATGAACGACAATTTAAAATCACTCATGGAAAAGCCAGGAAAGTTACAGGACAAAATAATTGCTTATGTCATAACCGGCATAATTGGTATTGTTTTAGGCTTTGCCCTAAAAGGCATTTTCCCGGTGTAAATATTGGTTCCACTAACAGGGAGGACGGTGGAATGGATGATTATAAAGACTTTTCGGAAGATGAAAGAATCTTCTATTTGCGTGAAGCTGGATTTGATTCCAGAGAAAAAGAGTTATTCCGATTGCGTGTTTACGAAGAAAAAACACTTGCAGAAGCTTCAGAAATCATGGGCTACAGCCCAAGAACCGTAGACCGCATAAACAGAAAATTAAAGAAGAAAATTATGAAAGTTGCCCCGATGTATTGTCGGGGCTTTTCTTTGTATTAATAGAAAATGGCGTATTTATGGCGTTATCATGGCGTGTTAATCAACCTTTTATTATTGTAAAATATAGTTATAAAAACAAGGGAGGTTTGAGATATGCAGTATGGTAATCCGTATTTTGCGCAACCATTTCAACAAATACAGCCGTATCAAGATAGATTAGCACAATTGCAGAATAGTTATCAGCAGGCAATGCCATACGGACAGGCACAAATTCAACAACCAATGCCACAAGTGCCACAAATCCCCATGTTGCAAGGACAGATGGTTGATGGCATTGATACTGTAAAGGCAAAAGATGTAGATATGTCCGGTAATCCTGTTTATTATCCAAAAACAGATGGAACAGAAATATATAGAAAACAATTACAGGCAGATGGAAGAAGTAGAATTTTTGTTTATCGACTTATAAATCCGGAAGAACAACAGCAACCAAAGGCAGAAGAAAAACCGATTGACATAGAAGCTATGTTTAATCAGCTTCGGAACGATGTTTGTTCTGAGATTTCCGAAATAAAGAGTATGTTCCCGACACAAATGTCTGGAACATCGGAACCCAAGCAGAATGGAGGTAAACAGAGATGATGAATCCAATGCAACTTATGCAGATGATACGTGGTGGAGGGAATCCTCAACAAGCCATAATCAATATGATGAAACAGCAATCTGGAAATAATCCTGTAATTGACAATGCAATTAACATGATGGAAAAAGGTGATAATGCAGGAATTGAAAAACTTGCAAGAAATCTTTGTAAAGAAAGAAATATTAATCCAGACGATATACTGTCGCAGGTTAAGAACCAGTTTGGAATAAAATAAATTCGCTACAATAATTAAAAGAGCCGCGGTCTTTTGATTTTGTATAAATTACAAAAATCAATAAGGAGGTAATCGCTATGATGAATGGTGGATTATCAGCAAGCGATGTCGCTGTATTAAGCGGCTCTAATAACCGTGCAGATGAAGGCTATGGCTTTGGCGGTGGCTGGGCATGGTGGATTATAATATTGCTTATCTTTGGCTGGGGCGGTTTCGGCGGCTTTGGCGGCTGGGGCGGCAATGGTGGAAACGGTACAAATGGTGCAGGTTTCCAAGGATGGGCTACCAGAGCGGATATCAACGAGGGCTTTGCTCTGAATGATATTCAGAATGGTATCAGAGGTATTCAGCAGGGCATTTGTGATAGCACATATGCGCTTAACAATACCATGCAGAGCGGTTTCAACGGCGTGAACGTCGGAATGCTTCAAGGTTTTAATGGCGTTCAGCAGGCAATCAATGCTGATACTGTAGCCGGTATGCAGAATACCAATGCATTACAGTCTCAGTTAGCAAATTGTTGCTGCGAGACTAGAGAAGCTATCCAGGGTATCAACTATAACCTGGCTACCAACACTTGTGCATTGCAGAATACAATGAACAACAACACCAGAGACCTTCTGGAAAATCAGAACAGCAACACGAGAGCGCTGTTAGATTTCTTAACTCAGGATAAGATTGCAACATTACAGGCAGAGAATTCTGATCTGAAACGTGCTGCTTCCCAGGATCGCCAGTCTGCATTGCTTACAACTGCAATGGCTTCTCAGACACAGCAGTTAATCAATGCAATCAATCCTGCTCCGATTCCTGCATTCCAGGTTCCAGCTCCATATGCATATGCAGGATGTAATACATATGGTAACGGTTGTTGCTAAGTAACTCACCCTTAGAGGTTGACTAATTCTAAGAGGTGGGTTACGGCTCACCTCTTATTGATTGAGAGGTAAAAAATATGGCATGTAAGAATGTTTGTAAGCTCTGTAATCACCTTGTGCTCTCTACTGCAATTGCATTCACAGGTGGAAATCTTGTGGTTACTATCCCGGAAGGAAGCTACAATAATGGAGAAAAATACTGCATTGTTTTAGCACAATCTATTCCAAATACAACCACAATTACCGCCCCAGTGATGATTCAGATAGGAACAGGAACAACATTGTATCCGCTAGAGAATCGTTGCTGCGCACAGGTAACAGCATGTGGTGTTAGAACAAGAACAAAATACGCAACCAGAGTTGTAACAAGTGCTACTGGTGGAGTGTTCAAAATGTTAGGAAACCCGGCATGTAGCCCGAATAACAATCTGACTGCAATCAATGGTACAGCCCCAACAGCTGAAAATGTTGTACAGGCTGTGAAGAGGGGAGGTATCGTGAATGCATAAGACAGCAATGGAAATGGGAAAATGGGCTATGGAAAAAGCCAAAACACATGGATTTGATAATCTCAGTGCTCAAGATTGGGACGATCTGAAAGACTGCATGGAAGCAGTAAAATGTGCGATTTGCGCTGATAAAGATTATCGCATTGTAGAAGCTATGGACGAATGCGAACAGGAAGAAAAGTATCTTGGACGCATGGGATATGACCGTTACCGCTATTCAAATGGGCGTTTCGCTCCAAAAGGTAGGGGAACCAGAAAAGGCTATAGACCGTATCTGTATATGCAGGATGATGACTGGATGGATGAGTATTTAAACAATCCAGAATTTGAGCGCAATATGTACCGCATGGGATATCATCCAGAGCGTAGTGATATGGAAAATGATGGTATGAATTGGAAGAAGTCCAGATACGGAGAATCTTATGATAAATACGATGAGAATCGTAGACACTATCATGATTCTAAGGATGCTGAATCCAAGAGAAAAATGGATGATTCCATGAAAGAATACACATCAGATATTATTCGTAACCTTACGGAAATGTGGTCGGATGCAGATGCAACGCTCAGACAGCAGATGAAAACTGACCTGAGCCGTTTGGTTCAGCAGATGACATGATTACAATATTGATTAAGCCCTTGTTGCAGTAGTGCGGCAGGGGCTTTTTAGTTGAGAAAAGGATGGTGATAAGCCATGCTGAAACAATTCTATATGAACGGGGACTTATGGAGAGTGCGCTTTGTTTCTCCCAATGATAATGTTTTGATTGACCGTACAGGGCAGAGGACACTTGCTGTATCCGATTACTCCACAATGACAATTTCGATTGCGAACAACCTATATGGAGAACTTCTAAACCGTGTATTTATCCATGAATTAGGACATTGCGTAATGTTCAGCTATGGTTTACTGCCAGAACTTCACCGCATGGTTAAGAAACGATATTGGGTTGATGCAGAAGAATTTGTATGCAATATTCTGGCAGACTACAGCCATTTCGTGATTGGCACAGCCAGAGATATTTTAGGAAACCAGTTCACATATGTGGCTCCTATCGGGGCAGAAAGGATGATTGCATGAGAGGATTAGTCCGTCAAAAGCAAAAAGTATATTGGTCTCGAATTACTGAAAAAACGCAAGGATTAGACCGTATTAAAGTTTATGAGAAACCAGTTCTATACTCTTTTTCTGTATCATCTACAGCCGGAACACCAGAAGAAATTGCAGCTGGAATAGTGCCAGATTATGACAGATACATTACAAGCTTTAATCGAAATTTCCACCCACAGGAAGCGGACATATTTTGGATAGATAGAATTCCACAAATAAGCGAGGACGGAAGCCTTATTTTGAACAAAGATGAAGAGCCCACAGTATTGCCAGACTACACACTAAAGAAGATTTTAGACACACAAAAAGGCAATATTGCCAGATACGGAATTTCTAAGAGAGGGAATGAAGATGGGTAAGACAATAAAGTGTACCTTATCACAGAAATCAATCCAAAAAGCTATTGATGAAATAAAAAATTATCAAAAATCTTTAAGGAACAAAAATGAAATTTTCATAAAAAGATTATGTGAATTAGGAATTCCAGTCATTAATCAAAATATTTTAGCAGCACAAGGCGATTCCGATAAGAACCATAATACTTATATCAAAATTAACAGTTTTGGGGACTATGCAGAAGCCCACTTAATATGCGAAGGCAAAAGCATTTTGTTCATTGAATTTGGCGCTGGTATTTACCACAATGGTGCAGCCGGTTCTAGTCCGCATCCAAAAGGAGAAGAATTTGGTTATACAATCGGTTCTTACGGACAAGGAAAAGGAAAAAACGATTCCTGGGTATATATTTCTGATTCCGGCGAATGGGTTCGCTCTTACGGTACAGAAGCCACAATGCCAATGTATAAGGCAAGCGTGGAAATCATTCAGAATATCCGCAAAATTGCCAAAGAGGTATTCTCTTCCTAAAGAAGATACTATAATATACTGAATGATACCAACCAATTATGTTATCATTACAGTGTTAAATTGTAGCATGATATGCAATGCGTTCACTCTAAAAGTGGGCGCATTTTTTATTGTGAGGTGACAGATATGCCAGACACAATAGAATCTCCTGTATTGGAAGTTTTTTCAAGGTGGGGAGCGGCTGTTTCTAAGATTACCGGCGCAGACAATTATTCCATGGACGGAAGCGAAACAAATGCTTCCGGCAAAAAGGCATATGCACAGCTTTATATGCTCGGAAACCCAATTACGAGAGGTGATTTAGAAGGGGATGAATGCGCAACAATGCCATCATTTCAAGTAAATTGCTTCACATCTGGGAGCAAAGCATTAACCAGATTGTATGAATTGGACAAGATAAGTCACATAACTATGGTGAGCATGGGATTCCGCCGCACATACGGACCGGAACCTATGTTTTTTGGTGACAGTGGAATTAAAAAGCTTGTGAGCCGATACAGCCGAATATATACAGGAAAATTACTTTAAACCAAATGAACGCATAGACGTTCTTTTTTTATGCCTAAAACGAAAGCGAGGTGAGATTATGGATCAGATTTTAAGCTATGTAAAGCCGGAATTACTTGTTGTCGTTGTAGTTCTTTATTTCATCGGGGCAATGATTAAAAAATCAGAAAATATTTCTGACAAATTTATTCCGATGATCTTAGGGATTCTCGGCGTGTTAATTTGCGGCCTTTATGTTTTTGCAACATCTACAGTTTCCGGTTCACAGGAAGTTGCAATGGCATTGTTTACCGCAATTACACAAGGCATTATCGTTGCCGGATTAAGTAATTATGTAAATCAACTTATCAAGCAAGCAGGAAAAGAAGAGTAGAAAGGCGGTGATCCGCTATCTCCCTGCACAGGGTTACGTGCTTAAAACTTAAATGAAAGAAAGGAGCCTATCAAAATGGCAGATTTAACAACACTTGGCGTAACTTTCCATTATGCCGTAGAAACAGTGAGTGGAACAAAGCCAACTGCATTTACTCAATTAAAAAGGTGTAATTCAATCGGTGGAATAAGTCTTGACACCGAACAGATTGATGTTTCCGCATTAGAAGATTATTTCACACAATATGCGGCAGGAAGGCAGGATACTGGAGGCGCATGGGAAGTTACTTTTAACATGAATGCTGACGTTATAACTGCAATCGAAAAACTTTTTAAAGACTCTAAAGACGCAAAAGCTAAAGGCCTTTCAACCTGGTTCGAAGTTGCTTTCCCAGATCTCGAAAAAGCATTTTTTATTGTTGCCGAAACAGGACGAGCAATTCCTCTTCCAGAAATCGGTCAAAATGAAGCTGCGACCATCCCGATATCATTAATTATAAATGATTACAAAGGACTCGATACAAAGGTTGTAACTACATCAGAAATATAAAAAATAATGGGAGGATTATAAAATGGTAACTTTCAATGTACATGGAAAAGAGTATAAGGTTGTATTCGGATACGGACTTCTTACAAAAACAGATGTGCTGGACAAGGTACAGGGAATTACAGATGGAAAAGAGAGAAGCCTTCAGAAGATGATTTCTCTTCTTCCGGAACTGCTTCTTGCCGGACTTCAAAAGAAACACAAGGAAGAGTTTGGGTATGAAAGTGATTCTGAAAAAGAAGCTGTTCTTAATAAAGTCTGTGACCTTTTGGATGATTACGAAGATGAAGGAACTGAGGAAAATCCGAAAAGCGGATTTGATTTATACCAACTTCTTGATAAAGAATTGGAGAAAAATGGTTTTTTATCCGGTCTGCTGAATGCAGTAGCAGAAGCACAGGCAGTGGAGAAGAATGCAACGAAGCTTCCACAGGATCACAAAAAGAAAAATTAACTTTTCGAGAAGCTGTTTACCAAGAGATTCTTCCTTTGTACCTCTCTATTGGCGTATCTAAAGAAGAATTTATGGATTCCACCCCAACAGAGTTAAAGCCTTATCTCGAAGCAGAAAAGATACGGCAAAAGAGAAAAGACGCTGAGCTTTGGCAAGCAGGCATTTATGAAACATCAGCCACATTCACAGCTGTTGCAAATGCTTTAATGGGGAAAAAATCCAAGGCTGAGTATTTGAAAAAACCTTTACTGGAATCAGCGGAGGAAGAAAGGCGTAAACAGGAAGGCATACTTTCCGAAGAAGAAAAGAAAAAACAGAGAAACGCACTTTTGGCAAGCTTGCAACTCATGCAGGCAAACTTTGAGCTTAACCATGAAAAGGGCAGGCAGGATGAATAAGTCTTGTCTGCCCTTTATTTTTTTTGTAAAAAAGGAGGGATAAATAAAATGGCTGACAATACCATTGATACCCTTGATATACAAATTAGCAGCAGTACAGAAAAAGCAGTACGTGCGCTGACTAATCTTTCAAATAAACTCACAGAAGTTAATTCCGCATTAAGCGGAGTAAATACAAATGGACTGCGTAGCTATGCAAGGGAACTTGAAAGGGTTACGTCTGCCTTTAATTCTCTAGGCAATGTTCGTACTTCTGGGCTTGATAGTGCTATTTCAAAATTAAACACACTTAGTAAAATCAATCTTAGCAATCTTCAGAATCAAAAGATTAGTCTTGATTTGGATATCAAGGGTGGAGATCAAGCGCAAAAACTACAATACGCCATTGATAAAACAGTACGTGATATTAAAATTGATACCTCTTCCATTTCAAAGCAATTAATTGAAGCATTTAACTTAAAAGGCGGTGCTGCTTCAAAAGTTCGTTCTCAAATGAACGAACTTGCAAAGGAAATGGCACAGTCTTTTGACGGGAAAGAAATCTCTGGAAATGTTGGAAGCATTGTTGAAGAAATTGGAAATACGATTATCAAAAGCGGAAGTGTAGTAAAAGCCAATCTTGGAAGCTACTTAGATGGTGCAGAACAGGAATGGGTTGATTTTTACAATTATTTCAAAAACAAGAAAATCTATGTTTCCGATATGTTGAAAGCTGATATTGGAAAGGGAGAATTTTCAGAACTTTTAAAGAATAACCTTAATAAAGTTGTTACCGATGCAACAAAAGGAATCACTCTCGATAAATCATGGGGAGAGCTTTCAGAAAGATTTCCAACATTAATTCCAAAAGATACTATTAATGCAGCAGATCAGCTTGTTACCGTTCTGGAAAATATAAAGAAAGTTAGAGAATCCATTAAGCCAGTTTCCATTGAATCTCTTTACGGTGAAAGTGCTTCTAAAGCATCAGATAAAGTATGGGGAATGGCAGTCGATTCAACAGGACAATTAGCAGAACAAGTAAAATCTCGCCTTAACGATGCTTTGAAAAGTGCGGATGGACAACTTCCTATTGATGTAAAAATCAATACGGATAAGATAACAATGGATATTCAGAAGGCAATCAACAAAGTTGCCGAACTGAAATATAACACTGTAAAAGTCACTCTGGATGTAGACACTACAGGAATTAAAGACGCAGTTACCGGAAAGTTAAAAGAAATTGATGCAGGACAAATGACAAGCATTGCCGATGGAATGAAACAGTTTTCAGATTCTTTAAGAGCCATGGGAACTGTTAATTATAAAGCTTCCGGTTTGAATGCAATCATTAATTCCATTAGCAGATTTAGCCAGGTAGATATTAGTAATTTTAATTCTATGAAACTTGGCGAGATAATCAATCAGTTATCTGGACTATCGGCAATACCGGATGTATCTGCAAGTGTTAATCGTTTTGTTAATTCAATGGCTAGATTAGCCAATTCCGGTGAATATATTGCAAATGTATCCGCTGAATTACCTGCATTGGGAAGCAGTTTAAGAATTATCACAGAAAGCTTTATTGGTGTTGATGGAATTTCGGATTCTGCAAATAGATTTGTACAATCCATCTCACAATTGGCAAGTGCTGGTGGTAAAATTGCTCAATCTTCTGGACAACTTGGGACATTAGCAAATGAAGTATTGTCGTTCTTCAATGTAATGAAATCAGCACCAAAAATTAGTGAAAATACAATAAGAATGACAGAAGCTTTGGCACAGTTAGCTACTGCAAGTGGAAAAATAAATAAAGCCACAAATTCTCTTTCGAATTCTTTTTCGAGATTATCAAATTCCACAAATGGACTTGGAAATGCTGGAAGAAGGTTATCCTCCATAATTGGAGCTGCAAGTTCTGCTTTAACTGGATTTGGAAATAATGCAAATGCGACTTCAAAAAAAGTTGGTTCATTAACTTCACAGTTTGCTGGATTATATGCGAAATTCTTCACAGTAACAAGGGGGATTAAAGCACTTTGGAATTCTGTAGAATCTGCGTCTGATTACGTAGAAACTTTGAATTATTTTAACTCTGCGTTCGATCAAGTTACTGACGGGTTAGATATCAGCAAGTGGCAGAATGCAGGAGTAAAATCCGCAGAGGAATATGTGGGATCTTTTGAAAAACGTGCAAAAGAACTCACAAAAAAAATGACTGGATTTGAAGTATCAGATGCAGGTGATCTGACTAGAACAAAAGGCGCGAGCCTCGGACTTGATCCAAACCAAACGATGAACTATCAAGCTACTTATGCTCAGATGGCATCATCCATGGGGGCAACAGCAGATGCATCAACTAAGGTTTCACAAGCTTTAACAGAAATCGGAGCAGACCTTGCTTCTGTAAAGAACCTTGAGTTCAACGATGTATGGAATGATATGGCATCCGGAATAACCGGAATGAGCCGGGCTCTTGACAAGTACGGCATTAATATCCGTGTGGCAAATTTACAACAGGAACTTTATAATCTTGGAATTGACGCTACTGTATCAAGTTTAAGTCAATCGGACAAGGCTATTCTGAGAACTATAACAATCTTGAATAGTTCAAAGTATGCATGGGGTGACCTGGCTAATACGATAAATCAGCCGGCAAACCAACTTAGATTACTACAATCTAACTTTTCCGCACTTTCAAGGACAATAGGTTCATTATTCATTCCGATTATCTCAAAGGTTCTTCCATATATAAACGCCTTTGTTATTGCAATTCAGAGAGCTTTTTCGTGGGTTGGAAGACTTTTGGGTATCAAAATGTCCAATTATGTTGCTTCCACAGGAAGTGCCGCAGTTGATATGGGAAGTATTGCAGATAGTACAGAAGATGCAGCTTCCGGGCTTGACAAAACAAATGACAATGCGAAGAAATTACAAAAAACTCTTTCTGTGCTTTCATTTGATGAATTAAATCAATTAAATGATGCAAAAGTTAGCAATTCTTCCGGCTCTTCCGGAAGTGGAGGCGGTGCGAGTGCACACCTTCCAGAACTGGATGCTGCATTAGATAAAGCCCTGTCAGAGTATCAAGCTGCATGGGATAAAGCTTTTGAAGAAATGAATAATAAGTCAAATGATACCGCTGATCAGATTGTAGCTGTATTTAAAAAAATTCGTAAAGCGGCTAAACCAACAACTGCATCAATCAAGAAACTTTATGATGAAGGTCTTAGCAAGCTTGGAAACTTCTCTATTACAGCTCTGAAAGATTTGTGGAATAATTATCTGAAACCAATTGGATTATGGATGTTATCTGACAATTCCGGGCTTCCTCGATTCTTTAATATTACGAATGATTTACTAAATAAAATCAATTGGGGTAAACTGAATAGCTCGCTTTCCGGTTTCTTTACAATGCTTCAAAAGCCAACAAAATTTGTTTGGACTGGTCTCATGGATTTCTATGAGAAATTCTTAGTGCCGGTAGGTACATGGACAATGAATAGTGCAATCCCGGAACTTGTTGACGCATTAACAAATTTCGGAAACAACATTCACTGGGACGAACTTAATTCGGCATTGAAAAACTTCTGGGATGCACTTGCGCCATTTGCACAAAATGTTGGACAGGGAATTGTTGACTTCTTCAAAGATTTGCTCGATGTTGGAGAAAATTTTATCAATACAACGCTTCCTGGAGGCTTGAACTCAATTGCCGATGCAATAAAAAATATCAGCCCGGAAACTGCACAGGCAATTGGAAAAGGACTTGGACAAATCTCCATTGCAATCCTTGGATTCAAAGGATTAACCTTTATTGGTGGAATCATCGGAAAAGACAGCCCATTAGGAAAAGGACTTTCTTTATTGGCAAAACATCCTTATGCGTCAATGGCACTTGGCATCGGTGGAATTGTACTTGCGCTTGATAATTTTGGAGTTATTGATGTTGACTGGGAGTGGATTTGGAGTAGCATTGACCGTGTAAAAACCTCAATACAGAATTTTATTGATAAGGTTGATTGGAATGCTGTTGGAACTGCTCTTGGAAATTTATGGTCTGCATTCCAACCATTTGCAGAGGGATTTGCAGATGCGTTGATTACCGGACTTGAAGGAGTAATAAATATAGGGGCAGACTTAATTAACGGTATTGCAAATGCTATTAATTGGCTGGCTGAAAAATTAAGTGGAGTTGATCCAGAATTTATAAAACAAGTTGGTGCTGCATTTGGAACATTGTTTACAATCAAAATAGCAAAGGATATTGCCACTAAAATCTTTTCCTTTGCAAGTGGAATCGGTTCATTAGCTTCAAAACTTTTAAATTTCCCACTTGATACCGCATCTTTTCTTCCTACTATCATTGGTGATATTGGTGGAGCGGCAAAAACGGCATCTGCTGGTGGATTATCTTCATTTTCTTCAACGCTTGGTACTATATTTGGAACCGCTGGGATTGTATTTGTTGCAACGGCATTATCTGTTAAACTTGCAAGAGGAATTGCAAGTATCACAGAAGCTGCACAAGGTGGAAATGGAATTCTATCACAAACAGGTGGTTATCTCCATGATTATACAGGAGAAATGGAAAGCGCGCATAAAATAACACAAGACCAAGCAGAAGAGCTTTGGAAGTTAATTGAAGCAGATGAAAGTGCCGGAAAATCAAATTCTGAAATGTACGATAGTTTCATTCAGAAACTTGGAGAATTCAACGTATCAACCGAAGATGCAAGAAAAATTCTCGAAAAATACGGCGCACAGGCGGGTGTATCAACTGGATTTTTGGAAGATATGACTGATAAAGCTGTAGCCCTTGGAGATGGTGTATCTGAATCAGCTGGAAAATTTGACACAACCAAAATCAGTATATCTGATTTGAAAGACGAACTTTATCTTTTAAGTCTTAGCTCTGATCAATTTAGTGGAGACTACTTAACTGCTAAAGATGCTCTTGATAGTGCAATATCTGGAAGAACATATGCTAATACAGAAGAAGCGCTAGACGCAGTTTATACGTCATTAAAAAATGCTGGCGTTCCGTTAGATGAATTAGATGAAAAACTCAGAAAAGATTTTCCAGATGCAGTTGTTACAATGGAAACAAGTGCAAAGAATTCTTTCGATGGAATGAATACATCTGTGAAAACAGCAGTGGGAGGTATTACTACCGCTGTTGCAAATGCTTCTAGCTCCGTATCATCCAAGACAAAAACTGGCTTTGGTCTCGCCAATACTGCCGTAAGCACGGCAATGGCTGGAATGAAAAAAAGCACAGAAAGCACAATGCCTTCCATTTGGTCAAAGATAAAGAACACGAATGATGATGTTGAAACCAACTCCAAAACAAACTGGGAAAATTCCGCAAGTGCTGTATCGACAGCCCTCGGAACCATGGACACCGATACAAAAGATGTAATGGGTAAGGTTATGACAACCATTCAAAGTTATTGGTCTTCTGTTCTTATCAATACAAACCAGATTTGGGAAAAGGCTTCTGGTAAAGTTGACACGGAAACTGGGAAAATGAAAACCTACACAGAATCTAATTTGTCTGGGATTTCGGATAAAATTAAAAGGCTATTTAATGTTAATCTTACATCAATTGGTCGGGAAACTGCTCAATCATTCGCTGATGGCATGAAACAAGTACATTTACCAACTCTGACTTATTATATTTCAGAATGGAGAAAACATGATCTTGGTGGTGGAAGAACCAGTTCTACACCAGTTTATAAGCCTAATTGGTACGCCAAAGGTGGTCTTTTTAATGGTGCACAAGTAATTGGTATCGGTGAAGCTGGTACCGAGGCAGTTCTTCCACTGGAAAATCCACGAACCATGAAGAAGATTGCAGACAGTATTGTTTCCAGTTCGGATGGAAGCATGGGGCTTACAAAAGAAGAAATGGCAAAAGCAGTAGCACAGGGCGTTGCAATGGCAATGAGTATGAACAGCGGAAATAACAATCCGCAGTACATCATGAACAGCATTATTTTAGACGGAAGTGAGATTGCAAAGGCTGTGACCAAAGCTCAGAATGATACGGATAGCCGTTTCAAACCGTCTCCGGCATATTGATTTTTGACTGATTGTGTGGTATAATTTCTTCAATGAAGAAGTACACACGGTCTTGATTTTTGAGCCGCTAAGAAGAAATTAATATTTCTCGATTTTGAGGAATTTTTTGTCTTACTTGGCGGCTCTTTTTTATTTTATCCATCAATATAAGGAGGAATGGAAGAATGGGAAATGAAGTTTTAGTAACAAGCGAACAGACACCTATTGAGATTGCACTTCAAATAGACGAACAGGGATTCACCACAGCCAAATGTTTATATAATTGGTTGGAGTTAAATCCAACGCATTATGCCAGGTGGATTAAAGATAATATCACAGAAAATCCATACGCTGAAAAAGAAGAGTATTCGCCTTGCACGGCGAAAACCTCTAAATTAGGTGGAAGACCATCAGAGGATTACAAAATCAGTGCATCTTTAGCAAAGAGAATTTCAATGGCTTCAAAAAGCGAACGTGGTGAAGAAGCACGAAAATATTTTATAGGATGTGAGCAAGTCTTGAAAAAACTTGCAGAATCCAATCGGCGTACAGAACTTGAAAGAGCCAAAGGAATAGCAGTAAGACAGGCGTTGACAAAAGCAATTCAACAATCTTCTGAAAATGAAAGAATGCACGGACATGCCTATTCTACATATACGGACGTTATTTACAAGTCCATATTTGGTAAAAACGCCAAGCAGCTGAGAGAAGATTTTGGAATCTCCAGAAAAGAAAATATGAGAGATTGTTTTTCGGAAGAAGATCTTGTGAAAATACAAAATGCTGAAATGCTTGTAAGTGCGTTGGTCGGATATGGCTGGGGGTATAACGAAATTAAAGAATTTATTCTGAATAAAGGAATTAATAAAATTGCGGCATAATTTTGAATTTTTAGACAGCCCGCATTTAAAATGAGGTCTGGAAAGGTTCGATTTAAAATAGAACCTTTTTCACAGGGAGGAATATCATGTCATATAAAAATTACATCTTAATTCAAAAACATTTATTCCGTAGCGAATACATTTTCGCAGATACAGAAGAGTATCTGGCAGACCAACTTTTTAAGAATGAGAAAATTAGAGTGAATTTCGGAAAAGAATTTGGACATACAGAAGAGAAGTATCTTCTAATTTCCTGTAAAATCTGGAATAAAGACCAAGGCAAGTTTTTTAGAGCCATGGAAAAACTGAGGAATAAAATGCCACTGGTCGGGAAAACCGACTATGAGGAATTTTGCAAGGAAACATTCAAAATGTTTGATTAATTAATTCGGTAAAACCAGTGGGCTAGGGTAGCTCCCGAAAGTCTCACCTCCAAGAGACAAGCTCACTGTTTTTATAAAATTGGAGGAAAAATGAATGGAGGTCATTTTATGTCAGTATTTAGAGTACACAAAACTAAAAACTATACGGTGATGAGCAATCACCATTTGAGAGATAAAAATTTAAGTTTGAAAGCGAAAGGGCTTTTATCAGTAATGTTTTCTTTACCAGATTCTTGGAATTATTCCATACCAGGTCTATGCTCAATTTTAAAAGAAAATGAAACAGCGGTGAGGTCTACCATAAAAGAATTAAAGGAGACAGGATATCTTATTGTTGATAAGAAAAAGCCTTGTAAAGAAGAGGGCAGATCAAAGTTTGAATATGTTTATAATATTTACGAAACGCCACAGGAAATAGAAGAAACTGAAGATAAACAAGATGCTCCAAAGCAAGGTGTAGAAAGCCTAGCCCTAGAAGCTCCAGATGTAGAACACCACCCTCATAATAAAAGAACTGATATATCAAATACTGATGAATCAATAACTGATATATTTAATACTGATTTTATTAATCCAAAAGAAGAAGAGAAAAATGCATACCACTCTAACGAGTGGTTCAATTCTCAACATATCAAAAATATGTTGACAGAAGAAAGCATCCAGTATACTCCAATAGACCGTAAATCTTTTAATTGGTCTGCATTCAAGAACCAGGTTGCAGTACGACTTGAAGAATTGGGATATACGACAAGCCCCTATACAACTAACCGCTTCCTGGTAGTATCAAAGTATTTCTTCAAGAGATACGAAGAGCGAACCAGGAAACCACACACAAAAATCAATCAAGACGCTTTGGATAATATCCTGGACAAGTTTGGTTTCGGGCCAAATCCAGATTATTTCCAGAATGTTGAGATTGAAACATACATGAAAGTGATTGATGAATATTTCGGCACTTCATTCAGCGAGTACACGGATCACCATTATTCGCATTTCATGTCTGGTTATGTGCGGAAAATATTGTTGATGAAAATTGAGAACAGGGAGGACATACTATGATATTTTGGCTATCAATAATCATTTTTGCGGTCGGCGTTGTTATTCTGATTGCAAATAGAATAGGCGAATCTTTAAGCTACGAATATGAGTATTCAAATGTGAGTGGATTTATATTGTCTTTGGCGTGGTAATTTCTTTCATCAGTGTAGTATGGTTCCTGGTAGCCGGATTGATTTTACTTCTCACCAAAACCAATGTTACCGCCACCAGACAGGCAAATGCCGAGAAATACAAAGCATTGACTTACAAACTGGAAAGTGAAGCTTGCCGAGATCAATTCGGACTTCTTAACAAAGAAATTATTGACGAGGTACAGAGATGGAATGTAAAAGTAACTTACTACAAAACAATGGAAGATAACTTTTGGGTTGGAATCTATTACCCAGATGTGTACGGTGATTTGGGAACGATTGATTATGAGATGTATGATAGTAATTAATTGGCATGATAAAATAACCAAATACGTTTCAAAACCTCTTGCCAGATAAAATATAGGCACAAGCCAAGAAAATTGATTTTTTAGAAAAGAAATTAATTAATTGTGGAGAATTAAAACATATGAGCAAAATAGGAACAGAACTTCCAACAGAATATTCAGACCGTTTCGATGAATTACGCCAGAATAGGGTTGAGGTAAGCTTTTACAAATATGGCACAGCAAAGGATAACTTCGGGGAGAAGTTGGTAAACGCCTTGGAATCCCACGATATGTGCATCAAAAAGTATCGTGAGACAGGGAACACAGAATATCTTTGCGATGCAGCTAATTATTTGATGTTTGAATTTATGTATCCGCAAACTCCAGGCGCATACTTCAAGGCAACAGACAGCGGAGAAAGTGCCGGAGTTGCCGGAACACCGATTAATCAGCTGAAGGAGAAGTGGTATTGACGGACTTTAAACAGACTTATTTCTCCATCTGGCAAGATATATGGAATCTTCACAAGAAGTACGCCTTTATCTCAAAGGATGATATTCCACAGTGGGAAAATCTCACCGTGGAAGCAATGCAAATTCACGATAAATACGCTGATTCTTTCGGAGCGAAATTTGCCGAAGCTCTTTTGGTTGCCGTAACTGCGGAAATTGATAGAAAAGCGAAATAGTGCTTCCAGAATACGTCCCAAGGTGGTACAATATGGGTATCAAGTATTGGGAGGTACGTATGTATGAAGAAAGTAAAAAGAGTTATTGCTGCTGCAACCGTGATGGCGAGTTTGGTGACTGCGACACCTGTCATGGCGTTTAAGTGGGAAATCGGACAAAAGGAAGAAACTAAAGAAACAACACAAATAGAACCAGCAACAGAAGAAGAAACAGAAGCGGTATTTTCTGTATGCAAGGATTTGTGGGAAGATTTGGAATTGAAAACTTATAAAATGAGCCATTCAGAGATATTTGGAGATTCTGATGATTCTGCGGATACAGAAATCCACTACGAAGATGTAATCAAAGAAATATATTCAGAAAAAATTAATGATTATCCAGACTTTTCAATGGGAGATAAGGTAAAAATAAATGGATATGTGTTACAGACCATAGAGCTTCCGACAGAACAAGAATGGCAAGCAAATAGTGTTAATAAGGCTGGCGCATATCGTGTTGAAATTTCAATTGATAATTCTATAACATATACAGGATATGATGAATTTGCAATGTTCGTAAGAAGCAATAACTCAAATGTATTAAAACTACAGGTGGGAGATTACGTTACTGTTGAGGGAATATTTTTAAAACCAGATTCAATTTCTGCGCAAGATTATATATATGATTGCACTATCTCAAAATGCGAAGATACACCACAAGTACCGCTTGGAAAGAAAAATGCGCTGAAAGAAGCTATAGACTATTTAGATATAAATTCGTTTTCTTATAATGGAATAATTCAACAACTGAAATTTTCACAATATACAGATGAAGAAGCTAAATATGCAGCAGACTTTTGTGGAGCAAGTTGGAATAGACAAGCTGAAAAATCTGCTAAAAGTTATTTGGATATTACAAGTTTTTCAAGAGATGGGCTGATTCAACAATTGGAATTTGATGGCTTTACTTCTGAACAGGCAGAGTATGGGGTCACTCAAGTAGGGTATTAAAATGATTAGGCTAGGGATTTCTCCCTAGCCTTTATTTTAGTTCATCCAATTATATGTGTAAGAATCATTAACATATACTTCAAATTTATCTGGCGTTATTGTATCGTAATTCCTATTGTGAGGGAATCTAAATTCAAGATAAGCAGTTGAACCAGGATTTTCAACGTGAGCAAATTGATAATCATATCCAACTATTCTTCCATCTTTGTAAAATACGACTGCAATAGTTGTGTAAGAGTTTCTTTTTCCATTATTAGTTACTTTTACCATAACATTTCCAGTTCCAAAATTAGCTGAATAGTGTATTCCGGAATTGTTCAAAATAAGGCTTGAAGAAGCTTTTTCAATTTTTAAATTAACTTTGAAAGAATCCCAGGTCTTGTCAGCGTTCCAACCTTGAAGCGCACATTTTGAATGTGGAGCAAAAGCGTATATACTATCAGAATCCGTTCCAATCATAGAACCATTCAAAAAATAAACAAACTCAACTCTAACACGTACTGCATAATCATAATGATTTTCAAGAATTGCCACAGCTCCATACGGTGTAGATTCTGCATGATATGTAACAATATTCTTCTTACCGCTACTGTTAGTGCTAGGATTTCCTCCAAAACCACCATTGCCGTTAGAAGCCTTTTTCACGGTAACTTTACAAGTGTATTTCTTTTTGCCGACCTTTGCAGTAATCGTTGCGGATCCTTTTTTCTTAGCTTTTACTCGTCCTTTAGAAGATACCGTTGCAACAGATTTCTTACTACTTGTCCATTTTACTTTTCTTTTTGTTCCAGTTACTTTTAATTGTAATGTCTGACCGACTTTCAAAGTGGCTTTTTTCTTGTTGATTTTGCCAGCCGCCGATACTGGAACTACCATACAGACAATCAGTAACATTATGGTCAAAACTGCCAGTAACTTTTTGGATTTTTTCATATGCGTTTTCCTCCCTAAATCAGTATGATATACATATTTTACCACTCCAAAATGAATAGTGGAATAGGAAATTTGAAAAAAAGTTTATGGAACTAAAATTTATATAAAATAAATGATACCGAAGTATACTGAATGATACTTTCGCCGTATGTTATAATATAAAATCATAATAAGCAAATTTTAAAGCGTTTACCTTTCGGGGTAGGCGCTTTTTTGTTGCCAAAAAATAAATCATAAAGGAGATATGAATTTATGCTGGTAGAAATCGTTGGAAAAAGATACGAAGAGAAACTTATTACAACAAGTCTGAAAGTTGCAGAGGTTTTTGAGAAAGAACATAAGAATGTTCTACAATCAATTGAAAATCTCGTGGCTGATAATTCAGCCGCCAAATTTTTTCAACTTACAACATATAAGAACCGTGGAAAAGAATATCCAATGTACGAAATGGATAGAGATGGTTTTTCCTTGCTCGTAATGGGCTTTACTGGTGAAAAAGCCTTACAATGGAAAATTAAGTATATTGAAGCCTTCAACAAGATGGAAAGCGAGTTAAAACGCTTATATACAGAACGCCAGCAATGGCAAATTGAACGTGACAAGGGTGTTGTTATTCGGCATATCCTCACAGATACAATTAAGATGAAAATAACAGAAAGCCCAAATAAGAGATTTGCTTATCCAAATTATACAAATCTGATTTATCGCAATTTGTTCGGAAAGACAGCAAAAGAGCTTGAAAGTGATTATGGAGTAAAAGCAAAAGAGAATCTTAGAGATTTCTTCACAGGTGATGACTTGGCGAAAGTTCAGAGTATGGAAATGCTTGTAAGTAGCCTTATTAATTGCGGATGGGGATATCAGCAAATTAAAGAATTTATCCGAAGCGAAGCAACAAAAATGATTGCATGAGGGTTAGCATATGGCAGAAGCATTTTTAAAAGTGGATGGGGTAGCAATGCCCTGTCCTTCTTCTTTTACATGGGGGTTACAGGATATATCGGCATCAGAATCCGGCAGAACAGACGATACGACCATGCACAAAAACAGAGTTGGACAGAAACGAAAGCTGTCTGTAGGTTGGAATGGACCAGATTGGGACACTGCTTGCAAGATTATACAGGCGGTAAACCCAGAGTACATACAGATCACATATCCAGACTTGCTATCTGCAAATAAGCACGAAACCAGAACATTTTATGTTGGTGACAGGGAATCACCATTTAAGTGCTGGTGGGTTGGAAATGAGCGCATGGAAGGACTTAGTTTTGACTTTATCGAGAGGTAAGATATGCGAAATTTATCAACGGAATTTAAAGAACAACAGAATAGTGGGAACCGTAACTATCTGAAATATGCAGATTTTACCTTTACGGACGGAAGTACATTATCCATTACCGACAAAGACTTATGGTCTAACGGCTTCAAGTTTGAGGATGCAGTATCACAAAATGGTTCCTTTGATATTGGCGCAGCTATTATAAATAAACTGACTTTGCAGATCAACAACTTTTCTGGCAAGTACACAGATTACATCTGGGATGGAGCAAGGGTTGTTTGCCATATTGGACTTGAATTATCTACTGGCATTGAAAAAATCCGTATCTGTACTATGACGGTAACAGATGCTCCATATCAAAGCACTGCAATTATCAGCCTAACTTGCGAAGATTCAATGCGATTATTTGATCGCGATTATTCAGAAAGTAAACTGACTTATCCGGCAACAAGATTACAAATCATCCAGGATGCTTGCGAGGTGTGCGGAGTAACACTTCAATCTACAAGGTTTGATAATGATGATTTTGTGATTCAGAATCGACCAGATGATAGTAGCATTACTTTCCGACAGGTAATTGCATGGGTAGCGCAGATGGGCTGCCAGTGGGCGAAATGTGACGAATATGGTCGCTTATGCTTTGGATGGTACGAACGTGAAGTCCCGGATAATTTTTATGATTTGGTGGAAACTCCATGGAAAGATGTAGAAGGTAACGACATATTAGATACCACTGGTGAACAAATCATTACTATCATGCAGACTGGGATTACAGCAATTCAAACAAACGGATTTACTCCATGGCTGTATGATCTTGAAATAACAGGTATAAAAGTTACAGAATACGTTGAAAATTCTTCTCAAAATGAAGCGAAAACATATCAGTCGGGGAAATCCGGCTACGTTATCGAAATAAGTGATAATAAGCTAATTCAAGAGGGAACAGGAGAAGCAATCTGCAAGATTATTTCAGACAGATGTGTTGGAATGAAATTCAGACCGTTTTCTACTGGCGCTTTAACAAATATTGCATGGGAAGCTGGTGACACCATTGCGATTTCCGATAGAAACGGAAAACAGTATAAGAGCTACCTAACTTCTGTTACTTTGAATCCAGGCGCATTTGAGCAACTTGAATGCAGTGCTAAGAGTGCATCCAGGAATAAGCAGAAACAATATAGTCTTAATCAACAAATACAGGCAGAAAATAATAAGAATTTAAGAGATGAACGTACCGCCAGGGAAAAAGCACTGGAAGAATTATCACAACGCCTTGCTGAATCTTCTGGAACATACACGACAGTAGAAACACAGCCGGACGGAAGTAACATCTATTATCTTCATAATAAGCCGCAACTATCTGATTCTGACATTGTATGGAAAATGACTGCGGAAGCATGGGCTGTTTCTACAGATGGTGGACAACATTGGAATGGTGGCATGACAGTAGATGGTGATGTGATTGCCAGAATCCTTACTGCTACAGGTGTTAATGCTGACTGGATTAACACAGGAACTATTAAAGCAATTGACAAAGATGGAAATACAACTTTCCTGGTTGATGTAACAACAGGAAGGGTTATTATCAATGCAGATTCTGTACAAATCAAGGGAAAAGATGTTAATGCAATTGCAAAGGAAAAAGCAGAAGCAGAAGTAAATAATTTTATAAGCAATACATACACAACTGATATCAATAATTTACAGTCTCAAATCGACGGACAGATTGAGACTTTTTTTTATGATTATGAACCAACCTTACAGAATATCCCGGCTTCTGGATGGACTACCAACGAAGAACGAAAGAAACATGAGGGTGACTTATTTTACTGGAAATCTAAGGGATATGCGTACCGTTTTATGCAAGATGGGGCAACTTGGAAATGGCAATTGGTACAAGATACCGATATCACGTTAGCACTTGCCGCCGCAGAAAAAGCGAAAGATACGGCAGATCATAAGCGGCGTGTATTCGTAGTTCAGCCAGAGCCGCCTTATGACATTGGAGACTTATGGGCACAAGGCTCTAATGGTGATTTGATGAGATGTAAAGTTGCCAGAGCAAGCGGTTCTTATTCAGAGGATGATTGGGAAAAAGCTTCAAAGTATACAGACGATTCTACTTTCAATACTTTCTTGGATGGTGTTTTCAAAGACACGATTAGCAATCTTAAAACACAGATTGATGGGAAAATTGAAACCTGGTATCAGCCAAACGACCCTTCTCTTAAATGGACAAAAACAGAGGAATGTCCATGGTGTGATATTGACGGAAACAAGATTCTGGATGAATCTGGAAATGAAATTATCTTGATATGGGAATCAGAAAAAGCAGAGCATGAAGGTGACCTTTGGCACAATACTTCTGATAACACACAATGGATATACAAATCCGGGGAATGGCAACCACAATCCATACCAGATGAACTGTTAGACAAGATAGACGGTAAATCATCCGTTTACATGGTTCAGCCAAAACCGCCATATTACAAAGGTGACATGTGGGTAACCACGAACAATGAAGGGAAGGCTTCTCTCAAAACATCAACAGTAAATCGGGTTAGTGGAGCATTTGACGCATCCGATTGGATTGATTTCAAGTATGCAGACAAAGACGATATCAAAAATGCAATTGATAATTACGATACCAGTCTTGGACAGGATGAAGTGTTCAATAAACTCACAAAAGGTGGAGCGGAACAGGGAATCTATATCAAAGATGGAAAAATATATATCAATGCAAAATATATTCTGGCTGGATTGCTTGCTGGCGAGAGAATTAACGGACGTGGATTGCGAGTCATTGATGATGAAAAGAACGTAACCTTAGAAATTGACAGTAAAGGAAACGTCATCCTAGCTCCAAAAACTTTTTTGTTGCAAGGGAAAACTGTAAAAGAAATTGCAGATTATTCTGCCAGTACCGCAGTTTCCGAACAGACACAAGCTGATATTTTCAACAAACTTACCAATGGTGGCAAGGCACAGGGGATTTACTTGGATGAAAAAGGAAATCTCTATGTAAATGGAGAATACGTGCAAGCCAAAGGAATTAGGGTTGTTGATAGCAATGGAAAAACCACTTTTGCCATTGACAAAACTACCGGGGCAGTAACAATAGCAGCTTCTAGTTTCGCACTGGAAAATAAGAGCATTTCAGAAATTGCTAGTGAGGAAGCACAAAAGAAGATTGATGCATTGCCAAAAGATACGGACAATCTTTTAAATGGGTATCTTCTTACAAAATCAGATGTAGAAACATATTGGGATTATAGTGGAAGTATTAATTATGATGTGATAAATCCTAATAAAAGTCGTGATGGTGCAGTTGCTATTACAGCGAATGGCTCTGATTGCTATTTGAGCGCAAAGAGAAGTAATAACCAGGTTGTACGATTGCCTGGAACATATCAAGTGTCAGTCTGGCTAAAAGCAACTCAAAACATGAAAATAAAAGTGTCGCTAAATAGAGTAGCACAAGATGTAAGCGTCACTACAGAGTGGAAAAAATATGAATTTTTGCAAAACGTTACAACGATAAGTTCAAATTATCAATTATTTACAATCGGTGGATTCAACAGTTTTACAAGCGGTACTTTGGGAGTTTATCGCCCGGAAGTAACTGTGGCAGTAAGTAGTGAACATGTATTGAACTTGCTCACAGATAATGGGGCAAAGCAAGGAATATACATGTATAATAACAACCTTTATGTAAATGGACAATTTATTAAAGCACTAAGTATAGCTGCTGACGCTTTGAAGGCTGGTGCTGTTACCACTGAAAAATTAAACGCAAAAGCGGTCACGGCAGAAAAAATGTCCGTGCAGGAACTTGCAGCAGTTGGAGCAACAATTGCAGGTTTTATTATCAGTAGTGACAGAATAAAAAGAACACTGTCTGGCAATACATTAGATATATTCGCAGGAAATGAATACAATCCTCCTAGTTTACTTTCACAAAATTCAACAGGCGATTTCGTGAAATACTCTGGAAATGGGGTGCAATCGAGCACACCTGCGTCATTGACTTTAGTTCTGGGAGATACAACCTCTAAAAACGGATGGACATCTGGAGCAAAACATTATTTGGGAAGAACTCAATTTAATGAAGAGGTGAAAGTAGTTGGAAACTTCTCCGTCACAGGAACTAAATCCGTTATAGCCAAAACCGAAAACTACGGCAACCAACTATTCTATTGTTATGAAACCCCAACCCCAACTCTTGGAGATTTTGGAGGTGGAATAATTGGGAAAGACGGAATGGCAATCATCTCAATTGATGATATATTCCAGGAATCTACAGAAACAGAAATTGAATACTATGTATTCCTTCAAAATGAGGGAGAAGGGCAGTCTTGGGTATCTGAAAAGTCAGATACCTATTTTGTTGTCAAGGGAACCCCAGGACTTCGGTTTGCATGGGAACTAAAAGCTAAACAGAAGAACAAAGAGTATATCCGTTTCAATGCCGGAAAAGAAGACCGAGAAGTGAATTTTGAGACAGTCAACCTTGAAAATGTAATGTTCGAAGAACGTGAAAAAATTATACAAGAAATGGAAGGAGAATTATTATGAGCGTGATTAAAAAGCTTACATCATTTATGAAACTGTCAACAGGAGAGGGCGATAGAATCGCCTTTACCTACTCAACAATTGATACCGAAAGTGGAAAGGTTTTAAGTCAGAATGAGAAAGGAAATTTTCTCATTTTTGACGATGGGCTTTCGGCAAACATTAAGGCGATTGAAGACTATATCAATAAAAATCAACTGAATTAAAGGAGGGCAACCACATGCCAAAATGGACTGAATACACATCAAAAGATACGTTAGCGGATAATGACGAAGTAATGCTGTATGACGCAACTGCGAGAGCGAACAAGCGCGGACTGATGAGCAAGTTTTGGGATTATGTCGTTGATAAAATGGCAACGGCTGTTATCTCGAAATTGGAGACAAATAATAAGACAATCATCGGGGCGATAAATGCACTCTATAGTGATAAGCTTAGAATTATTAATAATGGTTCAGTTCAACCTAATTCTATTATTTTTGTATCGTTCCAAGATCAAACAATTAACAGTAAATTTTTTGTAGTACCTATTAATACAAATATAGCAGAAGGACATATTAATATTTCTTTAATAAATAGCCAAAACAGAGTATTTATAGGTGTATTTTCGTATGAAATAAATAATGGAACATTAACTGCAAATAAAGGGTTGGTTTATAATGCTTATGATCATTCAACAACAGAATATAACGCGCCAGTTATTGCAGAAATCATGTGTATTAATAAATAGCCAAAATTAATGCAGCCTAAGCGAATATATCTCAGTAGGAGAATACAAAGACTTAACAATCAAACAATGTCTGTTTATACTATGGAGTATGTGATTTCTGCTTTCTTAAAAAATTCTTCTATCACCATAATTACAGGAATTGTCGCGTTATTTTTTACTAGAAAATATGTTCCATCGCCAATCGTGCAGGCAATATCGGTTGTATTTCCTGATGTATTTAGATTTGAAACACGATACCTAGCGTCAGCGCCAGTGCCATATCCATTTATAATAAATATTCCAAATCCTGATCCAAGTGCTCCTTGCACAAGAATTAACGCATTAAATATTGCTCTATTATTTATGTTTATTTTACAGGATTTTGAAGCAGGGATAACAATCCCTTCATCGCCATAACGGTTAGGCATATCACTATTTTATGTGTTAGAGAGCTGCGGAAATTATAGCCTCCTTATCACGGTACAGCTATACTTGTGGTAAGGAGGTGATGTCATTATGACAGAGAATTTAATCATGGTAGGTATATTGTGTATAAAGTTTATGCTAAAGAGCACTCCAAATGGGGTGCTTTTTATTATGCACTTTTTTAACCTCAACAATGAAAGGAGAACATACATGAATATCAATACCTCATTAATCAGCAACAACAACAGCTACGCAGGACAAACACCTCGGTATATTGTCATCCACAATACAGATAATATCGCCAAGACAGCAGACGCTAAGGCACACGCCACTGCACAACATAATGGCAATTTTCATGGATATTCAGCCCATGTATTCGTTGACGATAAGTCAGCATACCAAGCCCTGCCGTATAATCGTGGAGCTTGGCACGTTGGGGTAGATTACGGCGGTAAGCTTTTTGGAACTGTAAATAATCATAATTCCATCGGAATTGAAATGTGTATGAATGCCGGATATAACTACGAAAAAGCATACCAGAATACCGTTGATGTATGCAAGCAATTGATGAAAAAGTACAATATCCCGGCATTCCGAGTAGTGCAACATTACGATGTGTGCGCTAAGAATTGTCCATCTGTTATACGCGGAAAAGGTGACTGGGATAGATTCAAGAAGCTTATTTCTGTTGAAACCGTGGCAGTGCCAACCACAAAGCCGACTGTAAAGGTTGATAAGTATTACCGTGTCCGCAAGACCTGGAAGGATTCCAAGAGCCAGATCGGGGCGTACAAGTCACTCAAAAATGCAAAGAAAGCTTGCAAAGCCGGTTATTCTGTTTTTGATTGGAATGGAAAAGCTGTGTATTCCGTGACTGCAAAGAAAAGTGTAGCCAAGGTAGCAAAAGAGGTAATTAACGGCGAGTGGGGAAACGGACAGGATAGACGAGACCGTCTGGAATCAGCTGGCTACAATTACACAGAAGTGCAGAATGCAGTAAACAAACTTCTTAAATAACAAAAACACTCCCGGGGTTTTCCCGGGAGCTACTTAAATGCAATATAGCCTTCATAAAGTTTTCTGATCGCCGAAAGGTCTTTTCTCCTAATCGGAACCACATCTCCAGATACCATTCTGAAATCAGCACGAAGTTCCCAGACTTCATCCATGTTGACAATGTAACTTTGGTGGCAGCGTAAAAACCGTCTGTCCAGTTGCTTTTCAACGTCCGAAAGTTTCCCTCTCTGCATATGAGTGATACCACAGGTACAATGGATAGTGATGTATTTATTGCGACTTTCAATATATTCAATATGGCAGAAACCAACCCTGTGGAAATAATCCTTGTTCTTTACAGTCAGCGTTTTATCATGGATATTTTCCAGTTCCCTGTTGACTACACCATACATTCTTCCATCTTCCGAGCCTTTTATGATATAGTGAACAGGAAGGATATCCAGAGCATCAAACACATATTCCTTGTGGGCTGTCCAAAAGGTGATATTACCTACATATCCATTCTTTCTAAGATGCCGGGCAACATCAATTCCATTTTCATCTTTCAACATAATATCCAGCACAATTATGTCGTACCATACGCCGTCATTTACATCATCAATAAGAGGTTTCCCGGTGGTATATGCCGTAATCGTGCATCCACTGTCCCCATTTCTACGAAGAAAACCGTCCATTCTGGTTTTAAAAATCTCAATTTGTAATTCGTTGTCATCACATATTGCAATCCTCAAAAAAATCATCCCTTTTTGTGCGAAATTCGTCGCTGCATGTGCTGATTTCGCCATTTCCTGTGTAATTGTATATTTTTTGATACAATGTTATTGTAATACATTAAGATGATAGTGTAAAGGGGGTGGATTCATGGAGAAACATAAAAAAATCATAATTGTGTTTATACTGATATTCGTGCATGTGCTCTTGATTCAATATGTTTACTTCTGCCCGGAGCGTAGTATTATCTTTGGGAGGGGTAAAACTATCGCAATTGCAAAAGCAGAGGTAAAACAGGTTGGCCATGAGCGCTATAAATCCCTCACTGACAAGCATCCAGCCCCTTTATTTCTATCTATTATTATTACGATTTGGAAAAGCAAAAATCACAATATTTACACAAAAAAACTTATAATTCATCAAAAAATTAGAAGAAACCAGCTTCCTAGGAAAGATTTAATCGGAAACAATTCTATCCCAGTATATGGTTATGATAACATGATATAATTTAATAAATAAGAACAAATGTTTGGGCTATTGGGAGGGATTTACGTGGATTACAAGAAAGAAATTATTGAGATGCTTGACAAAATAAAAGTGGATCAGATTTTACGATACATTTATATTATTATTTCTGACATATTAAAGGAGGAAAACAAAAATGAATAGTAGAGATTTAATATATACAGAAGACCAGCAGAAAAAGATTTTAGAAGAAATAAAAGACCCTCAAAATAAAGAGGGTCTTCCATCCGCTTCACTTGTTTATTCAGTTATTAACTTGCTTGGAATACAGGCAAATATGATTCAAGAATTGCAAAAAACTATTCAGAAGTTGGAACGACAAAGCCAATGTGTTGTTTCGGACGAGAATCATCTTTAGGCAATGACGTAAGCAAAAAATTTAATTGGCTGATATGCTGAATTAATGTTGACATTCGCCCATCTACATAACCTTTAAAAATCATTAGTACGGACTTCTCATAGCTGATTTCAGTAACCTGCATTGTAACAGTTTTACCAAAGTTGGTTAAAAGAAGTCCGACTTCATGTTCAGAATCTAAACTTTCTTCAAACTCCTTGATGTACTTTACTAGTATCTCAAATTGCGTATCCGAATATGCGTATGTTATTGGTAAAGGCTCAATTTCTTGACTTGAAATCTGCTTCATTGCAATATTGTACAAATCTTCGTAATTATACATACTTTCTCCTTTATTCACTCAACAAATTAATCAATTCCACCACATGTTTCTTTTTAACATCTGATAACTTAAAATATTTTCTTAATGCTTCGGATAGCTCTAAGTCCTTTCTTATCTGAAATACCAAACTTGCTGATTCATCTGAAAATTCTTCGATAACATTTTCTCCAGTCATCAAATAATCCACCGATACTTTAAAATAATCTGCAATTTTCTGTAATTTATCTTGCTTTGGGGTATAAGTACCTTTTTTCCAACTAGAAAGAGTTGCTGTAGAGATTTGGGTGCTTTTAGAAACATCACTTGGTTTTACATTATTTTTCTTGCAAAGAAGATCAAAATTTTCGTAGTACATATTTTCTCCTATCAAAATTAAGAAAACTTAATAAATAATTGTTGACATACTAAGAAAACTATGATATTCTTTATACAAGCTAAGAAATCTTAGCAAGAGAAACAAAAAAAGATAGCATGGCAACAACTAAGAAACTTATTTAATTTTAACTCGCAATTATGATTATATAAGAAAACTTAGTTATTGTCAATACTATCTATATAAAATATCTGAAAGAAAGGAGATGCAATTTTGCAAGAACTAGAAAACAAATCTTATGCTTATCAAAAATTCAAAGAGTTAAGAGAAAAAGCAAACTTATCTGAATACCAAGTTTCTGTTGGAACTGGAATTTCTACTGCTGTATTTACGCAATGGAGCCGCGGGGATTACAACTTGAAACTCGATAAATTATCTTTGCTCGCAAAGTTTTTTGGCATTTCAGTAGCTGATTTTATTGAAGATGAAGAATCTGATAAAAAAGAAAATTCTTAATGGAGGTGAGAAAGTGAATATTCCTAGCGAGACTATTGTGAAGTTCAAAAACGGAACAGAGTTACGTATGCCTTCCGGTATATACGAAAAAATTTCTTTCGATAAAGATTCAATTATGGAACTTAAGTGGGAAGAAAATGGCATGGACTACAAGGTACAGTTTTTTTTTGATGATGTACTCTATATTGCAAAGACAACACAGAGCACATCTAAAGGTTAAAATGGTCGTTTGGTAGAAGAACAATTGTTTACTTTCTTTTTATCCAACTCGTTAAGAAAGTAATTCTCATCATGGGAATTGAGAAGTTTGGAAAAATCTGTACGATATTTAAAATATTTTTGACAGATATGAGAATCATCTAAATTCCCTAGAAGCTCAGAATAAAGTTTGGCAACAGCCAAGTCGTGAGCAATTTGAAAGTTATCCATTATTAACACCTCCTTCCTAAAGGAGATTATATCACAGAAAGGAGACTAATGAACGAATTACAGATTTTTAATTCGCCAGAGTTCGGAGATATTCGGACAGTAATGGTTGAAAACGAACCAATGTTTTGTTTATCTGATGTTTGCAGAGCGTTGGAGATAACAAATGTTGGAAATGTAAAACAACGGTTATCCGAAAAGGGTATCCGTACTATGGATACCCTTACAAAAGGTGGAAACCAGAAACTTCTGTACATCAATGAAGCTAATTTGTACAAAACAATATTCCAAAGCCGAAAAGAATCAGCACAACGTTTTACAGATTGGGTGACAGATGAAGTCCTACCATCCATTCGCAAGCATGGCGGTTACATTTTAGGACAAGAAACTCTTTCTGATGAAGAATTGATGGCGAAAGCAATTCTGGTAGCACAAAAGACTATTGAACATAAGAACCAGATCATTGAACAGCAGAAAGCAAAAATCGAAGCCGACAGACCAAAGACAATTTTTGCCGATGCAGTGTCAACCAGTCACACTTCAATCCTTATTGGAGACCTCGCAAAGTTAATTTGTCAGAACGGTGTCCAGACAGGACAGAAGAGATTATTCCAGTGGATGCGAGAAAATGGATATCTGATGAAGTCTGGTGCAAGTTACAATATGCCAATGCAGAGATACATTGAACAAGGGCTATTTGAAGTTAAGGAATCCAGTGTTCAGAATCCAGACGGAAGTGTCAGAGTAACGAGAACCACAAAAGTTACTGGAAAAGGACAACTGTATTTTATTAACAAGTTTTTGGGAAATGAAATGGCAAGTTAGGGGAGGAAAAACATAATGAATGTTGAAGAATATTTAAATCAAAAGTTGTCAAGTTATGAGGGACAGAAATATTTAGAGTTCAGAAGAAGAAACGGACAGAAAGCAGATGAACTTTACAAAAAGGTAAAGGATGAAATTGCCGAATGCCATCTGTCCGTTACCGAAGCAAAAGGTTTTTTGGAATTTATGAAGTTGGTCGTTGAAGGAGCTTCATATATTACACCAAAGGAATAACAGTGGTACTAATGGTATTAACACCTAAAGCATCTGTGCTGTCAGTTACATCTTGAATTTCTTTTGCAGTGTGAAGCATTGAAAGAATTTCTTTTGAATACGGATGTTCTTTGCCACAGTTTGGACACGAAATTTTATCCGCACTTATTGCTTCATTCAAGTAGTAGCTACAACGACAGTTACAAGAAACTTTTATTTGTAGAAACATTTTAACACACCTCCTTTCTGAACACATTATACCATTCAGAGGGAGAGAATAAAAGAAAATAGGGAGGAAAAACAATGATTAAATTTGAAAACGGATTAGTTAACATTTCTGGTAAAGGGATTGATATCCTTTCAGAGTATGCAGTTATTACACATGAAATTAAAGAGATGTTCGTAAAAGATGGTGGAGAAGAGGAAGAAGTAAAAGAGCAGCTTAGACATTCGTTTGAGCATGGCCTTATGAACGAGGAAGAACTTGACAAAGAAATCAAGGAAAAGTTCAAACAGGTAGATGCAATTATTCCGTTTATTTCGCTTCTGGAAGAAATGCTTAAAACATTTGGAACAAAAGATAAGGAGGACTAGTAATGGAAGAAACTAAGAGCACAGATTATATTCCAGAGAACGCTAATGAGGAATATGCACTTCTGGTTGGAAGATTAAAGGCATTTGAAGCTTGGGCGAATAGCGTGACAGATTATGATTTCACAAAGGACATGGCATTCAGAATGCTTGGGCTTGATGTAGAAGAATCGAAGGAGGAAAAGGAAAAATGAAATGTTTTAAAGGATTTGACAAAGACTTAAAGTGCAGAGATTTCCAGTATGAAATTGGAAAAAATACACAGAAGAAAAAGCAGACATTTGTAATTATGGATTCCATGCCTGCGAATTCCCGATGGATGTATTTAATTATTATCCTCCTTCATATTCCAGATATTGTGAAGTTGATCTTGAAGCGAACGATCAGAAATCACATGATGATAGTAAGAGAGTTGGGAAGAAAATTTCCGTGAAAGCAGAAATTGGAATTGCGGGAATCATCAAAGCTGGCGTTGAATACATCAAAGAGCAAGTTGATTGGAAAAATGATAATGCAACCAATACCGGATATCAGTCAGCGGCAACCAATACCGGATATCAGTCAGCGGCAACCAATACCGGAAATCAGTCAGCGGCAACCAATACCGGAAATTGGTCAGCGGCAACCAATACCGGAAATCAGTCAGCGGCAACCAATACCGGAAATTGGTCAGCGGCAACCAATACCGGAAATCGGTCAGCGGCAACCAATACCGGATATCAGTCAGCGGCAACCAATACCGGATATCAGTCAGCGG